>Ga0307488_10000139_pt1 | contig 52639 bp, 53 predicted proteins | sample SB02metaG_FD_202248 | JGI IMG/M metagenome (GOLD analysis project Ga0307488, IMG submission 202248) | Sea-ice brine microbial communities from Beaufort Sea near Barrow, Alaska, United States - SB 0.2 | ecosystem: Environmental > Aquatic > Marine > Coastal | place: USA: Alaska | collected... | reverse complement strand
TGGCAGATTCTGCCAGAATGGCCGCTATATTGCTGTCTGTGGTATTCTGACACCTCGGAATGTCCTGAAAACACGACGTTAATATGGTTATTATCCATTTTTAACAATATGTTAGGAGTGCTGGCTGTGCTGCCAGTCCAGAGCCAACCAGTCTGGGGCAAAATTCCCTGCTAACAGAGAAATTAACAGGGAAACTACGCGTTTCTGGCCACTATTCTGGTTTCTGACCTATATTTATGATTAAAAAGCAGTGACTTAAAGGCGATTTCCCTAAAAACATTAACAGGGAATATTCGCTCAGCTATCAGTGAAATGGAGGAAAAGATCAGGGAATGCTTATGTGCTATTGGCTCGAATGCAGAACCTGTTGGCTTCGCAACCGTTATGCAATTTCTGAGTCTCAAAATAGAGAGCCTCCTTGCCATCATCGAAGCAGAACTCAACCTGGCAAATCCCACCCCACCGCGAGTACTTTGTTATGCTGAAATTATTTTATTGAAGTCAGTTGGCGAACACTGGTCGATGCCCTAAACTGATATGCGATGGTGCAGCTTTTGATCGTTTATCATTATAAGGCTGGTGGCAGTAGGCTGATGGCCGAGGCGGCTTATTCAACGGCATGTGAAGAAGTAACAACTATTTTAAAAACTGCGGTAGAGGCCGGTCCTGAGGATCTCCTGCGTGCAGACGGTTACATCTTTTGCGCCCCGGAGAAACTTGCAGCGATTGCAGGCATGATGAAGGATTTTTATTATCGGAGCTATTAACCATTTCATGGTCTTGTGAGTCGTCACTGTCCAGCTGATCATGATAGCCAGCTATCACACTCGATTCATATGGTGAAGCCGTATGGCACGAATGTTGCAAAAAATCCAGTCAAGAGCCTAGAATTATCGTAGCAACAATAGCGGGTCTATTTTGGTTTAGCTATAGGGCAAACAAAGACTTCTTCGGATTCGACTGACAATGACCGCGCCGCCGTAGGTCGTTTGTGGTGGTAAGTTGCCGCGCAAACCGGTCAGGGCGTGGTGAGGATCGCGCGGGCCCTGCGGCGGAGGGGTTCGTCGACCATGGCGCCATCAACAACGGCGGCGCCTTCGCCGGTAGCGATGACGCGGTGCGCCCAGTCAATTTCCACCTCCGTCGGCAGAAACGCCGTCAGGACGCCTGAAACCTGACTAGGATGGATGCAAAGTTTGCCAGTCATACCAAGACTGTGGGCTTCGGCGGCGTCGCTTGCGGCAATTCCTGGGTCATCGAAGTGGGCGGTGACCCCGTCAATCGGCGCGGCGATCTGTGCTAGTCGGGATGCAAAGACCAATGCTGACCGCGCATGAAGCAGCGCGTAAAACAGATGGGACATACCAAGATCGGCACAATAGTCGATTGAGCCGAAGGCAAGCCGCGTGACTCCTTCTGCCGCAGCGATGGCAGGGGCGGCAGCGACACCGCGGGCTGTCTCAATCAGGGCGATCACCGGTACGCCGGTCAGTGCAGCAATGGTTGTGATAGCGCTGGCGTCCTCGGCCTTGGGGACCATCACCGCATCGGGGCGAAGGTCTCGCACCGCATCAAGGTCGGCTGCATGAAAGGGTATTCCGGCGGCGTTGATACGGACGATGACGGGCAGGTCAGTGAAATGCCGCCGCAGCGCCTTTCGGGCGGTCACCTTGGCATCAGGCGGAACCGCATCCTCAAGATCAAGGATCACTGCATCGGCGCCGGACGCGGCCGCCTTGGCAAAAAGTTCGGGCTTGTGGGCCGGAACAAATAGTGGTGCGCGCACGAAGGTTACCATCTGGCGCGCGCCGTCATGGCAAGCTTGCCGTCGCCATTGGCGGTCCAAAGCCGCAGCCCGTCGCCATCCTCAACCGCGTTGAGCGTCACTTCATCGGTATCGAACAGCGGCGCGATGCTGCGGAATTCGAACTGGACGGGACGCTTGCCGCAAATGTCGGCGGCAAAGCTGCAAAGCCATGTCGCCTGCAACGGACCATGGACCACGAGGCCGGGATAGCCTTCGGTTTCCACGCAGAAATTGCGGTCGTAGTGAATACGATGTCCATTAAAGGTAAGCGCCGAGTACCGGAAAAGTAGTACCGACGATGGGTGCGCCGCCTTCTGGTGCGTTGCAACTTCGGTCTGTGCTGGGGTGGTCGTGTCGGCTTGCGACGTCCTCGGTGTATCGCGATAGACGATATCTTGCCGCTCAACGAGGGCGAGGCGGCCATTCGCAAAGATCTCGTGATCGACGGTGATGAAGCAAAGCAACCCGGCGCGCCCTTGCTTGCGAGTGACGTCGCGGATCGTGGATGCCCGCGAGACGGTATCACCGATGTGGATCGGGGCGAGAAAATCAAACGATCCGCCAGCCCACATCCGACGCGGCAAGGGCACCGGTGGCAGGAAGGTGCCCAATGCGGGGTGGCCGTCATGTCCCAGCTCTGCTGTCGGCACGGTCGGCCGGGTCAGGCAAAGGTGGATAAGCTCCGCGGCAATTTCGCCGTCGGCGACGACCGGATCAAGCTCAAAGGTCGCCGCGAACCGGCGTGCAAGCCAGACATCAAGATACTCGCTATTGCTTTGCTGCCGACCAATCCAGGTGTTCAGGTGGTCGATGTCTATGGTCATGTCTCCTCCGGCTTCAGAGTGGGTACCGCGCCAAGCTGCCTGTTCTCGCCTGCAACACGGGCTGCGGGTGCCGGAAAGCTGACTTTGCCACCTGGACTGTCGACGGTCACGCGGCGCAGGTGAGGATGCCGCGACAATGCAGCCATATCGTTAACTGAGGCCAGCGCGATGTCGATAGCCTCGAGCGCGGCGACGCAGGTTTCCCAGTCGCGGCTGGCGAAAGCGGCGGCGACAACTGCGTCCGTATCGGGACGGTTTGCAACACGCGCTACGTTGGTGGCAAAACGGGGATCGCTAGCGAGCCCTTCATCTCCGATAAAGTCGCGTGCCAGAGTGCGCCATTCGCGGTTGGACTGAATGGCGATCAGGATTGGCGGGCCGGACTTTGGATGAAAAACGCTATAGGGCGCTATCGATGGGTGTGCCAGTCCAACCCGCGCGGGGCTTTTCCCGCCTTCGTGATTCAAAAGCGGCACGGTCAGCCAGTCCGCCATCACATCGAACATCGCAATAGAAATGCACGCCCCTTTGCCAGTGGTACCACGGCGGATCAGTGCCTCGAGGATCGCGGCGTGCGCGGTTGCGCCAGTCGCGATATCGACGATGGAAATGCCGACGCGCGACGGTTCTTGCGGCCCACCCGTGATCGAACACAGGCCAGTCTCGGCCTGAATCAAAAGGTCATAGGCCTTGCGGTTGGCAAGCGGACCATCCGTCCCGTAGCCCGAGATCGAACAAGAGATAAGCCGCGGATGGTCACGGTGCAGAGCGTCTAGATCAAAACCCAACCGGGCAAGAGCACCAGGTTTAAGATTCTGGATCAGCACGTCAGCCCCAGCGATCAGTTCGCTCAGCCGCGCTTTTCCGGTTTTACTGGCCAGATCGAGTGTGACGCTTTGCTTGCCACGGTTTAGCCAGACGAAATAGCTTGATTGGCCAGCGGCAACACTGTCGTAGCCACGGGCGAAATCGCCTCCGGGACGTTCGACCTTGACTACATGCGCGCCAGCATCGGCCAGCCGCGACGAAACGAAGGGGGCGGCGACCGCCTGCTCCAACGCAACAACAGTCAGTCCCTCCAGCGGCAGCATCAGAACGACCTCGGCAAACCGAGCACATGTTCAGCCACATAAGAAAGGATCAGATTGGTCGAGATCGGCGCCACCTGATAGAGGCGCGTTTCGCGAAACTTGCGTTCAATGTCGTATTCATTGGCAAATCCAAAGCCGCCATGGAACTGGATACAGGCATTTGCCGCCTCCCACGAGGCCTTGGCGGCAAGGTACTTGGCCATGTTCGCCTCGGCCCCGCAGGGCGCGCCGGCATCGAACAGTTCGCAAGCCTTCCAGCGCATGAGGTCGGCGGCGCGTACCTCGATATATGCTTGCGCGATCGGGAACTGGACGCCTTGGTTCTGGCCGATGGGGCGGCCAAAAACCTGCCGTTCGCTAGTGTAATCCGTGACACGGTCAATAAACCAATAGCCGTCACCGATACATTCGGCGGCGATCAGCGCGCGTTCGGCATTGAGCCCTGTCAGGATGTACTTGAACCCCTCGCCTTCCTCGCCGATCAGGTTTTCTGCGGGAATCTCAAGATTGTCGAAAAACAGCTCGTTAGTTTCGTGGTTCACCATATTAGCGATAGGTTTGACGGTCATGCCGCTCTTCATCGCGTCCTTGATATCAACAAGGAAGATAGACAGGCCTTGGGATTTTTTCTTTACCTCAGACAAGGGCGTGGTTCGGGCCAGCAGGATCATCAGGTCGGAATGCTGGACGCGACTGATCCAGACCTTTTGTCCGTTGATCACATAGCGGTCCCCCATGCGGGTGGCGGTTGTCTTCAAATTCGTCGTGTCAGTGCCGGTCGTGGGTTCGGTAACCGCCATCGACTGAAGGCGAAGCTCGCCGGAGGCGATCCGTGGCAGATAAGCCTTGCGCTGCTCTTCCGATCCATGGCGCAGCAGCATGTTCATGTTGTACATCTGCCCGTGACAAGCACCAGAATTGCCGCCCGCGCGGTTGATTTCTTCCATGATGACTGAAGCTTCGGCAAGGCCAAGGCCGGACCCGCCATGGGCCTCGGGGATCAATGCCGCCATCCAGCCCGCACGGGTAAGCGCATCGACGAATGCTTCGGGGTATCCGCGCTCCGCATCTATCTTCCGATGGTATGCGTCAGGGAATTCTGCGCAGATCGCACGGATGCCATCGCGAATGTCGGTGTAGTCGGTTGGTGACGGTCCGGCCATGTCTTGCTCCGCTTGCTTGTTCACATCACGGCAAATATCGCAGGAGGATTGGCATCTTTCAAAGATATGATTAATATGGCTAACATATAAAAAAGGTATGGGTAGGCATGGACGTCCGGCAACTGAGGTATTTTGCAGCCATCATCGAGGAAGGCTCGATTACTGCGGCCGCCGCACGGCTGGGGGTTGCGCAGCCTGCTCTATCGCTGCACGTCAAGAATATGGAAGAACAGCTTGACACGGCGCTGTTGCTGCGCAGCCAGAGCGGGGTGCAGCCAACGGATGCGGGCGTGTTGCTGTTGCAACGCGCGCGGGCGATCCTTAAGGACTTCGACCGTGCGCTCGATGAGGTACAAAGCCATGGTAAGCAACCGTCTGGCACGGTGCGTATCGGGTTGCCCGCGACGATTGGATCTATCCTTGCGGTCCCGCTGGTGGTCCAGTGCCGAGCGCTTTATCCCAATGTGCGAATCGTAGTGGCTGAGGCGATGAGCGGCTTCGTCCGCGAGTGGCTGATGGACGGGCATATTGATCTTGCTGTGGTCTACAGTCCGATCACGGAGGCGGGGGTGCGGTCGGAGGTCCTGCTGGATGAAGAGCTTGTGCTTTTCTCGGCCCCAGGAGGGTGGGTCCGAAGCGGTGACGCCGAGGCCATGCTGAAGCGCAGCCCGCTGATCCTCCCCAGCGGGTCGCACGGGCTACGCAGGCTTCTGGAGCGGGAACTAAGGCTGAGCCCATTGGGCGTGACGCCAGTCATCGAGATCGACAGCTATGCCGGCATCAAGCGGCTAGTGATCGACGGGCATGGCGCGTCCATCCTGCCTGTTCACGCGGTGCAGGACGAAGTGGCGGCAGGTCAGTTGGAAGCGCGCCGCTTCCCGAAACCTGGGCTATGGCGGCGAGCGCATCTCGGATATCGCTCGTCCCGGCCGCTGACTCGGTCCGCTAGTCTGGTCGGAGAGCTGATCCGCACCATCGCCGCAGAGCTTGTGACCGGCGACATATGGTCCGGCGCGCAACTGGCCGAACGATCTGCACCACCACACGCCGAGACCTGAGCCGGGATTAGGAGTTTTCTAGTGCCGCCACGATGGCATCGCCACAGGCAACTGTGCCCGCCTTGCCGCCAAGGTCGGCAGTGCGTCGCTCGGGGTCGCCCAGCACTACTTCGATCGCAGCGACTATCGCCGCCGCAGCTTCGGGATGTCCCAGATGATCGAGCATCATCGCACCGGCCCAAATTTGGCCGACAGGGTTTGCGATCCCCTTGCCCGCGATATCTGGCGCGGACCCGTGGACCGGCTCGAACAGGGACGGGAAGTCGCGTTTGGGGTTGATATTGGCGGAAGGTGCAATGCCAATGGTGCCGGTACAGGCAGGGCCGAGGTCGGACAGAATGTCACCGAAGAGATTTGATGCAACGACCACGTCGAACCAGTCGGGATGCAGCACAAAATGCGCAGTCAGGATGTCGATATGGAACTTATCGACCTTGGTGTCGGGATAGCCCTTGGCCATCTCGACCACACGCTCGTCCCAGTAGGGCATAGTTATTGAAATTCCGTTCGACTTGGTGGCTGAGGTCAGGTGCTTCTTGGGCCGTTTCTGTGCCAGATCGAAGGCGAACTTCAGCACTCTGTCGATGCCAATGCGCGTCATGACAGTTTCCTGTATCACCGTTTCCCGCTCAGTTCCTTCGAAGATGCGCCCGCCAATTGACGAATATTCGCCTTCAGTATTCTCGCGCACGACCCAGAAGTCGATATCGCCAGGCTCACGACCTGCCAACGGGGAGGACACGCCTGGCATTAGTCGCACGGGACGCAGGTTGATGTATTGGTCGAACTCACGACGGAACTTGAGTAGCGAACCCCAGAGGGAAATGTGGTCAGGCACTGTGTCGGGCCAGCCGACAGCGCCGAAATAGATGGCGTCGCTATCGCCGATCCGCGATTTCCAGTCATCCGGCATCATTTGACCATGGGCCTTATAGTATTCGACGGACGCGAAATCGTGGATGTCGAAGTTCAGCTTAAGGTCGAACATGCGGGCAGCGGCAGAGAGGACTTTCAGCCCTTCGGGCACGACTTCTGTTCCGATCCCATCGCCGGCAATGACTGCGATATTGTAAGAATTACTGCTCATGCGGATAAGTCCTCTGTAATGGGGCCATGTTGTGCGGTGGCTAGTTTCGTGGCGAGCCGGATTGCCGTAACGAAGGCGCCGGTATCGGCAATGCCCTGTCCGACGATATCATGCGCTGTGCCGTGGGCAGGTGTCGTGAAGACGATCGGAAGGCCAGATGTCACGGTGACACCTTTGTTGAAGCCCTTCAGTTTCGTCGCGATTTGGCCTTGGTCGTGGTACATCGCCACGACGCTGTCGTATTCCCCAGCGAAGGCTTTGAGGTAGACCGTGTCCGACGGGAAAGGCCCTTCACAATTGATACCTTCGGCCTGCGCGGCCTCGACGGCTGGTCGTATGATGTCTATTTCTTCTGTTCCGAACAGTCCGCCTTCGCCATTGTGCGGATTAAGCGCGGCAACAGCAATACGCGGTGCTTCAACGCCAGCACGGCGTAACATCGTATCTGTCAGGTGCAGTGCCTCGCTGATGCGTTTGGGCGTAATCAGGTCGAGCGCCTCTCGGAGGCTGACATGCGACGTGACCCGGCTCATCCATTGGCCGTCGAGCACGTTCATCTCGCGAAAGACGCCATTGAAGCCAAGTAAATGGGCGAAGAGTTGGTGTTCGTCATTGAAGCGCCAGCCGCCATCAAACATTGCTTTTTTGTGCAGCGGGGCGAAGCAGATACCATGGACATGGCCTGCGCGGGCCATCTCCACAGCAGCCTTTAGCGTATCACCGACGAGAGCGCCGACTTTGGGGTCAGGCTTGCCCAGCGTGATTGTCGCGGGATCCATGTTGCCAAGGTCGATCATCGGAATGCTGTCCGCAGCATAGTTAGCTGCGCCGGGGCTATCGATAAGGTCGATCTCGAACGATACGCCTGCTTGCTTCATCCCCATCTCTAGGACCCGCCGGTCGCCCAGCAGCAGAATATTTGCAGTGTCGCGGATGTTGCTTTCAGCAAGCATGCGGGCAGTGATCTCTGGCCCTATTCCTGTGGGATCGCCTAATGTTAGAGCAAGGTCAGGGCGGAAAACGTCGGTCATTTGTTCAGTCCTTTCTGGTTGCACTCAGTCCAGGTCGCGCCATGTCAGCAGGTCGAACAGCACGCTGACGTCAGGCAGTGTCTCGACCTTGTTGACTGTGTCGATCAGGTCCTGCTGGCGCGCGTTAGCCAGAAGCCCTGCGGCGCAGTCATGGAACTTTCCCTCCAATTCGGTGTCGCTCAGCGGGTTGTGGGGGCCGCCGCGATAATTCTCATCGGCCCAACGCGATAGAGTGCGCCCATCGCGGGTGACCACGTCGATGCGCGACCGAATGCGGTCCCAGCCCATCGCCTCGATTTCCTCGTCGAAGCGGGTCTCGATACGCTCTTGCATAACCTGGCAGGCGTTGGAGGCGACGAACGTATCCGTGAATTCTGTTTTGCCGGCGCCGCCGCGCAGGATGATCGCGGAAAGTAGGAAGTTGAATGAGAACTTGCCCTCAAGTTCCGTTTTCGCGACTTTGTAGCGGATCGGGCCAAGAACGTTGCTGCCAGCGTTCAACGTAACCTTTTCGATGTCATCTTGCGTCAGACCATTCTCGGCCATAAGGAATTTCATCGCATCCATTGAGGGATGGGTCAGCACACCAGAAGGGTATGGCTTGATACTTACGCCGGGGGTCAGCATCGAATGCGGCGCGCCGAAGCGGTCGCGTACTTGCGATGGGTCGCCGCCGGGCCCAGCGATGGCAAGGTAGCCCCAGCGGCCGTCAAGTGCCTCTTCGTTGGCCGAAAGCCCTGCTCGAGCAAGCAGTGCGGCGGTCACGCCGTTCTCGGCAGCGCGGCCGACATGCAGCGGCTTGGTCATAGTCCCGAAGCCCGCGCGGATGCCGGAAGCCATGGAGGCGGCGATGCCGAGCGCGCGGGCGGTGGTCGCCGCGTCGAGACTTAGCATGTGCGATGCGGCTGCAGTTGCGGCAAAGGTGCCGATGGTTCCAGAGGTGTGGAAGCCGCGCATGTAATGGTCGGGGTCGATCGCCTCGGCTACCTTGCAGCCGACCTCGAAGCCAGCAGTGAAGGCCCCGACCAGTCGCGCGCCGTTGACAGGCGCGCCAGTTTCGAACGCGACGAGGTCGGCAAGAACCAGCGACGCGGTGAGCGGTGGCACGGTGGGATGCATAAGGAGGCCATAAGGGCGGCCTGGCCCCTCTGCCAACTGGGTGTCGTCCCAATCCATTGCGTGGCCCGCCGTTCCTGCCCAAAGCGCGGCAGCGGGGGCAGGCAACCGCAAATCGCGCATACCCAGAACGCGTGCCTGCTCGGCACCTCCAAGCGTACTGAGATGCTGGAGAAGGGGTGCCATGCCGGGTTGGTCGGTTCCGGCGATCATCACCGCCAGACCGTCGAGGATACAGCGGCGTGCAAGGTGCAGGGTTTCGGAATCGAGTGTTCTGGCGTCATGCCCGACGATGAAACGCACGGCTGCTTCTGTCAGGCCGGACAGGTGGTCCCAACTGTTATCTTCGGTCTGAATGCTCATTTGGGGCCCTCTTCTGCGCGGGCGGCTCCGCGGGGAGTGCCCAATTTTTCGGTGATGTCTAATTGCCATCCAAACTTGCGCATTGTCAACAATGGTGTTAATAAATGGTAAAATAAAATAAAAATGTTCGCAAAGTGATATCGTGGACATGTGGAGAAACAATGAAATTTCCTCCTATTTTTGTCTATTTACTGTCAATATTGGCGTTTTATTCTGGCTTGGGGTGGAACGGTGCCTTTACAACTTTGCCTACAATATGGGAGATCCTGTGATGCAAAACGACATGCCGGAACTGACGACACCAACGCAGCTTATGGAGGGGTTCCGCTACGAGCGCATTCGCACCTCCGGAGCAGAAATTAACGTAGCGATCGCGGGGGAAGGGCCGCCGTTGCTGTTGTTGCACGGCAACCCGCTGACCCACGTCGGCTGGCACAAGATCGCACCTACGCTCGCGCAGAGTTTCACCGTGATCGCGCCCGATTTGCGTGGCTATGGCGACAGCTCTAAGCCTGACGGGGGCGAGGATCATGCGGCCTACAGTTTTCGAGCGATGGCGCAGGATTTCCTCGAGATCATGGCTGGGCTGGGGTTCGACCGCTTTTCGGTCGCTGGACATGACAGGGGCGCGCGGGTCGCCTTCCGCATGGCGCTGGATGCGCCGGAACGGATTACCGCGCTTGCCGCGCTCGATATCGTGCCAACCTACAATGTGCTGTCGCAGGTCAGCCTTGGTTGGGGGCTGGAAGCCTATCACTGGTTCTTCATGGCGCAAAAAGCGCCGTTTCCCGAAGACCTGCTGTCAGCCGACCCTGAATATTACATTCGCTACAAGCTGAACAAGAAGAACGTCGGGCTTGAAATCTTCACGCCCGAGGCGATGGCCGAATACATCCGTTGCACCACGCCCGAGCAGATCCACGCGGTCTGCGAGGATTACCGCGCCACGGTCACACTGGATTTTGAGATGGACAAGGGGGATTACGGGATCCGGAAGATCGACTGCCCGGTGCTCGTGCTCTGGGGGGCCAACAGCCATTGTGGGCGGCATTTCAAGCCGCTTGAAGCTTGGGGAGAATGGGCAGACAATATGCGCGGCACGGCGATCCCGACAGGGCATTACCCGGCCGAGCACCGGCCAGACCTCGTCTATCCAATCTTCTGGCAGTTCTTTTCCGGTCTGGATCCGGACCTTGGGGTTGGGAAATGATAACAGTCAGTCCGCAAGAGGCCGCCGCGACGTTCCATGCTGGTGGTGAGGTTGCTTTTTTGGACGTGCGGGAGGCCGGAGAGTTTGGCGAGGGGCATCCGCTTTTCGCGATCCCCCTTCCTTATTCTGTCCTTGAAGGTCGCGTGGGCCGACTGGTGCCGCGCCGCAATGTGCCGATACTGATCCTTGATGCCGGCGATGGCATCGCGGACCGTGCGGTCCGCTGCCTTGCGACGCTGGGCTACAGCGACCTGCGCGTGATCGCGGGCGGAATGCTCGGCTGGGAGGCCGCAGAGCTGGGTGTCTACAAGGGGGTCAACGTGCCCTCGAAGACACTGGGTGAGCTAGTGGAGGCGATCTGGCACCCAGCGATGATCTCGCCGCAGGAGCTTTCGGACTGGGCTGGTTCGGCCCGCAACTTCCGCTTCTTTGACGCGCGCCCGCAGACCGAATACCAAAAAATGCGGGTGCCGGGGTCCGTCTGCCTGCCAAATGGAGAGCTTGCGCATCGCGCTGCTACCTTCGACGGCTTGGAAAATGAGCCACTTGTCATCACTTGCGCGGGCCGAACGCGTGGCATTGTCGGCGTGATCGGGATGCGGATCGCAGGCTATGGCGGGAAAATTCTTGCCCTTGAGAACGGAACCCAAGGCTGGGCACTGGCTGGTGAGACGCTGGAGCGCAGTGCGACTGCCGCACCGTTCCCGCAGCTGGGCAAGGCGGCGGTGGAGGCCTCACGCAAGGCTGCTGAGCGGATCATTTCGCAGTTCGAGCTGTGTGAGATCGCGATGCAGGAGGCCGCCACGATTCTACGGGACCGAGTGCGGACGAGCTACCTGTTCGACACCCGCTCTGCTCTGGAAGCGACGGAAGATCCGGTTCCCGGCGCGGTGCACGCGCCGAGCGGTCAGATTGCGCAGACCACGGATCAATGGATCGCAACCTTCCGGTCACGGGTCGTTTTGTGTTGCGATACCGGGCTTCGCTCGGCACTTGCGGCGTTCTGGCTTAAACAACTGGGTTATGAGGTTTTCGTGTTACGATTGGATGGAGACCGAACCATGTTGCCTAACTTCGCACAGGAGACAACGCCGCCGCCAGTGCAGACCCTGAGTGCGACCGTGGCGCTTGAGGCAATGGCGGATGGCGCGGCTCTTCTGGACCTCCGCACATCCATGGCTTTCCGCGACAGTCATGTCGCGGGAGCGATTTGGGCCTGCCGACCTAAGCTGGCAGAGGCGGCACCGGAGCTTGCGGCGCGACCGGTGCTGCTGATGGCGGAAGATATGTCGCAAGCGGCCTGGACTTCGCAGGACTTGTGCGAGGCCGGATGTACTCAGGTAGCAGTAGTTTCTGGCGGGTTGGGCGCGTTGGCCGAAGCAGGCGCACCGCTCGTCTGGAAGATGGACAATCTGTCAGATGAGGAGTGCATCGACCATCTGTTCTTTGTCCATGACCGGCATGACGGAAACCTTGACGCCTCGCGCCGCTATCTTGAATGGGAGACTGGCCTTGTCGGGCAGTTGAGCGATGCCGAGCGCGGAGAATACCATTTGTTCTCGCCTTGAAGCGGCGTCGCAGAACGAAAAAGGGGCCTAAATTATCCGGCCCCTTTTTTCTGTTTGCGTTCTGCTTCAGCTCGCGCCCATCAGCGCGGCTTCCTTCCGCTTGCGGCGGATCTTGGAGAATGCCGACAATCCAAAGGACAGCAGCATCAGTGCCAGAATAAACAAAGCTCCCGGACGTTCCAGTGCGTACGACAGCTCGCCACCACTTATCTGATAGGTGCGCAGCAGGTTGCCTTCGACGAGATTGCCTAGGATCAGCCCCACGACAGTCGCCGCCACTGGGTAGTTGTAGCGCACCATTCCCCAGCCAATCACAGCAAAGACTGCCAAGGTGATTGGGCCAGACGAGGTGCCGTTGATTGCATAGGACCCGAACAGAGCCACCACCAGTACGCTGGGGATCAGGTACCGCATCGGCACGCGGACGATGTAGCTGGCGAGGTAGACGAACCCAAGCCCAACGATTAACAGGAGAAGCGCCTGCACAAAATTTGATATGATGATTGCGTAGACGATATCCTTGTTGTTGGCGATGAAGCTGGGTCCGCCGACAACATTGTGCATCGCGAACGCAGCCAGCAGGATCGCCGTCGCACCGCCACCGGGGATGCCAAGCGCCAGCATAGTCGCCATCGCGCCGCCTTCGGACGAAGAATTGGCGCTTTCGGCAGCAATCACGCCCTTGGGGTTGCCCTTGCCGAAGGTGTCGCTGTCCTCGGCGGTGCGCTTTGTTTCCGAATAGGACAGCAGGTTCGAAATTGACGAGCCGACACCAGGAATCGAGCCGATCACCACGCCAATCAGCGCCCCACGCCCAACAATGGACTTATGTTGGAAGGTTTCGCGGAAACCGCCGAGAATCTTTCGCATGGAGATCTTTCGCAGGTTCTCATCTTCGATCAGGTGCCGGGTATTTACTAGGTTCAAAAGCTGGCTTGCCGCTAGAAGACCCATCATCGCTGGGATCGTTGGAACGCCGTCCAGCAACCAGGGAATATCCATTGTGCCGCGGATATAGCCGGCGGAGTTCATGCCAACCGTGCCCAGCAGCAACCCAAAGGTCCCAGCCAGAAGCCCGCGAGCGAGTGAATCCCCAGCCAGAGAGCCGAGCAACATCAGGCCCCAGATCGCAACGAAGAACAGCTCCAGAGGACCCATCTTGAGAACGATGCCGGATACTGGCTCGATCAGGAACATCAGAAGGACGTAGCTGATTAGTGTGCCAGTGACGGACGAGGCGAGTGCTATGCCCAACGCTTCGTTGTGGCGACCCTTCAGCGACATCGGATAGCCGTCGAATGTCGTCGCAACAGCCGAGGACGTGCCGGGGATGTTCATCAACACCGCCGGAACCGAGCCACCAAATCCCGCGCCAGTGTAGATCGACGTCAGGAAGATGATTGCGGGGAGGAAATCCATGTAGAGCGTCATCGGCAGGAAGATCGCCATGGCCATCGTGATAGAGATGCCCGGCATGGAGCCGAAGAACAACCCGACCAGAAGACCAGGAATCACGAATATCCATGCCGACCATGAGGATGACAGAAGCGCGAAGGCATCGCTGAGTGATTCAAGATTAATCATGAATAGGCCTCACAGAACCGCTAAGGGGAATGGAAACGGGATGATAGCGCCGTATCCATAAATAAGGATGACGGTGAAGGCAGCACTGAAGCCAATGTTTGCGATCCAGTTGCGCTCACCGCAGACATAGAGACCGAGTATGAGGAAGCCAAAGACAGAGATGTCGAAACCTATCCGTTCCATCAGGAAGGCAAGTGCGACAAAAGCACCCGTAAGGATGCCAATCTTGGCCAGTTCGAGCGGCGTTTCCTTCGCCGGTGGCGCGTCCTGCACTTCGTCAGCAGGTCGCTGTCGAATGAAGCATTGCGGCAGTACGATCAGGACAAGGATCAACGACAGGATAGAAACTGGCTGCACCAGCATCAGGTTGTTGACACGCAGCGAGGTGGCGCGCGCGTCCAGCAGGTAGGTCAAGATCCAACCGGCGATCACCGCCAGAAGTGCCAGGTGACCCCATTGTATTCGTAGCTTTCCGGGTTTCGTCATGCTGCGCCCTCCCTTACGTATTGAATGGACGCCGCCCCACGGTTCGGGGCGACATCTAAGTTGATTTAGATCAGGATCCCTGCAGGAGATTCAGGTGCTTCTCCATTACCGTAGAGGTGGCGCGAAGAGCCTGGTTCGACACTTCAGGCCCGAACCAGTCGGTCGCAAGCTGGGCGCTGCTAAGAGCCTCGATGACTTCCGGTGCTTTGGTGGTTTCCTCCATCGCGGTCAGGATCGTCTTGTAGATGTCAGGCGATCCTTCAACGAGCGAGCTGTGTACGCCCCAGCCGCGTTGGGAACCTGACACGTATTCTGTGCCGGGAGCCACTTCAGTTATCACGGCAACGTTCCAGTTGTCACGCGGGGAGTCGTCGAAAACCAACAGCGGGACGATCTTGTCGGCCAGCGGCAAGAAGCCCTGACCACCCACAAGAGCGATGTCGACCACGTTGCCGGCCACCGCGTTGCGAGTGGGGCCGCCGCCGTCAAAAGTCACGAGGCGTAAATCATCGCGCGAGATCCCAAAAGAATCCACAAACAGCATCAGGTTGACCAGATCGGCCGAGGCAGGCTGGATCCCAATCGTGAGCGAACTAGCATCTTCCCTGAGCTGGCTAATCACTTCTTCAATAGTGGTGATGCCTGATTCAGTGCTGGTGGCGAGCATGGTGTAGTCGCGTGAAGGCAGGTTCAACATGTGGAAGTCAGCCACCGCGAAGGGTGCATTTTGCGTCAGTACGTTCAATGGCAGATAGGGCGCCGCCGAGGTGCACAGCAGCGTGTAGCCATCATCAGGTTGCTGCAGGAAATAGGAATGCCCCAGAAGCGCGCCAGCGCCGCCTCTGTTGATGATATTGAGCGGTTGACCAAGGCGTTCCCCCAGAAACGGTGCAAATGCGCGTGCGAGGCGGTCGTTGTAACCGCCAGTGTCGAAAGGAACAACGATGTTGACCGGGCGCGATGGGTAGATGGCCTGCGCATGCAGTATTGCCGGTGAAGCGACCGCTGCGGCTGCGAGGCCGCCCCCGGACAGCTTCAGCATGGTCCTACGATTGTACTTGTTAGTCATATTTATCTCCTCCTCCAGATTTTCGATCTTGGCCTACCTTTGAACTTCCTTGAACCCTTTTGGCACTGTTTGCGTCGAGGGTGGCCAATATGCTGACGATATAGGCCGCCTTAATATTGTCAACAAAATTGATAAAAATCCGGAATTATTGCGCCAAACACAATTTGAATCTCGATTTTCCAAAACGCACAATCGACCTGCACCTCTGAAGAAGGTAGATCGATATATCAAAATAAATACTTATTTATTATAGTGTTAGATATTTTCCTCACTGAAGATTGACAGCAAGCGCAGTTTTTCTCGCGCAAATTTAGCAAACATATTGTTGACAATCTTGTGTTATCTTGGCTTTAACGCTTACAACAGCAACAACGGCTAGGCTGTCGGTCAGGTTGTGTCGGGTGACAAATCTAGAGGAGAGATAACGTGAGTAAAGCTAAAGCTGAAAATCGGGGCGCTGCTGGGGCGAGCTATGATTCGGGACTGACAGAGGAGGTCGCACGCTTCATTCACGGCACCAGTCTGTCCGACCTTGCAGACGTGGTCATCGATAATGGTAAGAAGTCGATCCTTGACGGGATCGGGCTTGCCCTATCGGGATCTGTCGCCGCCTCGGGTGAAATGTGTCGCCGCCAGATGGCAGATATCGGCGCGCCTTCGGGCAGCGCCACCGTGATCGGGTCAAATCTGAAGGTGCCACCGCGTTTCGCAGCGTTCTGCAACGGTGTCGGCATACATGCTGATGATTTTGACGACACCCAGCTCGCTGTCGCCAATGACCGCGTTTATGGGCTCCTGACCCATCCGACAGCACCCGCCCTACCGTCGGCGCTGGCGCTGAGCGAGGATCGTGGTGCCTCAGGTGCCGACACGATGCTAGCCTATCACATCGGGGTCGAGGTCGAGTGCAAGATTGCCGAAGCCATCAACCCGCGTCATTACCAGGATGGCTTTCATGCCACCGCCACTTGCGGGACCTTTGCCTCGGCTGCTGCTGCCGGTCGACTAATGGGACAGGACGTTGAGACGCTGCAGCGATCGCTTTCTATCGCCGGAAGCCAGTCTGCGGGGCTTCGCGAGAATTTTGGCACGATGACCAAGCCGTTTCACGCTGGCCGGTCGTCGGAGAGTGGCGTTGTTGCAGCGCAATTTGCCGGATACGGCTGGACCGCTGCTGGCAACATCCTTGAGGCCCCGCGCGGATTTTTCAACGCTGCCGGTGGGGGTTACGACGTTGACGCGATCCACGGCAAGCTTGGCAAGCCCTGGACCTTCGACAGCCCGGGTGTGTCGATCAAGCCGCATCCGTCAGGGTCGCTCACCCACCCTGGCATGACTGAAATGTTGAACCTGATCCGCGAACACGGCATCACCGCCAAAGACGTGGTGCGGGTACGCATTGGCACAAATTCCAATATGCCGAACGCGCTGATCCACCACAATCCGCGCAACGAACTGCAAGCCAAGTTCTCAATGGAATTCTGTATGGCGATTCTGCTGCTGGAAGGGCGTGCGGGCCTGCCTGAATTCACGGACGAAGTGGTGTTGCGCCCTGACGTGAAGGAGATGATGCAAAAGGTCGATTTCGTGGTCGACGACCGCGCCGAAAAGGCTGGCTACCACCTGATGACAACCTACGTCGACGTTGAGCTGAAAGATGGCCGCACCATCAGTGGCATGGCCGATTTCGGTAAGGGCAGCCCGGCGAACCCGATGACCTATGCCGAGGTTGCAGATAAGTTTCATGGTTGTGCTGAGTTTGCGAAATGGGACAAAACGAAAGCCGACGAAATCGTCGCGATGGTGGCCGAACTTGAGACCTTGCCTAACATCGCGGGGCTGATGTCCCTAGTGCGGCTTTAGGTGCGGGCGAAGTAGGTGGCCAATCGTCCAACTGACATAGGAGCCCGGCGCGAACCATCACGTACATGGTTAGTCCCCAGCTACGCTTTTGCGACGCTGGTGGGCTATGGCGCTACCTTTGCCGGCATACCGCTGCCTTGGATGATTGGACCGTTTCTGGTTTTCGCTTTTTTGTCGGCAGGCGGGGTTACGGCCCCGCTTGTTCCGCATGGCCGTGAGCTTGCGCAGGTCGCGATTGGGTTGGCTATCGGCCTGCGGTTCACACCTCCGGTGATCGCAACCACTTTTGCACTGCTGCCCGAGATGATCGGTGCCGCGATCTACCTTCTAATTGCCACAACGCTTGCCGCATTCCTTTTCCGAAAGCTTGCCGGTGTTGATCCGATCACAGCGTTTTTTGCCACGGCCGCCGGCGGGGTGGCTGACATGGCGCATGTCGCTCAATCCTACGGCGGCGCGCCGACGTCGGTTGCCGTCGTCCATGCGCTGCGCGTGTCACTGGTCGTAGCCATCGCACCATTGGTCGCGATGAGTGCTGCCGACAACCTCGATCAGGTGCCATTGCCATATGACGGCAATGCGCTTGTGTTGGCCGGTGCCTTGATTTTTGCCTATCTCGGGGCGGTGGCGCTGAAGCCCACACCGCTGCCTAATCCTTGGCTGGTCGGACCAATCTTGGCCGGTTGCTTGCTGGGCGTTGCCGGCGCAGACATGGTCGTGGTCCCGCCCTTGCTGATCACGGCGGCCCAGATCGTTCTAGGCGTTTGGCTGGGCTGTCAGTTTCGACGCGAGCTTCTGTCGATGCTGCCGCGCGTCACAGTATCGGGTATCGTGACGGGCCTGTTTTTGATCGGCACAGCACTGTTCGGAGCTGTGCTGCTTAGTTCAATATCTGGCCTACCTTTTATCACCGCTTTTCTGTCGACGGCACCGGCAGCGGTTACCGAAATGGTGCTAGTTGCCAAAGTCATGCACCTCGACGTTGAAATCGTCGCCGCCTTTCACGTGATCCGTATCCTGGTCGTGTCGACTACGGTGCTATGGGTTTACCGCTTATACCTCAAAATCGGGAGATTTTCCAATGAACCTTGAATATGAAAACCGCCGCGTACTGATCGTCGGAGGCAGTTACGGTATTGGCCTGGCCTCGGCCAAGCTGGCCGTCGCCGAAGGCGCAAAGGTTGCCATTGCGTCCCGCTCGGCCAGCAACCTTGAAAAGGCAGCCGCCGAGATCGAAGCTGAAACCGGCCAGAGGCCCCTGACAATCGTTGCTGACGTGACCGAGGACGGGGCAGCGCAGGCGCTTGCTGACGCGATTTCGCAAGAATGGGGCGGGCTGGATGTGCTGATTTCTGCTGTCGGTGGCAGCATCCGATCGGCCTTCGCAGATCTGACTGATGACCAGTGGATGGGCAACTACGTGTTCAACGTGCTGTCGACCGTGCGTACGATTCGTGCCTTTCTGCCACTGCTCGGTCAGGGGGTGGACCCTGCAATCGTTATGCTTGGCGCGGCCGCGTCTAAAATGCCGTATGCCCATCAGGTTGTGACGAACGTGCACAAGGCTGGGCTTCTGGGATTGAACAAGACGCTCGCTGCGGAGCTTGCACCGGTGGGAATTCGCGTGAACCTCGTTGCGCCCGGCCGGACCCTGACGCCGCTCTGGACGAACCGCGCCGACAAGCTCGCGACGGAAGAGAGCCGTACCCGCGAGGACGTGCTGGCGGACTTTTCTAAGGACATCCCGCTTGGCCGCTTTGGCGAAGCTGTGGAAATCGCCCGGATGGTGATCTGGCTTGCCAGCCCCTGTGCCAGCTACGTCACTGGTCAGGCTGTAAACGTGGATGGCGGAATTGCTCGCGGACTGCTTTAAAGTAAGGAAAAGAAAAATGAGTGAACATCACGCAACTCCGACCGGAACCCCTGAGGTCACCAAACAGCTTGCCGAATGGATCGTCGGGCTTGACGGTGCAGGCATTCCCGCAGAGGTCCGAAAAGAGGGCCTTCGGACTTTCGTCAACTGGGTCGGTTGCGCCGTCGGCGGCGCGCGTCATGAGACAGTAGACCGCGCCCTTCAGGCGCTGATGCCGCTCAGCGGAAGCAAGACCGCAACCATCCTCGGTCGGTCCGAGCGGATCGACACGCTACATGCAGCACTGATTAACGGGATCACCAGCCATGTGCTTGACTATGATGATACGCATTTGAAAACGATTATCCACCCTGCGGGTCCGGTCGTCTCCGCCTTGCTGGCGTTGGCTGAAACGCGACCAGTTTCCGGTGAGGATTTTCTGACCGCACTTATCGTCGGGGTCGAGGTCGAGTGCCGGATCGGCAATTCTGTCTATCCGCACCATTATGATCGCGGCTGGCATATCACAGGCACCTCAGGTGTCTTCGGCGCGGCGGCAGCAGTCGGCAAAATGATTGGGCTGAACGTGCAGCAGATGCGATGGGCCTTGGGGCTGGCGGCCACCCAATCCGCCGGTCTGCGCGAGATGTTTGGAACAATGACCAAGAGTTTCCATCCGGGCCGGTCTGCCCAAAACGGTCTGACCGCTGCTTTGCTGGCTGAGGCGGGCTTCGACAGTTCCGAACGCGCGCTGGAAGCGCCGCGCGGCTTTGCCTACGTGATGTCCGACAAACAGGACTGGGACGAGATACTCGGTGGGCTGGGCGAGCACTGGGAAGCGGCCCTGAATAGCTACAAGCCCTTCGCCTGCGGCATTGTCATCCATCCCACGATCGACGGATGTCAACAGGTTCGCACCGAAATCGGCGACCGTGTCAATGAGATCGAGAAGGTCCATCTTACGACGCATCCGCTGGTGCTGGAATTAACGGGCAAGCGCACGCCGTCAACTGGGTTGGAAGGCAAATTTAGCGTGTTCCACTCGGCTGCCTGTGCCCTGCTACGTGGTGATGGGGCGCCGACGGCATTCACCGACGAAGTGGTGAATTTGCCAGAAATAAAGGACCTGCGCGACCGGATCGGCGCAACGGCGGACCCCGAGTGCCACGAAGCGTCAGTCACCATCGACATCACCTTCCACGATGGAACCACTTTGACCAAACGTGTCGATCGGGTCATCGGCAGCCGCGACTTGCCACTGTCGGACGACCAGCTCAATACCAAGTTCCTCGATCAGGCTACGCTTGTCATCGGGCAGGAAGCGGCGAACGCGCTGCTGGATCTGTCATGGCGCACTACCGATCTTGACGACGTAGCAGTCGTTTCGCACAGTTCGGTGGCCGGACAGGCAGTGGCGAAATGACGAAACGCACACTGAAGGTTGGTGTCTTGAACGGGGACGACATCGGACACGAGATCGTCCCCGCCTCGGTTCGCATTGCCAAAGCGGCGGCAAGCGCGGCCGGACAGGCCGTCGAGTGGGTAGACGTTCCCATCGGGCGCACAGCCCTCGATACCCACGGCAGCACGATGCCGGAGGGCACGCTCGAAACCCTGTCACAGCTCGACGGATGGATTCTCGGGCCGATCGGGCACCGAGATTATCCCAAGGTGCCTGCGGCGATCAATCCGCACCCTATTTTGCGCAAGCATTTCGACCTGTTCGCCAATGTGCGCCCAACACGGTCCTACCCCGGACTTGGCTGCATCTACGACGACATCGACCTGATAATTGTTCGCGAGAACAACGAAGGCTTTCAACCTGACCGTAATATGTTTTTGGGCTCGGGCGAATTCCGCCCCAACCCGGACCTGTCGATCTCGGTCCGCGTAATCTCTCGCGAGGGGTCTCAGAAAGTCGTGCGCGCCGCGCTGGAACTGGCGCGGACACGCGACAAGCGCCTGACGCTGGTGCACAAGAACACGGTCTTCAAACTGGGTTGCGGCATGTTCGTTGACGCCGCCTATGAGGTAGCCGCCGACTACCCAGATGTGACCGTCGACGAAGTAATTGTTGATACGATGGCAATGCGGCTGGTGCGCGATCCGCAGAGTTTCGATGTGATCGTGACCACCAACCTGTTCGGTGACATCCTGACGGACGAGGCCGCGGGGCTTGTCGGGGGTCTTGGCATGGCGCCAGGGCTATGCATCGGGCGCGGGTCGATCGCAATGGCGCAGGCCACTCACGGCTCAGCCCCCGACATCGCTGGTAAGGGTATCGCAAACCCTTATGCAATGATCGAATCCACGCGAATGCTTTTCGATTGGCTGGGTCGACAGCGCAAGGCGCCTGAAGCGGTGGACATGGCGGAACGGATGCGCAAAGCGACCGATCAGGCGCTGGCGGACGCTATGACGCGGACGCCTGACATCAACGGCCAGGCTACACAGGATGCCATGGTAAACTGCATTGTGGAGGCTTTAGGATAACCAGGGCACTAAAGCATTATGTCCGAGCTATCGCCTGCGGCAGCGTGGCCGGAGTCAAGAGCCTCGGGGCCTTGACACTTAATTGTCAGCAAGTACTGGTATTAATCTGGTTTGCACTGTGAGTATCTGGAGAAAAAGTTGGACGTAGAACGGGTCATGACCGACGGTGAATCTATTGGGACGGAGCTAGACGACGCGCAACTTTCCCTGTCGGTTCAACTGCAGCGCAAACTCGAGAAGCTGATCCTCGACGGAGAGCTAAAGCCGGGAGACAAGCTGAACGAGCTGGAATTGTCTCAACGTTTCGGTACCAGCCGTGGACCGCTGCGCGAAGCGATGCAGAACCTGTGCGCCAGAGGCTTAGCGGAGGCGGTGCGAAATCGCGGCGTCTTCGTCCGCACCATCACGCCAACCGAAGCGTTTGAACTATACGACGTGCGCGCCGCGCTTTTTGGCCTGGCTGGGCGGCTGCTGTCTGACCGGATAGACGACGCTATACTCAAGAAGCTGCACGGTTTCGTAGAAGATATGGATAAACTCGCGGAGGCGCAGAGATACTCGGATTACTACCGCACCAACCTAGAGTTCCACGACTACTTGGTTCAGTCGGCAGGAAACAAGATGCTGGTTCGCGAATACCACAGTTTTGTTGATAGGCTGCACCTGTGCCGGATACGCGGGTTGGTCAAATCGGGGGCTCTGTCGATTTCCAACCGCGAACACGCCGAGATGATCGACGCCGCAGCGTCAGGGAACAACCAGCGCGCGCAGGAGACATTTTTTCGCCACGTCGCTCGGTCGAAGCTCCGCTTCCGTTCCACTCTAGAAGAGGAAGGGCGTATCTGAAATGTTATGGTCAACCGCTCATGCGTCTGGCTGCATTGCAGGAAGTTATCGGGCTGCCTTATGGGTTGTCGTCGCGACGGAAGCACAATTTCTAACCTTCTTGATCGTCCGCGTTCCGGCCGGGATATCGAGCATCATCCGGCGCGCTTCGGCAAGGCGTTCGGGAGACATGCTGTGCGGGCCCTTGGTAATACGGGCCACATTGACTACGTTGGCGAGCCGGTCGGCAAAGTTCGTCAGGATATTGATTAAGGACATTCTATTCTCCGCAATGTGAGGGACTAATGCTCGCAAAAGTAAAATGCTGCAAGTGCGAAGTGTACATATCGCAATTGCAGAAACATCATGGCGCCCCACAACATCCGACACGGCAAACTCGGTTGTCCTGCGCTGCTCGCACAAGGACCCCATCCTTTGAAAGTGACTGAGCGACTTCTGACCGAAGCCCTGTCGACCCTCCTGATTGGTGCCGCTGGCGCCGCAGTTTTCTGGTTCATGGGATTTCCCGCCGCAGTCCTGACCGGGCCAGCGTCTGCTGTTTCGGTTGCCACGCTGCTCGGTTTCCGGAGCTATATACCGCTGCAACTACGCGACGCGGTTTTCCTTGTCATAGGCATCTCAATAGGCAGTACTGTGGTGCCCGAAGTGATCGTCTCGGCGATTGCTTTGCCAGCCTCATTCGTCGTGCTGACGGGGACGCTCATCCTCGTTCTCTTGATCGTCCCTAAAATTTTGATGCGTGGCTTTGCCTATAGTCGAATGACCGCGATGCTTGCAGCCACACCCGGCCATCTGAGCTACGTACTTGGCCTGTCAACCGATCTCAAGGCGGACGTTCCGCAAGTGGTGCTGGTGCAGTCGATCCGTGTTCTTCTTCTGACCCTATTGGTGCCTGTGCTGATTGCACTCTGGGGGGCGGAGGGCACTGCGCGCCTGCTTGATCAAGGGCTGATGCCGGCACGGATCGCAATCCTTGTTTTCGCGCTGGCATTCACATTAGGCTGGTTCTTCAAACGCTTGAAAATCCCGGCGCCCCTTCTGCTAGGCGCAATGGCAGTATCGGCCATTGGCCACGGATCAAACATAACCCCGGGCGCATTGACGTCTTGGTTGACCACCGCGGCTTTCGTCGTGATGGGCAGCCTGATCGGCACGCGTTTTCGCGGTATTGGACGGGTCGAATTTTTTGGGGCCCTCGCCGCTGGTGTCGTGACCACAATCGTCACCTGCGCCATCGCCGCTCTGGGTGCTGTTATCGCGGCAGAGATCGTGGGCCTTCCGCCCGCGGCGCTCCTCCTAGCCTTTGCCCCGGGAGGCGTCGAGGTCATGGCCGCGCTGGCTGTCGAGACTGGCCTAGAACCTGCCTTGGTTGCCGCGCATCACGTCTTCCGCCTAATCCTACTAAGCGTGCTCGTCCCTATTATCCTTTCTCGGCGGGTTTAACTATAAGCGCGGATCCATCATCATCAAATCTGCTCTTCGATGAATGGTCTTGTCACGGTTTAGTTCCGGTCTCTTTCGAGCAATGTTTGCTATGAAGGAGATATGGAATGGCAACGAGATACACTGATGAGTTTCGGCGTGATACGGTGCGCATCGCGATCAGCAGCGGCTTAACACGCGTAGAGTGACTTGGTGCTGATCCCCTATCGCTCTGAAACCTACCCAACTGAATATCCGCGATCCACAACTTGTGCGACCGCGTCACGCTTGAAATTATCTGTAAATCTAATGCCTGACATTACTGTCTCCTTGCTTCCAAAATTACCAAGCAAGGCATCTACAAATCTAGGGTCACCTCAGTACGGCGACCGCATCGATCTTGGCCTGGGCCGCGCACCTGGCACCGATATTGCGACCGCCCGTGCGTTACGCCGCCATATGGCGCCCGAGGATAGCTCTCCTCAAGATGTGCAGGAGCTGATCGGATATTTCGGTGATATGCCAGAAGGCGCAGCTGTGCGTGCTATTCCTGGTGTTGGGGCGCCCGTCTGGATCCTCGGGTTGAGCCTTTACGGTGCCCAGCTGGCAGCCCATCTGGGCCTGCCCTACGCCTTCGCCTCGCATTTCGCGCCGGCCATGCTCGAAGAGGCGTTGTCGGTCTACAGAACAACTTTCAAACCATCTCGGTTCTTGTCCGAGCCCTATGCAATGATCGCGGCAGGTGTCTGTGCTGCCGAGACCGACGCGCAAGCGCAGGTCCTGCGGTCAGCCGGGCAAATTGCCCGTGCCCGTCTAAGATGTCGAAGCACTCTTCCCCGCTCCAGTCCTGGCGCAAGTTAGACAAGCCTTATCGTGTTTCGCGACGGGTTCACCTTCGACGGTCAAGGCGCAGTTAAGCGCAAGCATCGAAAGGTACCTGCCCGACGAGCTTTTGGTGACTGGCATGATCCATGACCACGCTGCACGAGTGCGATCGTTTGAAATTGTCGGCGATGTCTTGACCCAATTGATTGCACAAAAAAGGAAGACTGATCCTGCTGGCTGGCACTGACACTTCTGGCCCAAACCGGACCTTCATGACTTCTACAGTTAATAGCCCATTAGTGCAGATTGCTGCAGGCGTCATCGACGACTGCAATGGGTGGAAAGACGAACTCTACGATACTTTTCAAGAGTATCTACTAACGGGGAGCAAAGCTATCCGACCTAAGCCATGGCCCCTACATTCGTCAGCGACCTTACTCCTTTTCGGGTTGCTTTGACGTCGTACGGGAGGGCCATTAGATCAAAAATTCAACCCTTATTAATCGTCAACATAAATCTCTTTTTTGACCGTTCTACATGGCGAAAGAATGCGCTGTTGGCCCGTTCCCGATCGCCTGATGCGACCGCTTCAACCATCTCTCGGTGTTCATGGTTCGAAATGGATAGCCCCCCAGCCTTAACAAGGCTGCGAGCGCGGCAAAGATGAAGTTTGTTTACAAGCGTGTTGTATTCTTCTGTCAAAGTCGCGTTTCCAGCACCCCGAATAAGGAAGTCGTGAAAGGCGAGGTTGTGACGGTAGTATTCGTCAAAATCATTGCTGGCAGCTGCTGCGTCCATCTTTTCTAGGCATATGTTCATCTTTGCGAGCATCGCGTCATTTACTAAATCCGTCAGCAGACGGCCAGCGAGCCCGAAGATTGCTGCGCGTACATCATAAATTTTCAATGCCTCATCAGATGAAACAAACCGCACGAAAACACCGCGATTTGGAATGACCACGACGAGACCCTTGGCCTGCAGGCTTCGGGTTGCCTCACGTAGGGGGCCGCGGGAAATGCCAAATCGTTTTGACAGCTGGATTTCATGAAGCCTTTCACCAGGGCGAAGCTCGCCATCCAGAATAAGGTGTTCGAGTCGATCCTCAACAGAGCCCAGAAGGGGCTTATCGATAATCGGCGCAGTGGTTTTTTGTTTTTCTGGCCTCACAGGACCCTCTACTTACAAGTCTTCATGTCGTCCAAAACCTTTTGCCTCATTATGCAACCGCTGGTGCGGTTGCATACCTGTTTTGTCAACAGCATGGGGCAGATGTTATTCTGCCCCCGTCTGCCCTTTGCTCAAATGTTTGGACGACATGCGAGCAACATCACCCACATCCTCCAATGAAGCTGTCTTCCAAGCGATATCCAGTAAAGCTTTCGAGGCATCTTCTCCGATCACCAGTGCTGATTGCACTATGAACTTGTTATCAATCTGATCGTTGGTCAAAGGCACTTCTTTACTGCCAATTGTGCGATCAATGTATTTCTCCATCATCGTACCGTCTTTGAAAGTAATGAGAATATTAACGGATGCCTCATGGCATTTTTCATCAGTTGTTGCGGTGATTGTGTCACGTAGAGCCACGATTTCGGACGCGTTAACACTCTCGTCGGTAAATGCTGTTGGTGCGCCATCGCCACGCAACAAAGCACAGGCCGCGGAGTGAAAGACCGAGAACTTACCCTCGAGACCGGTCTTTGGGTCGCGCTTGCCGGTCAGTTCGAGAACAAGCGGATGGGTCGAAAGTGCGACGCTTGCGATATCGTTGACCTTGTCACCGATTTCATCGCGGATTTGAATACAACCGTCAATGGTCGGGTGAATCACGATCCCGCAAGCAAACGGCTTGTAGCTGTTAAGCGCCGATTCCCAAGTTTCACCAAGGCCGCTCACAATCTCGGACCAATCCTGCTTGTCGGAAGTTGTGCAGGCCCAGCCACGTGGAGCCTCAATAGCTCTTTCTGAACTATCAAAGCCTGCTTCGGCCATAATGGCGGCTAGAAGCCCGTTTTTGGCGGCGCTACCCGGGTGGAAGCTTTTGGTCATCGTACCAAACATTTCACGGAAACCAGAGGACTGTGATGCCGCAAGTCCGAAGGCCCAGCGCAATTGCTGGGGCGATAGGCCAATAATTTTTCCAACTGCGGCTGCGGCACCGAATACACCGGTTGTGCCTGTAATGTGCCAGCCTCTGTCATAGTGATGTGGATAGACCGAGTTGCCGATGCGGCACTCAACCTCAATGCCTAATATCAGGGCTGTTAGAAAATCCTCGCCGCTGATCGGCCGGCTCTCGGCGAGCGCGAGAAGCGCAGACGCAACAGGACCTGCTGGGTGGATGATAGTCTTGAGATGCGTATCGTCGTAATCAAGCACGTGTGAGGTAATACCGTTCACCAGTGCCGCCTGAAAGATGTCAAGCTTTTCGCCGCGGCCCAAAACTGTTGCTTCGCGCGGCCCCGAAAAAGGCATGACTGCTCTCAGAACCGCGTCGGTAGTTTCATGACTCGCGCCGCCAACGGCGCAACCCACCCAGTTCACAAACGTGCGCAGACCCTCTTTTTGTACAGCCTCCGCGATGTCGGCAGTCTTGGTCGCCACAACCCAGTCCGCGAGTATCTCGGTGACCTTGGGCGTGCCTTCAGGGGTTGGTTGATGTCCACTCATTTCAATTCTCCTATGCCGCCCGGCTGTATCCGGGTCCTAATTTGAAGTCACCGCAGCTCCGCCACGCATGAAAACGAACTGCTATCAATCGACCCCATCCAAGCCGGATGCGCGTCCACAAAGCCCTGGCACTCAACGTTCATCAGGAACGTCAGCCTGTGGGGCTACCAACCAGCAATTAATAAATATTGTCTACAATTTAGCAGTACTCAATGCAATCCACAAAAGCGTGGAAACTGAATGGAAATATTGCAGGCCGCTGCCTGTAGAGGTGGAGGTGTCTTCGATAAAACAAGTTAACACTTTGTTTAAAATATACTTTATGGATGTTATTGTAGGTTCAACAAAAGGTGAGCGGCCCATATTGGGACCGTGGGGGTGGCTTTTCTTAGAGCGAGACACTTGGTGCGCTTAAATATATTGTTGACAATTTAGAGGCTGGCGCTCTAGCCTTTTGAGGCGATGCGAGGCCGACCGCGAGTCGTATTAAAGTTCCATTTTGAGAGCAATTGCCGGCCAAGAGGAGAGATCTATGATCAAATCATTTATGAAGTTGGCCGGAGTTGCGCTTGCTATATCTGCGAGCACGCCTGCCTTGGCACAAGAGTATCCAGTGGACACAGTGACACTCATCACGCATTCGAGCCCAGGTGGTGGTAGCGATGTGTTCCTGCGCGAACTCTCGGGCTACCTCGCACCTATTCTTGGTGTGAACGTCGTCGTCGAGAATGTCCGTGGCGGCTCTGGCGCGGCGGCGATGGCCGATCTGGCTCAAGCGCCAGCAGACGGGTCACGTTTCTACGCCACAACACCAACTTTCATCTACACATCTTTGCTGTCAAACCCAGAATATTCCTACACTGATCTGGAGCCATTGGTGAACTTCTTCATTGATCCAGAGGTTATCTATACTGCTGCTAACAGCCCCTTCACCTCACTTGAGGATGTCATCACTAAAGCAAGCGAAGGCCGTGGTGTTTGGGGCGCTGCAAACCCTGCTTCACTGGAGCGTCAGGCGCTTGAGCAACTCAAGACCGCAGCTGGTGTAGAGGCAGGCATCGTTTCACACGATGGCGGCGGCGACCTTATGATCAACGTGCTGAACGGGACACTTGATATCGGTGTTGGCGAGGTGCAAGAATTGAAGAGCCAGTTGGAAGCTGGTGAAATCCGGTTGCTGGCTACCTTCTCTGACGCAAGGTTGGACCTGCTGCCTGACCTGCCTACAGTCGCGGAGTTGGGTTATGATGTTGTTGTTCGCAAGTTTCGTGGTCTTGCTGGGCCCAAGGGTATTCCAGATGACGTTGTAGCGATATGGGAAGCCGCAGTGCAGGGAGTTTTGGCCTCTGCTGAATACCGGGCGGTCTATGAACCAAACAACTTGCGCGCAGAGTACATCGGGCACGATGACTACATTGCATTCATCGCTCAGTTTGGCGCAGAGACTGAAGCGTTCTTGCGCGAAACTGGCGTGATCGAATAAATACGCACCCTTTGCGGCCGCCCCAAAAGAGTGCGGCCGCTTCATTTTATGCGGAGAAATCATCATGCAATCTATTCTCAGCCGTGACTTCGTCGGCGGTATCGTGGCGATCGTTTTAGGTGCCTTCTATCTGAACCTTGCCTATGACCTTCGGAGCAGTGCACTCGATGATCTTGTCGGACCCGGAGGGATGCCACGCGCCTACGGTTGGGTGATGGTCGTCCTTGGTTTCGCACTTTGCGCTGTGACACTTGTCACACGCTGGCGCGAGCAGAAGTCAGATCATTGGAAAGATCAGGGGCGGCGTATCATGTGGGCCGCAGGTCTTTTGGGAATCGGGATCGCCTACCTGCTCATCGTAAACGTCGTAGGCTACTTGCTATCAATGATACTGCTGATTGCAGCCACCATGATCTATCACGGTGAACGGCTCTCGACAAAAGTTCTGGCTTCATCCGCATTTGGCGGAGTCATGCTTTGGGCACTCTTCGTCTTCGTTTTGGGTGTGCATATGCCGCCAGGCCTATTGACATACGTCGGACTTTGAACCCGTCACATGCGTATTTTCAACTGGAGTCACCGTCATGGAAACTATTCTAACATCAGCCAGCTATCTGCTTGATTACCACATTGTTGTGGCAGCACTCATTGGTGTCACTTGGGGTATTATCGGGGGTGCGCTACCAGGGATTTCGCCATCCATTACGATGGCCCTGCTGCTGCCCTTCACCTACTCAATGGAGCCTACCGCTGCGATTGTTCTTTTAGCCGCGACATATGTTGGAGCTGAATACGGCGGCTCTGTTCCCGCCATCCTGATCCGAACGCCTGGCACAAATGCCGCGGCTGCAACAGTGTTGGACGGCTATGAGATGAATAAACAGGGCAAGGCAGGGCTGGCACTAGGCATTTCACTGTATTCTGGCGTCCTTGGCAGTCTCTTCGGTTTAATTATGCTCATGATGCTGTCAAAACCTCTAGCAGCTGTTGCATTGTCCTTTACACCGCCTGCCTACTTTGCACTGGGCATTTTGGGTCTTAGTGTGATCGCGACCCTCTCAGGCGACTCGCTGATCAAGGGCATGATCGCTGCTGTTCTTGGCCTAATGATTGCGACGATCGGGACAGATCCGGTCACTGGTGGTACGAGATTTACGATGGGGTCTTCTGATCTTTTGACTGGAATTGCCCCAGTCATGGTTATGGTGGGCCTGTTCGCGATGAGTGAGCTTCTTGCGCAGGTGTCCAACCGCGGTGCATCCGAGCGCGTCAATTCCAAACCTAAGATCGAGTTTCCATCCTTCAAGTTGGCCCGAAGGCTTGTGAAGCCGCAAAGCATTGGTGGCGTCATTGGTACCTTTGAAGGCGTGATGCCCGGTGCAGGGGGGACGATTGCCTCGTTCATGTCCTATAATGAAGCGCGCCGCTGGTCGAAGTATCCGGATGAGTTTGGCAAAGGCTCACCCGAAGGGATTGCCGCACCGGAAACGGCGAACAATGCAGTTGCCGAAACAGCGCTGGTTCCGCTCCTATCCTTTGGTATTCCTGGCTCGAACTCGACTGCAATCTTGTTGGGCGGTTTCCTGATCCACGGCATTGTGCCGGGACCGATGCTTTTCCAGCGCTCCGGCGAGGTCGTCTATGGTCTTTATGCTGGACTGTTCACGGCAGCCATCGGCCTGCTGTTTATCGGAATGGCGGTGCTACCGTTGTGTATCTGGATCGTGAACCGTCCACGCCAATATCTAAATGCTTTCATCTTCGCCCTGATCCTGTCTGGAATTTACTCGATCCATAACAGCTTGTTTGACCTGTCTATCATGCTGACTGCAGGGGTTGTCGGATTCCTGATGCGTATACTCAAATTCCCTTTCCTACCGACTGTATTGGGTCTTGTTCTTGGCTATCTCGTTGAAAGCAGCTTCCGCCGGTCGCTGGTAATCTCAGGCGATAGTTATGCAATATTCTTCAATGATCGCATCTCTCTCGCCTTGCTTTGTGTATCCGGACTGTTCGTGTTTGGCTCTATCGGCAAGCGTATCTGGGATGCTATCCGCCACAAAAAGCGGGCCACATTTTCAGAAGGTACGGAAGGGTAAGTCATGAATGATATGTCTCAAACAATCAGCATTTCCGAGAAAATTGCAGCATGGGGGGCTTCTTTGTCGCCTGACCAACTGCCTGAGGCGACGCAATCCAAGATGCGTGATATTCTTGTTGATATCGTCGGGTTATGCGTTGCGTCCAAAGACACGGACTATGTCAAGTCAGTCATTGCGGCCTCTGAGCCGGGGGATTTTACTGTGATCGCCCAACCCCACGGCGCAGCAGCGTCAAGTGCTGCGCTCGTGACCGGCACAGCGTCTCATGGAGAGGATTTCGACGACACCTTCGAAGGTGGGCCGGTCCATTCTGGCGTCGTAATTGTACCGGCACTTCTTGCCGCTGCCGAGGTCCATAAACTTGAAAACGATCAGGTCATTTTGGGAATGGCCGCCGGTACAGAACTCTTGTGCCGCCTTGCGCTGACTTTGCCCAAAGGCGTGCATAAAGCTGGGTTCCACCCGACTGCCGTTCTGGGTGCATTTGCGGCAACATTCGGGATTTGTGTAGCTTGCCGGACGGATGCCAAGACGACCGCGCACGCGCTTGGCATTGTTGGCAGTATGGCATCGGGGATTATCGAGTATCTGGGTGATGGCAGCTGGACCAAGCGAATGCATCCCGGTTGGGCTGCCCAATCGGGTCTGCGGGCGCATGCTTTGGCGCAAGCAGGCTTTATCGGCCCCAAGTGGGTTTTTGAGGGCAAGCATGGTGCTTTTTCAAGTTTTGCACATCCGGTCAAACCGCAGCCTGAAATGCTTTTTGATGATTTGGGGACACGTTGGATTGGCGAAACGATCACTTTTAAGCCTTATCCTTGCGGCACGATGGTCCAACCGTACATCGACTGCGCGATAGGACTTAAAAAGCGCGGAGTGCGATTGACTGGCATCGATAAGATCATCTGCAAGACCGCTGAGGGGATCGTGCATCGCCTTTGGGAACCGCTGAATCTAAAGCGCTGCCCGCCGACAGATTACGCAGCGAAGTTTTCTGTTCCATATGGTGTGGCGCTAGGGCTGGTCAGAGGGCACGCAAATCTGGCAGACTTCACGCCAGAGGGTATCGCAGACCCTGCGCTGCTGGAAATCGCAGAAAAGGTAGGCTTTGAAGTCGATCCTGAAAACCCCTATCCTGCTGCTTTTACGGGCCATATTCGGATTGATTACGATGATGGGAGTTTTGAAGAGATCGCTCAGGGCCATATGCGTGGTGGCATGGTCCAGCCGCTGACCCGTGAAGAAATCGATGCAAAGTTCCGAGCGAACGTCGCCTTTGGCCAGATGGACAATGCTGAAGTCTTGCTCGGCATCTGCAACCAGATTGGCGCGATGGAAGGAGATTACACGTTGATCAAAGGATTGCGCGCATGATGAGTAATCTCGAAGGGCGGGTTGCCTTAGTGACAGGGGCTTCGCGCAACATTGGACGGGCAATTGCGATTGCCTTTGCTGAACGTGGTGCAGATGTGGTCATTCATGTGGCGCACGATCTGGACGCCGGTGCCGAAAGCGTTGCTGCGGTAGCGGCTGCTGGTGCGCGTGCGGTGTTGGTGTCGGGTAATCTGGCTGAACCCGAGTCTGCTGCACGCGTCGTGGACGACGCCACTGCCGCTTTTGGAGGGCTTGATATCGTCGTCAACAATGCGGCCATCCGGCCGGAAGCGGCCTTTGCAGACATCACCTATCAGGCCTGGCGTGACGTGATCACAACGAACCTCGACAGCGTGTTTCTGGTGTCGCAAGCGGCGCTTGCTGCGCTCAAGAACAGTGATCATGCCGCGATTGTCAACATCGGGGGGATGACAGCCCACAAGGGTGCCTTGAATCGCGCACACGTCGTGGCGGCGAAGGCAGGGGTTGTTGGCCTGACCAAAGCGATGGCGCATGATCTTGCACCAGACGGGATCACTGTGAACTGTGTTGTGCCGGGATTAATCGATACAATGCGCATGGCGGCAGCTGGCAGTGGTGAACCCAAACACCGCGGCAATGCTGCAAACCTGTTGGGCCGTCGTGGTTTGCCCCAGGATGTGGCAGAGGCTGTTGCCTATCTCGCCGGATCCAGCGGACGCTATATTACTGGAGAAACCCTACATATTAATGGTGGAGCATATCTGTCGTGACCGCACGACCTTGGCTGGCCCTTTGTGCAGGTCTGCCATTGGCGGGACTGATAGGATGGCTTTTTACAATTGGTCAGGTGCCGATTGGGTGGATACTAGGCGCAATGTTTGGGGGGGCAATCGTTTGCAATACATTAGGACCACCAGCACAGTCCACGAATGTCAGGCGCATTGGTCAGGTACTGATCGGCACTGCTGCGGCAACCATTCTGACCCCGGATATCCTTCAATATTTGCTCACGCTCTTACCTGCGATGATCGCTGCGGCGGTGTTAGTGAATCTTTCAGCGGCACTATTGATCTGGCCATTTGCAAAGATCACGGGGGTGGATCGCACAACAGCTGCTCTGTCGGTTCTGCCCGCGGGCATGGCTGAAATGGCCTCGCTCGCCCAGGATATCGGCGCACGCACTGAAGTTGTGGTAGTCGTACACTCGTTGAGGGTGGTCCTTGTGGTCCTCTCGGTTCCCATCATCCTGCAATTGAGCGCCACAACCTTACCAACAATCGAGATTGTAGAGGGAGCGACTTATGCAGCGCTCTTTGCATGCCTTGGGTTCGGCGCAGCGATAGCCCATGGCGTCAGCCGTTTGGGCATTCTCAACCCATGGATACTTATGCCGATGGTTGTTGGGATCGTCCTCGTGTCATTTGGGTTTCCACTCATGACGCTACCACAACCACTGATGATAATTGCGCAAATTGGAATTGGGTTTACGCTTGGAACAAGGTTTCGGATTTCCAATCTTGCCCATCTTCCGTTGGTATCTTTGGGAGCTGTAGTAACTGGCTGTGCGCTGATTATCCTGATGACCTTTGCTGTGGTTCCAGTCATGGCTTCCTTCACTGACGCCGATCATCTGTCACTCGTACTCGGCTTGGCGCCAGGCGGGTTGGGTGAAATGATTGCGACTTCCAAAGCTGTTGGTGGAGCAACCACGATCGTTGTAGGATTCCAGTTCATACGGTCTTTCTTGACAAATATGCTCGCTCCAATAATTATTGTACGTCTCTTTGGTGGTCCGAAGCACTAGCAATGACAATTCAAGCGCAGACATGCCATTTCTTATATCATCTGGTTTGTCGTTTATATGTGAGTGGCAGCTATGAAACGTTCGAGATACTGTTCGGTCATCCTTGTCGCAGCGGAAGCGCAAGCCTGACCCGACAGGGTCACTAGAATACCGGCTGTAGGTTCCATCAGTGACACTGCCCCAGCTCCAGAGCCAGTTGATACGCGCCATCGGCATCGTCTACGTACACATGCATCTGAAAGACATAGGCAGGATAGTCGCTCGAACTTTCATTTTGCATAATGATCGAGTTGCCTATTCGCTGTCGTGCGAGCTGAATGCAGTTGTCACGATATCTGCTTTCCCTGATCACGCATGCATCGAATACAGTACCAAGAAATTCGATCAGCCGGTCCGCGCTGACAACTGTGAAATAGGGTGTAATTAATTGATATCCTGCAGGCGTGCTGTAGTCGTCGTCCATGTCAAACTCCCCGCAAGTTCTCGATGGTGTCAGATGCGTTCTCACCGCACAGCCGACCTATGTGCAAAGCGCAGTGAAGGTCCGGTTTCCGCCCTTAGTGTCGACCTCATCCCCTTTTCTGACTGGACTTGCGCGTCTTGCAGAGCGGTAGTGTGCGCACGCCCGAGCCAATGCGGGTGTGTCGCCTGGAGGACCCGGGCTTTGCTCAGTAGCAGCGGAGAGTTTCCGCTGATTATCTGAGGAGACGCAAATGAAGAGTGTAGCAAAGAAGCCTGATGCCAGACCAACATCTGGCAGTCGACGCCAAGTGACGAAGAAGGTGCAGTTGATCAAACTGCTGGGGCGTAAGTCGGGTGCCGATATTGCGGCACTCAGTGATAAGCTGGGATGGCAGCAGCATACGACGCGGGCGGCGTTGTCGGGCCTGCGCAAGGCTGGCTATGAGGTGACCCACGCGACGTCCGCCAATGGTGGTCCTGCGAAGTACCGCATCCTTGTCGCGTCTGTGGTGGCGGACGATGCAGCAGCAGAGGTCGCGCAAAATGGGGCATAAGCCGAACCCTGCGCGGCCTGCTGCGCTGCTGGCGTGGGAGGCGGCCTTTGGCACGCCTCCACCGCCGTTTTTGTCCGTGTCGTTTATGCAGCAGGCGCTGGACTATGAGGCCCAGTGCAAGCGGGCAGGGGGACTTCCCGCACCGATCCGCCGCGCGCTTGCGCAGATTGCGCGCGGTAGGCCAGTTGCAGCAGTGCCGCTAAACCCAAGTAAGCCAGGAATGGAGTATGTACGCGAGTGGAACGGCAGGACCTATCAGGTTGCAGTGGTGCATGGCGGGTTCGAGATGGATGGCCGGATGTGGCCTTCGCTGTCCGCGATCGCGAATCACATCACAGGCACGACATGGTCTGGCCCGCGCTTCTTTGGATTGACCAAGGTTCAAGGTACAGCCGCATGAAGAGAATCCGCTGTGCCATCTACACCCGCAAGAGCTCGGAGGAAGGGCTCGAGCAGGAGTTCAACTCTCTGGATGCACAACGCGAAGCCTGTGAGGCCTACATCCTCAGTCAGAAGCATGAAGGATGGGTGCTGCTGCCTGCAGCTTATGATGACGGTGGCTTGTCAGGTGGATCATTAGAACGCCCAGCTCTCCAGCGCCTGCTTGTTGATATGCGCGACGGCCACATCGATCAGGTGGTGGTCTACAAGATTGATCGCCTGACGCGCTCATTGGCGGACTTCTCCAAGATTGTTGATGTACTGGATGCAGCAGGGGCATCCTTTGTCTCGGTCACCCAGTCATTCAATACAGCCACCAGCATGGGGCGCCTCACACTGAACATGCTGCTCAGCTTCGCGCAGTTCGAACGCGAGGTGACGGCAGAGCGTATCCGAGACAAGATCGCGGCTTCCAAGCGCAAGGGGCTGTGGATGGGTGGGCTGGTGCCAATTGGGTATGATGCCGATGGACGCACGCTCAAGATCAATGCGTTTGAGGCAATAACGATCCGCACGCTCTACGATCTTTATGAGCAGCACGGTAATGTGCGGGCTGTGAAGGAACACGCGGATCGGTTGTGTCTAAAGACAAAGATGCGCGGAGCAAAGAATACCAACTCCAGCGGCGGTGGCACGTTCACCCGCGGTCATATCCATCAGATCCTGACCAACCCGCTTTATGCCGGACGCATCCGGCATCGCAAGATGGTGCACGAGGGCCAGCACCCTGCGATCATTGACCCGGACCGTTGGGAGCAAATCCAGCAGAGCCTGCAGGAGGGCGCGGCACGCACCCGCACTGCAACGGCGGCCAAACAGTCCTCGCATCTGTGCGGCAAGCTCTTTGATGAGACAGGTGACAGGCTGACGCCGTCCCACAGCAAGACCAAGGCAGGCAAGCGGTTGCGGTACTACGTCTCGCATCGCCTGATCGCCAAGAGTGGTCAAGCCAACGAAGGGGGGTGGCGGCTCCCTGCGCCAGAACTGGAGGAACAGATTACAGCACTGATCCGCAAGGCGCTCTCAATGCCTGCTGCGGTATCGCATCTTGTGCCAAACTTATCTGCAGATGCAATCGGCCGTATCCGATCAGCCCTGTCGGACTGGCTGCAGGAGGCAACGCCATCAGATACACTCAAGTTGGTCGAGACCATCACCGTCACGCCGGGTCAGCTCAAGCTGCGGCTAGACGCATCTGAGGTTGCTGCGCTGCTTGGTGTAGAGCCTGCATCAATCAACGATGACGCATGCCAGTTCACCGCACCTTTCCAGATGCGCAAACGCGGTGTTGAGACAAAACTCATCATAGGTGATGCACTGACGGGTCAGGATGAGATACTCATCCGCAATATCGCAAAGGCGCATCACTGGTACGCGCAGATCAAATCTGGCAAAACCTTCACTGAGATCGCTGCCAGCGAGGGCGCATCCAAACGGCGCATTCAGCAAATGATTGACCTCGCCTTCCTTGCGCCTGACGTCATCCGGGATGTGCTGGACGGCAAGCAGCCGATTGGATTTACCTCCGACTGGTTCAAGCAACATGGATTGCCGTCGGACTGGACCGCGCAACGCCAGCTGCTCGCGACGCTCTGATTCCATAATCGGCGATGTAATCTGATCGCCTACATCAGACCCTGCCAGAAGCACATCAAACCAGCATCTTTGAATAGCAACCTGCTACCGTGGAAACAGGGCGCGCAGACTTTAAGCTATCTATGGGCTGAAATAGGCATGCTCACCGGTCTGCGCCATTCCGCATCTAGCGCAAGCCTTTGAAACTTCGGCGCTATACCAAAGTAAACGCGACAAGTCTGGGTTATGGGAAGACGCTGGCTGGGGTGGTAGGATTCGAACCTACGGTACACGCTACCAAAAAGCGTTGCCTTACCACTTGGCTACACCCCATCAGCGTCGTCGAGATACGCAAATCCCAACAGGTGAGCAACCCTCAAAAGGGATAAATTTTCTATTCCTTGTCGGCATCATCGCGCAGCAAGTCTTCGCCGACGCTAATCTCGCGCTCAGCGTAGATCATGCGGTCAAGTGCGCCTTCGGCTTGGGAGCTGACCGGGCGATTTTTACGTCGTCGTGCAGCGATGAGGGGACCAGATGTTCCGGCGTAACGGTGTTCGGCTGATGGCCTAAATCGTTGCCCACAATCGTGTAAGTCACGTTTGGCAAGGTCACGCCAGACGCCATGATCGCACGCTTCACATGGCGCAATGCCTCGCCACGGGCCAGTGTCATTGAGGTTTCTGTCTGATCAATCCAACCGACAACAACAATTTCCATCCCGGCATTGTTCATGTCACCAAGCCACGCATTTGCAGGGGGCTCATTCAATACGAAAGGCAGGTTCTGCACGGTTGTGACAGCAAGTTCGCGGCCGATGCCTAGATCAGCACCACTGTCGATCGTCAGCGTGAACATAAAGCGGCGTTCGCGATTCTGACTGAAATTGATAATGCGCGACTTGAAGACCGTCGAGTTGGGAATGTGGATGTGATTGCCATCGAAACTCAGCAGGATCGTGGCGCGGCTGGTCAGGCGGATGACTTTCCCCTCGTCGCCATTGATTTCAACAACGTCGTTGGGGCGAAATGGCTGACGGATCGATAGCATCACCGAAGCGATGAAGTTTTCGACAGTATCACGAACCGCAAAGCCAATGGCCAAACCGATCAAGCCTGCCGCGCCAAGGATGGTCGACAGCAGGGCCGTAGCGTTCATTATATCCAGCGCAATGACGATGGCGGCGATGACAAAAACGATCAACACCAAGGTCCGAAATAGATCAGCGATGAAGGCGTTGGGCGCAATGCGATCCCATGGATTGCGCAGGCGTGAAACGAACCGACCGATCCATGTGATGATCAAAAAGACGGTCAGCGCCATCACCGCAAGGGGCAGCTGGATCACCCATTGCTCATTACGTTTTATGAATCGTTAGATGGCGGGATCAAGGCGGCGCGAGATGACGGTTGTTTCGGACACCTCATTCTTGATCGCAACGACGCCTTAAATGCGTGTCACCAGAGGGTCGAGTTCTTGCGCTTCGATCCGCGATTGGTCGTTCCACGCAAGGTCACAACACCATCTGAGACGGTCACGGTGACGTCTTCATAATTGCCCAATTTCCACAATATTTCACGAATACGGACAGTAATGCTGGCGTCTTGTTCGCCGGATTGAGCCGTCGTGATGGTGCCTGTTGGGGCTTCCTGTGCCACCGAGGGTACGGCTGGCCATAATAGGAAAATGAGGGTCAGAAGCCGTAAAATATGCATGATAGATCGCCAATGAAATAACTGTGGCAATCTTAGACTGAACCTGATGGCGAAGCTAGAGACGGCCAGTCGTGAAAGGCAAGCTACTTAAAAGACGGCTGACCTTAAAGGCGGTCGACCCTAAAGGCGGATCGGATCTGCCTTCGCAACAGCGTCCAGCGCCATCAATGTTTTAAGAACACGGTCCATGTCGCGCAGCGCAATCATGTTGGGTCCGTCCGACGGCGCATTGTCAGGATCTTCGTGGGTTTCCAAGAATACAGCACCGATGCCAATGGCCACCGCAGCGCGCGCCAGAACAGGGGCAAATTCACGCTGTCCACCGCTTGAACCGCCAAGTCCGCCGGGTTGGGCAACGGCATGCGTTGCATCCATCACCACCGGATAACCGGTCTTCATCATTTCGGGCAGAGAGCGCATGTCGGTCACGAGGGCGTTATAGCCAAAAGAGACACCGCGTTCTGTTAACAGGATGCGGGTGTTGCCCGTGGATTCAACTTTGGACACGACATTGGCCATATCCCACGGTGCAAGGAACTGGCCCTTTTTGATGTTTACTGCGGCACCCGTTTCGCCTGCTGCCAACAACAAATCGGTCTGGCGACAAAGGAACGCAGGGATTTGCAGGATATCGACGACTTCAGCCACCGGAGCGCATTGATCTGCGGTGTGGATGTCGGTCAGCACGGGGCAACCGAATTCAGCCTTGATTGCGGCATGGATCGCAAGACCTTCGTCCATGCCAAGCCCGCGCTTGCCTGACAGAGACGTGCGGTTTGCTTTGTCATAGCTGCCTTTGAACACAAATTGCGCGCCGTGGGATTCGCAGACTTTGCTCATCTCTTCGGCAATCATACGGGCATGGGCTATGGATTCCAGCTGGCACGGACCTGCGATGATCGTCAAAGGGCGATCGTTAGAGGCCGTGAGCGACCCAATCTGTACGTCTTTCATCAATAGCTTACCTGTTCACGAAGGATTGAGACTGTGAGCGAAATTATCAGATAAATGCCTGAGAATATCAAGAAGGCCAAGACCGTGTTTTCAAAAGCTTTTGGGTATGTCGGGGAGTCTGGCGCTATGGGGGGCACTGAGATGGTTAAATCAAGGCTCAGCATCAATGAAAATGTGAAACGTGCCCGCATGCCTTGGGAATAGATGCCCACCGGCATGTCGAAGTATTCGTCGATTTCGGCCATCCATCAGCAAAACGCCTCAACGTAGTCAGTGTCAAGTTGGTAAAGTCGCGCGATAAAGTGGCTGTTCTCGCGTGCTGTGTGGCGGTTTACCACCCCGCCCATAAAACCCAATGGGAACGACACACGGCAGGCGCGGTTGACTTGGCCTTCGTCAGGCTTTTCGAGCCCTGCCATCATATTGGTGATCGTGGTCTTGCCAGTGCCGTTCGGGGCCAAAATGCCGAGGGAATGTCCCAGTTCCACGCAAAAATTTGCGCGATCAAGGATAACCTTGGGCTGGGTTCCTGTCCAAAAGGACTTACTGACGTTCACAAATTCAAGCATCGAATGTCTATGCTACCACGGGTCAGATCCTTATGGACCTATGTCTTAGGTGACAGATTACCCCATCATTGTCTCCATTAAGAGAACAATTTGGCTACGATATGTCGTTAGGGCACGTCTTTGTACAACGCATTTGCCAGAAAATTGATCTGAGTTGTACCGTTTCCGTCAGGCTTCGCTGGCCTACTGGAACAGTTGGTATAGTTTTAAGACATGTCCGTGCGCCACCAAATCACTGCTTGCACCCTGTGTGCGGATCGGTTCGCCGCCACGCACACTGCTCATTCGCCACGCCCGATTGTCTGGTTTGAACCAACGGCGCGTTTGTTGATCGCAGGGCAAGCACCTGGCATGAAGGTGTTTAAAAGTGGTCGCCCATTTACGGATCCGTCAGGCGATCGTTTGCGCGACTGGTTGGGCCTCGACGACGCCACATTTTATGACCAGAACAATGTCGCAATCGTGCCGATGGCCTTTTGTTTTCCTGGATATGACGCCGAGGGATCGGACTTGCCACCGCCCAAGATTTGCGGCCAAACATGGCACGACCGCGTGATGGCGGACCTTCCTGATGTGCGGCTTCGCATTTTGGTCGGCGCGTCCGCGCACCGCTATCATCTGGGGGTGAAAACTGGCGTCACGGAAACTGTGAGAGGATGGCGCAGTCATGCGCCCGACACCTTTGTCTTGCCTCATCCGTCATGGCGCAATACCGGATGGCTAAAGAAAAATCCGTGGTTTGCTGAGGAGGTTCTGCCTGCGCTGCGTGCCCGTGTGAAAGAGGTTTTGAATGACTGAATCGATAAAATCTGCGCCGACTGAAGCAGACACAACAGAAATTGATCGGGCCCACGCCGCTATGGTCGCCGATGAGGCGGATGATCTGGCGCGGTTGCGATTCTACGAACGACTGTCGGAGTCCGAGCTGTTCATGTTGCTTGAGGCAGAGGTCGAGGGTGACCAGATTTCGCCAGCAATGTTTGAGGCAGAGGATCAAAAATTTGTTTTGATCTTCGACCGTGAGGCGCGGATGTCCGAATTTTACGGAAAAGCGATCGCACCCTACGCCGCGCTGTCTGGGCGGGGCATGGCGCAGATGCTTGAAGGCCAGCGGATCGGGATGGCGCTCAACATGGGCGTGGCCCCGTCCGCGATGCTGGTTTCAGCTGAAGCGGTGGACTGGCTGGCGTATACATTGGGGTCTGACCCCGAAGAAGTCGAGGGCCAAATCACGCAAGTCTCTGCGCCGACGGGTTTGCCGGACGTCTTGCTAAATGCGCTTGATCGAAAGCTTGCCACAGCCGCAGGGTTGGCGGTTGAGGCTTATCTGTGTGGAGTCACCTATGAGGGCGGCGCGCGTGGGCATATGTTGGCGTTTGTCGGCACGATCGAAGGCGCTGAGGTCGCGTTGACGGCGGCAGTAAATGAGGCTCTGGTATTTTCTGGTATCGAGGCTGGTATGCTGGACGTGGCGCATCTCGCTGGGGGTGATCCGGTGTCAGAACGGGTCGCCAAAGTCGGGCTGCGGTTTGATCTACCAATGCCACAAATGCCGGGATCTAGCCACGGCCAGCCGGGTGCAAATCCTGGTATGGACCCGACCAAGCCACCCAAGCTGCATTAAGCGCGCGTGCCGCGGGCGGGGCGCAGGTTTTCGTTGAAAATCTGCAAGAAAGGAGGAGAGTGGCCCTCGCTTCGAGCCCCCAGGATATTTCTAAAACAAAGGCGGGACAGGGTTTAGTAGCCTTTGCTGCGGTCCACGAGGTGCAGGAAGGGCAAGCCGTCTTCGCCACGCCGGATGTTTTCGGCGATGCAGAGTGAGGCTGTGCTAACCCGCGTAGTAGATGCAATATGTGGCGTGACTGTTATCTTGGGGTGGTCCCAGAATGCATGGCTTTCTGGCAAAGGTTCGACGCGAAAAACGTCCAGTGTGGCGTGGGCGATATTGAGATCAAGCGCCTTAAGCAGCGCGTCGTCGTCAATCAGGGGGCCGCGACCGGGGTTTATGATGAATGCCCCGTCAGCGAGGAGTGCGAGTTTTTCGACGTTCAGGAGATTGGTTGTTGCATCCGTAAGCGGCAGCAACAGCACGACAATTTGGGCATCCCTCAGGGCGTCAGACAATCCGTCGTTGCCGGACAGGCAGTTCACGTTGGGGATGTCCTTTTGGGAACGGCTCCATCCGGTCACAGGGAAATTCAAAGCGGTAAGCATTTTGGCGCAGGCGGCCCCAAGCGCGCCAAGGCCAAGGATTGTTACAGGGCGTTCGTTCGCCAACGGCGGAAAGGCGGCGCGCCAGATGCCGTCCTGTCCATGAATATGATCGTCGATGCCAAGGTGGTGACGCATAGTGTGCCCGATAACCCATTCGACCATGCCATCAGTCAGGCCCGGGTCAACCATGCGGGCAAGCGGTTGGGTCAGGGTCTCGTTGGTCGCGATATCTTCGACACCTGCCCAAAGGTTCAGCACGGCTTTACATCGGGTGAACGGCGCGAAGTCTTGTACGGGGCCGTTCGGGGCGGCGATGATGTAGTCGATCGTGTCAGGCGCGTGGTTGCGCGACACATCAACCGTTAAGCCCTGCGCGGCAAATGCAGGCGGCAGTGCTGCGGCGTAGGCGGGCCAAATGGCATCGCCAGCAGAAAACATCGCGCGGATCGGAGCGGTTTTAGTCATCGCGGTTTATGCACGTGGGCGGACTGCACCAGCCCGAACGCCACCATCAAGACCAGCATCGCCGATCCGCCATAGCTGACAAGCGGCAACGGCACGCCGACCACAGGGGCGAGGCCCATCACCATCGCCATATTGACCGCAAAAAACAAAAAGAATGTCACCGCGACGCCCATCGTGACAAGGGACGCAAAACGGTCCTTATTGGTCACAGCGGATTGCACGCAAAAGGTGATGATCAGCGTGTAAAGGATCAGCAGACCGAACGCGCCGATAAAGCCGAACTCTTCCGCCAAGGTGGTGAAGATAAAGTCTGTGTGTTTTTCGGGCAGAAAATTCAGGCGACTTTGTGTGCCCTGCATGAACCCGCGCCCTGTCCAGCCGCCCGACCCCAATGCGATCTTGGCTTGGGTGATGTGATAGCTAGCCCCAAGGGGGTCTTGGGTTGGGTCGATGAACGTATCAATGCGGCGGTATTGATAGTCTTTCAGCATCTGCCAGCCAGTGCCGCGCGTTTGAAACACAGCCGTCACGAGGCCGACCGCACCAGCGATCACAGTTGCGAAGTACGCCCAATGGACACCCGCGAGGAACATGATTGCGCCACCACCGGACACCAACAGAATGGTCGTGCCAAGATCGGGTTGGCTCAGCACGAGATAGGCAGGTGCCGCAATGAACAGCAGCGGCACGATGATCCATTGCGGCTTGCTGACTTTGTTGAGAGGCAACCAGTCGTAATAAGCGGCGAGCAGCATAATAAGTGTGATCTTCATCAGCTCGGAAGGTTGTAAATCCATTGGTCCAAGGTCCAACCAACGCTGCGAACCGTTGCGTTCAACGCCGATGAATTCGACCAGAACCAACAGGGCCAGGGCCAAGGAATAGCCAATGACAGCCATATTGCGCCAAAACCAGATGGGGACCATCGCCATGCCTAGCATCACGCCGACGCCGAGCCCAAAGCGTTGGATTTGCGGGTTCACCCAAGGGTCCATCGACCCGCCCGCGACGGAATAAAGCATCAAGAACCCCAAACCTGACACAGCCGTCACCAAAAAGACCACAGGCCAATTGATGTAAAAAAGTTTTCGAAATCCCACGGGAACGTGTTTGACCTGATATTCCAGATAACTCATCAGGCTTTGTCCGTGGTGCTGCCAGGCTGGATGTCGCGGATCAGATCCTTCAGGCGACGCTGTTGCTCGGCAATCTGACCGTGCGAGGCCGACGGGTAAGCGGACAGTGGTGGTGTGCCGTCATAAAGCGCTTGCAACATCACATCGCGCGCAATGGGTGCCGCGGCGGTAGAGCCACCCCCGCCATGTTCAACGACGACAGCGACTGCATATTTGGGATTGTCAGCTGGGGCGAACGCCACAAAAAGCGCGTGGTCTCGGCGGCTCCAAGGCAAGTCCTCATTGCGGGTGACGCCGGAGTCGCGTTCGGCTTGCGTGATCCGGCGGACTTGGCTGGTACCGGTTTTGCCCGCCATGCGGAATTCCTCGGTGGCGATGCGGGAGCGATAACCAGTACCGCGCGGATGGTTGGACACATCATACATCGCACTGCGTACACGGCGCAGGTTGTTTTCGTTCAAACCAAGGCTTTCACCCGCGCCGGAAGGTTCATCCACCCCGTCAATAGATCGCACAAGACGCGGTTTGACTGCACGCCCTGTTGCGATGCGGGCTGCCATCACAGCCAGTTGTAGCGGAGAGGTCAAAACATAGCCTTGGCCGATGCTTGCATTGACCGTATCACCGATGCGCCATTCTTCGCCGCGTGCTTCGCGCTTCCATGCTTTGTCTGGTATAATGCCGTTGCGGATGGCGGACATCGGTAAATCATGGCGTTCGCCCAAACCTAATTTGCGACCCATCGCGGCGATTTTGTCGATGCCGACGCGCTGGCCAATGTCGTAGTAATAGACGTCGCACGATTGTTTGATGCCTTCATTCAGGTTCATGTTGCCGTGGCCGGACCGTTTCCAGCAGTGGAACCGCGTGTCGAATACATCCGTATGGCCGACGCAGCGCACGGTTTCGTCTGGGCCAATGGCACCATCTTCAAGCGCGGCAAGCGCGACCACCATCTTGAATGTCGATCCGGGCGGATAGGTGCCCTGCACGGTTTTAGCGGCCAGTGGACGCCGACGCAGGCTTGCGTCTATGTCTCCTTCGTTCAGTTCATTCCAAAGTGAGACGGAAATGCCTTGGACAAATACGTTGGGATCAAAGCTGGGCGCAGACCCGATGCCTTTGACGTCGCCATTGGTCACGTCAATCACGATGGCAGCGGCGGATTCGCCGCTTAGTCGCGCCTGAATGTAATTTTGCAACCGCGCATCGACGGTCAATTGCACATCTGAACCTGGGGTGCCTTCTACGCGGTCCAACTCACGCATCACTCGACCCGCAGCATTCACCTCGACCCGTTTGGAACCTGCAGACCCGCGTAGGTCGCGTTCAAGATTATTTTCCACCATCGTTTTGCCGATTTGGAAACGCGGTATTTGCAGCAAAGGGTCACGGTCGTCGATACGACTGAGGTCATAATCGCTGACGGGGCCGACGTAGCCAACCACATGCGCCATATCCAATCCCTGGGGATAGCTTCGACTGCGACCCAGTTCAGCGACAACACCGGGCAGGGCAGGTGCATTCACATTCACCCGTGCGACGTCTTGCCATGACACGCGTTCTGCAACGGTCACAGGTACAAACGGGCTGCGTGAACCCAATTCTTCGCGGGCTTTTTCCAGCCGTTCTGGATCAAGGGCGACAAGACGATTCAGCCGTGCCAGAATTTCATCCACATCGCCAGCGCCCTCGCGGGTCATGGTGATTGTGTAATGCTGTTCGTTGTCAGCCAGAACGACGCCATTAATATCGTAGATCAACCCGCGAGCTGGGGGGATCAGTCCGATGTTGATGCGGTTTTCTTCGGCCAACATTCGAAATTCGTCGGCCTGATAAACCTGCAGTGACGCCATGCGCGCGCCCAAGGCCGCAATGATACCAAGCTGCGCGGTCCCAAGTAAAAGTGCGCGTCGTGACAAGCGGCGCGCGCCGTCCTCGGTTTCTCTGGGGCCGCGTTTCATAGTCGGTGCTGCACTTTCAAATTCTATGCCCAAGGTCATCCACTTCGCCTGGCGCTGGGCGGCTTACTCCAAACAGGATGTAGGACACGAGAACAACGGCAGGATACGTTATCAATGTAAGGCCCAACTGTAGAATTGTCAGCCCCAGCGGGCCTTGTGGGACCAAAACCATCGACAATGTGAACCGATAAACAATGGAAATGACCACTATGCCGACTGCCACAGTCAGCCATTCCAACCAGAAAGGCAAAGTACGCATTGATCTGGACCGCCCTCGCAAGGTTTCGGTCAGAATCAGGACTAGTGCGGTCCACAGTCCGGGCGGACGTTGAAACAGCAAATCGGCCAGGAGAAACAGGATGGCGATCACCCAGACTGGAGCAAACGATGGCCGCCGTGTGACCCATGTCACTGCCAACAAAATCAGAAAGTTGGGTGCGATCCAGCGGACAGGATCAAAAAATTCTTCGACTTGAAAATCAGCGTCTTGCGTAGCCCCGCGCTGTTCCAGCGGCACAAGCGAACTGCCGCCCAAGCTTGGCGGAACAGTTTCGAGCGGGATGAGATGTGAGAAGATGATGAACACGCCAATCAACAAGAACGTCAACCGACCGATCCACCTGCGGCGGTTAAGGGTATTGTCAGCCATCACTGCCGCCGTCAGGCACGTCGGTTTCACCGTCTTGATCCGCAGAAATTGGTAATACAGGGGCAGTGAGGGGCGCCAATAGTGAGCCTGCTTCCCCGATCCGTGCGGTCGGTTGGCTGCGCAGGACGCGGAGGAATTCGATGCGTTCAAGATCGGCGGAAAGGCGTGCACGGGGCCGTCCATCAGTGCCTCGTGCAAGTTGCCCCACCAACAGATCCGCGGGGAATACGCCACCATCGCCAGACGTCACAATGCGGTCGCCCGGTTTCACCTGATCGGGATCTTCGATGTATTGCAGCAGCGGATTAATCGTGTTGTCGCCCGAAAGAATGGCCCGTTGGCCCGATGGCTGGATAGTGACGGGAATTTGGCTGGACGTATCGGTGACAAGGATCACACGGGACGTTTCATTGCTGACGCCAAAAATACGACCCACGAGCCCGATGCCATCCATCGCAGGCCAGCCATCCAGAATACCGTCGCGCGCGCCGACGTTCAGCAACACCGATTGGCGAAAGGGTGATCCTGAATCCGCCAACACGACACCGGTGATCCGCGTCAGTTGTGGGTCAAGCTGCACATTGATCAAATCGCGAAGTCGCGCATTTTCCTGGTCAAGCTGAATGGCGGCTTCTCGCCAGCTTTTCATGTCTTGCAGTTCGCGGCGTAAGTCTGAATTTTGCTGCGCAAGTCTTTGATAAGACTTAAAATCGGACAGAAGGTTCATCACACTTGTGACAGGCGACATAGCCCAATCGAAATTTGGCACAACCGCATCAATGACCACCATGCGGAACCGTTCAACGCGTGGGTTGTCGATACGCCAAATCAAGAATGTGGCGAACATGAACAGCACCAGCATGCCGACCAGCAGACGCCGGACGGGGCTTACGAAATCTTTGGTTTGCTGTCTGTCACGTGCCACAGGGGTGGCCCCCTAAGAATTGAAAGTGCTTAGCTATCGTAGTCGATAACGTGGCGCAATTGGTGTTCGTATTCCAACGCCTTTCCGGTACCCATGGCCACGCAATTCAGGCTTTCATCGGCGACAGAAACCGCTAGACCCGTTTGCTCACGCAGCGCAAGATCGAGTTCGCCAAGCAACGCACCTCCACCCGTCAGCATAACGCCGCGATCAACGATATCGGCTGCCAAATCTGGTGGCGTCGCCTCAAGCGCTGTCATCACCGCTTCGCAAATCTGCTGCACTGGTTCTGCGAGAGCTTCAGCGACTTGCGCTTGGCTAATTTCAGTTTCTTTAGGCACACCATTCAGCAAATCGCGGCCACGGATCATCATTGACTGACCACGACCATCGTCGGGCATCCGTGCCGTGCCAATGGATGTCTTGATGCGTTCAGCCGTCGCTTCGCCGATCAACAGGTTATGCTGGCGGCGGAGGTAGGAAATAATAGCTTCGTCCATCCTGTCCCCACCGACGCGCACCGAACGTGCGTAAACGATGTCACCAAGCGACAGAACGGCGACCTCCGTGGTGCCGCCGCCGATGTCGACGACCATGTTGCCGGTTGGATCGGTGATTGGCATGCCAGCGCCAATAGCGGCTGCAATTGGTTCAGCGATCAAACCCGCGCGACGCGCGCCAGCGGACAATACCGACTGGCGGATGGCGCGTTTTTCAACAGGCGTCGCGCCATGGGGCACGCAGACAATAATCTTTGGCTTAGAAAAGGTTGAGCGTTTGTGAACCTTGCGGATGAAGTGTTTGATCATCTCTTCGGCGGTATCGAAGTCGGCAATTACGCCTTCGCGCATCGGGCGGATCGCTTGAATCGATCCGGGTGTTCTGCCCAACATCAATTTTGCGTCTTCGCCGACGGCAAGCACTTTTCGAACGCCATCTTTCATGTGGTAGGCAACTACCGAAGGTTCAGACAATACAATGCCCTTTCCCTTAACGTAGACCAGCGTGTTCGCGGTCCCGAGGTCGATCGCCATATCGGACGAAAAAAGATTGCCTAAGCCAAACATATCGGTGCCGTTCCTATAGATAATGCGCCCGCGACTCCCTTTGGAAAATACCAAGGGTGCGAACGTACACGATATATAGGGTGCGTGGGCATTGGGGGAAAGGGGGATTTACGGATCGTTTAAGCGTTATTCCGCCATGATTTAGCCGAAAATATTGTCACTAACGGGTTGGTCTTGCGCATCATGTCGCACTGGCCCCAAGTCTTGATCGGCAAACCCGCATATTCTACGTGCGTGGCTCAGCGACGACTAGCGCTGCTGCAACCGTTTTATCTGAATTTACTCTCCCGCGTCCGTGTAGCGGATTTCTGGCGTATCCGCCCCAGGCGCCGTTTTTTCGCGCCGGACCAAAAGGCGGTTCAGCGCGTTGATGTAGGCCTTGGCGGATGCCACGACCGTATCGGTGTCCGCGGACTGGCCCGTGGCGATGCGCCCGTCTTCCTCCATCCGGACCGACACCGTCGCTTGCGCGTCAGTCCCTTCGGTCACGGCGTGGACCTGATACAATTGCAGGCGTGCGTCGTGTGCAAACAACGTTTTGACTGCGTTGAATGTGGCGTCGACTGGGCCATCGCCAGTGGCAGATGTAGCGTGGTCTTTGCCGTCAATTTCCAAAACCATATCAGCCTTTTGCGGGCCGTTCATGCCGCAGATGACGGTCAGGTTCTTCAGTTTCAAGCGGTCGTCTTCTGTGTTGTTCTGGCGCACCAGTGCAATCAGGTCGTCATCAAAAACTTCCTTTTTGCGGTCGGCCAAATCCTTGAAACGAACGAACACGTCTTTGAGTTCGTTGTCGCCCATCTCAAAGCCCAACTCGGACAATTTCGCTCGCAAAGCCGCACGGCCCGAATGTTTGCCCAGCGGCAGGGTCGTGCCAGCCAGACCGACGTCTTCTGGGCGCATGACCTCGAACGTTTCGCGGTTTTTCAGCATGCCGTCTTGGTGGATGCCGGATTCATGGGCAAAGGCGTTTTTGCCAACAATGGCTTTGTTGAACTGCACTGGAAAGCCGGAAACAGTTGCGACGCGGCGCGAAATATTCATGATTTTGCGGGTGTCGATTTTGGTCTCAAAAGGCATGATATCCTTGCGGACCTTCAGCGCCATCACGACTTCTTCGAGGGCAGTATTACCCGCACGTTCGCCCAAGCCATTAATGGTACACTCAATTTGGCGCGCTCCACCCTGCACAGCAGCCAGCGAATTCGCCGTCGCCATGCCCAGATCATTGTGGCAATGGGTTGAGAAAATAACCGTATCGGCGCGGTCCACTTCGGCGATCAGACGCCTGATGAGACCCGCGGATTCAACGGGTTCCGTATATCCGACAGTATCGGGAATGTTGATCGTCGTGGCGCCTGCCTTGATCGCAATGTCGACTGTGCGTTTCAGAAAATCCCATTCTGTACGCGTTGCGTCCATGCTGGACCATTGCACGTTATCGCACAGATTACGGGCATGGGTAACGCAGTCGTGGATGCGTTCCGCCATCTCGTCCATGTCAAGATTGGGAATGGCGCGGTGCAGCGGCGATGTACCGATGAACGTGTGGATACGCGGGCGTTGGCTGTGTTTCACAGCCTCCCAACAGCGGTCGATGTCCTTGAAATTGGCGCGGGACAAGCCACAAATTTGCGCGGTTTTGCTGCGCTTTGCGATCTCGCTGACCGCGTTGAAATCCCCCTCGGATGCGATGGGGAATCCGGCTTCGATGATGTCGACGCCCATTTCATCTAGCATCTCTGCGATCTCGACTTTTTCGTCGTGCGTCATGGTCGCGCCGGGGGATTGTTCACCATCGCGCAGGGTCGTATCGAAGATCAATACATGATCGGTCATTTGGTATTTCCTTGTTTTCCTTAGACTTTCTTGGCGCGTCCTACCCTCTGAGCGGTCGCGCCGAAAGGCACGCTCAGAGGCGACTAAGGAGGAGGCCGAGGAGGGCCTGGATATGAGCTATCTGCATCATGGGGTAGACTATACCCACATGGCGCAATTTGAAAAGGGGAGAGTTGTTAAAACTTGCAATGCGGGGCTTGCATCGTGTTTGAGAGGGGCGCTGCCCCCACGCTGCGCGCTCCCCCGGGATATTTATGAGGCAAAGGCAATTGGACGAATGCGTTGTTCGGGTTAGGTTAATGACTATGAAAAATGCATTGGTCATTGGCGCTTCGGGCGGGATTGGATCTGCCTTGGCGCAGGAATTGGCTGCGCGTGGCTACGCTGTCAAACGCGTGTCGCGTTCGGATGGGTTGGATGTGACCGATCCGGGTGCGGTGGCACGGGTTTTGGGAACCCTTTCAGGGCCGTTCGAGGTGGTTTTTGTGGCCATTGGAACCTTGGCCGCGGGCGGTGCACCTGAGAAGTCGTTGGCCGCGATTGATGCGCAGCGGATGGGCGAAATTTATGCGGTGAATGCCATTGGGCCCGCCTTGATATTGGCTCAGTTGGAACGGCTGATGCCGCGCGATGGGCTCTGTTTTATTGGTGTTTTGTCGGCGCGGGTTGGATCGATCGGCGACAACAAGATTGGTGGCTGGCATTCGTATCGAGCATCCAAGGCAGCGGCAAACCAGATTGTACGCGGTGCTGCGATTGAGCTTGGCCGTAAACATCGTGAGGCGGTGATTGTGGCGCTGCACCCCGGCACTGTAGAGACAAATTTTACCGCAAATTATAAGGGCCACAAAATGGTACCTGCGCCCGAAGCGGCGGCAAATTTATGTGACGTTTTATTGGGATTGGAGGCTGATCAATCTGGCGGGTTCTTTGATTATGCGGGCGCGGCAGTGGCGTGGTGATCCACGTCCAAAGAGGTGCGCGCTGGCGAAATTAGCGGTTTTGTACAAGATTTTTCAGACAAGTTATCGGTTTGTACAAAACTATTTGGTATAGATTTGGCTATTAGGCTGAGGATTGCCGCGGGTTTTGAGTTTAGACAGTTAACAGAACATGACCCCGCGCTGAGAGAGGCGCTGGAAGTCATGCGCGCCGCGTTTGCGGGCATGGACGGCCGGATCGATCCACCGTCGTCGCTGGGTGATCTGACGTTGGAGCGACTGTCGCAGGCGGCATCAGAGGCCGAGATGTGGGTGGCAGCCACGAAAGCAAAAGCGACTTCATTTGGTCCGATCGCAGGAACGGTGATCCTGACCCTGAAAGACAAGGTTTTATATGTCGGCAAACTCGCCGTGCGCGAACGCCGCACAGGTCTCGGTCGCGCGTTGATGGCACTGGCAGAAGGGCGGGCGCAGGTGCTGGGGTTCGGTTGGGTGGAACTGCAAAGCCGCGTCGAGTTGGTTGAGGTCCTGCAGTGTTCAAGGCGCTTGGGTTTGTGGAGGTGATCCGGATGACGCATGCGGGGTATGTCAGGCCGACGTCGATTTTGTTTCGCAAAAGGGTTGGATGATTTGGCGAAGGTCGGCTACGAGCCCATTTCACTGTTTTTCTGTGTCGCAGCACGTGACCGCTATGCGCAGTCGCAACGGTGTGAACCGGAAGGCATCTCTGTGCGAATAGTTCGGCTAGTACGCTATTGCGAAACATATCCAGCCCCCTAAGTTTATAGAATTAAAAAGAATTCAGAAAAAAAACGCAATTAATAGATTGTGTTGCAACCAAGTTGAAATGTCCGCCTCTGAGCAAAGTGGAAATGTCTCACTTGGTGGTGTGGGAACATGGCTGAGCTGGGCTGTGTGGAGACCTCACACATCGCAGCCCTGACCAGCCATGCGGCTGGGGTCATTGTACAGCGTGTGATGCGGGTTTCTCGGCCT
>Ga0307488_10000138_pt1 | contig 52713 bp, 56 predicted proteins | sample SB02metaG_FD_202248 | JGI IMG/M metagenome (GOLD analysis project Ga0307488, IMG submission 202248) | Sea-ice brine microbial communities from Beaufort Sea near Barrow, Alaska, United States - SB 0.2 | ecosystem: Environmental > Aquatic > Marine > Coastal | place: USA: Alaska | collected... | reverse complement strand
TTATTGTATAAATCCCAAAGTTTATAACCCTTCCAAAGTCCACTTTTAATTTTAAAAATTTTTTTATTTGATTTTAGAGTCATAGTATCAGCTGTAAAAGTTTGTAACTTCACAGCGTCCGCTCCATTAATTTTCGCACATCTGATTAATTTTTTTGCCAAGTTAAAATTCCCGCAATGATTTGCAGAAATTTCAGCAATTAAAAAGGGTTTTTTTTTCATTTAAATTTTATTATTTTTGCTCTTAATCATTAAACTTAATATCAATGTATATAATTAATTTAAATTAAAAAACATTTTTATTTACGACAACAAATGAGCAATTAAAAAAGCGGTACCCGTAACCCTAAAAACATTCTTTAACAAAGACCAAATTCTTATTTGTTTATCTGCATTTTGATTTCTGTATAGTTTTTCAATTCTCCAACAAGTTAATGACGCAACATACGAATAAATTGAATAAGCTAAATAACCTGTCATACGAATACTTATACAATATATTTTCGTTGTGAGCTTTAACAGTATTATTTCTGCTCAGTTATAAATTTTTTGAAACCGCTAATATGTTTTAATTCCAATTAATATGCTATTATGCATAATCACCCTAGTATATTGCAATTTTATTTTTTTTCGATAATCTAGAAAAAATGATACCAAAAATAGCTTTTTTATTCGATGAGTCAAACGATTGGTTAAATCACGATTCTAATTTTATTAGTGCTGAATTTCAGCGAGATAATTTAAAAATAGAAATAAATAAATTTTATGACGCTAACAAGATTGAGAAGTTTGATATAGTGTTCATACTTGGATACACAAAAATTCTTCCATCAAGCTTTTTGAAGCGCAATGCTTTAAATTTAGTAGTACATGCGAGCGATTTGCCAAGTGGTAAAGGATTTGCTCCAATACAGCATCAAATACTTGAAGGAAAAGAAAAAATAAAAATTACTTTATTAGAAGCTGTTGAAAGTGTTGATAGCGGACCCATTCTTCTTCAGAACACATTAAATTTTGATGGCACGGAACTTTATGATGAAATAAGATCTAAGCAAGCCCAAGCAACAATTTTATTAATTGATAAATTTATTAAATTATACCCAAACTTTGAAAGAAAAAAACAATCTTCTTTACCACAAGTTAAAGAGCATTTTTACCCTAAAAGATTACCAAAAGATGGAGAATTGAATATCGAAAAATCGATAAAAGATAATTTTAATCTTTTAAGATTAGGAAACAATAAAGCTTGGCCATCATTTTTTATTTATAAAAAAAAAAAATATATTATTAAAATTTTTGAAGACTAAAGTAGCAGTGTATGAATGATTGCAGAAGAAAGATTTTAAAATTATTTGGATTATCTTGTTTATCAGCTGTTTTGCTTCCGTATAATTTATTATATTCCGTGACAAAAAGAATTATCAATCCGAATCTTACCGATGAGCAAAAAAAAATTATGCTTGACGAGTCCACAGAAAGACCGTTCTCTAGTCCATTAAACAATGAAAAAAGAAAAGGCTTCTTTCATTGTGCTAACTGTGGTGTAAAACTTTTTGCATCGAGCAGCAAGTTTGACAGTGGAACAGGTTGGCCTTCTTTTACTGAGTCACTACCAGGAGCTTTTAAAACTAAAACTGACTATTCGCTTGGGATGAAAAGGGTAGAATATCACTGTTCAAATTGTGGAGCCCACCACGGCCACGTTTTTGATGATGGATCAACATCAACTCAAAAAAGATTCTGCAACAACGGTTTATGTTTAATTTTTAAACCAGTAGATTAGTTTGCAAGGGGCGTTCTGTTTCCCACCCTTGGTCAGGTAGTACCATAAAATATATCTTTTTGAAGAGGTACATAGTCAGGTACATAGTAATTTAAGGTTTTTTTGTAATAGATTTGTCTTTGAGGTACATAGCAATATCTGATTAAATTTATTTTATGAATAAATATATAGATGCATACAATACCATGGGGAATTCAGGTTTTGAATTTATAGACTTCCTTTTTAAAATATGTGTTATCGTTTTAGTTGATTTGGCAGAGTTATTTGGAATATCTTATGAATTAATCAACATCATTATTTTTGTTATTTTGCAACCAGCATTAATTATTTTATTTTTTATTCTTTGGAGAAAAGAAAAGAAAAAGAACAGAAGTAAATTATAAAAGGGTCGTTCTGTTACCAGGTGCCCTGAACCTAGCTACTAGAATCGTTATATAGCAACAACATCACTTTTGTAAAAAGCAGAAGTATCAACGGAATTACGTCGTAGCTACGTCGTATATTTTTGTGCTAGCATCGTGGAACATGAAAAAGCTTTTAGCGATCGTTATTTTTAGCATTCTATGGTTTAGCCCAAGTAATGCAGCTGAAAAAATTTACTGTGTTGATTTAGACGCTGAAAGATGGAGCAATTTTCCGATATATGAATTACCAGATAAAAACAATACCGGTATTTGCAAGAACAATGTTGTTGCTTCATATGCAGAAAGAAAGTTAGTAACTTTAAGTGAAAAAGATTTTAAGGCTTTAGGAGTGTTTAAATATTCTGGATCTTCAATTTCAAAAGATAATCTTATAAAATATTTAACAATTAATAATTTAAGTGCCGATATAAAATATATCGAAAATAGAAAACCTAAAACAAATATTCAAACAACCCCTCAAACATCACAGGCAACTAGAGAATACTGTTTCGACAAAGTAGATTATTCATGGTCGATACCTGGGAATGGAAATTATGCAAAGTTTGAATTTACGAGTAGTAGTGAAAAATCTATTAACATTTCTAAAATTATAATTAAGACTAGAGATAAAATAACTGTATTAGAACAAAATGTCTCCGTTAATTTAAAGCCATTTGGATTAGGGTCATCCAGTGTTTACATTGGCGATCGTAATAAAGATGCAATTCAAAAAGGTAGTTATAGATGTAGTTTTGGTTCGAAAAGTAAAACAGTCTCTACTTTTAAAAAAACAAACAAAACAAGTGATGGTTGGTTTAGATGGTGGTACATATTAGTAGGTTTAGGAATATTAGGATTTTTAGGCTATGTAGCCGAGGGAAGTCCTAAATCAAATAAAACTAGCTCTGCATCTGTGAGAACTTCTAAAGAAAGTATTATTGAAATAGTTTGGGAAGGAAAAGAAACTATGAGTAAAACTTTTTGGTTATACTGCATTTTGGCAACATTAGTTGTTAGTTTTATATCTGGTCTACTTTTGGCATCACTAGGAGCAATGATATTTATAGCGCCGGTCATCATGATCATTTGGTCTAACACTGGATTATGGAGAAGTAGTGAGATTTACAAAAATGAAAAGTTAAATAATAAACAAACTTACGGTTGGGCCACCGCTGCAAAAACATATGTGGTAATAAACTACATAACTACGTTGAGTCAGATTGGATTATCATTAAATTCTTAGATTAAAATTACGTCGTGACTACGTCTAAAAGCAATCTAAACACCAGTCAGCATTATAAACAAAGAGAAGTAGAAGAGTTTTAAGGGGCGTTCTGTTACCCGGTGCCCCAGACCGTGCTATTATAATTAACTAAAAGTTAATTATGCAGCAAGTGCGTAACTTTCGTTAGCATTTAAAATTAGCCCGTTACGTCGGAACTATCTCGAACGAAAGAATAGCCTTTAGACATCCGTCGAATCTGAGTCACCCCCATACGTCTTAAATGGTGGAGGTGGTGGGTACTGCCCCCACGTCCGCAATGGTTATTACGAAATTCGTTTATCGTCATAGTTGGTAAACCAACGTTTTTAATATAAAACTTAAAAAATTATTTGCAATGAAAAAAAATTTTAATTCAAAATTCTGGAAAAATAAGAAAGTTTTTGTAACTGGACACACGGGCTTCAAAGGAGGTTGGCTTTGTTTAATTTTAAACCTTCTAGGAGCGGAAGTTACAGGTTACTCTCTTAAGCCTAAAACAAATCCAAGTCTTTTTAGATTAGCGGGTATTAAAAAGTTAGTAAAAAAATCTATTATTGCAGATGTAAGAAATTATGAAAGTTTATTTAAACAAATTAAATTTTCAAAAGCCAACATAATATTTCATTTAGCAGCACAACCCTTAGTTAGACAATCCTATCTAGAACCAAAAGAAACTTTTGAAACTAATATTATTGGAACATTAAATATTTTAGAATGTATAAGAAACATTAAATCAATCAAATCTTCTGTGTTAATTACTTCAGATAAAGTTTACGACATAAGAAGGAATAAAATTTTTAATGAAACAGATTCTCTAAGAGGAATCGATCCTTATAGTGCTTCAAAAGTAAGCTGCGAAAATTTATTTTTAAGTTATAATAATTCTTTTTTTCAAAAAAGTTTAAATCAAAAAATAGCTACAGTTAGAGCGGGCAATGTAATTGGAGGAGGTGACTATTCAAAAGATAGACTGATTCCAGATCTATTATCAAACGTAAAAAAAAACAAAAAAATTATTATAAGAAATCCTAATTCCACAAGACCTTGGCAGCATGTGCTAGAGCCATTAAGCGGATATCTTAAGCTTGCAAAGAATATTTACAAGAAAGATAAAAAGACTTGTAGTGTTGAGCCTAATTGGAACTTTGGTCCAAATATTTCTAACTGTAAGACAGTAAAATATATAGCTGATTTTATCTCAAAAAAAGAAAATATTAAATTTAAGATAGTTAAAACAAAAAGTAAAATTTTTAAGTCAGAAACCAACCTTCTGAGGCTTAACAACCTAAAGTCAAAACAATATCTACGCTGGTTTCCCCAATGGAATCTTGATAAAACTTTAATAAAGATATTAGAGTGGAATTTATTAATTAAGAAAAAAACAGCAAGACAAGCTTGCGAGAGACAAATAAAAGAATATTTTAAAATTTAAAATTATGAAAGAAAAAATTTTTCTCCAAAATTATTTAAAAGAAGTTTCTTCAAAAATTGTTCCTAACAATGAGATTTATGAAAAACTTTTAAAAATTAAAAATATTTTGCTAGACACAAAAAAAAGAAAGAAAAAAGTATTAATATTTGGCAACGGCGGAAGCGCAGCTATTTCAAGTCATGTCAGTGTAGATTTGACAAAAAACACTAAGATAAAAGTTTTTAACTTTAACGAAGCCGATTTATTAACTTGTTTCTCTAACGACTATGGTTACGAAAAATGGGTAGAAAAAACTATAGACTTTTATGCAGATAAAGGTGACGTGGTTATATTAATATCTTCAAGCGGAAAGTCTAAGAATATGCTTAATGCCTGCAAAGCGTCCAGAAGAAAAAAAATTTTAAAGATAATCACTCTTACTGGTAATAAAAAAAATAATCCTTTGTCAAAATTAGGAGATATAAATTTGTGGGTCGATAGCAATATATACAACCACATAGAAAACGCTCATCAAGTTTGGCTATTAAGTATTTGTGATCTAATAAATTTAAATAAGATTAAGTAAATTTTTTATTTTAAAATACTTTTAATTTGGTTAAAAAAGTTCTTTTTTGGGTATTGAAAATAAAGCTTGCTAATTCTAGCACAAATTTTATCTGAATTTTTATCACCAATCATAAAACTCTTTTTTAGATCTGTATTCCATTTTTTTAATATTTGTTTAACCATTAAATTTCCAGGCTTTCTAGTCTTACTATTCTTCTTATACTTTTTAATTATGCCTCTTATATGAAAAGGACTATATTTTATTTCATTTATAATTATTTTTTTTTTTCTAAAATCTTTTATAATTAGCTTGTGTAATAGCTCTACATCTTTAACCTTAAAAAAACCACGCGCTATTCCAGATTGGTTGGTTATAATAAATATTCTATAGTTATTTTTGGTTAATAATTTTAGTCCTTTTATTACCCCAGGTCTTAATCTAAAATCTTTATATTTATATACATAACCATAGTCATAATTAATAACTCCATCACGATCTAGGAAAACTGCAGGTTTTTTTTTCATATAATAATATTTGAGTTTAATATATTCATTATTTAAATAAAATTAATATGAGCAGATTTAACAATATTCATCAATTAATCTATAAAAACAAACATCATATTTTATCTATATTATTGATACTTACTTCTTATATTTTTTCACTAATTATTTTTAAAGAAGTGATAGTTACTCCTCATGATAATCTAGATAATCAAGTGCCAATTAATCATATTGTTTCCAACATATTTAGAGGAAATTTTAATAGTGCAACTTACATGTTGTCCGGTGAAATAAAATGGTTCTATATTGAAAACATTCTCTATCCAATAAATGCTTTTAGAATATTTCTCGATGATAAGTTATTTTATTTTACAGAAGAAATATTTAAGAAGCTATTAGCATACTTTACTTTTTTTATTTTATCTAAATCTCTTATCAAGAATAAATTTGAAAGTGCTATTTGTGCAGTCTTCTTCTCCATCATTATAAACGCAGGAAACCCTTACGGATATGGAATTGTAATGATGCCATATTTTCTCTACTTACTAATTTTTAAAAAGGAATTAAAAACTAAACACTTATTGATTATCTTATTTACCGGCTTAAATAGTTCATTAGTACAAGATTATCTTGCTTTGTGTGCTTTAGCCCCGTTATCTTTTTTGCTAAGAAAGACACAAATAGATTATAAACTAATAATAGTTTTTTTTTCTACTCTTACTACATCTCTGGTAATTTCAGCCATTCCAGTAATACTAAATTTATTTTTGAACGCAGACATTCATCGACAAGACTTTATATTTGATAAACAGATATTTAATTTAAGTAGCTATTTAACCGCATTTATTGGAATCTCTTCTCTTAATTTTTATAGCTTGTTTTTTTTACCAAAAAAACTTTTATTTTTTTTTCTTATCGTCTCATCACTCATGTCGAAAAATAAAAATTTACTGTCATTAATATTTTTTTTAATATTAATATATATTTTAAGCATAGTTCTTAACCCAAATTTAACACAAAATATTTTTAAAGAATATTTTACATTTTTGAGTGGTTTCAATTTTACTAGAATAAATAAAATTTTACCTTTCATTTTTTCACTTATTTTAATTTTCAATTTTAACATTATGAAATCAAAGCTTGGTAAAAAAATAATTTTTTTCAGCTGTATTTTTGTAATTTTATCTATTCAAATATCCATTACCTCAATAGAGGTAGCAAAAGTTTTCTTAAAAAATAATTTTAAAATTGAAAAATTTATTGAATTAAAAAAAAAAAATTATAGTACAAATAGCTTTTTTAAAGCGTATAGATTTGTAACTGACAAAACAAATTATCGATCAAACCGATTAGTTTTTAAATTTAATTCAGATAAATCTTTTGATGACTACTATAAATTTAGTGAATACAATCTTATTAAAAAAATAGTTAAAGATGATAGAGTTATTTCAGTAGGCATGGATCCAATGGTTGCAGTTATGAATGATATTAGGGTTATTGATGGGTACCACACTATTTATCCAAAAAATTATAAAATAAAATTTAGAAAAGTTATAGCAAAAGAACTTAGCAAAAATGATGCTCACAGGAAATATTACGATAATTGGGGCAGTAGAGTTTATGCTTATTATAGTGACAAGGAAAATTTGTTAATTGATTTTAATGCAGCAAAAAATATTGGAGCGTCTTATGTGTTGTCTTCATTCATAATAAAAAATAAATCTTTGAAATTAGTCGAAGAATTAGAAAGCATGTTTATTTATAGAATATTGTAAATATTTGTTATTTTAAGGCACGTATAAGTTTAAAGAAACTTTAACAATTAAGAACCTGGATTATCAATTAGAATTTTAACTGTTCAAGAAGGCCTAAAATGTCTATATAATCAATCTGTAATGAAAAAATTAATGGCATTCTGTGACTTAACCTATGTCGGTAAAGGAATGTCAAGTAATGCCTTCCCTTACGCCGTAGGAATAATTGCCTCACATTTAAAAAAAAAATTTGAAGATGAGATTGATGTAGAGCTTTTTAAATACCCAGAAGACTTTACTAAATACTTAGAAAAAAATACCCCTAAGTTTATATGTTTTACAAATTATTCATGGACATTTGATCTTTCCCATGAATTTGCAAAACAAATTAAAAAAAAGCACCCAGATACAATTTCAATTTTTGGAGGACCAAATTATCCAATAGAACTAGATGAGCAAAAAGACTTTCTTTCAACTTATCCTGGAATTGATTTTTACATTAAAGGAGAAGGTGAGGTGGCACTCACTAATTTATATGAAAATTTAAAAAAATTTGATTTCAATGTAGAAAGTTTAAAAAAAGAAAAAATAAAACTTGGTAATTGTCACTATATTGCAGATACAGAATTAGTTGTTGGTCCAAATCTAGAAAGAATATTAGAGCTAGAGGATACTCCTTCTCCTTTTTTAACAGGGATGTTGGATAAATTTTTTGACAAGCATTTAATACCCGGCATCCAAACTTCAAGAGGCTGCCCATTTAAATGTTCTTTTTGCCAAGAGGGAAAAGATTACTTTACAAAAATATGCAAGTACTCTTTAGATAGAGTAATAGCTGAAATAGATTATATAGCCGCAAGAGTTAAAAACCCATATTTTTACTTATTAGATTCTAATTTTGGAATGTACAAGCAAGATATTCCTATTGCAGAACACATTGCCAGTATTAGAAAAAAAACAGGATGGCCAAAATATATAGAGGGTGCTTTAGGAAAAAGTAAAAGTGTAATGAAAGTAGTTAAAATATTAGAAGGTGCTATGAATTCTAGTGTTGCCACACAATCGACTGATAAAGAAGTTCTAGAAAATGTTAAAAGAAAAAATGTTCCTGATGAAACTGCAGTAGAAATTATTCAACATGCTGACGCTAAGCTTGGAAGCAGTTTTGCCGAAATGATACTTTGCTTGCCGGGAGACACCAAGGAAAAACACTTTAAGTCAATGTATGATATGATAGATAAAAGTGCTAACGTAGTTAGATCACATCAACTTCTTATGCTTCCAGATTCTGAAATGTATACTAAGGCGTACAGAGCAAAATATGAAATGGAAACTAGATATCGTTTACAGCCAAACTGCTTTCAAAATTATGAATTATATGGTGAAAAATTTGCAAGCGCCGAAATAGACGAGCTGTGCGTAGCTAATAATACAATGCCATATAAAGATTATCTTGATGGTAGATTTTTTAATTTAACTGTAGAAATTTTTTATAATAATGCTGTGTTTAAAGAATATATAAATTTTCTAAAAGAGAGCGGCATCAAGGCCTCATCACTTATTAGGAAAGTAAATGAAGGAATTCCAGAGAGTAATTTAAAAGAATTATACGATAATTTTTTAAAAGAAAATGAAAATTCTTTATGGAAAGAAAGGTCAGAATTAGAAAAATATATAAAGGCGCCTGGAAATATAGAACTCTTTATTAAAGATAATTTAAGACCTAATGAGCAATTAACATATAGAGCCATGGCTTTTTTTGATAAAATGGATGATTTACATAATATTGTTCATAAAGCTTCTAAAGATTTGTTGAAAGAGACGTCAATTTTAAACGATGAAAAAGAGGATTATCTAGAACAATTAACGAGGTTTAGTCTTCTAAAGAAAAATAACTTATTATCTTTAGAAAAGACAGTAACAGAAAAATTTTATTATGATTTTTCAAAGAATGAATCGCCTTTTGCTTATTTTAAACCCCAACCAATAAATATAAATTTTTCACACTCAAGCGAACAAAAGAAAGTTATAGCAAGTTATATTGAAACTTTTGGAGGCAAATCAATGTCTAACTTAGGAGCAATGCTCAGCAGAAGTCCAGTAAATTACTTCTACAGAAATGTGGAAGTAGTTAAGTAGAAATAAGAAATTACTATTTTAAATAGACTTAAAAAAAAACTGTTAATTAAAATCTAGAAAAATAATAGAAATGAACTTAGTAAAAACAACAATCATATGTCGACAAATAATAAAATATTAGATTTAAAATCTTTAAAATTAATAAGAAATAAATTTAAAAAAAAAAAAATTATTTTATGTCATGGCGTCTTTGATCTATTACACGTAGGTCATATAAATTATTTTAAAGCAGCTAGAAAACTTGGGGACATACTAGTTGTTTCACTCACAGACGATAAGTTTGTAAATAAAGGTCCAGGGAGACCAGCTTTTTCCATATCAAATAGAATAAAATTTTTATTAGAAATTAACTGTGTAGATTATGTATGTGTAAGTTCTTTCAATACAGCGGAAACAGTTATTTTAAATTTAAGACCTAATTTTTACTGTAAAGGAAGCGAGTATACATTTAAAAAAATAAAATTAGACAATAATTTAAAGAAAGAATTAATTGCTCTAAAATCAATAAAAGGAAAATTTAAAACTATAAATCAAATTAGTTTTAGCTCTAGTAAATTTATAAATGATAACGCCTATCAAGACCTTGATTTAGAAAGTAAGAAATTTATAGAAGAAATTAGAAAAAAATACAGTTTGAATCAAATTCTTAATGAAGTTAATAAAATTTCAAACAAAAAAATTTTAGTAATTGGGGAAACAATAATAGACAATTATATAACTACTGATGCAGTAGGAAAATCAGGTAAAGAGCCTGTAATGGTAGTAAAGAAAAAAAAACAAATAAAATTTTTGGGAGGAGTGGGCTATATAGCAAATCTGTGTTCTAGCTTCGCAAAAGAAACAAGAGTTGTAAGTTTTTTAGGAGAAAAAAAAGAAGAAAAAAATTTTGTGTTAAGAAGTTTAGATAAAAAAATTAAGCATAATTTTTTATTAAAAAAAAATTCTCCAACTATAATCAAAACAAGATATTTAGATGATTATAGAAAAAGTAAACTTTTAGGGGTTTATGACTTAAATGACGATCCAATATCTAAAAAAGAGGAAAATAATTTTTTAAATATTTTAAAAACTACTATCAAGAAATATGACATAATTGTTGTTGCTGATTATGGTCACGGAATAATAACAGAAAAAATTAGAAAAATGATTACCGCAAGCAGTAAAAAATTATTTTTAAACACTCAAATCAATTCTTTTAATCGTGGATATCACACAGTTTATAAATACAAAAAAATTAACTCATTAATAATTAATGAAAGTGAGCTACGTTATGAGCTTAAAGATAAAAATTCTACAATTCTTGGTTTAGCTAAAAAACTAAGGAGAAAAGTATCAGTAGATAGCATAATTGTGACAAAAGGAAAGTGGGGTGCTTTTTTAATTAATTGTAAAAATTGGTCTTCAATTTTATGCCCAGCCTTTAGTGAAAATAATATAGACACTGTAGGGGCTGGAGATACTTTTTTTGCTTTATCTGCTTTATCTATTGGTTCAAAAATTGATAATAAACTCGGATTATTAATTAGTTCATTGGCAGCAAGTTTTTCTATTAATCAAATTGGAAACCTCTCTACTTTTAATTATAAAATCTTAGACAAACAATTAAGTCATATTCTGAAATAAGAAATGAATTTTTTAATCACCGGTGGAGCTGGATATATAGGTACGCAAATAACAAAACATTTGTTATCAAATAATCATAAAGTTGTAGTTGTAGACAATCTTTGGTTTGGGAACAAACATGCAAAGCATAAGAATTTAAAAATTATCAAAGAGGATGTAAGAAATTTTGATAAATTAAATATAAAAAATATACATACTATTATTCATTTAGCTAATATTGCTAATGATCCAACTGTAGAAATGAACCCAACCTTATCTTGGGAAGTGAATGTTTTAGCTTCTAAAATAATTGCAGAACATGCAATTAAGAACAAAGTAAAAAAAATTATTTTTTTTAGTTCAGGAAGTGTTTATGGAGTAAAAAAAGAAAAAAAAGTTACAGAAAATTTAAAATTAGATCCTATATCTGTTTATAATAAAACTAAAATGATAGCAGAAAGAATATTTCTAAGTTATAAAAATCAAATTAACATAAAATGTCTAAGGCCAGCAACAGTTTCTGGATTCTCTGAGCGGTTAAGACTAGATCTTACAGTTAATAAATTAACATTTGATGCATTTTATAATAAAAAAATATTTGTAGATGGAGGCGCCCAGATAAGGCCAACTGTAAACCTAAAAGATATTATTAGAGTTGTTGATCATCTACTTTTTGCTAAAAAAAAATTTAAAGATAATATTTATAATATGGGATTTGAAAATTTAAGCATTATGCAAGTGGCTAAAAAAATTCAAAGAAAAACAGGAGCCAAATTAATAGTAAAAAAAAAAATAGATATCAGGTCTTATAGACAAGATTCATCAAGATTAATTAAAACCGGTTTTAAACCTAGATTCAACGTAGATGATTCTATAGATGAATTAATTTTGCATTTTAGTCAAAAAAAACGAAATCAATTTGGTACAAATAATTTCAATTTGATAAAAATGAAGAAACTAAATGTCAAATAATATTGGAAAAGAAATAGATTTACTATCGAAGTATCCTAAGCCAAAAAGAGACGTTTTAAAAAGAGCAGAAGCCAAAACTCTTGAACAACAAGAGCTAGCAAGAAAATTTGATAAAGATTTTTTTGATGGAGATCGGAACAATGGATATGGAGGATATTATTACAACGAAAGATTTTGGATTAATGTAGTTCCTGATTTTATTAAATTTTACAACTTAAAAGATGGTGATAAAATTTTAGACATTGGTTGTGGAAAAGGTTTTATGCTTTACGACTTTAAAAAAGCGAACAGCAATTTTGAGCTACAAGGTATAGATATTTCAGAATATGCTATAAAAAATGCAAAACCTGAGGTGAAAGATTATTTAAAAATCGGTGACGCTAAAACGTTAGAATGTCCAGATAAATATTTTGATTTGGTAATTTCAATAACAACAGTTCACAACTTAGAATTAGAAGATTGCAAACAAGGACTTAAAGAAATTGAAAGAGTTTCTAAAAAAAACAAATTTATAACTGTTGATGCCTATTCAAATGAGAAAGAAAAAGAGTTAATGTATGCTTGGAATTTAACAGCAAAAACAATACTTCATACAGAGGAATGGAAAAAACTGTTTATAGAGTCTGGATATACAGGAGATTTTTATTGGTTTAAGCCATAATGAATAAAAAAACTTATAAAAAAATCTACGAACTACAAAAAAAAATTCGATTTGTTGAAGAAAAAATATCATTAAATTATCAAAATGATTTAATGAGATGCCCAACTCATTTATCGATTGGTCAAGAAGCTGTTGCAGCTGCGAGTGGATTGGCTTTAAATAAAAAAGATATATCGATAAGTTATCACAGATCACATGCACACTATTTAGCTAAAGGGGGGAGTGTCAAGAAGCTATTTGCTGAACTTCATGGATTTGAAGAAGGGTGTAGTAAAGGGATTGGTGGTTCGATGCATTTAACGGATCTTAAAAATAATTTTTATGGAAGTACGGCTATTGTTTCTAATTCAATACCGATTGGCGTTGGTTTGGCTTATTCATTAAAACTTAATAATCAAAAAAATATAGTATGCATCTATATTGGAGATGCTTCTGTGGAAGAAGGCGTATTTTACGAATCATTAAATTTTTGTATAGTAAAAAAACTTCCTGTAGTTTTTATTTGTGAAAATAATTTTTACTCTGTCTACACTCATTTAGACGAAAGACAGCCAAAAAATAGAAAAATATATAAATTAGCAAAAGCAATTGGAGCTAAATCTCATAAGCTCAAACAAGATAATCCATTCGATCTTTTCCTAAACTTTAAAAAAATATTTGAAAAAGTTAGAAAAACAAATTTTCCTCATTTTATAGAAATTGAAACTTATAGGTTTTTAGAGCATTGTGGACCTAACGACGACACAAAACTTGGCTACAGGACTTTAAAAGAATTGAATAGTTGGAAAAAAAAAGATCCTTTAAAATTTGCTAGAAACTTTCTTGTTAAAAAAAATATATTTAAAAAAGAAAAATTAGATTCTTTAGATAAAAACATTTTTAAAAATGTTAACACAGACTTTTCGCACATGTTAAATCTCAAGCAGCCAAAATTTAATAGAATAAAAAATCTAGTATATAAAAAATGAATATTACTTATGCTCAAGCAATTAATCTTGCACTAACAGAAGAAATGAAGAGAAACAAAAAATTGATATGTTTTGGATTGGGTGTTAACGATGGTCTTAAGTTTTTCGGAACTACAAAAGGGTTAAAAGAAAAATTTGGAGAGAATAGAGTATTTGAAACCCCTACTTCAGAAAATGCAATGACCGGAATAGGCATAGGCATGTCACTTTATAAAAACCCATGTGTGATGATGCATCAAAGATTAGATTTTTTTCTTCTAGCAATGGATCAACTAGTTAATAGTGGAGCAAAGTGGCATTATATGTTTGGTGGCACAAGAAGTGTTCCGATAACTATTAGATTAGTGGTTGGTAAGGGTTGGGGACAAGGCCCAACACACTCACAAAGTTTACAGAGTTGGTTTGCACATATACCTGGATTAAAAGTAGTCATGCCTTCATTACCATCTGACGCTTACAATCTTTTAAAAGCATCAATAAGAGATCCAAATCCAGTAATTTTTATTGAACATAGATGGTTGCACGGCAGTGAAGAAAAGAGCCTTGTAAAAAAAAACATCAATAAACAAATTGGTTTTTCTAAACTATTATGCACAGGAAATGACTTTACAGTTGTCACATATTCTTTATCGACCATAGAAATATTAGCTTTAAAAAAAGACCTTAATAAAAACAACATTTACTTTGATCATATAGATCTACAAACAATAAAACCTCTAGACTTAAACCTTGTCAAAAAATCTTTAAAAAAAACAAAAAAACTTTTAGTGTTAGATACTATCTCGCATCCAATTTGTTCAATAGGTTCAGAAATATTATCTCAAATTTTTTTAGATAAAAATATTAAACTTTCAAAAGCACCTTTACTCATTACACTTCCCGATGTTCCAGCTCCTACTAGCACATTTTATACAAAAGATTATTATATTAGTAAAGAAGACATATTAAAAAATATTGAAAATTTAATTAATAAAAAAATTAATGTAAAAATTAAAAATATTATTCATGATGTTCCTGATTCAAAATTTAAAGGTCCCTTTTAACTTAGATGAAAAAAAAAATACTTGTTTTAGGTAGCTCAAGCTTTTCCGGGGCGTCAATAGTTGATTATTTATTAACTCAAAATAATTATCAAATATTTGGAACCTATAGAAGGAAAAAAAAAGATAGTTATTTACCATATAAGTTTAATAAAAATTTTAAAAAATTTAAAGAATACAAAGTTGATTTATCAAAAAAATCAAACCATCTTTTAAAATTAATTTCAAAATTAAAACCAGAAATTATTATAGATTTTGCTTCAGTTTGTATGGTTAATGAAAGTTGGAATAATGCAGAGACTTATTTTCAAACTAATGTTTTGTCTAAAACTAGAGTGATAGAATATTTAAGTAAGATTAATTTTTTGCAGAAATATATTTACATATCAACACCAGAAGTTTTTGGTTCTTCAAATAAATCTATCGCAGAAGATTGCAATGTATTTAATCCAAAAACTCCATATGCTACATCTAAATTAAGTTTTGAAATCTTACTTAAAAATTATCTTTATCATTACAAGTTTCCATTGATAATTTCTAGATTTTCAAACTTTTATGGTCCAGGCCAACCTTTACATAGATTAATTCCAAAATTGATTGCCAGCATAGACAGTAATACAAAATTTCCAGTTCAAGGTGATGGCAAATCAAAAAGAAATTTTATTTTTTCTTATGATTTTTGTAACGGAATAAATAAAGTAATAACAAAAGGAAGAATAGGTGAAACCTATCATTTTTCTGGAGATAGCTTCTATAGCGTAATTGATATCATCAAAAATGTATGTGACTTAAAGTCCTATGATATTAAAAAATTAATAATAAAGACAAAAAGTAGAATAGGGCAGGACTTTTTGTACAAACTTGGTTCTCAGAAAACCAGAAGGAATTTAAACTGGAAACCAGTTTATGCTTTAAAAGACGGCGTACAAGAGATAATAGTTCATCATAATAGATATATTAAAAAAATAATAAAAAGCGATTTTATATATCGTGATAAGAATTTTAAAAAATAATGAAAAACTTTTTACCCCTAGAGTATAAAAAAAACGAAAAATTGAAAATTAATCACAGTTATCTAGTAGAGCAATTTGCTGACTATTCAAAAATTTTTAAAGAAGTCGAAAAAGTAGTTAAAAAAGGTGATTATACACTTGGTCAAGAAGTTGATCTTTGTGAAAAAAATTTTGCAAAAAGAACAGGAGCTAAGCACGCCATTAGTGTAGGCAATGGAACAGATGCTTTATTATTAAGTTTAAAAGCTTTAGAAATTGGACCTGGGGACGAGGTAATAACTGTTCCATACACTTTTGTAGCTACGGTAGGTTCTATAGTAACCGCTGGCGCCAAACCAGTTTTTGTAGATATAAAAGAGGACTATAATATAGATGAAAAAAAGATAGCAGCAGCAATAACAAAAAAAACTAAAGCAATAATGCCTGTTCATTGGGCCGGTAGACCATGTGAGATGGATAAAATATTTTCTATAGCTAAAAAATATAAATTACACATTGTTCAAGATAGCGCCCACGTTATTGGAGCAAGATTCAAAAAAAAACATCTAGTTAATTATGGTGATACTTGCACTTATAGTATGCATCCACTTAAAAACTTAAATGTATGGGGAGATGGAGGTTTTATTGTTACAAACAAAACAGCATTAGCAAAAAAATTATATCTTATTAGAAATCATGGGCTAAAGAACCGAGATAATGTTGAAATTTTTGGTTATAACTCTAGACTAGACACAATTCAGGCTGCGGTCGCAAATTATAAAATGAAAAATAAGCTTGATAACATCACAAGTAAAAGAATAAAAAATGCAACAATGCTTGATAAACTTCTATCAAAAAATAAAAAAATAACTCTTGTCGAACGACTAAAATATTTAAAAGAAGTATTTCATTTGTATCACATAAATGTAAACAACAGAGATAAGTTGCAGAAATATTTAATTAAAAATAATATAGACGCAAAAGTTCATTACCCGATTCCTGTTCATCTTCAAAAGGCCGCTAAATATTTAAAGTATAAAAAAGGTGATTTCCCTATAGCTGAAAAATTGGCAAATACATCATTATCTCTGCCAGTTCATGAGTTCATACAAAAAAAACATATAGACCATATGGTCAAAACAATCGAAAAATTTTACCAGAATCATAAATAACAATTGGTAATGAGTAGCGAATTATTTTCATGATAACATTTTTTATTCCTCTCTATAATGAAGAAAAAAAATCTAAATTAAAATTAAAAGCTTTCTTAATAGACTTAAAAAAATTTATAAAACATCCTTCAAATAAAAATAATTTTTTTTATTTCTACAATGATGGCAGCACAGATAAAACGAGCATTTATTTAGATAATTTAAAAAAAAACTTTAAATCAAATAAAGTAATGGTCTTAAATAATATTAAAAATCAAGGTGTAGGTTATTCATTTAAACAAGCTATACAAAAATGTAAAACCAAGTTTATCTTTTTTCTACCAGGAGATGATGACATTAGTTTAGAAAAAGATCTTTTAAATATAAAAAAATATTGCAGATGGGACCTAACCTTCTTCTGCCCAATTAATTATGAAAAATATTCAACAGCGAGATATTTTTTATCAATGGTGTTTAGATTAATATACGGCACAACATTTGGGGTTAAAGTACACTATCTTCAATCACCGTGCCTATACAAAATAAAACAGCTAAAAAAACATAAATTCAGAGCTAATAGAATGAGTATATGGCCTGAAGTTAATTTAAAATTATTAAAAACTAATTTAAATTATGGAGAAGTGCCAATAGTATTCAAAAATAAAACTACAATTGATAGATCTGTATCTCTTAAAAATTTTTTCGAAGTAACGATAATGTATTTATTAACATTACTTGAAATCAAACTTTACAATAGAAAAAAATATAGTAATAGCGCTACAAAAAAGTATGCATGATATTATTTTTATCTACAATTAAAACATTACTGCTCTGCATTATATTTCAATTTTTTTTTTTAAAATTATTAGAGATTAGTAAAAAATTGTGGCCTTACATAACAATTGTTCTTTATATATTTTTTTCGTATTTTAATTATAATTTAGAGACCAATCTAATCGAATATATAGCTTTAAACTCAATGGCTTTAACTTGTTATGTTTTGTTTTTAACTATTATCTTCAACGAAAGTCCAAGTGTTTTTCTTTTTCAAAATATAAAAAAAAAAAATCTAAAAAAAATATTTATCAAAAAAAAATTTATTAAACATAGATATAATCTTTTAAAAAAAAAGAAACTTATAACAGATAGAAATATATTAACTAGGAAAGGAAGTTTTTTATATAAAAATATAATTATTTTAAGCAACTTATTTTTAAAAGAAACCAATTCTTAAATGAGACTGATCGAACTTTTTTTTATTTTTTCATTTTTAACAATTTTAATCAATTTAATTAAAATTAATCCAAGAGAAAAAATAATTATTAATATAATCGCTTCACTTGCGTTAATTTTTAAATTTAACAGCAGTGTTGATACGATGATCGTTGATATGTTTTTTTACTTATGTTTTCTTTATGTTGTTTTAAATATTTATACTACAAGATATAGCTCGATAAGAATGAATCTGATGAATTCTATGATTTTAAAAAAAAAAATAATGACTGAAAATGAACTTTTTGTAAATAGAATGAAAAGATTTAACAAAAAAAATAAATCAATAATGAGTTTTAATTTATTCTATATTACAGATAAATTAGTAAAAATATTCAGAAACTTATTTATATGAAAAAAAAAGAATGTCTTATATTTGGTGCCACAGGCAAAGGATCTAGTCCAATAATTAATTCTTTTAAATTAAACAATTTTTTTATTCACGGAGTATCAAAAAAATCAAAACAAAAAATTAAAATTAATGATTATAAACATTATTTTTTTGACATCTCAAAAGAAATAAATGTGAAAATTAAAAAAATTTTAAGTTCAAAAAATTTAGATTTTATTGTTTTTAATCTCAATAAAAAAGAAAAAAATAGAAATTTTGAATTCGATACCAATATACTTTTAAAGTATCATTTATTTTATCCAATTAAGATTGCTGAATTTATTAAAAAAAAAAATATCAAAATAATTATTATTAACTCTGATGGTATTTTCACAACTAAAGGCAAGTTTCCGTATTCAGTTTCAAAATTAGCTTCTGCTTTTTTTATAAAGTACTCTACTTCATTTTTTCCAAATCTAAAGTTCTTTTCAATATTAATGGGTAAATCAAACAATAAAAATCTCGGTAGGCTAGAAGTTTTAATTGCTAAACTTATCAAAGGTCATTCAAAATATAGTTCAAGAAATTTTCCTATAGAAAATAAAACAAATCAATTAAAATTTTATTAGCGGCCTGAGTACTTTTTTTCTATTGAAATCATTAATTGCCATGTTTATATTTTTAAAAGAATAAGCTTTATAAAGACCTCTTATTTTTGAGAAACCTATTTTTTTTATAATTTTACTGTATTTATTAATATTATCTTCTAAAGAAACGTCGTTACCTGAAAATCCATATATTTTTTTCCCAAATATTAGGTCATATGGATTAATTTTTATTTCCTGACCCACTTTAGTGTTTCCAGCAAGAACAAAAGTTCCATTTTTAGATAAATTTTTATAAGCATACTGCATCATTTCTTTGCTTCCAGAAAGTTCGATATTAAATTTAATTGTTTCTTTGTTAATCTCTAAATTAAATTTGCTTCTATCTTTTAAAATATTAAAATTATAAATTTTCTTACAGCCAAACCTTTTTGCTGTGTCTAAGTTTTTTTTATTTTGATCTACAGCATAGATATTTTTAAAACCCAAAGCCTTTAAAGCTATTATGCTCATTAAGCCTACACCTCCTGCTCCATAGATGCCCACGTAATCTTTTTTGTTAAACTTATTAAAATATTTTAGCACTATGCCAAATCCTGTGGGAACAGCACAGCCTAACAATGCAGCTATATCTAGAGGTAATTTTTTAGGTGTTTTATACACTCTACTTTTTGCGACTAAAGTTAGTTTTGAAAAAGTACTTACTTGGCCTGAATTAATTTTTTTTCCCTTTAAATCGTAATAATTTGGACTTTTATCATCGTTCATTTTTTTCTTAATCCATGAAAGTACTACACTCTCCCCAACTCTAAATTTTTTAACATTAGTTCCAATCTTTATAATTTTTCCACTGGCCTCATGACCCAAGGTGTGGGGAAGATATGGATCTTTTCCTTTTTTTCCATTAATTTCATTTAATTGTGTTCCGCAAACATAAGAATACATAACCTTAACTAATATTTGGTTTTTACTTGGTTTTGGTATTTTAAGAGTTCTAATTTCTAATGGTTTTTTGATTTTTTTAAGAATTGCAAAATCAGATTTATTATAAAATATCATCTAAGCTTAATTAAATTATTTTTAAGAACAAATAAAACAAATAATTAAATTATTGTAGAAAAAACAAAGTAGATAAAGGAAAAAACAATCACTAATGAAATGTTATTCAATTTTAGCTTGCTGAGTACTTCTTAAACTTATAGTTGGTGTATAAGTGAAAAAAAAATATTTTTTAACATTATTAGCTCTAGGAGTTCTTTTTAATCTACTTTACTACATGGGCGCCCATGAGCCACTAAAAAAATTTGTTCCACGATCAATAAAAAATCTTGTAAAAAATACCGTTCTATTCATTCCAGCACAGCTTAAAAAAAAAGAAGCTGAATTATTAGCATATGAAAATTTAGCAGAGCAAACTACTTCCTTACTATCAAGAGTTAATGAACTTGAGTCTCTCAAAGATGCTATTAACAATCAAGTCTTTCCAAAAACTGAATTTGTAGAGTTAGAATATGTATCTCATAATATTCATTCAATGAAAAAAAAAGAAGTTATAGCAACAGGTGAAATTACATCTCCATTTTATCTAGAGTTGTTTGATAATAATTTAATAATTTCTTCAAAAATTGGTAAATTTTTTTATTCACCAATTAATAGTCTCTTGAGTAATAAAAAGCAGCAAATTGCAATAAAACATAATTTAAAGAAAAATATTGAGGTTACAGATCTATTAGTCCACAATGAAAAGTTGTTTGTTGCGTATTACGATCGAGATATAGCATGTGGAAATTTTTCAATTTTTGAAGCAAAAATAAATTTTGAATATTTAGATTTTAAAAAATTCTATAAATCAATTGGCAAACTAGGAGAATGCCCATCTAGAGATACGGTAGCAGGAAGAATTGCCCTATACGAACATAATAGTCAAAAAGGTCTATTAGCCAGCGTATCAAATATAGAAAATATTTCTGCCGCAGATAAAAATATGATGGATCAATTTGGTATTTCAAAGGAATATAAATTTTCGGGTTTAATTTTTATTAATCTTAAAAGTAAAAAAAGCGATTTCTTTGCAACAGGTTTTAGAAATCCACAAGGACTGCTTGTAACAAATAATAATAATATTTTGACTTCAGAGCACGGTCCAAGAGGTGGAGACGAAATTAACAATGTTTTATTCTCAAAAAATTATGGATGGCCAGAGGCGTCTTATGGTGAAAATTATCGTGAAAATTTTAGAGAAAATGAAAAATATAAATTTAAAAAAAATCACCAAGAATATGGTTACGTAGAACCTGTTTTTGCCTTCGTGCCATCTATTGCTCCTTCTCAGCTAATAGAAGTAGAAGAGAATTTTTCAGCAAAATGGAAAAAAACAACCTTGCTGAGTACTTTAAAAGGCAAATCTTTGTATAGACTTACATTTGATGATTCCTATTCGAGGCTTATAACGTATGAAAAAATTTTTATAGGAAAAAGAATTAGAGATATTATTTATAGTAAAAATAATAGAATGATTTTTCTTGCTGAAGAGTCAAAGAATCCCACAATTAGTTTAATAAGTGTAAAAAATTAATAGTGAATATTTGAATTCATAAATTAAATTATTTAAATATTTTTTTATTAGAAAAAAAATTCGATATATAGGACTTACAATTTTTAGTTGAAATTAATTTTTTTATACAAATATGTTATCAACCATTTAAATTTTATGTCTGTTGAAATCTAATTTTATTAATATAACTTTCAAAAATTATTTAAAATAACAATGAAAATCACAAAAGAACAACAGCAAGAAATTGCAGATCAACAATCGCAAAAAAATGTTACAAAAAGAGTAACCTCTCCTGAGCTTGAAAAAATTCTATACGATATTGTTCCTGTTTTAGACCATGGGTTTGTTCGGGTTGTTGATTACATGGGAGATGACAGTTCTATTGTTCAGTCTGCCAGAGTATCTTATGGAAAAGGAACAAAAAAAGTTTCAACAGATGAAGGTTTGATAAAATATTTAATGAGACATTGGCACTCTACACCTTTTGAAATGTGTGAAATAAAATATCACGTTAAGCTTCCAATATTCATTGCCAGACAATGGATTAGACATAGAACAGCAAATGTTAATGAATACTCTGCACGCTATTCAATTTTAGACAAAGAATTTTATGTTCCTGAGAAAAAGCACTTATCAGCTCAGTCAACTATTAACAGACAGGGCAGAGGTGATTTAATTACAGGAGATCAGGCAGATGAAGTACTTCAAATTTTAAAAGATGACGCAACTCGAACTTACGGCAATTATGAAAAAATGCTTAACGAAAAGTTTGATGGAACAGTTATAGATGAAAAAAAATCTGGATTAGCTAGAGAGCTTGCAAGAATGAATTTAACTTTAAATTCTTATACTCAATGGTATTGGAAAACAGATTTACTAAATTTATTAAACTTTTTATTTTTAAGAGCAGATAGTCATGCTCAATATGAAATTAGAGTCTATGCTGAAGCAATGTTAGAGACAGTTAAAAAATGGGTGCCAATAACACACTCTGCATTTTTAGACTATAGAGTTGGCGCGGTACATGTTTCAGCCAAAGGAAAGAAAGTAATCCAGCAAATGGCAAAAGGTGAAAAAATAAATATTGAAAGTTCTGGATTATCCAAGAGAGAGTGGAATGAACTGATGGTATCATTTGATTTTAAAGAACATATAAAATAAATAATAAATGGTAAAAAATTCTAACTATTTAGAAACTTTTGGATCTTATATTAGAAAACTTAGAATTAAAAATGATATCGGTCAAAGAGAATTAGCAAAAAAAATTAGTGTAGCTCCATCGTATTTAAACGATATGGAAAAAAACAAACGTGCTGCCCCCAAAAATGAATTAATTAAAAAAATATCAATTATACTAAAAGCTGACCTAAAGTTATTGTACGATCTCGCTGGGCACTCAAAGAAAACAGTAGCGCCAGATATTGAAGAGTATATCAAAAGTAATCCTAATATAATTTCATTGCTTAGAGCTGTAAAAGAAAGCAAAATTAGCAATGAGGAAATTAAACAACTAGAAAAAAAAATGAGTAATTCAGAAACTAAAGCACTAATAGTTGCCGCTGGACTAGGAAGTCGATTAAAAAAGCACACAGAAAATTTACCCAAATGCATGCTAGATTTTGGAGGTAAAACACTTTTGCAAAGACAGTTACAAGCTTATAAAGAATGTAGCATTGAAGATATAACTGTGATTCGAGGTTATAAAAAAGACAAAATTAATTACAAAAACTTAAACTACATTACAAACCCAGATTATAAAGACAATAATATTCTAAACTCTATTTTTTATGCCGAAAAAGTAATTAATGGAAATATAATTATATCTTATTCAGATATATTATTTGACGCTAATGTTGTTAAACGATTATCAGAATCAGATCATGATATATCTGTTGTTGTAGATATTGACTGGCAGGGATATTATGTTGATCGCAAAGACCATCCCATTTCTGAAGCTGAAAATGTCATTTTTGACTCAAATAATAAAGTTTTAAAAATAGGAAAAATAGCCACGCAAAAAGAGGAAGTTCATGGCGAATTTATCGGTATGATAAAACTAAATAATCGTGGAACAGAAATATTTAAAGAAAACTTTTATAGAGTAAAAAAATTGTACTGGGACAAGCCATTTCAAAGAGCAAAAACTTTTCAAAAAGCATATTTAACTGACATGATTCAGGAACTGGTTGATATTGGTGTAAAGGTTCATTGTGTTATTATTGAAAGAGGATGGAAAGAGATAGATACGGTAGAGGATTATCAAAAAGCCCTTAAAGAGTTTAAGCAATAGGCTATTAATATTCAAACAAAAGTCTAGACAACAATCGTTTGACACGACTCTTCCTAAAGTGTTACTATGTTAGCGAACAAAAATAACGTACATGAATTATTTAAAAAATATTATTGTAACTATTTTAGTCATCTTGACACTAATGAGCACAAACTTATTGGCAGAAGACAAAAATTTTAATATGGTTTTTGTACCAGCAAGCGAGAAGGGTGACGAGAATGATTACACTAGTTTAATAAACATAGTTAGTAAAATTACTGGTTTTAAAATTAATTTTATAAAAGTGACAGATTATAATGCAGCTGTTGAAGCCATGAGAGCTGGTAGAGCAGATATTGCCTGGTACGGTGGAAAAACATACATCAAAGCTACTGAGCTGGCTGGTGCAGAAGCATTTGCGGCAGGTGTTAGGCCTGGAGAAAAGGATGCAGGATATTATACTTATTTTGTAGTCAAAAAAGATAGTAAAATCAAAAAACTTTCAGATGTTAAAGGCAAAATTTTATCTTTAAATAGCATTGGCTCTACTAGTGGAGATTTAATTCCTCAAGTTGAATTAGCCAAAATTAATCTTTCTATTGTAAGAAAAGATGATTTTAAAAATATATACTATGCCGGAAGTCACGATGCTTGCTTGTTAGCAGTTTTAAACAATCAAGCTGACGTTTGTGGAATGAGTTCAAGAAATTTTGAAGCACGGTTAGCTGATAAAACTTTTAAAAAAGATCAAGTGAGAATTATACACAAGTCTGAACGAGTCCCACCTCCTCCACTTGCATACTCTAAAAACATTTCAGTAGAAAATCGGAAAAAAATTAAAGAAGCAGTGTTAGAAGCTCACAAGCATGGTGAAATAGGTGGTTATGGAGGAAAGATGTCTCACTACATATCAGTGAAAGACTCAGATTATGACGTGTTACGAAATGTTGTTAAATTACTAGAAAAAAATAAAAAATAAATATTTTTATGCTTGAAATAAATAATTTAAAAAAAACCTTTAACACCGGAACAGAAGCACTCAGAGGAGTTAATCTTAAAGTAAAAAAAGGAGAATTTTTATCAATCCTAGGTCAGAGTGGATCTGGAAAAACAACTTTATTGAGAAGTATTAACGGTTTGGAGAGTATTGATAGTGGAGAGATATTTTTTGATAATAAAAAAATTAATGATGCTTACTTACCGGACGTTCAAAAAAAAACAGGAATGATTTTTCAAGAATTTAATTTAGTAAATAATTTATCTTCGATAAACAATGTTTTAACTGGTCTTTTAAATTCAAGTAGCAAATTTTTATCAATGTTTTATTTATTTACAAAAGAACAAAAATTAGAAGCTTTAAAAGCATTAGAAACAGTAGGACTTTTAAACAAAGCATATAATCGAGTAGATGAGTTATCCGGAGGACAGAGACAAAGAGTAGGTATTGCTAGAGCTATAATAAAAAAACCAAAATTACTATTAGCAGACGAGCCAATTGCAAGTTTAGATCCTAAGGCAGCTAATTTGATTATGTCATTATTAAAAAAAATTAATAAAGAATTTAATATTACTATTATATGTAATTTGCATCAAATAGAGCTAGCCTCTGAGTATTCAGATAGGGTGGTTGGCCTGCTAGATGGAGAAATTATTTTTGATAAACCCGCGTCAAACCTTAACAAAATGAGCATTAATCAAATATATAAATAAAATGAAAAGTAAAAATATTCTTAAATTAGAAATAAACAATAAAACCCAACATCTTGAAAAATATTTGAAACCACAATGGACTTGGAAAACTTATACTTTCATAACTGCGCTATTATCTGTTTTAATTTTAGTCGTAATTGACTTAGAAATAAATTTTATTGAATTATTTTCAGACTCTTCAAAATATTTTGTTGATATCCTTAAACGAATGTTACCTCCAGATTTTTCAAATCTTAAAAATTTAATTTATGCTATGTTTGAAACTATTGAGATAGCTTTATTAGGAACTTTTATAGCAATAGTTTTGTCAATTCCAATAGGACTATTCTCCGCAAGAAACTTAGCTCCAAATTACTTAGTTTTTTTAACAGCAAGAATCATAACAATTTTTTTTAGAGCTATTCCTGAATTTATAATTGCGATGATTCTTGTAATTGCAGTTGGATTTGGAGCTATACCAGGAGTTCTTGCATTAGGCTTACACACCATGGGGTTTTTGGCAAAATTTTATGCAGAAGATGTTGAGCATGTAAATAAAGGACCGATAGAAGCGTTGAAGGCATCTGGTGCCTCTAAAAGACAGATAATATCTTTTGCAGTGATACCTCAAATCATACCGTCTTTTGTTGCTAACAATTTATATATTCTTGATCGTAATATTAGAATGGCAACTATGCTTGGGATTGTTGGGGCTGGCGGAATTGGATATGAATTATTATCTTCATTCAGAATGTTTGAGTACCAAAAAGTTTCTGCAATAATAATAATAATATTTATAACTATTTTTATAATTGACAATTTATCTTCTTTAATAAGGTCAAAAATAAAATAAAATTTATATCTAATTAGAAAATAATTTTTTTTACTATCTCGTTAAATATTAATGAAATTTCATGTTTTGGATTAGAATATGTTAGAGGTGCTCCTTTATCACTGGCAACTCTTAAGTCTTGATGAAGTGGGATCTTTCCTAAAAAATTTTTATTAAATTCTTTAGCAGTTTTTTCAACACCCCCTTCACCAAAAATATTATATTCTTTACCATCTTCCCCTATAAAAAAACTCATGTTGTCTACTAATCCAATTATATTAATTTTTGTTTTATCAAACATTTGAATGCCCCGTCTAACATCTAACAAAGCCATATCTTGAGGCGTTGAAACAATTATTGCACCGTCTACCATTATATCTTGAGCAAATGTAAGTTGTGTATCTCCAGTTCCTGGAGGCATATCGATAATAATATAATCCAAGTCTTTCCATAATACTTTTTCTGTTAAAGTTTTTATCGCACTTATGACCATAGGCCCTCTCCACATCATAGGCGTTGTTTCCCCAACTAAAAATCCCATCGACATACATTGAACACCGTTACTATCGATAGGGACTATAGTATTACCATTTTCTGTTTGAGGCTTTATATTTTTACCAATTAATTTTGGTAGTGAAGGTCCAAAAATATCAGCATCAAGTATTCCAACTTTTTTACCCACACCCTTAAGAGCAAAAGCTAAGTTTACAGCAAAAGTAGATTTACCAACACCTCCTTTAGCACTCGATACCATAATCGTATATTTTGTGCCTTTAATCGGAGTTCTTATAAATTTTTTTGGATTACCTTTTTTTGTTGTCGCACTGCCTATTTCTTCTTTTGTTTCAGTCATAATAAGATATTAAGTTAACTTGTTTTTGTGGGGAAAGTAACTATATAAAGTGTCATGGGTTTTAAAGACAAAATACTAAACAACCAATCACCATGGGGATCCGGTCCGTCAGGAAACGGCTCAGGAAATACAAACCAACCTCCAAGCCTCGATGAAATTATTGCTAATATTCAAAAAAAAATTAATAAGTTTTTCCCTGGTGGAAAATCTGGTGGAAGTAAACCTATTATTCTGGGTTTAATTATTTTAGTTTTTCTTTGGTTGGCAAGCGGCCTTTACAGAGTACTTCCAGATGAACAAGGTGTTGTCTTAAGATTTGGTAAATTTATAAAAACTACTCAACCAGGATTAAATTATCATTTACCACGACCAATCGAGAGAGCGTTAACTCCTAAAGTTACAAAAGTTAATAGAATTGATATTGGGTTTAGACCGGCCAGTGACAACGGAAGAGTTTCCGGTGTAGGTAATGTACCAGAAGAAAGTTTAATGTTAACAGGAGATGAAAACATTGTAGACATAAATTATTCAGTATTTTGGTTAATTAAAGATGCAGAAAAATTTTTATTTAATATTCAAAGTCCAATAGAAACTGTTAAAGCCGCCTCTGAAACTGCTATGCGAGAGGTTATTGCAAGAAGCCCTATTCAATCAATTTTAACTGAAGGAAGACTACAAATTGAAACTGACGTACAAGAAATTACTCAAAGCATTTTAGATGAGTACGGATCGGGAATTCAAATTACTCAAGTTCAAACTCAAAAAGCTGACCCACCAAACCAAGTAATTGACTCTTTTAGAGATGTACAAGCCGCTAGAGCAGACAGAGAAAGATCAAAGAACGAAGCCGAAGCTTATGCCAACGATGTGATTCCAAGAGCAAGGGGTGAGGCAGAAAAAATTTTACAAGAAGCTGATGCATATAAAAAACAAGTTGTTGCAGCTGCAGAAGGTGACGCAAGTAGGTTCTTAGCTATTTACAATGAGTATAAAAACGCAAAAAAAGTAACACAAGAACGTATGTATTTTGAAACTATGGAGAAAGTTCTTGCCGATATAGACAAAGTAATTATAGATAAAAACTCAGGTCAAGGTGTTGTGCCTTATTTAGCATTGCCAGAACTAAAAAAGAAAGGGAGCACTAACTAATGAAACTTCCTAAGTTTTTAATACCTGCTGTTATCTTAATTGGTGTGATACTGTTTCAATCAGCTTTTGTCGTTAAAGAGATTAATCAAGCTATTGTTTTACAATTCGGTAATCCAAAAAAAATTATAACTGAAGCTGGCTTAAAATTTAAATTACCATTTATTCAAAACGTTGTTTTCATAGATAAAAGAATTCTAAATTTAGACAACGCACCAGAAGAAGTTATTGCCGCAGACCAAAAAAGATTAATAGTTGATGCTTTTGCAAGGTTTCAAATTATAGATCCTTTAAAGTTTTATATTTCAGTTGGTAACGAAAGAGTTGCTAGATCAAGATTATCAACAATTATAAACTCAAGAATTAGGGGTGTTTTAGGTACACAAGAGCTATCTACGTTACTTTCAAAAGAAAGAGCCAAGCAAATGGCAATTATTCAAAATGATGTAAACGAAGAAGCTAAAAGTTTCGGAATTAAAATAGTAGATGTTAGAATTAAAAGAGCTGACTTACCTCAAGCAAACAGTGAAGCTATTTATAAAAGAATGCAGACTGAAAGACAAAGAGAAGCGAAAGAATTTAGAGCAGAAGGAGCAGAGATAGCTGCCAAAATAACTTCTACAGCAGATAAGGATGTAACTGTACTTTTGGCTAACGCAAACAAGCAATCCCAAATTTTTAAAGGAGAAGGTGACGGTCAAAGAAATAAAATATTTGCTGACGCCTATGGAAAAGACCCTGAGTTTTTTGGTTTCTACAGAGCAATGCAAGCTTACGAAACTGCTCTAATAGGTGGGGAAACTTCTGTAATTCTTTCTCCCGATAGTGAATTCTTTAAGTTTTTTGGTAATGTTGGATTAATAAAAAAGCCCTAATTTAATTCCATGAAAGATCTATTCACGGCCCTAGGTTTGCTCCTTTTTATAGAGGGATTATTTTTTGCCATTTTTCCAACAAGAATTAAAAATATGCTTAAACTTATTGAAAAAATTCCTGAAACTAAACTAAGAAGTATAGGAGTTTTTTTTTTAATATTAGGATTTTTAATTGTTTGGTATATAAAAAATTAAATGAAATTATTTAAAAAAATATTACTAACCTTTTTAGTTTTTAACTTTGGGTTTATCAATCTTTCAATCGCTAAGCCTGTTCCGGATTCTTTTGCAGATCTTGCAGAAAGATTAATGCCTTCAGTTGTGAATATTTCAACAACTCAAACTATTAAAACAAAAGCTAATCCACTTCCTTTTCAATTTCCTCCAGGCTCACCCTTCGAAGAAATGTTTAAAGATTTCAACCAACCAACTGAAAGAAAAGCTTCTTCCTTAGGCTCAGGTTTTATTATTGATAAGAATGGAACTATTATCACAAACAATCACGTTATTAATAATGCAGAAGACATTATTGTTAAAGTAGGCAAGAAAGAATATAATGCAAAAGTTTTAGGAGCGGACCCTTATTCTGATCTTGCGGTATTAAAGATTGATGCAAGTAAAAAATTTATACCTGTTAAATTTGGTAATTCGGATAAAGCACGAGTAGGTGATTGGGTTGTAGCTATTGGAAATCCTTTTGGTCTTGGAGGAACAGTTACTTCAGGAATTATTTCTGCAAGAAATAGAGATATTAATTTAACTCGTTATGATGATTTTATTCAAACTGATGCTTCTATCAATCAAGGTAATTCAGGTGGACCGTTATTTAATTTAGATGGAGATGTTATAGGAATAAACACCGCAATTATTGCACCAGGTCAATCAGGATCAATAGGCATCGGTTTTGCCATTCCAGCAAATGCTGCATCAAATGTTATTAACCAACTAATTAATTACGGTGAAACAAAAAGAGGATGGCTAGGTGTTAGAATACAAGAAGTTACAAAAGAAATAGCCGAAGTTGAAAAATTGAACAACACAGAAGGCGCACTAGTTGCAAGTGTAGGAGATAAAAGTCCCGCTCAAAAAGCTGGACTTAAAGCAGGAGATATTATTTTAAAATTTGACGGTAAAAAAGTAGATACAATGAAAGCTCTACCTAAATTAGTTTCAAATACAAAAGTTGGTAAAAAAGTTGAGCTAGAAATCTGGAGAAATAAAAAATTAATTACTAAAAAACTTACTTTAGGAAGATTAGAATCATCAGATGATTTTAAAGCCGAAAATAAAAAAACTAAACCAGAAACTAAAATAAAAGATACTGAGATTGAAACTTTAAAAATAACAGTTAGAGATATTACCTCTAAAGATATTCAAGAAAGAGAATTAGATAAAAATTTAAAAGGAGTTGTGATAACAAGCATCTCAAGTAGAAGTGTAGTAGCAGGAATGTTGCGAGAAGGAGATATGATTATTGAAGTACAAAAAAATAAAGTTTTAAATTCTAAACAATTAAATCAATTGATTGAAAGTATTTATAAAAAAGGTGAACAGACGTTATTACTTACAATAATTAACAACAACAACCAAAGAAGATACCTTGGTGTTAAAACCAATTAGATTTGCCTAAGAAGATCATTCTTATTGCTGGCCCTACCGCTTCTGGTAAATCAAAGCTAGCTATAGAAATTGCCAAAAAAATTAAAGGTGAAATTATCAACGCTGATAGCATGCAAGTCTATAAAGAATTTTCTACTCTGTCTTCACGGCCATCAAAAATAGATTTAAAAAAAGTAAAACATCATCTTTATGGTTTCCAGCCTGCAAAAAAAAATTTTTCTACAGGAGCTTGGTTAAAACTAGCAAAAAAACAAATCAATAAATGTTTAAAAAATAAAAAAATTCCTATTCTTGTTGGTGGTACTGGTTTATATTTTGAGGCTATTACTAAAGGTATAAGTAAAATCCCAAATATTAATTTTAAAGCAAGAGATAAAGTTAGAAAATTACAAAAAAAGATTGGACAAAAAAAATTTTATGAACTTCTTTTAGAAATAGATCCTCTCGTAAAAAATAAAATTGAAATATTTGATACGCAGAGATCTATTAGGGCATATGAAGTAAAAAAAATTACTAAAAAATCAATTTTTGAATGGTATAAATTAACAAAATCAGAATTTAAAAAATTTCAAATATTAAAAATATTTATCGATGTTCCTAGAGATAAATTACTTAAAAACATTTTAAATCGAGCTGAGCAAATGTTTAAAAATGATTGCGTTATAGAAGTAAAAAATTTCTTAAATTTAAATATTGATCCATCACTATCAGCCAATAAAATAATCGGTGTTAAAGAAATTAAAGACTATTTATCTGGCACTCTAAGTCTGTCGCATGTTAAAGAAATTATTAATATAAAGACAAGGCAGTATGCAAAAAGACAGGTTACATGGGCAAGAGGGCACATGTCAGATTGGAATAAGCTTTATTCAAACAGTTTTAGCTCTTTATTAAAAAAAATTTTAAAAGTAACCAGCTAAAACTTGACCACAGGAATTTCTTCGATAGATTGAAGAAATGCCAAAATTATTTTCAGGTGCAGAAATAGTTTTTAAAGCACTCGAGGACCAAAATGTTGATCATATTTTTGGATATCCTGGTGGTGCTGTACTACCTATTTATGATGAATTAAAAAATCATAAAACCATCAAACATATTTTAGCTAGACACGAACAAGGCGCTGGTCACGCAGCTGAAGGCTACGCTAGATCATCAGGCAAACCTGGTGTTGTATTAGTTACCTCAGGTCCTGGCGCAACTAACGTAGTTACAGCTTTAGCGGATGCTTATATGGATTCAATTCCACTTGTTTGCATCAGCGGACAAGTTCCAACGCATTTAATAGGTACTGATGCCTTTCAAGAGTGTGATACAACAGGAATTACAAGACCATGCACAAAATATAATTGGCTAGTAAAAGATGTAAATGATTTAGCCAAAGTTTTACATACAGCTTTTGAGGTAGCCACATCAGGAAGACCGGGACCAGTGCTAGTTGATATTCCCAAAGACATTCAATTTAAAAAAGGAGCTTACAATTTTTCAAAAAATGGAATTATAAAAAAATCAAACAACACAGCAAAAAAAAAAGTTTCTGATAAAGAATTAGATCAGCTTATAGAAATGATGAGAAAATCATCTAAACCTATTTTTTATACTGGAGGAGGCGTAATTAACTCTGGACCTAATGCGAGTGAGTTGTTGAGAGAGCTTATTTCCATAACTGGATTTCCTATTACTTCAACGCTTCAAGGTTTGGGAGCATATCCTGGTGATGATCATCAATTTTTAGGCATGCTAGGAATGCATGGAACTTACGAAGCCAATAATGCAATGCATGACTGTGATTTAATGATAAATATTGGTGCAAGATTTGATGACAGAATTACTGGAAAAATTGACGAGTTTTCACCAAAGTCTAAAAAAGTTCATGTTGATATTGACCCTTCTTCTATAGGCAAAATAGTAAAAGTAGATCTAGCATTAGTTAGCGATGTTGATGTTTTTCTTTCGGCTTTAATCAAGAAATTTAAAAATAAAAATAAAAATTTTATTGATGTTAATAAAGAAAATATTGCAAAGTGGTGGAAACAAATTGACAAGTGGAGAGAAAAGAAATCTTTAAATTACAGAAAAAGTGATACCGTCATTAAACCCCAGTATGCTGTTGAAAGACTTTATGAGCTTACAAAAGATAAAGATACTTTTATTACAACAGAAGTAGGCCAACATCAAATGTGGGCCGCGCAGTATTATAAATTTAATAAACCTAACAGGTGGATGACATCCGGAGGATTAGGAACAATGGGTTTTGGTTTACCCGCAGCTGTTGGTGTTCAAGTTGCAAACCCAGGGAAATTAGTTATTGATATTGCAGGAGAAGCATCAGTTTTAATGACCATGCAAGAAATATCTACTGCCGTTCAATACAAGTTGCCAATAAAAATTTTTATATTGAATAATGAGTACATGGGAATGGTTAGACAATGGCAAGAATTATTGCATGAAAAGAATTATTCAGAAAGCTACACTGAAGCTTTGCCTGATTTTGTAAAATTGGCAGAAGCATACGGCTGTGTGGGCATTAGAGCTACTAAACCTAATGAATTAGATGAAAAAATTAATGAAATGATAAGTACAGATAGGCCAGTCATTTTTGATTGTAGGGTTGATAAAATGGAAAATTGTTACCCTATGATACCTTCAGGTAAAGCACACAACCAAATGCTTTTAGGACCAGAAGATGAAAAAGAAATTTCAGAAGAAGGGAAGACTTTAGTCTAATGGCCAAATTCAAATCAGCCTATAGTGAGCCAACAAAACTTGGAAAACCAGATCATCATATCATTGTTGTTTGGGTTGACAATGAAACTGGTGTGCTAGCACGAGTTATAGGACTTTTTTCTGGAAGAGGTTACAATATTGAGTCTTTAGCGGTAGCAGAAGTAGATAAACTAAAACATTTGTCTAGAATTACTATTGTCTCAGTTGGAAGCCCAGAAGTTATCAAGCAGATAAAATTGCAATTAAGAAAACTTCTTTGTGTACATAAAGTTGCTGATTTCAATAGAAGTGATCCGGATATTTTATTTAGAGAACTTGCACTTTTTAAAATTGTTTCTTCAACAAAAAATCAAGAAAAAGTTAAAAAAGCTTGTAAAAAATATAATTTAGTTGTTTTAGATAAAACAAAAAAGTCTTTTGTTATTCAAATAACTGCTTTAAGAAGAGAAATTGATAAATTAATTAAAGTGATTAGACCGTGGGGATTAGTTAGTATCTCAAGAACAGGCGCAGTAGCCATGACAAAAGGACCAGAAGTATTTAAATAAAACTAGGAGAAAAAATATGAAAATGTATTATGAAAAAGACACGGATGTTAATTTAATTAAACAAAAAAAAGTTGCTATTTTTGGTTACGGAAGCCAAGGACATGCACATGCATTAAATTTAAAAGACAGTGGAGTAAAAGAAGTTGTGGTTGCTCTTAGAGAAGGTTCTTCCAGTATAAAAAAAGCTGAAAGCCAAGGCTTAAAGGTTATGTCTCTTTCTGATGCTGCAGCTTGGGCCGATGTAGTTATGATTTTAACGCCTGATGAATTACAAGCACAAATTTATAAAAACCATGTTGAGCAAAGAATGAGAGAAGGAACAAGTTTAGCTTTTGCTCATGGATTAAACATTCATTACAAACTTATTGAATCTAGAAAAGATTTAGACGTATTTATGGTTGCACCAAAAGGGCCCGGTCATTTAGTTAGAAGTGAATATCAAAAAGGAGGCGGGGTTCCTTGTTTGATGGCAGTGCACAAAGATAGTTCTGGCAAAGCGAGAGATCTTGCAATGTCTTACGCTGCTTGTATTGGAGGTGGCAAATCTGGAATTATTGAAACAAACTTTAAAGATGAATGTGAAACAGATTTATTTGGAGAACAAGCTGTTTTATGTGGCGGTCTTGTAGAACTTATTAAAAATGGCTTTGAAACTTTAACAGAAGCTGGTTACCCGCCTGAAATGGCATACTTTGAAGTTTTACATGAAGTAAAACTTATTGTTGATTTAATTTATGAAGGTGGAATAGCTAATATGAATTACTCAATCTCTAATACTGCTGAATATGGAGAATATGTTTCAGGTAAAAAAGTAGTAGACAGTAAGTCCAAAGAAAAAATGAAAGAAATTTTAAAAGATATTCAATCTGGTAAATTCACAAAAGACTGGATGGAAGAATGTAAAGGTGGTCAAAAAAACTTTCTTAAGATGAGAGCAGATTTAGCCAAGCATCCAATTGAAGAAGTAGGTAAAAAACTAAGAGATATGATGCCATGGATTAGTAAAAATAAATTAGTTGATACATCTAAAAACTAAAAAACCAATTTAGACTTAAAGACGTCAAAAAATATTTTGCAATTTCACTTTTTGATTGTATTATAAGTCTAGAGCAAATTATAAAATTAGCATAATTTGTTCATTAAAATTTTATGAGCAACAAAAATAGAATTATTATTTTCGATACTACGATGCGAGATGGAGAGCAGTCACCAGGCGCATCAATGAGTTTAGAAGAAAAAATTCAAATCTCTCGTGTGTTTGATGAATTAGGAGTCGATGTTATTGAAGCTGGTTTTCCCATTGCCTCACCTGGAGATTTTGAGGCAGTCACAGAGATTAGTAAAATATTAAAAAAATCAGTACCATGTGGCTTAGCTAGAGCAACCAAAAAAGATATTGATGCCTGTAAAGACTCTTTAGGTCACTCAAAAAGATTTAGAATACACACTTTTATTTCTACAAGTCCGCTTCACATGAAGCATAAATTAAATAAATCACCAGAAGAAGTTTTAGAAGCTATTAAAGAAAGTGTTTCTTATGCTAAAAAATTTACAGATGATGTTGAATGGTCTTGTGAAGATGGAACAAGAACAGATATGGATTACATGTGCAAGTCTGTTGAACTTGCTATTAAATCAGGAGCTACAACAATAAATATTCCTGACACGGTCGGTTATTCTGTTCCTTCAGAGTTTAAGACAATTATAGAAACATTGTTAAACAAAGTGCCAAATATTGATAAAGCTATTCTTTCAACTCATTGTCACAACGATCTTGGTTTAGCTGTCGCAAACTCTTTAGCGGGAGTGATGGCAGGCGCAAGACAAATTGAATGTACTATTAACGGTATAGGTGAGCGAGCAGGAAATGCTGCCCTAGAAGAAGTTGTTATGGCAATGAAAACTAGAAATGACTTAATGCCGTACTCCACAGGCATTAACACAAAATTAATTAGCAAGGCATCAAAGGTTGTGTCAAACGCAACTGGCTTTCCAGTTCAATTCAATAAAGCAATTGTAGGAAAAAATGCTTTTGCACATGAATCTGGCATTCACCAAGATGGAATGCTTAAAAACAGTAAAACTTATGAAATCATGACACCTGAAAGTGTTGGAGTTAAAAAAACTTCTTTAGTTATGGGAAAACATTCTGGACGCCATGCATTTAAAGATAAGTTAAGTGACTTAGGTTATACCGGTGTAACTGACGATGTTATTCAATTAGCATTTGGAAAATTTAAAATTTTAGCTGATAAAAAAAAACATATCTATGATGATGATATAGCTGCACTAGTAGACGATAGCTTAATTAAAGAAGAGAACGTTATAAAGTTAAAATCTTTAAAAGTAACTGCGGGTACAGGTGAACCTCAAAAAGCAGAAATGACACTTGAGGTAATGGGTGAAATCAAAACAGCTAGCGAAACAGGAGACGGACCTGTTGATGCAATCTTTAAATGTATAAAAAAATTATATAAGCACGAAGTTAAACTACAACTATATCAAGTACATGCCGTAACTGAAGGAACAGATGCTCAAGCAACTGTAAGTGTAAGAATTGAGGAAGAAGGTAAAATAACAGTGGGGCAAGCAGCTAATACTGATACATTGGTTGCATCAGCAGATGCTTATTTAAACGCTCTAAACAAATTAATTATTAAACGCAAACGAACAGCGCCAGACGAAAGTTTAAGCGCCTTAGCATAAAGGAAAAATAATGTTTAAATGGAAAGATATTAAAGCAATGTGGTCACAAGACATGGCCATAGACTTAGGAACAGCTAACACGTTAGTGGTATTAAAAGGAAAAGGTGTAGTTCTTAACGAACCATCAGTTGTTGCTATCATTAATGAGATGGGAAAAAAAACAGTTCTTGCTGTCGGTGATGAAGCCAAAACAATGTTAGGTAGAACACCTGGAAACATTCAAGCAATTAGACCTCTAAAAGACGGAGTTATTGCAGATTTCATAGTAACTGAAGAAATGATTAAGCACTTTATAAAAAAAGTACATGTCAAAAATACATTTGCTAATCCTAGAATTTTAATTTGTGTCCCAACTGGATCTACGCCTGTTGAGAGAAAAGCCATTCAAGATTCAGCGTTAGCTGCAGGAGCTAGAAGAGTACAGTTAATTGAAGAACCAATCGCGGCCGCCATTGGAGCTGGCCTTCCTATCTCAGAGGCAACAGGCTCCATGATTATTGATATCGGTGGTGGAACTACAGAAATAGCAGTGATGTCTTTAGGTGGTGTAGTTTTTTCTACATCTTTACGTGTAGCAGGTGATGCTATGGACGGAGCAATCATTTCTTATATGAGGAAAAAATTTAATTTATTAATTGGTGAATCTACTGCAGAAAAAATTAAAAAAGAAATTGGAACAGCAATCCCAACCTCAAATAACGTTTTTTTAATGAAAGGTAGAGATATTAGAACTGGAACGCCAAAAGAAATATCACTCACTGAGGAAGATGCATGTGAAGCATTAATGCCGATTTTAAGTCAAATGTTAGGAGCTATTAAAGAAGCCTTAGAAAATACACCGCCAGAGTTATCTGCCGATCTAGTTGATATGGGACTAGTTTTAACAGGCGGCGGAGCTTTATTAAAAAATATTGATAAATTAATTTCAAAAGATACAGGTTTACCAGTGACTATAGCTGACAATCCACTTGAGTGTGTTGCACTAGGCACAGGAAAAGCTTTAGAGAACGAAGAGCTGTTCTCTACAATGATGTCTGAATATTAATTTTATAGTTAGATAAAATGGCAGACAGCAGAGATGATTTTATAATTGCAATACGTTATGCACTTCTTAAAAAAAGTGCGAAACAAAAATTTTCTTTATTTTTCTTAATTATTCTTTCTATCTTAACTATAACTTTAGACAAACTTTCAGTTCCATTCGTTCAATCAACTAGAGCAGTGTTAAACGATTTTGTTTATGAGGTTGCTGTAGTTGCGTCCGCACCTGTCAAACTTGTAGTCCATGTAATCCACAAGGGAGGTGATCATTTAAATACTGTTGAGAAAAACAAGATTTTAATAGAAGAAATGGACAAGCTAAAATATGACCACAATAAAAGTTTATTTTATAAAACAGAAAATAAATTTTTAAAAAAAGCTCTCAATTTAGGCACTACATATAATGAAACTAGTGAAGATTTATTAGTTGTAGCTCGAATTATACTTGATCGAAATAGCCCTTATTTAAAATCATTTTTAATCAATAAAGGAAGAAAAAGCGGAGTTATTAATGGCATGACCGTTTTCAGTAAAAATTATCTTATAGGAACAGTCATTGAATCAAATTATTTAACAGCAAGAGTTTTATTGGTTACAGATTTAAACAGTAAAATACCTGTAATACTTCAAGGCGAAGGTGTTAATGCTATTTTAACAGGTTCAGGAAAAGAATCTGGGCTTGCTTTAGAATATTTGCCCGATGAATTCACTTTAGAGCCTAATACAATTATTTACAGCTCTGGTAGAGATGGTTTTTTAGCATCAGGTTTACAGGTTGCAGAAACTTATTTAGATAAAAAAAATAAAATAGCTATTAGACCTTTAGCTGACCCACGGCAGGCGTTAATTGTTCACGTAACTACAAGAGGGTTTAATAATTAAATTTACCTATGAGAGTATTAAGATTAGTAAAAGCATTTATAATTAATAATCTACCTATCGTTATCCTTTATACCTTATCATTTCATACTTTTGATGGATTGAATGACTTTCCAGATATTCTTGTTTTTTCTTTTAATCTACATATGATTATTATTTATTTCTATGTTTTAAAATTTCCTGAATATTTAGGACTTGGGCATATTTTCTTAGCAGGCATTGTTAATGACGTTGTAGTTGGAATACCGCTTGGCACAAGTTCGTTGAGTTACTTAGTTCTATCTTTTTTTACTAGTTATATTAAAAATGCTACTATCAGAGCAAAAATGACGACTGAATGGATAACCTTTATACCAGCACTTTTTTTTTCAAATTTAGTATATTTTATTATAATCAATAATTTTTCTCATTTATCTTTTTATTATATTGAGTTATTACGCATTACATTCTTTACTTTTTTATTTTTTCCACTGTTTTATGTTATTTTTTCCAACTTTCAAAAAATATTTAACAAAGAAAATAGAAATTAATGCTTAGCTTTAATTCTTCAAACATAATCAGTAAAACAAAAACTATTAGCAGAAGAATGTTTTTAATTACTTCTTTTAAGACTGTTGTGTTACTTGGAATTGTTGGTAGGCTTGCATCACTTCAAATTAGTGAGTCTTCAAAATATAGATCATTAGCAGATAAAAATAGATTTAGAGAAAGTAAAATTGCACCACCACGAGGAATAATAGAAGACTATTTTGGAAATGAAATTGCCTCTAATACTAAAATTTATCAACTCCACATTAATCCTGAAACCACTCCGGATATTGATCTACTTCTTTTTAGGATAAAAAATATTCTTAATTTAAGTAATAAAAAAATAATTTTATTAAAAAAAAAAATAGCAAAAAAAAAAAGTTGGGATACGACTATTGTTTCGGATAATTTAACTTGGTCAGAGTTTTCAAGAATTAATTTATTTTTACATGAGTTAGAAGGAGCCCATCCTATTGTTTCTGTAGCTAGATTTTACAAAGACAACAGCTCTGCTCATGCTATTGGATATGTTTCTGAAATTAGTAAAAACGATCTTAAAAATAAAAAGTATTTAAAAGATTTAAATATAGAAGGTGTTGAGATTGGAAAAACTGGTCTTGAATCCTCATTAGATGAGCAGATGTTGGGTTCACCTGGTTATCTTAGATATGAAGTTAATGCATACGGAAAGAAAATAAAACAAGTCGCCACAAGCTTGGGTCTAAAAGGAAAAACATTTAGAACTACATTAGATCAAAATATTCAAAATATTTCCACCGAAGCATTAGAAGGTGTTAGTGGAGCTGTCTGTGTTATGGATATTTATAATGGTGACGTCATTAGCATGGTTTCATCGCCAAATTTTAATCCTAATTCATTTGTTCATGGAGTTAATAAAGATGAATGGAGAGGATTAACCGAAGATATTAACAAACCTATGCTTAACAAAGCTGTGTCTGGACTATATCCGCCAGGCTCAACCATTAAAACCTTAACTGCTTTAAGCGCTTTAGAAAACGATATTTTTAACCCGCAACAATTAATTGCATGTAAAGGTTATATTGATTTACACGGTGAAAGATTTCATTGTTGGAAGAAAAAAGGACATGGAGTTCTTAACATGAGAAGTGCCATAAAAAGATCATGTGATATTTATTTTTATGAAGTTGCAAGAAAACTAGGTATAGACAGATTGTCAAAAACAGCTAAAAAATTTGGCCTTGGACAAAAAGTCTTAACAAATTACAATGAAGAAAAAGCTGGTACAGTCCCAAATACTAAATGGAAATTAAATCAAATAGGAAAAAATTGGTATATAGGTGAAACACTTCACTCTGGAATTGGACAAGGTTATTTTTTAAGCACACCAATTCAACTTTGTTTAATGGTAGCACAAATAGCAAACGGTGGGTTTAAAATTAAACCTAGAATGTTAGTTGATGAAAATAATAAAATAAATAATTTACAAAAATATTTGGATTATAAAAAGAAAAATCCAGATAGTCCAAATTCTATTGAGCAGCAAATTTTTGAATTTGGACTTAAACCTCTTTTTAGAAATCAAGAAAATGTTAATTTTGTCAAAGATGCTATGTTTGCGGCATCCAATGAAGCTGGAGGTACATCTTATAGATCTAGACATAAAGAAAAAAATTTTATGTTTGCTGGTAAAACAGGCTCATCCCAAATTAAAAAATTTACAGCGGCACAACGAGAAGCAGAAGTTAAACAAGCAGACATTAATTATCTAGAAAGAGATCATGCTTGGTTTGTAGCTTTTGCACCAGTGCAAGATCCAAAATACGCTATTAGTGTTTTAGTGGAACACGGAGGATCAGGTAGTAGCGCGGCAGCACCTTTAGCAAAAAAAATTATAAAAAAAGTTATTGAGCGTCACGAACTTAGAACTGCCCAAACTAACCAACAGTTAGGTAAAAATATTTAATGTTATATTCAAGAAATTCATTCCACACACCTTTTACTTTAAGAGATAAATTTTTTGATTTAGACTTTACGTTATTACTATCTATTTTGTTGCTGGGTATTATTAGCATGTTTGCACAATATTCATCAAGTGGAGGTCAATTTGATTATCATTCTAAAAGTCACGCAATAAGATTTTTTGTTTTCTTTTTCTTTTTTCTAGCCATTTCTTTTGTCAACATTAGATTCTGGAATGATTATAGTTTATTAATTTTTATTTCATTAATATTACTTCTTGTGGCGGTAAAATTTTTTGGTGTACAATCGCAAGGTTCTAGACGTTGGATTAATTTATTTGTATTTAACCTTCAACCTTCAGAATTAATGAAAATTGGGATTATTTTATTTCTTTCAAATTATTATCATAAAATATCATCTAGTGACGTTAACAAGTTTAAATATTTATTATACCCACTAATAGCTTTGTTAATTCCTTTTATGCTAGTGTTGTCCCAACCGGATCTTGGAACTGCAATTTTAATTTTAATAAGTGGTGTTGTAATTACTTGGTTGTCAGGAGTTAGGTGGAGAATATTTGCATATCTTTCTGGTCTATTTATAGTTTTAGCGCCTATTGCTATCTCTTTCTTAAAACCTTATCAAAAAAATAGAATTTTAACTTTTCTAAATCCTGACTCAGATCCATTAGGTGCTGGATATCAAATTATTCAATCTAAAATTGCAGTTGGCTCAGGTGGATTGTTTGGCAAAGGTTTTTTAAATGGTTCACAATCTTATTTAAATTTTTTACCAGAAAAGCACACTGATTTTATTTTTACACTATATTCCGAGGAGTTTGGTTTTATAGGCTCGATATTTATGGTTTTATTATATTTTTTGATAACTTTTAGGATTACTCAAATTGGAAATGTTACGAGAAGTATCTTTGGAAAATTATACTGTTATGGTTTTGCTACTGCTTTTTTTGTTTATGTAGCAGTTAATATGTCAATGGTTCTAGGCTTACTTCCTATTGTAGGTGCACCACTTCCAATACTTTCTTATGGCGGTTCATCGATGTTGGCTATGATGTTTGGCCTTGGCATCGTTATGTCTTGTAACGTTTATAAAACCAACACTGTAAGCTAAAAGAAACATGGATTAAGAATCCAACTTTGTACTTGCGCTAGCTCTAGATTCATGATTAAATTTTGCTAATTAAAAATTATGTTTGGTGAAAACAAAGAAAAATTAGTAAGTTTAGTAGTAGAGAAATCTACTATTGGTGCTGACTTTACCATTGAAGGACTTGTGAATTCTGCAGGAGAGGTTGATCTTGGAGGATCTGTAAAAGGACCAGTTAATGTTAAATCACTTATCATCAAAGAAAAAGGATCTGTAATTGGAGAAATCAATGCAGAGAAGGTAGACGTATTAGGATTTGTTGACGGAAAAGTTACAGCAAAAAAAATAACTGTTGGCGCAACCGGTGAAATTAAAGGTGACTTAGAATTTACTGAGTCTTTAGTAGTTGAAGAAGGCGCTAGATTAGATGGAAATGTAAAAAAGGTTCCACTAGTTAAGATAGAAAATAAAGTGTCAAACTTTATGGACACAACAAAAGCAGTTAGAAAAACCTTCCTTAAAAAAGACTAATCGCTCTGATTGCAAGTTTTTCTTGCACAAAGTATCACACTACAATTTTAATTTAGTTTAGAGTACAATCAATCTTGTATGAGCAAATACATTTGTAAATCAGCAGGAATTGTTGGAGCGGGAATACAAGGAATTTGTATTGGTCTACAATTGTTAAAAAAAAATATTCCTGTTACAATTTTTGATAAACAAGATCCAGCTAGAATGGCATCGTATGGTAATGCTGGACACTTCTCACCTTACGCAGTGTTACAATTTAATAGACCTGATATTTTAGTAAATATTCCTAAAATGCTTTTCAGTTCTTATGGTCCACTAGCTTTAAAATGGAATTATGTTCCAAAAATGCTGCCATGGTTTTTTAATTTTGTTAAAAATTGCAACACAAAATCTATGCTACACACTGCTAAGTATATGCATCAAATTTTAGATTTATCTTTAGATGCTTATGACGAACTTTTTAAAGAAATAGATACAACTAACTTAGTTGAGAGAAAGGGTATTCTCTATGGATGGACAGATGAGAATTTAAAAAGCAGAAAACTAGAAATGAAAGTTAGAGAAGATCTTGGTGTAAAACAAACTCCAGTTTCAAAATCAGATATTTCAGATTTAGAACCAAATTTACAACCTATATTTCATAGTGGTGTTTTATTTGATTACGCTTGGCATGCAAGAGATCCTTATCAAATTTCAAAAAAACTTTTTGACTTATATATTGAAAAAGGTGGAAAATTTATTAAAGAAAATGTTAAACAAATTAAACAAATAAATTCACAAGAAACTTCAATAAAAACAGAATCAAAAGAATATATTTTTGAAAAATCCGTTATTGCATGCGGAGCATTTTCTAAAAAATTGACAGACCAATTAGATGAAAATATTCCTCTAGACACAGAGAGAGGCTATCACGTCCATTTCAAAGGTATGGATCACCTCTTGTCTCGTGCGGTAATTAATTTAGATAGAGGTTTTGGTTTAACACCAATGAACCAGGGCATGAGAGCGGTTGGGACTGTTGAATTAGGTGGCTTAAATAATCCACCTTCAAAAAAAAGGATTGATTATATTGTACAATGTGCAAAAGAATTATTACCTGAGCTAGGTAAGCATAACGATGAGTGGCTAGGATTTAGACCAACACTACCAGATTTTTTACCAGTATTAGGCTCATCTTTGAAAAATAAAAATATTGTTTATGCTTTTGGACATCATCACCTAGGTTGGACTCTCGGTGCGATTACTGGCAAAGTTGTGTCTGGAATTGTTGCAGAAGAGAATACAAATTTAGATTTAACACCTTACAATTCTTCACGATTTAACTAGAGAATATTCTGTCGAAAAAATATTTAGCCTATGCACTATTAATTTGCACAACTCTTATTTGGTCAATTAATTTTATAATAGGTAAGTTTGCTTATCTATTCGAAGTGCCACCATTAACTTTAAATTTTTTAAGGTGGGCTTTGGTTTGGTTAATATTATTTCCATTCACGTATAAAGAAATATTTTCAAATATTGGATTGATTAAAAAAAATATTATTTATTTAACAATATTAGCCATCACCAGTGTTAGTGCATTTAATTCATTAGTTTATTTAGCACTGAACTATACTCAAGCGATAGACACAGTATTAATGATCTCAATAATTCCTGTTTTTGTTCTTTTTCTTTCCTCAATGCTAGGAGTTGAAAAATTTAATTTTTTTCAACTCTTTGGATTAATAGTTTCATTTGTTGGAGTGTTAATAATTTTTTCAAATGCTGATTTAGATAAAATTTTAAATTTAAATTTTAATAAAGGTAATGCTTGGATGCTTCTTGCTGTCTTCTGCTGGGCTTTATACTCTAGTCTATTAAAGAAAAATAAATTACCATTCTCAACTCTGGGTCTAGTTGAAATTTTAGCTTCAATAGGGTTAATTTTTTTGATACCTCAATTTATCGGTGAACAAATGTACGGCAAAGAAATTAAATTTAATAAAGCTTTTTTTTTAATTTTATCTTTTGTTACACTTTTTGCATCTATTGGTGCTTATTATTCCTGGAACAAAGCAATAGAATTAATTGGCCCTAATAGAGCAAGTATTTTTTTACACCTTATGCCAGTATTTGGAGTGATTTTAGCAATAGTTTTACTTAAAGAAAATTTTCAAATGTACCATTTCATTGGTGCTGGATTTATAGTATCAGGTATTTATTTATCAAACCGAAAGAAACAATGATTAAAGTTGCAATACTAGATGACTATCAAAACGCTTTTGAAAATATTATTGAGCTAGATAGCTATAAAGATAAATTTGATTTTAAAATTTTTAATGAACCTTTTACAAGTGAAGCTGAAGCAGGAATTGTACTAGAAGAATTTAATGCACTTTTGATTATGAGAGAAAGGACGCCTATTACTAAAAATCTCTTAGATAACTTACCTAATCTTAAATACCTCATGACAAGCGGCATGAGAAATAACGCTATTGATTTAGAGGCTACAAAAGCAAAAAATATCATTGTGTGTGGAACTGAAATTCATCCAAACCCAACAGCAGAATTAGCGTGGACTTTGATTTTAGGATTAGTTCGAAACCTAAAACAAGAAGTCGATAATATGTTTCAAGGGTACTGGCAGACAAGTATTGGCTTAGAACTTAAAGGTAAAATGCTTGGGCTAATCGGTCTTGGTAAAATAGGAACACAAATGGCTACTATTGCGAAAGCTTTCGGGATGCAAGTTTCTGCTTGGAGTGAAAATTTAGACTTAACTCATGCTAATAAAATGGAAGTTTTACCCATGTCAAAAGAAGATCTTCTTTCTAATTCAGATATTATTTCAATTCATGTTGTTTTAGGAGATAGGTATAAAAATTTAATTACTCAAAAAGAATTTAAATTAATGAAGAAAACAGCTTTTCTTATTAACACATCAAGAGGACAAATTATTAACGAACTAGATCTTGTCAATGCGTTAGAAGATGAAATGATAGCTGGTGTAGGTTTAGACGTTTACGACAAAGAACCACTTCCACAAGATCATAAATTAAGATTCTTACCAAATGCATTACTGTTGCCTCATCTTGGTTACGTCACGGTAGAAAACTATGCTTTATTTTATACTCAAATGGTAGAAAATCTGGAATCTTGCTTAGCAGGCAAACCCATAAGAACAATTAAATAAAGAATTATACAATTTAAAGTTGTATTAATATACTCATTATGGTCTTATTTGTTGTTTTTATTTGATTAAAAAAAGCATCAGTTAAATAAATAATAAAGATTGAGTAAGATTTTTTAAATTTATGAAAAAATTATTTTTTTTACTAGGGTCAATGTTTTTATTAGCTGGTTGCATAGAATCTGTAGCTGTGATTGGCGGAGGTGCTGCAAACGGGAAAGTAATTCAATCTTCTATTCAATCTGGATTAAGTTATGGGATAAAGAAAGAAACAGGTAAAACTCCGATGGGCCATATTTTATTTCTTTCTAATGAAAATAAATCTTCAGAGAAAAAAGATTCCTGTTCATCTTTTAGTAATAAAAAAAATAAAGAACTTTGTTTAATGGTAGAAAAAAAAATAATTTCTAATCAAGCTAAGATAAAAGAGAAAAATTTTATTGATAAAACCCTAAATGAGCTCACCTTGACCCTAAGGTCTTCAATTGATAAAAAATCTAAAATTAAGTATTTAGATTAAAAAACTACCTAGAGGGGAAATCTTTTAATTCACTTCTATTGTTGCCTCTATCGCAGGTTGCATAAAATAAATAATTTTGAAAAATCTATTTGTATTTTTAATTCATTCAAAATGTTAAAAACATTTCGAATTAAACAAGAATCAAAAAAAATACGTAAAATCTAATGAAAAAAATATTTATTTTGTTGCCATCGTTATTTTTGCTAGCTGGTTGCGTAGAATCTATAGCGTTGCTCGGCCCCGCTACGACGGCTGTTAGTGGAGGAAATATAGTTCAATCTTCAATAACATCAGCTGTAAACTTTGGAGTTAAAAAAACAACAGGAAAAAGTCCAATGCAGCATGCTTTAGCTTATGCTGAAGAAAAAAACCCAAATAAAGAGAAAAAACCATGCATATCATCTATTGAGAAAACAAATTCAGAAATTTGTATGATTGTAAAAAAACAAATATTATTATCAAAGAATTCAATTAAAAAAAAAATATTTTCTACTCAAACTAACGTAAATGAAAAAGCACAAGCTGATTCAAGTAAAAATTTTGAAGTTAAACATGAAGTTAATAGCTCAATTAAACCTAATAATTTAGTTGATTCTAAAAAGTCACCAATAAAATTTGTTTTAGCAATAAAGACTAAAATAAAAGAATACGATGCTAGGTGGTTAACTAGAATTGAAGATTCTCGAACTTTTCGTCCATATTAAAAATTATTTGGAGGGTAGACCTTCTTCTCTCCAGCCAGCGTTTTCACCGTTACCTTCAAAGCCATCGCTGATATTTATGCATATTATTTTTTCTTGAGATAGTAATTGTGCAGCCATCATTGATCTACCTCCTGCTTTACACATGATTAAAAGTTGTTTTTTAGAATCAGTTTTATTTTTAACCTCTTCAATAAAACTTTTGTTTGCACTTGGATCTGGGGACCTAACAATTGTTACAAAGTGAGTTTTTAAGCCTAATTTTTCTCCATCAGGCCTACCAATATTATCCCACTCCTCTTGAGTCCTTACATCTAAAAGCTCAACATCTTTATGGTCAGCGATAAAATTTTTAATATCAGAAGATTTAATTTGTTTGATCATGTATTAGCCCCATTATAATTTAATGGGGCTATAAATCAAATTATTAAGCAGCTAAAGCTTGCTTAATGTCTGCAATGATATCATCCGAGTGTTCGATACCAATTGAAAGTCTTACGTAACCAGGTGTAACACCTGCAGCTAATAACTCTTTCTCATTTAACTGACTATGAGTTGTTGTAGCTGGATGAATAGCTAAACTTCTAGCATCACCAATATTCGCAACATGATAAAGCATCTTTAGATTGTCAATAAACTTAGCCCCTGCTTCTGCAGTTCCTAAATCTGCTCCAACTAATGCTCCGTTACCACCACTCAAGTATTTCTTAGCTCTTTCTTTAATCTCACCTTGGTGATGGGTAGGATAGATAACATTTTTAACTTTTTTCTGTGTTTCCAAAAATGTTACAACTTTTTCTGCGTTAGCGCAGTGTTGTTTCATTCTTAGACCAACAGTTTCCAAACCTTGTATTATTTGCCAAGCGTTGAACGGAGCTAGTGGCGCTCCTGTATCTCTAAGCAAAACTACTCTAAATCTTATTATGAATGGAATATTAGCTCCAGTTAAAACAGGAACCGCATCAGTCCAAATTGCTCCACCATAACTTTGATCTGGTTCATTTAGCAATGGTTGTCTTTTTCGATCTTTAATCCAATCAAAATTTCCGCCATCAACAACTATTCCACCAATCGAAGTACCATGACCACCAATAAATTTAGTCAATGAGTGCAATACTATTGCAGCTCCGTGGGCTAAAGGTTTACAAATTACTGGTGCTGCAGTGTTATCCATTACCAATGGAATTCCATGCTTTCTACCAATATCTGAAACTTCTTTAATTGGAAAAACACGTAAATATGGATTCGGTAATGTTTCTCCATAATATGCTCGTGTTTTTTCGTCGGTTAGTTTTTCAAAGTTTTTTGGATCAGCAGGATCAGCAAATCTAACTTCAATACCTTGTTGTCTTAAAGTATTTTTAAATAAGTTTACTGTTCCACCGTAGAGATCAGTTGAAGCAACTATATTATCTCCAGCTTGTGCTAAGTTTTGTATACACATTGCAGTTGCTGCTTGACCTGAACCAACCGCACATGCAGCAACACCACCTTCAAGTGCAGCAACTCTTTCTTCAAGCACGTTACATGTTGGATTCATTATTCTTGTGTAAATATTACCAAATTCTTTTAAACCAAATAAGTTTGCAGCTGTTTTTGCATCTTTAAATTGGTATGAAGTTGTTTGATAAATTGGAACCGCTACTGATGTTGTTGCAGGATCACTTCTGTACGTTCCTCCATGCAAAGCAATAGTTTCCGGGTGTTTATAATCAGCCATTATTTATTCTCCCTTGTTGTTTCTCTTACTGTTCTTTTTTTCATATTATTATAGCCTCCTTACGCTATGTTTCCATATTCTTTCATGTGGTTTGGTATTTTTTTATCCGAACCATACATGAAATGTTTGCTCATATTTTCCCTAAATCTGCTTGCTGGAACTTTTAAACCAATCGCTTCTGCAACCTCACGTATATGCATAGGACTAGCTCCACAACAAACACCAATATATTTAACACCTAGGTCAAATACCTCTTTTGCGAAATTACCAATCTCATATCTATTGCAAAGCAATGGATCTAAGGCAGTTGGGAAAGTTCTGCCGTGAGGAGAAGGGCAACTACATCCATTATTATCTGGAAGATTAAAAAATGTTGGATTTTCTGCCGTTGTTCTGTAAGGCACCGGTAAAGCAGCAATATGACATTTTAATTCTTTTCTTATTTGTTTAATGTAAGGGAGCATTGTAGTTGGACCTCTAAAACAATTTAGACCAACAACATTCGCTCCTTGTTCTTCAAGTTTTTTACAAGTTTCAAGTATTGTATAACCATCTTTCATTTTATTTTCACCCATTGGCGAGACAGTAATTACCGATGGTAAACCTGATTTTTTAATTTCTTCAAGAGCCAAAAAAGCTTCTTCAGCATAATAAAAAGTTTCGCCGATTATAAAGTCGGCTTTTTCTTCTTTTGCCCATTTTATCATTTCAGCAAACATACTTCTTACTTCACTTTGAATTCTTTTATTGTCCTGTTCCCAAATATTAGTATTAGAAATATTTCCTGCCATTAAGTTTATAGTGCCTTTAGGTGGGTTATCAGCTACTTTTCTTGCAATTTTTAAAGCTGCTCGATTTAATGGTTCAAGTAAATGTTCTTTATCAATTATTCGAAGTTTTTCTCTGTGACCGTTGTATGTAAAAGCTTCAACTATGCTAGATCCCGCATGTTGAAATTCTTTATGTAGATTTTCCAAAACATCAGGATGTTCAAGTGCTACTTCTGGAACAAATTCACCAGAGGTTAAGTAACCTCTTCTTTCCATTTCAAATAAAAAACCTTCTGCACAAATTAAAGTTTGTTTGTCTAACGTGTCTAATAAAATATTACTCATTTTATCTCCGTTTTAACCGGAGAGATGAAATTTTTTGAGGGAAACACTTGATTTCATCTTCTCCTTTTTAGTACTTTGGCAAAATGCCAGGTGTACAATATGGTTCAAATACCTGGTTTTAATTTGAGGATGTTTCAAAAAAAAACCACCGACTAAAGCGGTGGTCATATAATATGATCGCTTTAGCAGGATTTTATAAAGCGCTCCGCAATTTGTTTTAAATCAGCGCTACAAAAAACTTACTTAATTAAAAGTTTATTGTCAATAACTAAATATAAAGAAATTATTATAGGGATTACTTAGTTAAAGTTTTTAACTCTAAAACATTTCCATGTGGATCTTCGATGAAAAACGTTTGTTGCTCTTCTTCTTTACCTTTAAACCTTGTGTAAGGCTCATCCAAATATTTAACATTATTTGCTTTTAAATTTGCCTTAATCTTTTCAAATATACTTTTTTCTAAATGTACGCCAAAATGAGGCACAGAAACTGAACCCATGTCAACGTCATGTCTTTCTCTTGGGAGTTTTGTATGAGTTTTATGAAGAGTTAATTCATTTCCCCAAAAATCAACATCTATCCATTTCCCCTCTTCTCTATTGCCTAGCTTACAACCAAGTACATTTTCATAAAACTTAGTTGCAATACTTAAATCACCAGCTGGTATAGCTAAATGGAATGGATTACTCATATAATGATGTTTTTATAAAGAGATCTTTTAATTTTGCAAGTATACATTATATACATATTAAGATGATTGACTATTTAAACTCAATAAAATCAAGAGATCCTGCTGCAAAATCAACTATAAGCTTAATTTTGACTTATCCTGGGATCAAAGCAGTATTTTTTCATCAAATTTCAAACTTTTTTTATTTAGCAGGATTCGATTTAGTCGCTCGTATTATTTCTCAGACCTCAAGATTTTTTACAGGCATTGAAATACATCCTGGTGCAAAAATAGGAAAAAATTTATTTATAGATCATGGTATGGGTGTAGTGATTGGTGAGACTTCAATTATTGGAGATAACGTAACTATTTACCACGCAGTAACACTTGGCGGAATATCTCCGAGTATAGAATCTGAATTACAAAGAAATGAAAAAAGACATCCTACAATTGGTAACGATGTTGTTATTGGATCAGGTGCTCAAATAATTGGACCTGTTGTAGTTGGTAATTGTGCGAGGATAGCAGCCAATGCAGTTGTAGTTAATGATGTTGCTGAAAATACAACAATGGTCGGCGTTCCTGCAAAAGCAATAAGAGTAGGAAATAAAGGAAAATTTAGACCGTATGGAGTTGATCAAAAAGTAAAAGATGAGCAATAAAGATTGGGATTCCGAACTAACTCCTGAACAAAATTATATTCTAAGACAAGAGGGAACAGAATCTCCCGGATCAAGCCCTCTGAATAACGAAAAAAGAGAGGGTACATTTCACTGTGTAGGATGTGGAACAAAACTTTTTGAATCTAAAACTAAATATGAAAGTGGATCTGGTTGGCCATCATTTTATGATGCTCTTCCTGGAGTTTTTGAAATAAAAAAAGATATGCATATTGGTTATCCAAGAACAGAGTATCATTGCAAAAAGTGCGGAGGCCATCATGGCCATATATTTGAAGATGGTCCGAAACCTACTGGTAAAAGATATTGTAACAATGGGACTTGTTTAATATTTAAAAAAAAATAATGAAAAAATTTATTAATGAGATCCAGACAGTTGCTTTTTGTGGCCTTATTACATTTATATTTTTAATCATCTCACTGGAATTTTTAGAGTGGGCAATTAAATTTTCTTTTTGGAATAGTACTTTAGGTATTTTATATTCATCCTTCAATATATTTGAAAAGTTAGTAATTTTGTGGTTTTTAGGCACACCTCTTTATTTAATAAAAACAATATTTAGAAGAAAATAATAATATTTTCACATACTAATAAACAATGACAGTATTGAAATCTAAAGAATCTATAGGGATATTATTTGCTATTTTTGCATATTTTTCTTTTTCTTTACTAGACGCCACTCAAAAAACTTTAGTAATATATTATTCAGTTTTTCAATTATTAATAATTAAGTATTTTTTTGTATTAATATTAAGTTTAATTGAATCTAGAAGAAAAAAAAATATTTTTTTTTACAAATCTAAAAATATTAAAATGCAGATTTTTAGAAGCATACTATCTGTTGTGGAATCTGGTTTTTTTGTATTGTCTTTTAA
>Ga0307488_10000137_pt1 | contig 52932 bp, 54 predicted proteins | sample SB02metaG_FD_202248 | JGI IMG/M metagenome (GOLD analysis project Ga0307488, IMG submission 202248) | Sea-ice brine microbial communities from Beaufort Sea near Barrow, Alaska, United States - SB 0.2 | ecosystem: Environmental > Aquatic > Marine > Coastal | place: USA: Alaska | collected... | reverse complement strand
CCATGGTTAAGACGATATTCGGATTTACCCCGGCTAGAGTAAATAGCGGGGTGTCACTCAGATCGAACTGCTCTGCCAATGCCTGCCAGCTGACGCTTAAGCTGCTTATCAGCAATAGGCTCTTTATTAGCTGAGGGCTCTTTATCCGCTGAGGGCTCTGGAGAAAAAATCGCTCGTTTTTAGATTCTTTTTTCATCAGTTTCATGCCTCAATTATTGTGCTTTTCCAATGTCGTTTGCAGAACCGAGCGCGCCCCCGCTGAGCGCCCATTACCTAGCGCCGAGACTCGGTAATAGAACACTCCGGTACGTGTCGCCAAGGTGTCGGGATCGTTGTCCGAGGGCTCAAAACCTGACTCTTCGATAACATATCTCGGCAACGCATAAAGATCGTCAAACAGACTGGTACCGCTACCTGAGCTGCCGCCATAAACAAGCCCATTGCTCGACCAGTCAAAGCTTGATAAACCAATTGCATCCGAGACCGAACCGGTCTGCCAGACGCCGCTGGCACCATCGGCACTGGACTCGATGAAATCTGGCTGAAATAAAAACCACTGCCCACCATCAATTAGTGCTGATTCGGCGGCCTGAAAGGCGCGAGAATGTTCCCATTGATTGGACGCCATACGCTCTTCCATGGCGGTGCCGCGCATTGATGAAACACCCATCATCGACAGCACCAGCATGTAGATCATGACTGAGACTAATACTGCACCCTGTTGATTTCGAGACCTCATAGTCTATTCCCTTAATTAATCTTGTTGCGCATAGCCGCGTAACTCCAAAATGCCTTGCGCACTCTGGTGTCATTGCCCGGGTTAGCTTCAGCGCCGTTGAAGCTGTAGGAGCGAGGTTCACTGGCGACGCCAATTTCTGACCGCAGAAGCAAACCGACGCGGATGCCTATAATCGCTTCCCAATCGGTGCCAATAACAGCATCAGACGCGGGGATTCCAGCACTGGGATCGGCAAGAACAGCAGCTTTAGGGGAAGAGGCGCTGATATAGATGTCGGGCTCTTGGTCGCCATTGGTGTCTTCAGCAAGCAATAACTGCATGCTTTCAATGCCCTCAGCTAAAAGTGTTGCTGTGGCTGAACTCAGTGAATACTGATATAGGCCTGGCTCACCGTTGGCGCCAGTGGCAATAAAATAAGTGTGTGCATCAAAGGACAGGATTTGAGCGTCATCTTGATATAATTTCGACAGTCGGTTACTCGTGTTAGTGCTCATAGCATGGGTAATATTAACTTTTGACGCGCCTTTAGCGACGGTTGTGGCACGAAACAAATCAGCATTAGAACAGTCGGAAATCAAAATCAAGTCATTTGATTTCAACCCATCGGGATTACTGTTGATTTGCAGTTGAGCCGTATCGACGCTCATATTGCCGACTAATGAAACGCCACTACCCCGAGTCGACTGCAGCGTTATCACGTCGCTACCTGCAACTCTGTTTAACGTGGTTGGGTTAGTCCAGCCGTCGCCATCTTCGTAGACGACCAAGCTGTCACCCAGGCTTGTGAAGACTGGCGGTGAGTTAGCTATGATATTGGGGGTAATTTCTTTGATGCTGCGGCAACCCGCAAAACCTGCCATTCGAATATCATAGAGCAGTGCATCCGTGGCATAACGGCCATTTTCCTGTACCCGCGAGAGCTGTTCATTGACCGTAAACATAACTCTGCTACTGGTGTACACATAGACCATAGCCGCGAGGAGAATAAACTGGATAGCCATCGCGACTAACAGTTCGACGAGGGTTAATCCTGTCTGTTTGCGATTCGAAAAACGTGTTGACTGATTCATCACTGCAACCTCACAGTCAGGCTAAACTGCTGGGTGCTGGAACCGGTCAAACCGCGACTGTCGTCCCACTGTGTAACTAGGTTGCAAATACGCGTCGCTGAAACACAGGCAACCGAGCCTACTCCTGATGGCAATCCCGCAGCGAGATCGGAGCGCCACTGAGTGAGATCGGCGACCTCAAGACCGCCACTGGTTGGAGCAGACTCGGTCAAGGTAATATCATAGTTTCCAGCAAGCGCCGCTGTTGAATTGGCGCGCATTTGATCAACTAAGGCCCCTGAAACAATCGCTGCCTGACTGCGAAAATAAGAGCTGTGAGTATTAGAAACTGCGTTCATTTGCATTTTCATTGCGCCGAATAGACCAATCACCGACACCAAAATGGCTATCAGTACTTCAATCATACTGACGCCCTGCTGACGGGCTGAGCTGTGTCTGATACTTTTCACTAACTGCAATCTCCACGGCTAACGCTGGATCGTCCATTGGGCTGAATGGAAATAATCCGGGAATCAATAGCGTCGCAATCAGCAGGCTCGAGCGTAAAGATAAATGACGCATTGCTGGGTGACAGGGAGCCTCGGGCGTTAAACGCCACATAAGTGTCAGTAGGTGAATTGGTGGCCGCTATGGCTAAGGAACCACCTTCCAGAGCGTCTCGCTGCATTAAAATATCTTCAGGATCATCGTAATCTAGATCATTATTGGTGTTGGCCACAACTCGCCACCCCGCGTTCCAATTGCTGCCGCCGATAGAAACAACGCGCACTTCAGCACCGCGCTTAGTGGCTTCACTGCGCGCCATATTGACGCTATGGAGGAGACCGTTGGCTTGAGAAGTAATCCGATTATTGTCAATAAATGTGACATAAGAGGGCACGCCAACGGCGAGAAGAATCGCGGCGATAGACACCGTGACCAGTAGTTCTAATAGTGTGAAACCTTTATTCCTGACGGCACTGAGCTGTGCATTCATTGATCTATATCCTACATCCGTTGTAAGAGTAGCCGCGTTTCTCGGTCGCAAGCTGTATGTCACATATTGAGTCTCATCCCGAGACAAAAGTTGCCGCGATTCTAACAACTGTTTTGGAGTATAGACGTGATGCTATTCACAACCACCTCGGATTCGATCGCTTTTTCTAAAAAATGGCTAGGTGTAACGGAGGTAATTTAAGCCGATGGCGTAGCGAACGTACTGGCGCTATATGCCCTCAGGGTGGAATAGTCATTAAAGGGAAATTTGATTTACGGCCACAAAATTTTCATGCTGTAACATTAATGTACAGCACTGAGATGAAAAAGTTAAAGGCATGATTACTTTGGATAAAAGGGGTTTGTGTTTTACATCCGAATTCGTTTTTTTAACCACCAGCTTGCTCATCAGACAACAGGTCAACCTCATCTTCAGGCTCATCCATCTCCGACACTGTCCCTGAACCCAACAACACCCCAATCCAGCGCGTCTCTTCCTGATTTTCCAGAGCAATTTTGATCATGATCGTCAGGGGGATCGACAGCAGCATACCCACAGGACCCAACACCCAGCCCCAGAGGACTAAGGAGACAAAGACCACCAGTGGTGAGAGATTTAATCCCTTGCCCATCCAGCGCGGCTCGACGGCATTGCCCATCACTAGATTGACGACGACAAATCCGGCAAGAGTTAAGCTGGCGGAAAATACGCCCAACTGAACAGTAGCCAAAAGTACCGCTGGCACTGCGGCGATAAACGAACCCACAGTGGGAACAAAGTTAAGCAAAAAGGCTAGCAGAGCCCAGAGCACGGGATAGTCCACGCCCAAAATGGTCAGCCAGATAAAGATCAGCAGACCGGTGATTAAGCTGATGCCGGTTTTAATCGCTAAGTAGCTGTGCACACTTTCTGAAAAGCGGTTGAGCCATTCCTCGGAAACATCTTTGCCGCGGGCCAAGCGCAGTTTCTCGCCGAACCCAACATTCTCTGTAAGGATAAAAATCACTGTCAGCAGGATCATTACGGCATTGGTCATCACACTGCCGAAGGAAGCCAAGGTGCTACCGGCAAAGGACATCACCACGCTGGGATCAAAGCTGTCTTGCCACTGCTGAGGGTCTATATCTATACCCCGCAAGCTCAGCCAAGACTGCATGCTGACACTAAGGGCGGATAATTTTTCCGTGTACAGGGGAATGTCCTGACGGAAGTTTTCCACTGAGGAACCAATCACGGCGGTGAGCACTAGCCCCACTAGCATGATCAATACCACAATCATTAGGATCGCTATGGCGCTTGGAATATTGCGGTGTTTCAGCCAGCTGAGCAGCGGCGAGACAATCATGGCGATAAACACGGCCAGCAGAAAAGGCACCAATAGCTCACCGGCCATTTTGAGTCCGGTGACGACCACCACAAAGGCAGCGGCAACAACCAAAAACCGTGCTATGGGCGAGGTTTTGTCAATCATGGTGATGCTCCGTATCTGGCAATAATTCGTTATTAATACGCGTTAATATGGCTGCCAATTCACTGCGGCCTGGAGCAGAAAAATGCACTAGGTCATCGCGCAGGCTCATCTCATTCTCGGCTAACATAGCACATTGCAGACGTATTTCATCAAGGTCTGGATTATGCCGGATCGTCATGCCAATAAACACATCCCAATCGGCTTCGGTGGCCTGCCCTGCGAGTACAGATTCGAGCAAGACTTTGACGTTAATCGGTTCAACCCTATAGAACGGCAGGCCTATATAGCGAAACACCAGCAGTGCAGTCAGGATCAGTGCGAAGGAGAGTATTAGGGTGATGATAAAGTTCATGACCCCAGCTTAAGCAAGACTTAGGCAAAGAACAATAATTTGATCGCCATCAGTAGGGTAACGGTGGTGATAATCGGCTGCACAAAGCTGCTGCCGCGTGTCATAACCAGATTGGAACCCAGGCGTGCGCCTATCATCTGGGCGATGGACATGGAGATTGCCAAACCCCACAACACATGACCGCCAGCAATAAATATCAGCGCTGAGGTGCCATTGACCACTAGGATCATTAGTTTGGTTTCAGCGGTGGCGGTGACCAGGTTGCGCGCCACCAGCCAGACCAGCAGGAAGGGAAATATAGAACCCATGGCGGGGCCAAAGAAGCCGCCGTAAAAACCCATCCCCAGTCCCGCAGTGCAGGCAAACCAAGCTTGACTGATTTTAGGCTGTGGATTTGCCGCGGACACTTTTGGCATCAATAAGAAGTAGACGGCAATGGCGATTAATAGAAAGGGAATTAGCTTTAACAGAATTTCACTGTCTAACTGCTGCACGGCCAAAGTGCCAATCACCGAGCCGACAAACCCCATCAACAAAACAGGTACTAGAGGCTTAATGTCGATATGGCCATTGCGAAAGAAGTTCCACGCTGAGGACAGTGTGCCGATGGAACTCTGTACTTTATTGGTGGCTAGAGCGCTAAGCGGTGGTAACCCTGCCCACAATAAGGCGGGCAGTGTGAGGATGCCGCCAGAGCCGGCAATGGATGAGATAAGTCCGGCAAAAAAGGCGACGCCAACCAAGCTGGCTTGAGTAACAGCTGATAAATCCATTTAACAAAACCTTTTAAAAAAAGCTTTTTAAAACAAGCCTTTTGAACAAGCCTCTCTGACATAAGCTAGGGCTAAAGTTAAGATCTAAAGCTAAGGGCTAAAGTTAAGAGCTAAAGTTAAGGGCTAAAATTGATCCGGGTACTTGCCTTCGTAACGACTATAAAATTCCTGCAGTGTCGCGATATCGGCATCGTGATCGCCGGTGGGTTCAAACATCTGATCGAGCACTATGCGCTTGTTGGGGAAATCCAGACCAATCAAAAATATCTTACAATCGATGGCATCGGCAATGCGCAAAAATCCGGTTTTCCATGTCTCAACTTTTTTGCGGGTTCCCTCAGGGGCCAAACCGATAACAATGCCCTTATCCTTTGCCACTAGGCGCGCAACGCTATCAACTATTGATTCAGGTTGACCGCGATTAACCGGAATGCCACCAAGCCATTCCATAAACCAGCTCACGCCTGGTATAAAAATGGTGTGCTTGCCGAGCCAGCGCAGCTTGATATTGATAGCCAGTATCGTCGCCATGGCATAGACGAAGTCCCAGTTGGAGGTATGGGGTGCGCCAATAATCAGCAACCGCTCATGGTTGGGTATTTTACCCTCCACATGCCAACCAAATACACGCAATACTGTCCGCCCAAACCACATAGCAAAAGCAGAGCGATTGGCGCGCAGATGCACGGGGGTCATATCCTGGCTTGCAGTTACTTTTTCAACACTCATCCTGATCTCTCTTAGCGCTTATTATTTTTGTAGGCGGGGCCTATTAATGCTCTCTTGTGGAGCGAAATGCAATTTCAGGGTAGCGCTCTTCAGTGAGGGACAAGTTGACTCTGGTGGGCGCAAGATAGGTCAGATGACCACCCCCGTCCACTGCCAGATTATCCTGGGTCTTATTCTTAAATGACTCAAGTTTTTTGTTATCGTCGCACTCAGTCCAACGCGCGGAATGCACGTTAACCGCTTCATAGATCGCTTCAACACCGTATTCTTCGCGCAATCTATAGGCCACTACTTCAAACTGCAGCTGACCTACAGCGCCAACGATAATATCGTTGTTACGGAACGGGAAAAACACCTGAGTACTGCCCTCTTCCGAAAGCTGGCGAATACCATTCTGCAGCTGCTTGGCTCTGAGTGGGTCTTTTAGGCGAATGCGTTTAAACAGTTCTGGAGCGAAATGCGGAATGCCGCTAAATTTCAGATCTTCGCCTTCAGTAAAGGCATCGCCAATCTGAATCGAGCCGTGATTGTGTAAACCAATAATGTCCCCAGCATGGGCTTCTTCGAGAGAGACCCGCTCGCCCGCTTTAAAGCTAAAGGCATCGGCAATGCGCACAGTCTTGCCAGTGCGCACATGTTTCATCTTCATGCCCTTTTTATACTTGCCTGAGCAGATACGCAGAAAAGCAATGCGGTCGCGGTGTTTGGGGTCCATGTTAGCCTGAATCTTAAACACAAAGCCGCTGAAAGCACTCTCTTCGGCAACCACTTCACGCTTATCGGTAGCGCGGGGCTGAGGCATTGGCGCCCAACGGACAAAGTCATTGAGCATCTCACGGACGCCAAAGTTACCCAGAGCAGTGCCGAAAAATACTGGGGTCATGCGACCGGCGAGAAAATCATCCATATCAAAAATGTTAGTCGCGCCCTTGACCAGCTCCAGCTCTTCGAGCACATCATCGGCATAGTCACCCAAGGCTACGCGCGCCTCAGGGGAATCCAGACCTTTAATTTGAATATCGTCCGTCAGCGTATGACCCTTACCCTGAACATAGACATGGATAGTATCTGTGTAGAGGTTGTAGACACCACGAAAACCACGACCCATGCCGATTGGCCAGTTGATCGGTGCAGCTCTAATTTTTAGAACGCTCTCGATCTCATCCAACAGCTCGATGGGCTCACGAATCTCGCGGTCCATTTTGTTGACAAAAGCAAAGATCGGCGTATCACGCAGACGACAGACATCCATTAACTTGATTGTTCGAGCTTCCACGCCTTTGGCGCCGTCGATCACCATCAGAGATGAATCTACCGCGGTAAGCGTACGATAGGTGTCTTCAGAGAAATCTTCGTGGCCCGGTGTATCCAGCAAATTGACCATGCAATCGTGATAGGGAAACTGCATCACTGAGGAGGTCACCGAAATGCCTCGCTCTTTCTCCATGGCCATCCAATCGGATGTGGCATGGCGATCACTCTTGCGGCCCTTAACCGTGCCCGCCACCTGAATCAAATTGCCGAGCAGCAGGAGCTTTTCGGTGATCGTGGTCTTGCCGGCATCCGGGTGAGAGATAATAGCAAACGTGCGTCTCTTGTTAATTTTATTGGCCAAACTGCTATCACCCATACCACTTAAATCCTTATTTTTACCCATTACTGGGTTACTTTGTTGTAGCTATTGGAAGCGTATCCAAATGCTGTCCGATTTTTTCAATCACGCCACTGCTAAGTGCTAGATTGTTTTTTTCCTTCTGCCATATCTCATGAAAGCGAGAGACCGTTTCTTCGGCTGTATCCAATACCAGCTTTTCTGGCAACCGTGCCTTTGCCGCCAAATGGGACAATTCATCCATGGTGAAGTCAGAAAACTTTTTGCTCCTGCTGACTTTCAACGCGGCGTTCTTATCCGCGATATAGGGAATTGTTGAAACAAAATCATAGGCTGGCGCAATAGAGGCCGAGCGCTTATCGTTATAAATGAGCGACCAGTTCTTTAAATGCATATCCGCATTACCTATGAGCGTGTTAAATACCAACCTGCGGGTAAACTCTGCAATATCACCTTCCTGCCCCTCTATCCCTATAACCTCTGCGATATTGCGCATACTGGCTTTCTTGTATTTGTCGTTCGGGTAGACACCAAATACTTGCGCAAAATCTTCAATATGAACAGAGCCACCGCCGTCTACTCGATCAAACCGCTTGATCGCAAAAGCACTATGCCCAAACTGCCCGATCCCGTCAGGAATGTTTTCAATATCCCCAATATTAAGTAATTGTGTTTCGGGAACATTCATACCCATTTTTCTTGCCAGCTCCATCATGGAAAACTCATTCTCTGGCACGCCACCAAACTTACTAGAGGGCAGTTTTACAATCCACGACCCGCCCATACCATTGGCAGGAATCGTCAATCCACCCAAGGCATGCTGGACGGCGGAGAATTTTAGCTGAACTCCCGCCAAAGAAAAACGCATCGCACCGTCTTTAGACTCGTCATCTCCGTCAACTGACTCACTAACACCCGGAGGAAGCTCTTCTCCATCAGCAGGTTTGATGGTCACCGCCCCGGTTAAATCTTGACCCAACACCCAAAGCAAGAAGAACTCGCGTTCAGGATTCACACTGGCCCTCTCAGCCAAATACCTGCGCATTTCATCTTCCGGCAAAAGGTTTGAGAAGAAGGGTAGAAGCTTTGTTTGTGTGGGCTTAAAGTCTGTGATCAACTCACCAAGAGAGTCTTTGAAACCGAGACTTAGTGTTGAGCGGTCAGCATTCTCAATATAATCTTGCGCTAATGCAAACAGAGAGCGGTCACTGCCAACATTGGTAATCGTGCCGACCAGCTCATCATAGAGAAAGACATTGAGGGTTGATACATTACTACTCATCGTCACCTCCATCTAGGCTATATGCAGGCACAGACGCCTCAGGATATTTAACAGGGTTGCTATGTGCCAGAGAGTTTCGAAGAGAACTCATTTGACGAACCGCCTTCTTCATCGCCTCTTGAACAGCGACACTTGGTTCCATTGCTTCACGCAATGGGTTCTCTGGGGTTTGATTTATAGCCTCTTCAATAGCGTTTCTCGATGATGAAATCGCCTTTAACACTGAATTATCGAGCTTGAAGCTATCAATATCCGCGAAGGCCCTCCTTAACTTCTCCAAATCACTTTTTGCGATGGAAGGGGTTTGATCTATAGCCGCTATCGCCTTTTTATATTGATCCATTTCTTTTTGAATCATCTTTTGTATATTTGCCACATCAGCGCTCGTGCTAACGCGCACGATAGATTTCACCGCGGGAACTGTTTTCTTGGGAACAAGTTCAAGTTCTAAATCCAAAGCACGCGCCAAAGCCACTAGACTAGACACTCGCAGATCAACCGCCCCACTTTCTATCTTGGAGATATGGCTTTGGGGCACACCGGACTTGGCGCTTAACTCTCTTTGGCTAAGCCCCTTCCTCTGGCGAGCCTCGCGTAGGCTTTTGAGTGTCTGGTCGTTTAAATACGTCATTACGATCTACTTTTCTATATCACAGATAATCATATGATATACATTAACATATCACAATACAAAATCACCCCAACATTTGATAAGTAAAAGCATATCAAAGATTAAGTCTGATCTATTTTAACTGATCATAATATCTATTCAGGAGATAGGGCAATCCCCCAACAAATATTACTGCGGTGCAGCATGAGAATGATCTGCAGTCCCTCCTTTGATTCACGCCTAGTCTGGAAATGCTCAATATCCTAACTACTGTTAGTTGAAGGAATCATTCTTATAACAGCTTGGAGGCTAACAAGATCACGACAGGACTAGCTGGCTTATGGCCTGTATTGCTGAACGCTCCTATCTTCGCTTTAATCCCCTGTTCCCAGACGAATCACAGAAAGGCTATTTTCTGAAGGCCATAAAAAACTTACCGATCAGAACAAGCAGTCGGCGCTAACAAAACTGATCGATCTTGTGGGTTATGACCATAAGAAAGAAGCTGCGGATCTGACTAACAACCTAACATTGCTCAGCTTAGAGTTAATCGAAACCTTTGGATGAACACTGGGTGGCTAATATCAAAGCACCCATCTACCGGCTGGTGAACGCTGCAGACTGCGTCACCATGCTGCCGCCGGGCGATGAGACCATCACGGTCATTGGCTGGCTAGCACAGTGGATTCCCTATATTGGTAAACCGACCCGCGCCTTTTTGCTCAACAAAGTTAGCGGTTACTTGCATGCTGGCAACATGCGTTACATGACCAACTGTGCCACAGCAGACTACAGCAAAGTAGAGCGGCTCTATTCAGTAAGCCTATTCCGTCGAATTAAGGGACTTGTGATTAAGAAATTGCCATGGCTTAAACGCCTCAAAGATCACTCCATAGCAACCTATCGAAAAAAATCATTAGTGATTGCCTCAGGACGCAATGCGTAACACTTAGTACTAATAAAAACGCTAATAACAGATAGCCGCGTTATTCACTCAAGGAACGAGGAATCACCCATGAACCTATTCAAAAAACTCCGTCAACTTAGTCTTATAACAGTCAGCCTATTGATGATGGCCTGTGTCTCCATCCCCCCCGAGGCGCCCGAACTGTCAGCACAGCTTGGCAATCGAATCTCAGCCATTGAACAATCCAATCTGACGCTGCTACATCGCTACTTCGATCGCAAAAAGCAGGATGTTGACGACTTTATTCAAAATGAATGGGTGCCAGAATTTGCCAACCAGTTTTTTGCAGAGCCTGCGATTGCCACTGTATGGGATCAGGTCGTGGCCAGTGGCAATAAGCAGGATCGACTTAAGTTTATTCTTAAGACCAGCCCAAAACTGCAGCAGAAAATCAATCAAAAACGCGTGGAATTGATTCAGCCTCTAGAGGTATTGGAGCAGCGCATAGAAACCAAGCTGACCGCCGATTACGCTCAAGCAAAGGCGATTAACAACAGCATTACCGGTTTTTTACTCTCAGCCTCGAAGGTCGTAGAAAATCGTGATCGATATCTTGAAATGGTTGGCGTCAACAGTGATGAGATAACTCAATTTATCGACACAACGGACGTCATTGTCGGCGATCTCCTAAAAACGTCACAGAATATTGAAGGTAAAGTCGCTAAGGGCGAAAAGTATCTGCGGAAAATCAATGAGCTGCGCAACTCTATCTAAAGATAAAGGCTCTTCAACATAAACGCATACAACAAGGAAGAATAAAATGGCTATAGACTGGGATCAATTCGACATAGATGTAGACCAAGCTGCTGAGCGCAGCGCCGATGCAACAGACGAGATACTGGCATCCAAGGTCTCTTCTCTCACCAGCATGAGCGATGCAGAGGTGAAAGAACTTTTACCCCTGCCCTCCGATGTTAAAGCCTTAGGTAAACTCTTAAAAATCGTGCAGTCAGCAGAGAACAGAAATACCAAGATCAATCAGATCGTCAACAATGCCGAAGAGTTTTCCGGAGTGGTCTTAGCCCTAACCAAGAAGCTTGTCTAACCCCAAAGCACCTGAATACAATTCATCCAGCCGCCCCTGTGGCCCGTATACCGCCGGTCTTTGTATGAATAATATTTGTCGATCCGCTGCGCTTGCCGTATGGTCTCGGCTTTAGCGCAACCACCGCATTCAGGAGCGATCAATGAAATATCAGGGCCAGACCGACTACGACCACCAGGGGCCGTCCCCACGTCGTGGTGTGTTGCTGTGTAATTTGGGTACGCCGGATGCACCCAGAACTGCTGAGTTGCGTCGCTATCTAAAAGAATTCTTGAGCGACCCCCGGGTTGTAGAAGTACCGCGACTGCTGTGGTGGATGATCCTCAATCTGATTATTCTGCGTATTCGCCCAAGTCGTTCGGCGAAGCTTTATGCCAGCGTCTGGTCCGAAGGAGGTTCGCCGCTGATGGTTCACTGCAAGGCTCAAACCGCCGGGGTGAAGAAGATTCTCGATGAAAAATTTAATGACGATGTGCCTGTAGCTCTGGGCATGAGTTATGGCAACCCCTCTATGGAGTCGGCAATCGCCGAGTTGACCGCACAAAACGTTCGCAACATCACCGTATTACCCCTCTACCCACAGTATTCAGGTGCAACCATAGGCTCGACCTTTGATGCAGTGGCTAAGGTTTTCACCAAAACACGCTGGGTGCCTGAGCTGCATTTTATTGGTGGTTATCAGCAGTCTGAAGCCTATATAGATGCGCTTTGTGAAACTATTCGCAAGCAGTTCGACGAGCACGGCGAGCCTGATAAGCTGGTATTTTCCTATCATGGTACGCCTCAGAGTTATCTGAAAAAGGGCGATCCGTACCACTGCTTATGTCACCAAACCACAAGACTGGTACGTGAGCGTATGGGGCTCGACGAACACAAGATTATGACAACGTTCCAGTCCCGATTTGGCCGTGAGCCCTGGTTGCAGCCCTATACGGATAAGACTATGGAAGCTTTGCCTGACCAAGGTATTAAGCATGTGGCAGTGATTTGCCCGGGCTTTTCATCTGACTGTCTGGAGACTATTGAAGAGATTAATATGGAAGCCCGTGAGCTGTTTATTGAGGCTGGGGGTGAAACTTTTCACTACATTCCCTGTTTGAATGATAATCCGGCGCATATTGAGGCACTGGCTGAGGTGGTTAGTAAGTACCTGTAGGTTCTGCCATTTGGTCACTCCCCGCTACGTTGTCATCTGCTGCGCAAGTGAGAGGCACCGAGATCTCTCGTCGCTTCGCTCTGTCGAGATGACAAGGTATGTGAAGGGGGATAACAACGGCTGGCGGCCACATTTACAGGCTGCCATTTACTCTCAAGCCTTTCGCCAGACCCCTAACTTGTCATGTCGAACGCATGTGAGTGATCTCGAGGTCCCTCGTCGCGCCGCCCTACCGAGATGACAGACTATGGTGGCCGGAGCTACAGGGTATGGCACTAAGGATTAAATATTGCCTTGCAACCATCTCTGCAAAACATCTGCACATGAGCCCGCCACAGTAACCGTCGCAATTTCATCACCACGGGTACTACCGTCGTTAATAATCACAATAGGCTTGTTCTGCTTACTCGCCCAAAGACAAAATCGGTAGCCGGAAAAGGCCACCAGTGACGATCCCACTACCACTAACCCATCGGCATCCCGCATCTGCTGCTCCGCATCAGCCACTCTTTGAGCTGGCACTGAGTCACCAAAAAACACTGCATCTGGCTTCAGTATGCCGCCGCAGTTTTCACAGTCTGGTACTTGCATAGTAGAGTGATCGAGATTGTCCACATCGGCATCACCGTCCGGTGCTATGGCGCCGGCAAGTTTGGCAAAGTCTGGATTATTCAATTCTAACCAAGTCTGCAATGGTGCTCGTGGCAACCGCAAATTACAGCTAATACAGGAAACACTGTCGACACGACCATGCAGATCAATAACCTTCTGACTACCGGCTCGCTGATGCAGGCCATCGACATTCTGTGTCACCAGACAAGAAACCACCCCCAGGTTTTCTAACCCCACCAATGCATTGTGCGCAGCATTGGGCTGAGCATTACTCATAAACCGCCAACCGACTAAATTGCGCGCCCAAAAACGCTGCCGTGCCTGATGGTTACCAGTAAATTCCTGATGGGTCACCGGCGGTTTGCGCTGCCATTCACCGCGGCGATTGCGATAGGTGGGCACACCAGATTCTGCGCTGACGCCAGCGCCAGTAAGCACTAACCAGCGCGGTTTTGAGTTGAGTAATGTAATGGCAGTTTGCAATGGTTCACCTTGGCGCTGCGTCTATTTTAGAGCCGGTTTGGCGATGGTTTAAAGTCAGGCATTATTTATACGCTATACGTATAATGGCGGCTTTAGATTGTAATGACTCTAGCTAAGAAAACTCTATGAATATTAAAGCTTACATGCAAACTCTGGGTAGCCAGGCTCGAGAGGCCTCTCGAATCATTGCGGCAGCGGATACTGCATTAAAAAATAGTGCACTGCTGGCGATCGCCGAAGCTCTCAGCCATGGCCGTGAAAAACTGCTGGCAGCCAATGCTGTGGATATGCAAAACGGCAGTGCCAATGGTCTCGACGCAGCCCTGCTCGATCGTCTGGAGCTTAATCCAGAGCGTATAGATGCGATGATCGAGGGTTTGCACCAGGTTGCAGAACTGCCCGACCCTATAGGTGAGGTGACTGATCTGCAGGATCGTCCCAGCGGCATCAAACTCGGCAAGATGCGCGTCCCCCTAGGTGTAGTGGGTATTATTTATGAGTCTCGCCCTAACGTGACCATAGACGCAGCGAGCCTTTGTTTAAAGTCCGGCAATGCGACTATTTTGCGCGGCGGCAGTGAAGCCATTCAATCGAATCAAGCAATTGCTGCCTGCATTTCTCAAGGGTTAATCGCTGTAGGTCTTCCTGAAGCCGTGGTTCAAGTGGTCAATACCACTGACCGTGCAGCTGTGGGTGAGCTGATTACGATGACTGAATTTGTCGATGTGATTGTGCCCCGGGGCGGTAAAAGCCTGATCGAACGCATCAGTGCCGATGCTCGCGTGCCGGTGATCAAACACTTAGACGGCAACTGTCATGTCTATATTGATGATCGCGCTGACCTACAAAAAGCGGTGGCCATTGCTCTGAATGCTAAGACCCATAGATACGGTGTCTGCAATGCTATGGAATCCTTATTGGTGGCAGAGTCCGTGGCCGCGAAAGTGCTGCCTGAACTGGCTGCCCTCTACGCAGAACAAGATGTTGAGCTGCGCGGCTGTGACAGAACCCGTGAAATTGTGACCTCAGCCATTGCCGCCACTGAAGAAGATTGGAGTCAGGAGTATTTGGCTCCTATTTTGTCGATCAAAGTAGTTGCCGGTCTCGACGAAGCTATAGAGCATATCAATAGCTACAGCTCACAGCACACCGAAGCCATTGTGACTGAAGATACTGACCGGGCTAATCGCTTTATCCGTCAGGTGGACTCCAGCTCGGTGATGGTCAATGCCTCAACGCGTTTTGCCGATGGTTTTGAATATGGTCTCGGCGCCGAGATTGGCATTTCCACCGACAAGATCCACGCCCGCGGGCCTGTGGGTCTCGAAGGTCTGACTAGCCAGAAATGGGTGGTCTATGGCGACGGACAGATTCGTCAATAACATGTCTGTTGCCCTCTTTGGCGGTACTTTTAACCCGGTGCACCTCGGCCATCTGCGCATAGCCGTAGAGCTTGCCGAACTGCTCGAAGTGGACAGCTTACGCATGATTCCCTGTTCGCTGCCGCCACACCGAGAGGCATTAACTGTCTCTGCTGAGCAGCGCTTGGCCATGTTACAAACGGCGGTGGCCGACTACCCGCAACTGGTTGCCGATGATATTGAGCTGCAGCGTGGCGGCGCCACTTACACCATAGATACACTGCGTCAAATCAGACAGCAGATCGGCAATCATATGCCGCTGTATTTCTGTATTGGCATAGATGTTCTGATCACCTTGGACAGCTGGCAAGAATGGCAACAGCTTGGGGATTACTGTCACTTAGTGATCTCGCCACGACCAGATTATGCGCTGCCCAGCTCCGGTGCACTGGCGGATTGGATAAAACAACACCGCTGCGACGATTTAGCGCAACTAAAGCAGTGCAGCGCTGGTAAACTGTATTTCTGTGACACCACTAGGCTGGCAATCTCATCGACGGTAATCCGCGATAAGATCAAGCGCGGCGATGCGATTGACTTCCTGACACCGGCAGCCGTCGTTAACTACATTCATCAACACGATCTATACGAGTAATTTTTTCACTATGACCCAATCATTAAAAGACGTTGTTATCGCCGCGCTGGAAGAAGTTAAAGCGCAAAATATTATTGCACTGGACGTTCGCGAACTGACCGGCGTGATGGACCATATGATTGTCGCCAGCGGTAACTCCAACCGCCAGGTAAAATCTCTCGCCAGCAATGTTGCCGTCGAAGGCAAAAAAGCCGGCTTCAGCATTATTGGTGTTGAGGGCGATGATACCTCTGAGTGGATTCTGGTCGACTTCGGCGATGTGATTGTTCACGTTATGTTGCCGGCAACACGGGCTTTTTACGACCTTGAACGACTCTGGTCAATGCGCCCAGGCGATGCCCAAGACGATCCAGAGAACGAACGCCACCTGCTCGGCGATATCGACTAGGCACCCTGACTAACGATGAAACTAAAGCTTCTGGCAGTGGGCACTCGCATGCCCAGCTGGGTTGAAACCGGCTGCACCGAATACGGTAAGCGTATGCCTCCAGAGCTGCGCATCGAGACCATTGAAATTGCCCTGGGTGCCCGGGGTAAAAATCAGCCCGCCAGTAAAGCCATAGAAAAAGAGAGCCAAGCTTTATTAAAGGTTATTGGCGACCAGGACTTTGTGGTTGCTTTGGATGTACTGGGTCGCTCAATGAGCACCGAAAAACTGGCGGCCAATTTGGCTGACTGGCAGATGAATGGTCGCGATATCTGCCTGCTTATCGGTGGCCCCGACGGCCTCTCAAGTGAATGCCTGGCTCGCGCCAATATGCGTTGGTCACTGTCGGACTTAACTATGCCCCATCCACTGGTGCGCATTGTATTGATGGAACAGCTCTATCGGGCTTGGACTATAAACGCCAATCACCCTTATCATCGCAGTTAGCGACAACGAAATTACGGTGACAGAATAATATGATGCATGATAGGGCTTTTTCAGATCCGGCACGGGAGCGACAACTATTCGCCCGCCGACTGTTTTTCGGCTCTCTGGTGATACTTATACTCTCTATAGTGCTAAGCCTGCGATACTCTGACCTACAAATTTCCCGCTACGAAGATTTCGCCACCCAATCTAACAATAATCGCGTCTTGGTTCGGCCGCTGCCACCAGCACGGGGTTTAATCTATGATCGTAAAGGCGACCTGATCGCCGACAATCGTCCCAGCTATGATTTAACCATAGTGCCTGAGCGCAGTGAAAACATTGAACAGTTGCTCGGCGAACTGGGCAAGTTGATCAGCATTTCCGAACGTGACATCAAACGTTTCCGCAAAAAGCTATCCCGCCGACGTCCTTACGAGCAAACCACATTACATGTCAATCTGAGTGAAGCCGAACGGGCTATATTAGCCGTTAATGGTCATCGCCTGGGCGGCGCTGAAACCTCTGCCCGCTTGATTCGTTACTATCCCCATCGAGATCTTTTTGCCCATGCTGTTGGCTATGTAGGACGTATCAACGAGCGGGAGAGCCAGACCATTGAAACGGTAAAATACAGCGGCACCGATTCGATCGGCAAAGTGGGTTTGGAAAAATTCTATGAGGCACAGTTACTTGGCACTGTCGGCAGCGAGCAAGTGGAAACCAATGCTCGGGGGCGGGCCATGCGCATACTGGAACAGAACCCTTCTCTGCCCGGTGATAACCTAACCCTGTACCTGGACTCTGATCTGCAGCGCGTAGCCTTCGATGCATTCCAAGGGGAACGGGGGGCACTGGTGGCGATTGAAGTTGAGACCGGAGGCATACTTGCCATGGTCAGTACCCCCAGCTATGACCCAAACTCATTCGTTACAGGCATTAGTCAAAAAAACTACGACGGCCTGCTCTATTCCAATGATCGACCACTTTTTGATCGCTCTATTCGCGGGCAGTACCCACCGGGTTCAACGATAAAGCCAATGTTTGGACTGATCGCCCTGCAACATAATGTTGTCACCCCCAACTACCAGATTAACGACAATGGCTATTTCTACTTTAAAGGCATTGAGCGGCCCTGGCGGGATCACAACTTTGCCCGCGGCGGACATGGCGATGGAATCAATTTATCCAAAGCGATCATTGAGTCCTGCAACATCTATTTCTATGGTTTAGGCGTCAAGACCGGCATAGACCTACTCTCAGAATACGGCGCACAGTTTGGCCTCGGCACCAGAACCGGCATTGATATGCCTGGAGAAAGGCCCGGCATCATGCCCAGTAGAGCTTGGAAAAAAGGCGCTCACGGGCAGAGCTGGTTTAATGGCGACACCATTAACACCAGCATCGGCCAGGGATTTATGCTCACTACACCACTGCAATTGGCGGTTATGTCTGCACGTATTGCCAGTCGCGGCGATGTGCGCATACCGCGCTTGGTGAAGTCCATAAATGGTGTAGATCAGCCTGCCCCGCAAGCAGCCGCTAATATCGATATTAAGGCCAAGCACTGGGACTATATGCACAGAGCGATGAAAGATGTTGTGCACAGTAACCGCGGCACCGCGAGAAGTATCAACAAAGGATTGGACTACAAAATCGCGGGCAAAACCGGCACAGCTCAGGCCATCAGCATTGATGCAGAAGAAAAATATGACAGCAGCAAGTTGGATAAAAATCAGTGGGACCATGCACTATTTGTCGCCTTTGCTCCGGTGGATAGCCCCAAAATCGCTATAGGTTTAATCGTTGAAAATGGTGAGCATGGCGGTTCCTCCGCAGCACCTATTGCACGGGCAGTCTTTGACGCCTATATGGAATCTCAAGAATCCGCCACGTTGGTAAACAAGTGATGAGCCATGCATAGAAATGATTTTGTTCGCCAGCTCAACAATCCAGGTGGTGATCGTCGGCCATCGCGGGTTATGCACATCGATATACCTCTGCTCCTGCTGCTGCTGGTTCTATGTGGCATAGGCCTAACCGTGCTTTATAGCGCCAGCGGTCAAAGCATTTTCTATGTCAAACGTCAGGCCACCTTTATGCTGGTGGGTCTTTTGTCGATGCTGATTATGGCGCAGTTTAAGCCACGCTTTTGGGAACGTGGATCAATGCTGATTTATATCGGCGGCCTGCTATCCCTAATTGCAGTATTGTTTTTTGGCGTCGGCGCCAAAGGCGCGCAGCGCTGGTTGGATCTGGGTTTTACCCGTTTTCAACCCTCCGAACTAATGAAGATTGCTGTGCCCATGATGGTCTCAGCCTATCTCAGCAGACGCTATATGCCACCAGCATTTAAGCATGTCTTCGTTGCCGTCATGGCCACCCTGCTGCCGGTTTTTCTGGTCGCCAAACAGCCGGACCTAGGCACCTCGTTGATTATTTTTTCCTCGGGCTTTTTTGCTATCTTCCTCGCCGGACTGCGTAAGCGCTACCTAGTTGCCACAGTTCTTTTAGCCTTGGCTGCCATTCCGACACTCTGGTTTTACGTCCTTCTCGACTATCAAAAACAGCGCGTGCTGACACTGCTTAATCCTGGGGAAGACAAACTTGGCGCCGGCTGGAATATTATTCAATCGACCACTGCAATTGGTTCTGGTGGCTGGAGTGGCAAAGGATGGACTCAGGGCACTCAGTCACAGCTCAATTTTCTCCCAGAGAGCCATACTGACTTTATTATTGCGGTTTTGGCCGAAGAGTTCGGTTTGATTGGCGTGCTCAGTCTGCTATTAGTCTACCTATTACTGATAGGCCGCTGCATGATAATCGCTCTGAATGCTCAAACTCTGTTCAGTCGGCTGGTGGCAGGAACCCTAAGCCTGACCTTTTTTGTCTATATCTTTGTCAATATGGGTATGGTTTCCGGAATTTTGCCTGTAGTTGGCGCCCCGCTGCCATTTATTAGCTATGGCGGCTCAGCAATTGTGACTCTGTTTAGTGGATTTGGTATCCTGATGGCCATTAGCACAGAGCAAAAACGGATTTAGGAATAACCTTTGAAAAAATATCTCGCAACAGCACTACTCTCTCTCGCCGGGCTAACCATATTGCCCCTGGCGACCCTCAGCCAAGCCGACTATTCGACCCATCCAGAGGCCGCCGAATTTATCGACCTTATGGTGGAAAAGCATGAGTTCGCTCGAGAGGATATTGTCGGCTGGTTGAGCGCTGCCAAGCATCAAGAATCCATAGTCAAAGCCATGAGCCGCCCAGCGGAAAAGGTCAAACCCTGGTACGAGTACCGCAAGCACTTCATATCTGATCGCCGTATTAATGGCGGCGTGAAATTTTGGCAGGAACACAAGGAAACTCTGGAGCAGGCGGAGCGTGATTTTGGTGTAGATCCGGCGATTATTGTGAGCATTATCGGTGTCGAGACCAATTACGGCAGCAATACCGGCAGCTATAAAGTGGTTGATGCCCTGACCACTCTGGCCTTTGACTATTACACCTATACCAACAAGCGGGAATCGCGAAAGCGCTTCTTTACCGCCGAACTGGAAAATCTCTTTTTACTCTCCCGTGAGCAAAACCAAAATCCCATTGAACTCACCGGATCCTACGCTGGCGCTATGGGCTGGGGACAGTTTATGCCGAGCAGCTATCGCGCCTACGCGGTGGACTTCGATGGCGATCAGTTTGCCGACATTTGGAACAACCCCACCGACGCCATTGGCAGCGTTGCCAGTTACTTCTCCGCGCACCACTGGAGGAAGGGTGAAACAGTTGCTGTGCGGGCCAATATCAACAGTGATCCAGCAGAGGATACGCTCAACAATCTTCATCGCCCGAAACTCTCACTGGCAGAGCTAGGCACTCAGGGTTACAACATTATCGAGCAGTTGCCACCAGAGACCAAAGCCTTGCCCATGCGCTTTAGCGCCAAGTATGGCAATGAATACTGGCTTGGCATGCACAATTTCTATGTTATCAGCCGCTACAACCCGCGCACCAAATACGCCATGGCGGTCTACCAATTGAGTGAATTAATTCGCCAAGAAAAATGCGCAGTGACAGATGCTTGCTCGCAGCTATAATTTCTTAGCTCAGTCTCGGCGCCTAGCTGTCTCGCTGGTTGCTCTGAGTCTCGGCGCCTGCACCTTGACCCCAGGGGTGGAGAAGGATGGCGCTGGCAAGCGTATCGACACCACAGTGATACCCAACGCCACCCCCAAGTCAGAACCGATTACCAATGCCGGAAATAAAAGCCCCTACGAAGTGTTTGGCAAAACCTATTGGGTGTTACCCACGAGCAAAGGCTATAAAGAAACAGGTTTAGCCTCTTGGTATGGCACTAAATTTCACGGCCGCCTGACGTCGAATGGCGAGATTTATAATATGTACGGCATGACGGCAGCGCACAAAACCTTGCCGATCCCCTCCTATGCCCGTGTAACCAACGTTGCAAATGGCAGCTCTGTGGTGGTGAGAATTAACGACCGTGGTCCCTTTCACGGGGCGCGCCTAATTGACCTCTCCTATGTGGCGGCGATGAAACTGGGTTATGCCGATAAAGGCACAGCCAATGTTTTAATTGAGGTGATAGATACAGAAGTCCATCCACAAACCCTCGCCAACCCCCCTTTAATCATTCAGGCTGCGCTCATTAAAGACGCAGCCAAACCTAGCTCCGAAGTAATACTGCCGAGCAAACCCCTGACTATTGCAAGTACGGGTAACTATCTGCAAGTCGGTGCCTTCCGGGATATGGCCCTGGCCACGGAAATGCAAGGCAAAATCAGTGGTCTCACGGAAAAACCCATAGTGGTGCGCAATCAGGATAATCTATTCAAATTATGGATTGGTCCGATAGCTGACAATATGGAACTGCTGACCATAAAAGCGATGCTCAAAAAGACGGTTAATCTGTCAGCCTTTTCAGTCTCTCCGTAAATCAATCGCAGACATCTCTCCAGACACCTCTCCAGACAGCGCAGCATCCAAGCCACTTAAATTAGTTCTTAAACATACTGCAGGGGGGGCGTAGCAGCGATTGAGGTGTTAAGCTTACGGCTCCGCTAATATTTTTAAATCACGGTTCTATTATGCTAAAAAAATTCCTTGTCTCTTGCGCTGCTATCCTCCTGAGTTTGCAAGGTCTGTCTGCAGTGCAGGCACAGCAACTGATTCCCGCGCCACCAGAGCTAGCGGCCAAAGCCTATATTCTTATCGATGCCAACACCGGGCATATTCTGGTTGAGAATAACGCTGATATGCCGCTGCCACCTGCCAGCCTAGTCAAGATGATGACCACCTATATTGTCTCTAATGAGATTGCTGCCGGACGCATGACCAAAGATGAGTTGGTACTGATCAGCGATAATGCCTGGGAAAAAGGCGGTGCCAAGACTGACGGCTCAACAATGTTTTTAAACCCCCGCACCAGGGTCTCTGTAAGTGACTTGATGCGCGGCGTGATTATTCAATCCGGTAATGATGCCTCTATTGCGCTAGCCGAACATATCAGTGGCGATGAAGTTGCCTTTGCCGACGTGATGAATCATCAGGCTTCTCTGCTTGGCATGGATTCTACCCAATACTTTAACGCCACAGGCCTGCCCTATGAAGGCATGGTATCCACAGCACGTGATCTCTCATTACTGGCTCGCGCTATTATTCAGGACCACCCTGAGCACTACAGCATCTACTCGGAAAAATATTTCAAGTACAACAATATTAACCAGCCCAATAGAAACCGTCTACTGTGGCGCGACAGCAGTGTCGATGGCCTAAAAACCGGACATACCAATGCTGCGGGATACTGCCTAGTATCCTCCGCCAAACGTCGCGACATGCGTCTGATTTCAGTTGTGATGGGCACTGATAGCGAGAAAGCGAGAGCCCGCGAAACGCAAAAACTGCTTTCCTATGGTTTTCGTCACTATGACACCAAGACTATTTACTCCACTGGCGACGTCATCAAAGAAAATGCCAAAGTCTGGTATGGCAAAGAGGAATTTCTTAATCTAACTATCGCCGAGAACGTCACCCTGACATTGCCGCGAGGAGCTCAGAAAAACCTCAGCGCCAATATTTTAGTCGACGAACAAATCAAAGCACCGATTGCTGCTGGCCAAGAGCTCGGCCGCCTGCAGGTATCACTGAACGATGAAATACTGATCGACACGCCACTGGTTGCAGGAAAAGCGGTTGCTGAGTCCGGTCTGTTTTCGCGATTCGTCGACTGGATTCTGCTGTTTATTACTCAGCTAATGTCTTAGGTGAATTGAGTGTCTGATTTAACTAAAGCAACCGAAGACAGCGCCCCACTGATCGAATTTCCCTGCGATTATCCAATCAAGGTTCTGGGTTCAGCGGATCCAGAGCTGCATGAGCATGTCCTGCAGGTTATGGATACCCATGCCCCGGGTTTTGATCGCAGTAAAATAGCGATTCGCGACAGTAGCAAGGGCAAGTGGCAAGCAATTACCGTGACTATTAAAGCCACTGGCAAGCCGCAGCTGGAAGAGATCTTTGCCGATCTAAAAACCAGCCCACGGGTCAAGATGGTGCTCTGATAATGAGCAGCGACACACCACTAATCGTTCGCCATCTCGGCTTACAGGACTACAGCACTGTGTTTGAGGCTATGAAAGCCTTTAATGAACAGCGCGATGCCAGCACTGCGGATGAAATCTGGCTGCTTGAACATCACCCAGTATTCACCCAGGGCCAGGCCGGAAAAGAAGAATATATTTTGCTGCCCGGTGATATACCGGTAGTCAAAAGTGACCGCGGCGGTCATGTTACCTATCATGGGCCGGGTCAAATAACCGCCTATGTGCTGGTGGATTTAAAGCGCTTAAAGATCGGCGTGCGAGATCTGGTGACACTTATTGAGCAAGCTCTGGTAAAGACATTGGCGCACTGGGCCGTTAGCGCAGCGCCCCGCAAAGACGCACCAGGTGTCTATGTGAACAATGGCGACAAGATTGCGTCCCTAGGGCTGCGGATTCGCAAGGGCTGCAGCTATCACGGCTTAAACTTCAATGTCAGTATGGATTTATCCCCCTGGCAGCGGATTAACCCCTGTGGTCTTGGGGTGGCAATGACTCAACTTGCCGACCTGGTCGATGAGCCGCCCACTGTATTAGAGGTTATGGACAAATTAGCCGACTCTTTGAGCACAGGTCTTGGCTATACTGCGTATCTACAGGGCGACAACAACAATTTCTGAAACTCTGTTAAATGAACTTACATAAAGGCTTGTTATGACTCAAGAAACCGTCACACCACCACAGCGCACCCGTCGCCTACAACAGGGTGAAAAACTGCGCAGTGCTGACAAAGTGGAACGAATTCCAGTCAAGGTAATACCGACCGTCGACGTGCTGCGCAAGCCCGAGTGGATGCGCGTGCGGCTTTCCGCGTCACCCAAAGTGCAGACCATCAAAAATATCCTGCGCAAGCATAAAATGTCCACGGTCTGTGAAGAAGCTGCCTGCCCTAACCTGCATGAGTGTTTTAGCAATGGCACGGCGACCTTTATGATTATGGGTGAGATCTGTACCAGACGCTGCCCATTCTGTGATGTTGGCCACGGCAAGCCCAACCCTCTGGACGCTAACGAGCCGAAAAACCTCGCTCTCGCGATTAACGAGATGGGTATCAATTACGTCGTTATTACCTCAGTTGATCGGGATGATCTCCGCGACGGTGGTGCCCAGCATTTTGCCGACTGTATTCGCGAAGCCAAATTGCTCACTCCAAAACTACAGGTTGAAGTGCTGGTGCCTGATTTTCGTGGTCGTATGGCCCCGGCTCTAGAGATTCTTACGGCGACGCCGCCGGATGTCTTCAATCACAATATGGAAACTGTGCCACGCCTCTATCGCGAAGCGCGCCCAGGGGCCAACTACGAATGGTCGCTGAAACTGCTAAAAGATTACAAGGCCCTGAATCCGAACGTACTCACCAAGTCCGGTTTAATGGTTGGTCTCGGTGAGACCAAGGAAGAGCTATTGCGCACCCTCGATGATCTGCGCGCCCACGATGTGGATATGCTCACTGTGGGTCAGTATCTGCAGCCATCAACCGATCACCTGGCAGTGGATCGCTTTGTCCATCCTGATGAGTTTGCTGAATACACTGCCTATGCAGAGAGCATTGGCTTTAAACAGGCTTACTGCGGCCCGCTAGTGCGCTCGAGCTACCATGCCGACAAACAGGCTCGCGGCGAAGATATTACTTAGCCTTTTAGAGATATCAGTTACAGCCTGAGCTCGACACCTCAGTAGAGGTCGATGGGGTTAAACTTTGGAGCGGTTAAACTCTGGAGCGGTTGAGCTTTGGAGCGGTTGAGCTTTGGAGCGGTTGAGCTTTGGGGCTGTAGCGGTTTTTAGATAAAGCGGGGGTCTGTTGCTGAGATTGATTAGTTTTGGCTTTAGCTTTTCTTTTTGGCTGGGGCTTTGGCTTTAACTGGGGCTCAATGACATTTGAGCCTGGGGAATAAATACGCTAGCAGTAAATAACTACTTTTTGTCACTGGTCCAAACTTCGCGGACTGCTTCACCAAAATCATCATAGATAACTTTCTTGGCGACCTTTGGCGTCTTGCTGACCTTTTTCGGTACAGGTTTGGTTTTCTTCTTTTTGCGGCTATCTAGGGCAGAGACAACATCGTTGATATAGGTTCGAGTCTGTCGCGGTTGGCTGCTGACAAATACCGACTTAGCGCGGGGCTTATCAGCAGGTTCGCCAGTTTCACCACGATTATGCTGTTTAATTTCGCCGCCACGTGAGAGAAATTCTTCAGTCTTACGCTGAATGTCATCACGAGTCTTGTTTTTACTTTCACGATCTACCACGGAAGAAATCACCTTATGTTCAATCTACCATTCTAACAGTGTCACCTCTACTTGCCCACCAAATCATCAGCCTAATCAAAAAGATCTAGCTGCTGCGCGCGCCCAGGCTCCCCAGCATCAATGAAACGCACGCCCAAACCCATCAGCCGCACCGGTCGAGCACCGCGCTGCCAAGCCTCGTCAAACAGGGTTTCAAAGCTCTCCAGAGGTAAGTGATCGCTAGCTGCACGCTCTAGAGTGGTACTGGTAAAGTCATTAAACTTAATCTTCAGAAACTGCTTGGTAACTATGTAGTCGCTGTCCACCTGACGCAAGCGACTGCGCAGCTCCAGTAACAGCTCTGGCAACTTCAGTATGCAGGCAGGCTGGCCCGCTAGGTCTCCAGAGTAGGTTCGCTCAACGCTCAGAGACTTGCGCCTGCTGTTGGCATTCACCGGGCGATTATCTATACCGCGACAGAGATCGTGGAGGCGCTTGCCAAAGACGCCAAATTTATCCACTAAATCCAACAATTCAAAGGCCTGTAAATCACCGCAGGTTTTAACCCCAAGGCGCGACAATTTTTCATTGGTGACTTTGCCGACGCCATTGATGCGCTTAACCTCAAGCTGCTTTACGAAGGTCGCAATATTTTGCGGCGTAATAACGTATTGGCCATCGGGTTTATTCAGATCACTGGCAACTTTGGCGAGGAATTTATTCGATGCAACCCCGGCGGAGGCGGTAACTCCAACTTCCTCGGCTATGGTGCGACGAATTTCCTCAGCAATCAGCGTGGCGCTACCACTGCACTGGGTGCAATCAGTGACATCCAAAAAGGCTTCATCCAAAGACAGGGGTTCGACTTTGTCAGTGTAACGATAGAAGATCTGACGGATTTTCATCGACGCTTCGCGATACTTTGCCATCGTGCCGGGAACCACCACCAGGTCGGGACAGAGCTTTAGAGCCTGCCCCGTTGGCATAGCTGATCTAACACCGTATTCCCGGGCTTTGTAATTACAGGTGGCAACCACACCGCGACGATCTGATTTGCCGCCAATGGCGATTGGGTAGTTGCGTAGAGAGGGGTCGTCGCGCATTTCCACCGCGGCGTAAAAACAGTCGCAATCACAGTGAATAATTTTTCTTGTTGCACTAGCCGGTTCCATCAGGGCACCTTAGATAAAGGTACTGCTGCTAGAAAGCCTTGTAGGAAAGCTTAATTGAGACAGATACCAAGGCAGTTAGGATACTAGATACGGATGCAGGAACCAACTGAGTACTGGTTTTATATCCAGCACTCAGTTGATAGCTTATACGGCGTCGCGATCAAACTCATTGCTACCCACACGAATACCAAATCGTTTCGAAATGATTTCAGGAAGCAACAACATCGCTGGGGTTAACAGCAACGTTAAAATAGTGGAGAGCAGCAGGCCATTAACGATGGCGCTAGCCAGTGGCTGCCACCAAGTGGAAACCATTCCGCCAGCTTCGAAGGTACGATTAATAATATCGACACTGTAACCATTGGCTAGAGGTAGCAAGCCAACCACGGTGGTAATAGTGGTCAACATCACCGGACGAAAGCGCGACTTAGCGGCCGAATAAACCGCCTCCGCTGCACTCAAGCTGGTGTTGCTGCGACGTAAAAAGTTATAGCTATCGATCAGTACAATATTGTTATTCACCACAATACCGGCCAGCGCGACTATGCCAACGCCAGTCAGAATGGTGCTAAATATAGCCTGAGAGATCAGCAACCCAAGCATTACGCCGGCCGTGGACATAACCACTGAAAACAGAATCAGGAATGCCTGATAGAAGCTGTTGAACTGCATTACCAGCATAATCAACATCAACGACATGGCCAGAGAGAATGCCACACCGAGGAACGCAGCTGAATCGGCCTGCTCTTCATTGGCACCACGGAAGGTCACCTTGATTGACTCGTCTATATCCTGAGTCGCCAGCCAAGCTGCAATGGCACGGGTTTGCTTATCAGACAGATAACCATCCTCTGTGTTGGCCAAAATATACACTGTCTCGAGCATATCGATACGCTGAATGGCATCAACTCGTGGCTTGGCAACTCGCTCACTGAAGCTGCTGATCGGTACCGGACCGGCTTGAGTGTTGACACGCAATTCGTCCAGGGCCGCTAACTGGCGGTTCTCCTCTGGATAGCGCAGACGGATCTCAACTTCGTCGTCAGCATCGTCGGGACGGAACTCGCCGAGCCTTACGCCGTTAGTGACCATTTGCACCATCTGGCCAATATTGGCGACATTGACTCCGAGCATGGCAGCATAGGGGCGATCGACGACCATTTCCCACTGAATACCTGCCAGGGGAAGCGTATCTTCAATATCTCGCAGGCCTTCGACATTAGACTCAATCCAAGCGCGAATCTCTGCGGTGGTCTGATACATCAAGGCGCGATCAGTAGAGGATATCTGGATTTGAATATCCTTACCCACCGGTGGTCCAGCTTCGACTTCCTTACCGGTAACATAGATTCCCGGCATATTGGCAGTGCTCTTACGGATCTCTGCGAAAATCTCAAGACTGCCGCGCTCGCGCTGTCCCCGGGGATAGAGTTCGACCAAAAACGAACTGATCTTGTCGCGGCTAGAATCGCGTTCAAGGGTGAGTGAGTTACCTTCACTAAAGCCGTAGAGCTGTTGGATGCCCGGAATGGTGTTGATGCGCTGTTCGACTTCAGCGGTAATTTTTCGCTGTTCCTCGATGGAAAGATTGCCCTGAGCGCGAACATTCACCACACCATAACGGTTTTCGATATCGGCAAAAAATGCCTGGCCGGCTCCAAACTTGCCATAACCCCAGAAGATCGACAGTAGAAAAAATATTGCCACTACAGAGGATATTACCGGGCGTGCAATAATCGGTTTCAGCAGCCTCAAATAGAAATTCAGTAACGGCTGGAAAAGATTTTTTGCCGACTGTTCAGAACCATGATCCTCAGGAAGCTTTCTAGACTTGCCGCGACGGCGCGAAATAACTATGCCCAAGGTAGGCGCAAAAATCAGCGCATAGGTTAGAGACCAACCCAGCACGGCAAACACAGTAATCGGCAAATAAGACATAAATTCACCGGCAACGCCGGGCCAGAACAGCAGAGGCAAAAACGCGGCCAGTGTAGTACCAGTCGAGGCAATAACTGGAATCGCCATGCGCTTTACCGCAACCAGATAAGCATCGCGATTGGACAGGCCTTCCGAGGCACGGGTGTTAGCGAACTCAACCACTACGATAGCGCCATCAATCAGCATGCCCAACGACAGCAGCAAGCCAAACATCACCATAAAGTTAAAACTAAAGCCAAGAAGATAGATCACTATCATCGACCCGAGCAGACAGAATGGAATACCAAAGCCCACCAGCAAGCCCGATCGCACACCCAGGGTTGCAACGACCAACACCAGCACTAAGGACATCGCGGTGAGGATATTACCCTGCAGTTCACTGACCATAGACTGAGCGTACTCAGAGCTATCAAAGATGTAATCAATAATAATGTTTTGTGAAAACTGCCCTTCGTAACTGGCGACGGCGGCACGCACGGAAGCTACTGTCTCAATAGCATTGGCGTTAAGCCGCTTGCGTACATCAATGGCGATAGTTTTCTGTCCATTGATGGTGCTGAAGCCATCTGGATCTTTAAAGGTACGGCGTATATCGGCAACATCACCTAGGGTAATAACACCGTCGGCAGTAGAGCGAATAGGAAGATTGCGAATATCCTCTGTGGTTTCAATCAGAGCTGGCACCTTGATACCAAAACGACCCTGGGCTGTATCTATTTCACCCGCGGGGATCAGTAGATTATTGGCCCGCACCGAGCGCAGCATTTCATCGGCGGTTATATTGTATTGCTCGAGTTGATAGGGATCTAATACGGCCTCTACCACCTCATCGCGATGGCCGGAAATATCCGCTTTTAAGACATCGGGAAGCATTTCCAGTTTGCGCTGAAAGAACTTGGCGGTTCGGTAAAGCTCACGTTCTGAGACGTCTTCCCCCGAAAAGGTGATCACCACTGTGGGTTCAGGACTGGGGCTCAGCTCGTTGACAATAGGCTCTTTGGTCTCTTGGGGAAACTCTGCCTTGGCACGATCAACCGATTCACGTACTTCGGAGACCACCTTGCCTATATCTTCACTGATATCGAACTCCGCCATAATATAAATGGCGCCCTCTCGGGCAACGGCATTGATCTCTTCAAGACCATCGAGAGTTTTGAGTTCTTTTTCTATAGGTCGAATCAGCAGCCGCGTGCCATCTTCCGGAGAGATGCCATCATGCCTGACCACAATCATAACCAGTGGCAGAGTGACATTCGGGTTAACCTCTACTGGCAGCGCAATGCGAGCCATGGTGCCGGCGAATAATACCAACAGCATAATCGAGAGCGTGGCTCTGGCGTGGTCGACAATCAGATTAAGAAATTTCATCGGTTTTGTTATTCCTGTTACTGACTGCCAGAGCCATTTGCAGCAGAGCCATTTAGAGCAGAGCTATTTAGAGAAGAGCTATTTGCAGCAGAGCCCTCTAAAGCAGCGCTACTTGGAGAAGACCCATTTGAAGAAGAGCTAGCGTTATAGGAAACAGATACCTGCTCAGCTTCAGTGACATAATTTTGCCCGACAGTGACCAGAGCCACTCTATCAGGTAATCCAGTCACCCAAACACCATCGCGGCTTTCACCTACATTGACCACAGACAGGGTCTTGATAATGCCCTGAGCATCCACGGCACGAACCACCAAATGGCCGGCATCATCCAACAACACCAAACTGGAGGGTATAAGGTGGGCCGACATAGGCTGCGCAGCAATTTGCAGACTGCCAGACATGCCCGCTAGAAAGCGTAATTGCGGATTGGCAATCGTTGCTTCAACCCTATAGCTTCGGGTAACTGGGTTAGCCTGGCGGGACAGATAGCTGATCTCACCGTTCAGAGTTTCGCCGTTAACCAAGGTTAATTGCGCACCGCGATGCAGGGAAATTTTACCGATTTCTTGTTCAGTGATCACTGCAGAGACTTTTAAGGGATTGAGTTCCACCACCTGGGCGCAGAGCTGGCCCGGCTGAACAAAGTCTCCCACTTCCACAGGACGTTGTTCAACAACGCCATCAAAGGGCGCCTTGATGGATAAATTATTCAGGTCAATAGTACTGCGCTCAACCGCAACTCGGGCTGATTCAAGGCGAGTTTTAGCCTGAGCAATGGCCAGTTCTGACTGGTAGCCACCCTGCTTCAATTTTTGTGCACCTTGATATTCAATTGTGGCTTGCTTCAGACCGGCCTTGGCATGCAGCAAACGCAGCTTGCGATCTTCCTGGTCAATTTCACAAATCGTTTCTCCAGCCCCAATCAGCGCGCCCTCTTCTGCAGGCACAGCGACAATCCGACCCGCAATCTGTGCTTTCACATCCACGGATCGATTGGCTTCAGTGCGTCCACGCAAAACCAATTGCGGCTCATAGGCTTCAATATCAAACCAGTCAGCCTTCACATTGGTGAGTTTCGATTCGAGTTTACTGGAATCATTCTCAGTTGCCGGAGAGACAAACAATCCAGAGAGCAGCCACAAGCCGATTGCCAGGCCGATAAAAAGTGATACACGCACGTTACTGTTCAAGGGTAGCCTTCCATTTTTGCTGATTATTGTTATCACTCTGTCTACGGCAGATTTATGATTGTAGTTTACGTCGGTTTACGCCCTGATGTTGGAAAAATCTAGCTTGGATTACCCAGCCGGCAGTTTTAATCGGCTAAAAAACAGGCTACTCGGTTGGGTTTTAGACTTGAATCAGCCCAAACATTGAGGGGAATTGTCCTACGTTGGCTGGCCTAAAATGTGACATCCACGACAAGTTGCCCGCCTTTAAAGTGTCACAGTTGGCATTTTATATTTACTTAGTTGAACTCTAGTATCCCTTAAGGACAATGGTGGTCCAGTTGATCGGCGATGAATTCGCTGGGACACAAAAAAGGGACTTTCAACATGCACATTGAAGACAGCAGGACAGGTCAGGTAACTGTAACCCAGCGAACAGACAGTAAACCTCACGAACGGTTTATGAGATTGATCTTAGAGCCTTCCAGAGCATTAAAATGCCTACTCAGGGGCATGCAGTTAATTATTGCCCTAAGCCTAGCTTCAGTAGCAGCGGGACAATCCGACCTAATAATGAATGGCAGTAGTGTTTATTCAGATTTGGGCAAAGACCAGTTCGCCGCGGCTCTCTATTTAGAAACACTTCAGAAAAACTCCGGCATCGTATCCTCGATGCAGGGGGAGAAGCGCATGGAAGTACGGGTCCTAAACAATTACTCCAAACGCCGCTGGTTCAATCTTTGGATGCAGAGCATTTCAATTAACAATAGCCGCGAAACCTTCTCTGAGTCAGCGGAAGACCTTATTAGCCTGATGCAAGCCGCTAAGTCAGCGCCAAAAAGAGGTGATTTTATCGAATATCTGTCGAGCCCTGATCAGGGCACTTCAATGCGTTTTAATGGCACCGAATTAGTTACAGACTTGCCGGCAGAAGTATTTGGCCTACTACTCAACACTTGGATTGGTGCAATCCCCCCCACCACCAGCTTTAAAGATGAAATTCTTGGCAAGCAGCACAACCCAGTTGCAGTCGAGCTACTTGAGACAGTTATCACAGACCCTCAACGAGAGACTCTGGCTGCCTCCTGGATATTGCCACCAGAACCTGTAGTAGCAAAAGCCAAAGGCGCGGCACCAGCTAAGCCCAAAGTAACTCCAGCGCCTATTGAAAACAAACTGCCAGAGGCCGCAACTGCGGCAGCAACAATCGCCGCGGTCACCACCAGCAAGTCAGCAGTGACTAAGCAGCAAAGTTCCGCAGCAAAACCTACTGCAGATGCCGATAGTGCCAACTCTAAGGATAGAGACTTGGCCAAGACCTCAGCTGAGACCGCTTTAGCTAGCAGCGATGATGAAGACGAAGTGGATTTCAGTATTGCCGAGGCCCTGGCCATGCGCGACTACACACCTTTAGTGGTGCGGGAGATCTACAAGAAGATCAGATATCCCAGCCGCGCTGTTGATAAAGGCTATGAGGGCACTGTGCGCATGACGATCGTCGTGAGTAGGTCTGGGGCCCTGGAGAGTGTCACCATTACCCAAGAGAGCAGGCACTCGATGCTTAACAAAGCAGCTATTAAGGCTACTGAGCAGGCGGCACCCTTTCCGGAGCTGCCAGCTGCACTGAATACAGATCAATTCGAAATCACCGTACCCGTAACCTTTAAACTGGAGTAAAAAAAGCGGCGGCACAGTATCTCTGTGCCGCCAATTTCTTAAGCTACTGGCCAATTTTTAAGCAAGTCGTTATAATCCGCTCCTGTAAAATTCAACCCTCTTCTCGGCGCTGTCACATTTTACATTCACACTCACATTCACGGAATTAAAATCATGAGCTACAACGACATCCCACCAGGCAACGATCTGCCCAACGATATTAATGTAATCATCGAGATTCCACAGAATCACGATCCGATCAAATATGAAGTCGACAAAGACAGCGATGCAATCTTTGTTGACCGCTTTGTGGCTACACCAATGTTCTACCCAGCCAACTACGGCTATGTACCCCAGACTCTGTCTGAAGATGGTGATCCACTGGATGTATTGGTTGTATCCCCTTACCCAGTAGTTCCTGGTGCCGTGATCCGCAGCCGTGTTGTCGGCGTCCTCAATATGAGTGACGAGTCTGGCGTCGACGCCAAGCTTCTCGCCGTACCACACACCAAGCTGACCAAGATCTATGACCATGTCCAGGAAATTAGTGACTTGCCTGAGCTGCTGCTCAAGCAGATCGTCCACTACTTTGAAAACTACAAGGCTCTAGAGCCAGGCAAGTGGGTCAAAGTAGAAGGCTGGGACAATGCTGAAGCGGGCCGTGCAGAAATTATGGCATCTCGTGCGCGCTATCTGGCTGAGTAATTCCGCCAGCTAATCGTAAGCAAAAAAAACCGGCACTTAAGCAAGTGCCGGTTTTTTTATGTGGGTTAGTTAAGTGGCCCTAAGCGCCGTCGAGCTCCTCAAATAGCACATCACCGTTCAACCCATGCTTGCGCAAGACATCTCGCAATCTTCTCAGAGCATCGACCTGAATCTGCCGCACACGCTCTCTGGTGAGACCGATCTCCCGCCCAACCTGCTCCAGGGTCTCTTCCTGATGATGCAACAGACCAAAGCGTCTAACTAACACTTCGCGCTGTTTTTCAGGTAGTTGAGTAAGCCATTTGTTGAGTACTTCAGAAAGGTTCTCACCTTCGACCTGTCGTTCAGGGCTACTGGCCTCCTCAGCGGAGATCGTTTCGATAAGGCTCTTTTCATTCTCAGCAACCGGTATATCGATGGACGAAATACGTTCACTGAGACTGAATATCTTCAGCACATCTTCTACGGGTTTATCCACTTCTGCGGCAATTTCTTCCGGCGTCGGGGTGTGGTCGAGCCGCTGAGCCAGTTTTCGCGATGCGCGCACATAGACGTTCAGTTCTTTGACTATGTGTACCGGCAATCTAATAGTGCGAGTCTGATTCATCAGACCACGCTCAATCGTTTGCCTAATCCACCAGGTTGCGTAGGTGGAAAAACGATAGCCTAGTTCGGGGTCGAACTTTTCTACCGCGCGCATAAGACCTATATTGCCCTCTTCTATAAGATCGAGCAGTTCAAGACCACGATTGACATAGCGACGTGCGATTTTAACCACTAATCGCAAATTGCTTTCGATCATGCGCTTGCGTGCTGATTCATCGCCTTTGAGGAGTTTTCGAGCATAGAAGACTTCTTCTGCCGCCGTAAGTAACGGAGCGTAGCCAATCTCTTTGAGGTAGAGACTGGTAGCATCAATAACCTGATGACTAACTTCCGATGAACTTCCTTGATCGTCGTTTTGTACTTTTTGTAGATCTACTTTTAACGCTGATTCCATAACGTTATCATCCCTTTAATGTTACTCCATGTTCCAAGTCACCATCTAGTGACCTCTCCAGAACTGTACCGCTTCCTTTTTTACATACTGCTTTTTCTATTTACTACTAAAGTTACTGCCTACTACTTGCGCTGAGCTAGCTCAACAAGGTTGACGATATTGCTGTCCGATTTATCAACCTTTTTAACACCCTGTTACAAGACCTATTACAAGACCTGTTACAAAACCTTTTACAAACATGGTAGAACAGGCTTCTACTGCATCTTTCTATTTCAAATAGGCAACTGGATCAACTGGATAACCATCTTTGCGTATTTCGAAATACATCGTACCATCAGAACCCAGTCGAGAGATAATTTCAGTTTGTCTCACCGTCTGGCCCTCTCTAACCATAATCTGGTCATTGTGAGCATAGGCACTTAACAATACTTCACTGTGCTTAATAATAACCAGCTTACCATACCCGCGTAAACCCTCTCCTGCATAAACTACTACGCCCGGAGCTGAAGCCCGCACCGCTGCTCGACTTACGGACTTTATTTTTATTCCCTTATGGAGCTTAGGAAGGCTATATGACTCCACTATTTTACCTTTAATCGGCCATTTCCACTGCCAATTAGTCCCATACACCACCGGACTGGTGACCGATTTAGCCTTGTTTTTAAGGGTTTTTGTCACTTTTGGCGTGCTTGTGCTAACACTGACATTAGCTTTTGGCACTGCTATTTTAGTCTTTTTCGCTGATTTATTGACCGTCTTGGCTGCCGCGCTACTAATTTTACTGGTATCCAATGACACCAGTTGACCACGACTAATAACGAAGGGTTCTCTTATTCCATTAGCCCGAGCCAGTTTGCGGAAATCCAGGTCATAGCGCCAAGCGATAGAGTAAAGTGTTTCCCCAGGCTCCACCTGATGCACCAATATTCGGTTACTCGGCGGCGCAGCCCGGCTGCTGACAGGCGCCGAGTTATGGCTGCTACAGCCAGTCACTAAAATGATGGCTGTCAGCGCTAGAACAGAGGCTAATGATGCTGACCTGGTTATCAAATTAGACTACCTACAGAGAGTTAAAGGTGTTTATAAGGCATCGTCCTGAAACCTTGATCCAACATATTCTAAACCCAGCACCAAAATCAAGCCCAATAGCATGGCGCTGACACTGAGCAAGGTTTGCGCATCGGCGCCAACCAACGCGCTGTACTGGCTAGGCGAGAGGTTTTCCGCTGCCAGCACTATAGTCTTGCCCGAGTGACTGACAACCGACTCCAGAACTAATTTCCACGGCCAGATAATATTTAAACTGCCCACCAAAAAACCGCACATGGTAGCAATAACCGAGACTTCGTAACGGGCCAACAGCCATGAGAGAAAGCGACTAAATAGCGCCAGACCTATAAGGCCACCGAGGGCAAATACACTGAGAATATCCAGTTGCAGCCCCGCAATGGCACCGATAAAAACAGGATATAGGCCCAATAGAACAAGAATAAAAGACCCTGAAATACCGGGCAAAATCATTGCACAGAGAGCAATACTGCCGGCAAAGAACATGGTTCCGAGACTGCCTTCCAGTTGCACTGCTGGCGCCACTGACACAGCCCAGGCGATAGTCACACCAATCACAAATAGCAGCATATCTTGCCAGCGGGCGATGCGGTATTGACGTAGTAGATAGATTACTGAGCCGGCAATCAGACCGACAAAAAATGACCAAACTGGCAGAGGGTGTTGTGCCAGCAGGTACTGCATACCCACCGCCAGAGAAAATAAGCTAGTTAAAATGCCACTGACCAAAGTGAGCAGGAAATTGCCATTGATATGTCGCCAGGCAGCAGCCAGCCCCTGAGACTTTAGGGTCCTGAGTGCTTGGATATTCAACGATTTAATGCTGTCAATTAGCTCCATGTAGATGCCACTGACAAAGGCTATTGTGCCCCCTGAAACACCGGGAACCACATCTGCAGCGCCCATAGCCAAGCCTTTGGAGAAAAGTAACAGGTATTGTTTGAAACTGCGCATGGTTACCCCAAAGTTTATTCTGTAAATGTCTTCTGTGCGCCCGCCATGCACTCAGCTGTAAAACAGCTTTATTGGGCTAAGCCACCCAACAACGGAACAAATTTAACCTGCTCTACAATCTCTTCGTCAAACTCGGATGAGCTTCCTATGCGGCGCAGAACCCGTAGATCCTGAACATCGCCAGCACCCACCGGAATCACCAGTATTCCATCTGGTGCCAGCTGATATAACAGGTCATCTGGAATCGCCTGGGGCGCCGCGGTGGTAATAATACCGTTGTAAGGCGCGTGGCGTTTCCAGCCAAAGCTGCCATCCGAGAGCTCAGCGGTGACATTGCGCAAACCCAGTTTGCGAAAGCGCTCTTTGGCCTTTATTAGCAATGGCTCTATGCGCTCCACTGAATACACCTTATCCACTAACTGCGCCAGAATTGTGGCTTGAAAGCCAGAACCTGTGCCGATTTCAAGGACCTTTTTCAACGGTCCAGCAGAGAGCAAAATCTCAGTCATACGAGCGACTATGTAGGGCTGAGAAAGGGTTTGAGAAAAGCCTATAGGCAGAGCTGTATCTTCGTAGGCGCGATGAGCCAATGCCTCATCGAGAAAAATATGTCGTGGTGTTACCCGGAAGACATCAAGGATCCGTTGATTGGTGATACCCTGATCTTTTAAACGCTGAATCAGCCGCTCACGCGTGCGCTGGGAGGTCATGCCGACACCAGCCAAATCAATCGAGTTCACACAAAATCCTCTATTCCTAAAGCCGCCTAGGGCTTTCGGGGGTTAGTTTAGAATTAGCCTAAAAATATCCTGCAAATATATCACAGGGGCTCTATTGGAGGGCGGAATAATTCAGCGATTTCACGGAGTATCACCGTCGCAAAACAGCCTCCAGAGAGGTCAAAACTGAGCTCCAACTGATCCACCGCAAGCCTCTGCCAGTGCATATTCTGCGGCGTCAATACCAGTGCCCGACGCTCTTGCTTGAGCCCAGCGTGTTCCAAGGCATAACACCATGACTGCCAAGGTTCCAAAATGCCCTTTTCTAATGTCTCGAGTTCACCGCTGGCCGCTGAGCGACCGCGTCCCCAGAGTGGACCGCTGGGTTCAGGCTCATGTTCGAAGCACTTGGACCAATTGTTCTGCTGCAGGCGCTCGGCGAGCACCAGATTGAACAGCCAAGAGCGGGCGGCTGATAGATAGATACCGGTACCCCGGCGATTGCCTTTGAGTTGATCTCGCTCGATCAGATCTTGGGCCTGATGCAAATTGCCGCAGTCATGACCAAAGCGCTGCTCGCCAAAATAGTTCGGTACACCGTTGGTAGCTATACTATTGAGTCGGGAATCAATATCCGTGAAATGCTCATCCAGAGAGGCAAACTCGGTTAACACCAATTTGAAGGTATTAGCCTGATGCATACCACGGCGCAACTTTTTATTGTTCCGCGCCATGCTGAGGATTTCAAAGTCACTGTGAACTAACTGTTCCTGGGGGATTTCTTTACCGGGCAAATAGAGACTGAACCACTGAGTAGTCACGGCAAAGCGATCTTTCATGCCACAGTAGCTCACATCATTGCGCTTAATACCAGCCAGCTCAGCCAGCAGCCCGGCCACCCACTGAGTGTTTTGATCGCGCTTGCGGATATGCACAAACAGGTGCTCTCCCTCACCGCTGGGCTCAAAGCCAAGTATCTCATCGACCTGAAAGTCTTCTGGACGACTGCGGTATTGGGCGCGGCCAAAAGACAGAGGAAACAGACGCGGGAAACGCTGAAAATCAAACGCTTGAGTGCCTTGGGCTTGAGAGCCGAGTGCTTGAGTATCGATAGTATTTAGTCCGAGAAAAGTTGTGTTTCGATGGAGCTGATAATGTCAGCTCTTGTACAGCCTTTAAAAAGCTTCTAACAAGAGACCAATAAAGCCACAGCATGGCAGGCTATACCTTCCTTGCGCCCGGCAAAGCCAAGCTCTTCAGTGGTGGTCGCTTTGATATTAATTTGGTCAATACTGCAGCCGATATCCGTGGACAGATTGAGGCGCATCTTATCCAGATGCGGCAACATTTTTGGCTGTTGAGCGACAATGGTGATATCGGCATTGCCCAACATATAGCCTTTGCTCGTGATCATGGCGACCACTGCTAATAACAGCTGGCGGCTATTGGCACCCTTCCACTTAGCATCTGTATCGGGAAAATGTTGGCCTATATCTCCCAGCGCCACTGCGCCGAGCAGCGCATCGATCAAGGCATGAATCAAAACGTCGCCATCTGAATGAGCAACAAAGCTGTGCTCATAGGGAATGCTCACCCCACCCAGTATCAGCTTATCCCCAGGACCGAATTTGTGTACATCGTAACCATGCCCTATACGCATTTTTCAGTCTCCTGTTGGTTCATGATCGCCGCAGCGATAAACAAATCTTCGCGGTGAGTAATTTTTATATTGTCGCGACGACCCTCGACAACTTTTACCTGCTCACCCAAATACTCTATGGCCGAGGCTTCATCGGTGGGCGTCTGGCCATCATTGAGCATGGTCTCAAGAGCTGTAACTAATAGACCGTAGCGAAACATCTGCGGAGTTTGCGCTGCGCGATAGAGGCTTCGATCTGGGGTTGCTTGAATATGACTATCGGCACCGATTATTTTCAGGGTATCAGTCACCGAGGTGGCGAGTATGCCGCCCACAGCATGGTCGGCTAACTCACCGATCAACTTATTGATATCGCCGCTGGTAATACAGGGCCGCGCCATATCATGCACCAACACCCAGTCATTGCTATCAGCTCGACCAGCGATGGCTAGCAGGCCATTGAGGACAGAGTGAACCCGCTCAGAGCCACCGCTGACAAGCTCGACCCGAGAATCACTGGCCGCTGGAACCTGATTCCAGTAGGGCGAAGTGATATCACAGGGAACAATTATTTTTGTAATACAGGCAATATTTAACAGACGGCCTAGACTGTGTTGAGCGATTAAATAATCGCCGAGGCGTTGAAACTGTTTTGCTATCTCGGCGCCAAAGCGTTGACCACTTCCGGCGGCGGGAACAATCGCCCAATAGTTGGGGGCAGTCATTGTTGACTGTCCTGGGTTGGCCGCGGCGACTGATTCTTATCGATTACCAGATAGAAGGTTTCACCCTGCTTGATCATACCCAGATCGGCACGCGCTTTTTCTTCAATGGCATCGAGATTGTTTTTCAGGCTTTCCACATCAGTGGCAATCTGCTGATTGCGCTGACGCAGAGTTTGGTTTTCATCTTCCTGTTGCTGCAGCTGTCGATTGAGCTCGGCGCGGTGGGCGAGACTGCCCTCACCGACCCACAGTCGCCACTGTAGACCGGCCAGAAGAACAACTAAGATTATGATTAACCAGCGCATGCAGGCATTCTATTCGCTTTTCGGATATTTGCCCATCAACCACTGCGCTGTTTACCTGGAAATTAGTAAACAGCGTAAAAGCCAATGGGCGACAATGCCAAGGCGGGAAATTACTGAGCGGCTTTAAATTCTGCCAGACCGCGATACTGAGCCTGCTCGCCCAACTCAGCTTCGATGCGCAATAGACGGTTGTACTTGGCAACACGATCCGAGCGGCAGAGTGAACCGGTTTTAATCTGACCGGCGGCGGTAGCCACAGCCAGATCGGCAATAGTAGTATCTTCAGTCTCGCCAGAGCGATGAGAAATAACTGCGGTGTAACCCGCTTCTTTGGCCATAGCGATGGCATCGAGAGTCTCAGACAGAGTACCGATCTGATTGAATTTAATCAGGATTGAGTTAGCTACACCCAGCTCAATACCGCGACGTAAAATGCTAGTGTTGGTAACAAACAAATCATCGCCAACCAATTGAATGCGCTTGCCAAGTTTTTCAGTCTGGTACTTCCAGCCATCCCAATCGGACTCGTCGAGACCATCTTCAATAGAGATGATTGGATAGACATCGCAGAGCTCTGCCAGATAGTCACTGAAACCTTCTGAACTAAATACCACGCCTTCACCGGAAAGATTGTAATGACCGTCTTTGTAGAATTCAGAGGCCGCACAATCCAGTGCCAGAGTAACGTCTTTGCCCAACTCATAACCCGCAGCTTCAGTGGCGATCTTGATCACGGCCAGTGCTTCAGCATTAGAGGCTAAATTTGGTGCAAAACCACCCTCATCACCCACTGCAGTGTTCAAACCTTTACTGCTGAGGACTTTTTTCAACTGATGGAAGATCTCAGTACCCACCTGAAGTGCTTCAGCGAAGCTTTTAGCGCCAACTGGCTGGACCATAAATTCTTGGATATCAACATTGTTATCGGCGTGCTCGCCGCCGTTGATAATATTCATCATCGGCACAGGCATGCTGTACTGGCCTGGAGTACCGTTAACATTGGCTATGTGGGCATAGAGAGGAATGCCCTGATCAATGGCTGCAGCTTTGGCGGCGGCCAGGGAAACGGCGAGGATCGCATTGGCGCCCAAGGTCGCTTTGTTCTCAGTGCCATCTGCATCGATCATCAACTTATCCAGCTGACGTTGCTCAGCCACATCTTGGCCAACCAACAGCGCTTTGATAGTGGTGTTGATATTGTTTACGGCGGTCAATACGCCCTTTCCCAGATAGCGGCTGCTGTCGCCATCGCGCAACTCAAGCGCTTCACGAGAACCGGTTGATGCACCGGATGGAGCATTAGCAGTTCCAACAACACCATTATCCAAAATCACATCCGCCTGCACAGTAGGGTTGCCGCGGGAATCGAGAATCTCAAACGCCTGTATATCTGCAATGTTGCTCATTTACTATTTTCTCCAGTATCTACGATGGTATGCGCAAAGGGGGTTGCACATGATGATATGTAACAATTGGTTTAACTCAGCCCTAGATTAGGGGTAAAGGCCAAGGGTAAAGCCTAATGGCCGCGTTTAAATAATGCCGAGATCGTCCTGAGATTTTATCAGGTCATCAAAGGCTTTCATTTGCGCGAGGAACGGCTCGAGCTTATCCAAGGGCAGTGCACTGGGGCCATCACAGCGCGCTTGATCCGGATGCGGATGCGCCTCAAGGAACAGACCGGCGATGCCCACGGCAATACCAGCACGACCCAACTCAGCTACCTGATGACGACGACCGCCAGAGGCTGCACCTAGGGGATCTCGACACTGCAATGCGTGAGTCACATCAAAAATTAATGGCAAACCGCCACTGACATCTTTCATGGTGCGAAAACCGAGCATATCCACAACCAGGTTGTCATAGCCCATACAGGTGCCGCGCTCGCAGAGCATGATCTGGTCGTTGCCGCACTCTCGGAATTTATCAACGATGTTGCCCATCTGACCGGGGCTTAAAAACTGCGGCTTCTTAACATTGATCACGGCACCGGTTGCCGCCATGGCCTTGACCAAATCGGTCTGGCGGGCAAGAAATGCTGGCAGCTGAATCACATCACAGACTTCCGCCACAGGCTTGGCCTGTTCGATTTCATGGACATCAGTGATCAGAGGAATATTAAAAGTCTGTTTAATTTCCTGAAATATTTTCAACCCTTCATCGAGACCTGGGCCACGATAGGAGTTAATCGACGAGCGGTTGGCCTTATCAAAAGACGCTTTAAAGACGTAGGGAATACCGAGCTTTTCCGTGACACGAACATAGGCCTCTGCAACCTGCATAGCCATATCCCGCGACTCGAGCACGTTCATGCCCCCAAACAACACCATAGGCGCATCATTGCTAACACCTATATCCGCTACCTGAATCGTCACTGCGCTCATTACTTGGCTTCCTCGTTAGATGACTGCTTTTGATAATCCAGCGCCGCGTTTACAAAGCCCTCAAACAGCGGGTGGCCATCACGTGGCGTGGAATTAAATTCCGGATGGAACTGGCTGGCAAAGAACCAGGGATGATTGGGCAGCTCGATAGTTTCTACCAAGGTCTTGTCGTGAGACAGACCGCCAATCACCAGGCCGGCTTCTTTCAGCGCTGGCAAGTAATTATTGTTTACTTCAAAGCGATGACGGTGACGTTCTTCCACCTGATCAGCACCATAAATACGCTGGGCCATAGAACCGGGAACCAGATGACAGACCTGAGAGCCGAGGCGCATGGTGCCGCCGAGATCAGAGTCCTCGGTGCGCGACTCTTTGTTGCCAGAGGCATCGATCCACTCAGCAATCAAACCGACCACTGGGTTAGCTGTGGTGGGATCAAATTCGGTGCTGTTAGCCCCCTCAAGGCCGCAGACATTGCGCGCATATTCAATGATCGCAATCTGCATACCCAGGCAAATACCCAGGTAGGGAATGTTATTTTCACGGGCAGTTTTAACCGCGAAGACTTTACCATCGGTGCCTCGAGTACCAAAACCTCCAGGTACCAGAATCGCGTCGACGCCATCCAATAAGGAGTGATCCCGCTCCAATCGCTCGGAGTCGACATAGCGAACTTTAACCTTGGTCTTGTTGTGAATACCCGCGTGAGTCAAGGCTTCAGTAACAGACTTGTAGGCATCCAGCAGTTCCATGTATTTGCCAACCATGGCGATAGTCACCTGACCGTCGGAGTGCAACTGGCTCTGAACCACGAAATCCCATTCGCTGAGATCCGCATCAGGCACGTCCAACTCAAAGCGATCGACAACAAATTGATCTAAGCCGCGCTCGTGGAGCATGCGTGGAATCTGGTAGATACTCACCGCATCTATCACCGGAATCACCGCACGCTCTTCAACGTTAGTGAACAGAGAGATTTTCTGGCGCTGACTCTCTTCAATTGGCACTTCAGAGCGACACAACAGCACATCAGGCTGCAGGCCAATGGAACGCATTTCTTTTACCGAGTGCTGCGTTGGCTTGGTCTTGGTTTCGCCTGCAGAGGCAATGTAGGGCACCAGAGTCAGATGCAATAGCAGCGCGCGCTTGTAGCCCAGTTCAACTTTGAGCTGACGAACAGCCTCAAGGAAAGGTTGTGATTCGATATCACCTACGGTGCCACCGATTTCAACGACAGCGATATCAGCATCGCCAGCACCGGCATAGACACGGCGCTTAATTTCATTGGTTAGGTGGGGAATAACCTGCACAGTACCACCCAGATAATCACCGCGACGCTCGCGACGTAAAACTGTTTCGTAGACCTGACCACTGGTAAAGTTATTGTTCTTAGTCATTTTTGAACGCAGGAAACGCTCGTAGTGGCCAAGATCCAAATCCGTCTCAGCGCCATCTTCAGTGACATAAACTTCACCGTGCTGATAGGGGCTCATGGTTCCGGGATCGACATTTAAATAGGGGTCGAGTTTAAGGATTGTGACGTTAAGTCCGCGGGATTCCAAAACAGCAGCCAGCGATGCCGCTGATATACCTTTACCCAAAGACGAGACAACACCACCGGTTACAAAAATAAAACGTGTCATAAAGACCCTGTAAAACTACGATTCTGTGCTCAAATAGAAGTGCATTCCATCGGAACAGAATCTTGAAAAATGTAATCGAGAAAGGCTTGTTTGGCCGTGAAAATGACCGAGACCCACCCTACCTAAGATGGGAGAGTAGATTAACAGAAAGGCATGGAGGTTTCTACAGAGAGTTTGTCTGCCAGAGGATTTTTAAGCCTTCCATTTCAGGCCCAGCCTGCCAGCCCTCACAGACCCACAGATTGCCCACAGCAACCAGCTGCTGGTCTATATAAAATAGTGGCACGCGCTCCCGCCACCAAGGCTCTAAGCCGTACTCTTGGAGTAATTTCTTAAGGCTGTTGGAATGCTCGCGACCCAGTGGCTGGCAGCGTTCGCCGCCGCTGCGAAAACGCACTTCCAAACGCTCAATACCCTCCAGGCGCAAACCCTCCCCAAGCACTAACTCAGCATTCAACAGATTGCCATCTGGCAGCACTAATGGTTCATCAACAGACCAAAATAGACAGAGACTCAAATCGGCCTTTGGCCGTCCACTGCGCTGAAGTAAATAGAGCCTCTGGCGATAGCGGCAGAGCTGTAGATCTGCGCGCAGAATTTTTGGTTCACTGTCCTCTCGAGCGGTGAGCAGAGAACTGAATACCTCATCGATAAAAGTCTGGCCCAGTGCCGCCAAACCATATACCTCAGGCCAGTAACGCAGTAGATTTTTTTGCCGCAGGGGCTCGAGCTCAACCAACAGCGTTAAATCCAATGACCAGCCACCCTGCTCCGAGCGCGGATCAAGCAGTGCAATATCAGCTCGCGCCACAGCTTCCGCAAGCTGATCCGCCTGACCGCTCTGTTCTGCACTGCGCATAATACCCTGGACATAGTCAGGCCAGCGCTGTGCCAGCGTAGGCATAACAGCGTTGCGCAAATAGTTGCGATCAAACTGCTCCTGTTGATTGCTCTCGTCCTCAACCCAAGCTAGCTGATGAGCTTCGGCATAGACTTGCAAACTCGCCTTTGACCGATTGAGTAGCGGTCTAATTAGATGCCCTAGACCTACGGCACGGGTTTGCGGAATCCCCGACAAGCCTCTGGCTCCGGAGCCACGCAACAAACGGAACAGCACTGTCTCTACCTGATCATCAGCATGGTGACCCAAGAGCAGCACAGCACCTTTGACCAAATGCTTTTCAAACACTTTGTAGCGTGCATCCCGCGCCGCGGACTCAAGCCCGGCGCCCGTTTCATTGACCACTACGGATTCGCTAATTAGAGGCACCCCCAGAGAATCACAGAAAGTCTTAGCCTGCTGCTGCCAACCATCGGCATTCTTAGACAGGCCATGGTTAATATGCACAGCTGTAATACGCTCCGGAGGCAATAGCTCGCAGATCAAATGCAGTAATACAGTAGAATCCAGACCGCCACTAAATCCCACCAGGATCTGTGGCGCGGCCTCAAATTGCTCAAGCCAACCGGCAAACACCTCTGCGGCAGTCACCGCAGACTGCTGCAAGGCCCCTCTACTCACGGCTGCTGCTCAGCATCTTCTTGCTCGGCTTGATATTTCTTGAATTGATGGCGAGTTAATAGATTGCAGTTTTCGGTAGCTGGATCAAAGGTGATCAACACATCGCCCTTACTCAGTTGACGTTTCACCTGATCGATTTTACTGTCCAAACTCACCTCATGGGAGCCGTAATCAGTGCCCTCACGCAAAATAAACTCTTCGATAATGCCGTAGAGAATTTCGGCACTTAACATATCTGCGGGGATTTCTATCACGTTATTGGCTTCCTCGGTTGCTCTAGCACATTGGCTCGGGCGTTTATTGATTAAGTGATCGAAACATATTTGTCCAATCGGACAGTTTCAGATTCATCTGACCTGCATAATAGTGCCATAATCATGTCCAGTTAAGCAGAGGAATGAGAAATGACCAATTATTTAGTACTTACCGTGATCGCCGATGACCGCGAAGGCATAGTTGAGCAGATATCCCAGACCATCGTCCAACACGGTGGCAACTGGATGGAAAGCAGCATGGCACGCCTGGCAGGCAAGTTTGCGGGAATTCTACTGGTGGAAGTTGAGCCCGCCAAACACGCCGACCTCGAACAGGCTTTGGCCGGACTCTCTGCTCATGGAATAAAAATTATTGTTGAGCAGAGCGCTCCAAGCCAGGAAAAAGACGCCGAGGTCAGCTGCATCGAAATCGTTGCCAATGATCGGCCGGGCATTGTCGGTGAAATTTCAGCACTGCTGGCAAATAATAATGTCAGCCTGATCTCTCTGGAAACCTTCTGCGAAAGCACGCCGATGTCTGCCGGCATGATGTTTTACGCTCACACCTATCTGCAACTCCCAGAGGGAATGACTGGAGACCAGCTAACCGCCATTCTCGAAAGCTTGTCGGATGATTTAATGGTGGAGATTGTCGACGCCTAAGTCGCCTCTTATAAATCAATGCTCGATATAGTTCTCTACCAACCGGAAATCCCCCCCAATACCGGCAATATTATTCGCCTCTGCGCCAATACGGGTTTTCGCCTGCATCTGATCGAACCTCTGGGCTTCGACCTGGATGACAAAAAATTGCGCCGCGCCGGTCTCGATTATCGAGAGTTTCAGTCGCTAAAAGTCCACGCCAGTTTCGAGGACTACCAGCAGAGCCAGCAGCCGAAAAAGATTTATGCCCTGAGCACCAAAGGAACAGTCTGCTATTCCTCGGCTCGGTTCGAGGAGGGCGACGCTCTGCTGTTTGGCCCAGAAACTCGAGGTCTGCCTGAAGATGTCCGCGACGGCTTGGGTGCTGAGCAGGTATTGCGTCTGCCGATGCAAAAAGAGAGTCGTAGCCTGAACCTCTCCAACACAGTGTCGATCATTGTCTACGAAGCTTGGCGACAGTTAGATTTTGCCGGCGGCGTCTAGACTAAAGCAGCTATTCAAAGCAGCTATCCAGAGCAGCGACAAAGAGCATTCCGTGACGCCGGTAGAGCAGGTATCATGATCCCCTGTCAGAGAGCACACAATAACCACTCCTAGCTTGAGAAAAATTAATGAGTTCAGCAATCGGTCTATTTTACGGCAGCTCGACCTGCTACACAGAAATGGCCGGAGAAAAAATCTGCGCCCAGATTAATAGCCAACACAGCAACAGTGTCAGCCTGCACAATATCGCCGATCAACCACTCAGTCTGATGGCTGATTACGACCTGCTGATACTCGGCATTCCAACCTGGGATTATGGCGAGTTGCAAGAGGACTGGGAAAACCACTGGGACGAATTGGAGCAAATCGACTTTACCGGCAAGCGCGTGGCAGTTTTCGGTCTCGGCGATCAGATCGGCTATCCGGAATGGTTCCAAGATGCACTGGGCTACCTCTGGGCCAAGGTCAAAAATCGTGGCGCAACCATGGTCGGCGAATGGCCCAACAAAGGGTATGAGTTCGACGAGTCCAAGGCCCTAACCGATAACAAAGAGTATTTTGTTGGCCTAGCGCTGGATGACGAGAACCAACTGGATCTAAGCGATGCCTATATCAGCCGCTGGTGCGAGCAGATTTGCACCGAGTTCGGCCTCGGGCAATGAGCAAGCAGCAACCCAGTGCTACGCCCTGGTTTGAAACCGCCAATCCAATTCCACGCAGCCGCAAAACCGTCACTGTTATAGGCGCCGGCATCTCCGGTTGCACAGTGGCTGCAGCATTAAAAAAGCGCGGCTTTCACGTGACTGTTGTCGACCGCCACGGCCATGCTGGCGCCGAGGCTTCAGGTAACCCTGAAGGCATTGTCTACCCCAAACTATCCCCCCGAGATGATCTATTGCCCCGAGTTAATCTGGCGGCCATTCAATTTGCCAGCGACTATTACCAACCCTTTTGGGACAGTGGCTTAGGCCGCCAGTGCGGTGTGTTAGTGGTGCCGGAAAATGACAAGGCTCGCAGAGACTTCAAACTGATTAGTGAACGCTATGCGGATCAGACAGAGATGGTTAAAACCATTGCCCATGAGCAACTGGAAGAGCTGAGCGGCGTGCCATTGCAGGCTGAGTCGGCTCTGTATTTCCCCAAATTAGGCTGGTTGCCACCGCAGCTTATCTGCGAGCAGTTGCTCAAGCTAAATGACATCCCCCTAGTTCAGGCCGACATCCAAAGCCTAGAATATAACGATCAGCAGCAGAGCTGGCAGCTGCGCGATACACACCAGCAGTTGGTGCTGGAAGGCCAGTGCGAAAGCGTGATTATTGCCAGCGCCTTTGACTGCAAACAGTTTAGTCAGACAGCTTTTTTGCCGCTGCGTAAGATTCGCGGCCAGATTACCCAACTGCCCTGTACCCCAGAGAGCAGTAAAATGAAAATGGTGATCTGCGGCGAATGCTATATCACCCCCGCCGAAGAGGGCTTACACGGCTGCGGCGCAACCTATAACAAAGACCTGTTTACCACCGAACTGCGGGATATAGACCACCAGACCAACTTGGCGCAGATCGCAGCTACGGATGCCGGACTTGCGGCAGTGCTGGGTAACCCGGCCAATGAAAGCTTAACTGGGCGGGCTAACTTTCGCTGCACCACCTCGGATTATCTGCCGATTGCCGGACCAGTGCCGGACCGGGCGGCCATGCTTGAGGATTACGCCAAATTGCGCCGTGATGCCAAGACCCCGATGACAACCCCTGGAGCCTACCTACCCAATCTCTATGTCAATTGTGGCATGGGCTCTAGAGGTCTGAGCTATGCGCCACTAACAGCCGAACTGCTAGCGGCAGAGATTGCCTGCGAGGCGCCAGTAATGGGTGAAAAGCTACCTGAAGAGCTCTCTAAGGCAATGCATCCGGTGCGGTTTTTAATTCGTGATTTAAAAAGAAATCGTATCTAAAATAAATAGCATCTAGAGCCAATGCTATTTGGAGTAAAACGGTGTTTGAAGAGAGCCTTATTTAAAGAGAGACACCGCCATTACGGTGGACATAGCTGGCCATCACCGTATCCATAGTAACTATATGGTTGAGCAACCACTTGGGGAATTTATCCGCTGCGTAAAGACTGAGATGGTTAATCGTTTCAATACTGCAATCTCTGCTCCAACGGCTGTGCTCATCCTCCATCCACTGCAATACCCGTCGATGCTCTGAACTGTGCTCCTCCCGAGCGGGGAATCCGTATTCCTCCATGCACTGCTCTTCCAACTTAAAGTGAGTGACAGTGTCCATTAGCAGCGCCTGCAGCAGCTGTTCTATTTCTTCGCTGCCGGGCAGGCTGGTCTTGGTCTCTACTTCGAGCACAATCTCATTGCCAAACTCATCAATAGCTTCAGACTCTAAGTCGCTGTCGAGTCGCAGCGCCAAGGCACTATCAAGCAGACGTTTTAAGGCATCGGCATCTTCGAAAGCTTTGCGGTGCTCTCGATTCATAAACTCTAGATCTACGTGGGGGGTACACTTAAAATCAGTCATAAAGAATAGACGGTTATATTAGCGATATACGAGGCTAGCAGATTTTGACTTCAGGCCTATTGACAGTAATCAAGGCTGTTGGAGATTAACCTCTTTTACCCTATTATCAACAGCCTTACACAGCTGTCACCTAACCCCTGAGAATAGATCCCTATGAAATATATTGGCGCCCACGTCAGTGCGGCTGGTGGCATAGAAAATGCACCACTGAATGCCCATTCAATAGGCGCCAGCGCCTTTGCCTTTTTCACCAAGAACCAGCGCCAATGGCAGGCCAAGCCTCTGAGCCAAGAGAGCATTGAGAAATTTAGAGAGAACTGTGAGCGCTATGACTTTTCCCCTGAGCAGATCCTACCTCACGATAGCTATCTGATTAATCTTGGTCACCCTGAGGCCGAGGGTCTGGAAAAATCCCGCGAAGCCTTTGTCGATGAACTGCGCCGCTGTGAGCAGCTGGGACTCAAGTATCTCAACTTTCATCCCGGCAGCCATTTGCGCAAAATCTCGGAAGAGCAGTGTATAGCCAAGATAGCCGAGTCAATCAATCTGGCATTGGAGCAAACCTCTGGGGTCACTGCAGTGATTGAGAATACCGCAGGTCAGGGCAGTAATTTGGGTTTTAGCTTTGAACAGTTGGCGGCCATGATCGACGGCGTCGAAGATAAGAGTCGTGTCGGCATCTGTTACGACACCTGTCACGCCTTTGCCGCTGGCTACGATATGCGCAGCACCGATGGCTGTGAAAAGGTTTTTGATGATTTTGAGCGCATTGTCGGCTTTGACTATCTCTGCGGTATGCACTTGAATGATTCGCGCTCGGAATACGCCAGCCGTGTCGATCGCCACCACAGTCTTGGGCACGGCAATCTCGGGCTAAATGTCTTTCAATTTATTATGCAGGACAAGCGCTTTGACGGAATTCCACTGGTTTTGGAAACCATAGACCCTTCAATTTGGGCAGATGAAATAGAATTGCTGCGGAGCTTTCAAACCGCAGCTTGAGGATTCCACAGCAGCTAATCGCTTAGCTGCTGCTCTGATTTAAGTGCCGAGAGCAATCCCTGCTTATAGACGTCGGCGCTGGCTTTGCTGTCGCCGATCTTTTCCAGCACAGTGGCCAGATAGATCGAACCCTGAACCGAGGGGCGTAACTTAACAGCGGCCGTCAGATAGTCTTTGGCCTTGCCCCAAAACTGCAGGCGCTGGCAGATCTTCCCCAGAGCCAAGAGTAAGTCGGCATCTTCACTGTGCTGCACAAACCACTTCTCAGCCACCATCAGCTGCTTTTCTGGACTGGCTGATTCAAGCTCGCCAAACTGCACAACCAGCAGTGGATGCCACTGTCGATTTAACGCTTTGGTTAACAGTGCCTGCTGTTTGTCCACTAATTGCACTCTGCCGAGACTGCTACCATAGCTGGCGATAATCGATGGATCTCGCTGCTGTTTCCTCGGGATCAGATACCAAATATCTTCAAGCTGGGCGCGTTTTTCACCTATTGGACCCTTGCCTCCAACCACCAAACTGTCGAGTAAGTTGCAGTAAACGTCCTGCTCTAGGCTAGCCAGATCCTGATCACTGATAGCTTGAAAGCGCCTCAGATCGCGCAACATTTTTTGCAGGGCGGCCCAGCCCTCAGAGAGGTAGTGGGCATCAGCCAAGAGTCGCAGCAGCGCTTTGTCTCGAGGGTTTTCAGCATAAATTCTTTGCAAAATTTTCAGCGCTTCTTCAGGCTGTTCTTGCAATAGATGGACTTCGGCCAAGGCCTTATCAGCAATAAAATGGCTCTTCGGATAGGCTGTTTTTAAGCGTTGTAGAATCTGATTGGCCTGCTCAAACTGTTCATTATCCGCAGCTGCTCGAGCGGCAAACAGCAGGTTCACCACTGGCATAGACGACTTGCCCGCAGACTGGGACAGTATCTTTACCGCGTCCTGCCAATCGTCACTGGCAAACAATAACAACCCAGTAGCAGTTTGATTCTGATTGCGCGCGCTGCGGCGATTGCGCCACCAGGATCTAAAGCCTCCAGCGCCGATAATCCAACGTACCATCAGCAGTAACCAGAACAACAGTACGGTGGCTACCACATAGATCAGCAGTCCGGTCCAGGCACTCATTTCAATAGTGAATTCAGCGAAACTTAGCAGCACATAGCCGCTACCAAACTGTAATACCCAGACTGCCAGTGCGCCCACAAGTAGTGCCAGCACTAACAATACCAAAAGCTTTCTCACTATTCTGGCTCCTCATCAGCGCGGCTGTTTTGGCGCAGATTCAGGGCCGTCTGGATCGCACTCTGGGAGCCAGAGATATCGGGCACTGTCTGGCTGACCGCCTGATCAGTGAGAGACTGCAATCGCGCAATAGTGGCTTCAGACTCACTGTTTAACTGAAAATAACGGCGCAATAACATCTCGGCTTTACTCAGGTTACTGCTGTAGATCGATTGCTCTTCCCGCAGCAGTGCACTCTGGGCTTGCTCCAGAAGCAGATAGAGATTTTGACGCACCATTGTTTGTTCCGCACCGCTGAGCAGGGGCTCAATGGGCTGCTCTCGCTTTTGCAGCACAATCAGATTGCCAAACTTTTCAGTGAAGCGCTCAAGGGTTTCAGCTAGGGAGCTTGGGGCCTGTTTTGCGCTTCCTACAGCCTGAGCAGCCTGAAGAGCCTCAGGATCAGCATGGGATTCAAGAATTGCCAATGTCTCAAGGGCAGATGAAATTGCCTGTAACTCGAGGTAGATACCCTCGCGGTCGACCTTTTCGGTCATTCGCAGAGCGGCAATATCGACCGCCAGGGCATTGCGTACCGCCAGTAACTCGGGGTCATTGATCTGAACAAAAATATTATCGACCGTTTCTAGAATCGCCAGGGGGTTGTCGACGCTGCGTTCTACCTGAAGGCGCTGATTAGCCAAACGCACCAGATAGGCTGCCTCTGCCAGAAGCCAATCGCCACGAGTCGCTGAGCCGAGAATTAATATCTGCTCGGCCTGACGGTTGGTCACTAAACGCAGGGAATAGAGTTGCTTTTGCAGCTGCTCAATTTCTCTCGACTGCCCCTGTCCAGCGTTGCTCACTGCCTGCTGTTGCCTTTCAACCTTGGCATCTAATGTCGCCAAGCCACGCTGGATTTGATCTTCTAGAATCATGCGCTGCTGCCACTGCATCCAACCAAACCAAGCCGATGCCGCCAGCGCAGCAATCAATAACAATAGAAGAATGGTTTTAAACCATGGAAGGGGTTTCTTGGGAGATTTATTTACTGGAGCCTGCTTGCCAGCGCCTTTGCCAGCACCCTTTGCCGATGGTTTATTTGGGCTAGGCTTTTCTTGGCTAGGCTTATCTGGACTAGCTTTGTCTAAACCAGCTTTCTCCGTTACAGAAGCATTGGGCTTGGCCGATGCGCTCTTGTCACTGGCCGCAGGTGCAGCGGTTTTTTTCTC
>Ga0307488_10000136_pt1 | contig 52951 bp, 54 predicted proteins | sample SB02metaG_FD_202248 | JGI IMG/M metagenome (GOLD analysis project Ga0307488, IMG submission 202248) | Sea-ice brine microbial communities from Beaufort Sea near Barrow, Alaska, United States - SB 0.2 | ecosystem: Environmental > Aquatic > Marine > Coastal | place: USA: Alaska | collected... | reverse complement strand
CGATTGGCGACGTTGGCCAAATGTCCCTGCTGCACAAAGCCAAATTTCTCATGGAGTGCAATCGATGCATGAGCACCGCGGTCCGCGATCACAGCAATGACTTCTTTGATACCCACGGCTCGACAGCGCTCCAAGAGCGCGATGAACAACTTCGTACCCAGGCCCTTGCCGGTTGCGGGTGCCGAGAGGTAAATCGAATTCTCCACAACCTTCAGATAACCGGATCGCTGTCTCCATGGAGAAACTAAGGCAAAACCTAAAACATCGAACCCTCTCACCATTACCAAAAAAGGCAAATCAAATTTCTGAGCCATGTCATATTTCTCTTGCCAAAAATCAAGCTTCAAAGGCGCATCATCAAAGGTGATGACCGTATTTCTGATGAAGTAGTTATAAATGTCTTTGATTGCGGGTAAATCTTCCGTCGCAACGTTCCGAATCAGCACTTCGGGTACCGGTAGAGCAGGGCTCTGCCGCAGGCGGCGAATCATTGCCCATCGAGTTTTGCTATCAACCACTAACAGCTCCAATCGATCGGCGGTAGACCTGATTCTGTCAACAGTTTGTTACAACTAGAAAACGGCTTCGAACCAAAGAAACCCCGATAGCTCGAAAGCGGAGAAGGGTGTGGGCTCCTCAAGACCCTAGACAGACTCAGATCCCCTGCTAATTCTCCTGCTCGCTGTCCCCATAAAATCGCGACTAATTTGCCCTTGTGGACCTCTTGAAGAACCTGAATTGCTCGAGAGGTAAAGATATCCCAGCCGATGTCGAAGTGTGCAGCAGTCTGACCGACACGGGTAGTTAGAGACCGGTTTAGGAGCATGACGCCTTGATTCGCCCAGTTGGAAATATCCCCGGTCGCCACAAAGTTTTGGCCGAGGTCATCACGCAACTCTTTGATTATGTTTCGAAGAGTTGGTGGGAGTGGGGCTGTTCCTTCTGGGACGCAAAAAGCCAGACCAGTAGCGTGAACGGCATTCGGGTATGGGTCTTGACCAACGATCAGTACCCGAAAGTGCTCGGGAGGAAACCTAAACGCTCGCATGATGTTTGGCTTTTCCGGAACGACCTCTTTTTGACCTGCCAATACCAAAGATATCTCATCGAGTAATTCCCTTTGGTCAGCCAGAAGTTCCTGCCACGCAGGATGTAATTGATTGAACATAGTGTCCATTAAATAGTGCAAAGATAAATAGAGCAAAGGAGCAAGCATGCCGACACCCGGTGAGTTCTTAGTTTCAGCCAATAATCTCCGCCAAGATTTAGCTTCGCTGCGCCGAAAACTTCACCAAATACCAGAGTTTGCACTTCATTTGCCCCAAACCCAACAGGCGCTAATTTCTGAACTACGAGGGTTGGGTGAAATAACTCTAGGTAAATCTCTCAGCTCAATTGTTTTAGTCATTCGAGGGGGCAATCCTGGTCCAACTGTGCTCCTGAGGGCGGATATGGATGCCCTTCACGTTGTGGAAGAAACCAATTTGGACTTTGCTTCCAAGAACGGCTACATGCATGCATGCGGACATGATCTGCACATGTCGGCAGGCGTTGGAGCGGCAAAACTTTTGCACGGTATAAAGGATGAACTACGAGGCGATGTTGCTATCTGGTTCCAACCGGGTGAAGAGGGCCACCATGGTGCGGATGTAATGATCGACGAGGGCATGCTTGAAATTACCGGCAGCCGCCCAGTAGCTGCATATGGCCTTCACGTATTCACCTCATCGCCGACAGGCACGATTGCCTGCAAGCCTGGAGCAATGATGGCAAGTGCGGGAGACATGAATGTCGTCTTCCACGGCTCCGGTGGTCACGGGTCGATGCCTTGGTTATCAAAGGACCCAGTGGCCCCAATGGTCGAGGCGATTTCGAGCCTACAAACAATGCTCAATAAAAACTTCGACCAGTTTGATCCGGTAATAGTAAATGTCAGCTGGATTCGTGCTGGAGACGACGCGACCAATAATGTCATCCCAGACACAGCGAGCTTTGGGGCAACCGTCAGAACTTTTTCCGCAGCGAACACCAAGAAGTTGCAAGCCCTGGCACCCAAATTAATAAATTCGATTGCCGAAGGGTTTGGGGTCACGGCCAAAATCGAATTCAGTGAACCCACCAAGGTATTGATAAATGATCAAAACTCAGTTGAGAGAGTTCGCAAAATAGCGCAAGAGCTAGTTGGGCCCTCCGGCTATACGGAGATGGAGAACCCAATCGCTGGTGGAGAAGATTTTGCCTCGATTGTCCACGAAATTCCGGGGGCTTTTGTGTTCTTGGGGGCCTGCCCGAAAGACATCGATCACACATCAGCACCAACTAATCACTCGGCCAGAGCGATCTTTGACGACTCCGTTATTCCCTTGGGCTCGGCTTTGTTGGCCTCTCTAGCCAGTTCGCATTTGTTGTAAAGTTACCTTTGGTTACTGACTTAGTTGCCTGATGAAGCGCAACCCTGAATAGTTGTATCAGTAGCCAACGACCTAACTTGGAGAAATAAAATGACCGATGAAGCAAAATGGGGTTTTGAGACCGTACAGATTCACGCCGGCGCAGTAAGTGATCCCGCAACCAACGCTCGAGCTGTACCGATTTACAAAACCACTGCCTACACCTTTAATTCAGTAGAGCATGCCCGCAAGCTGTTTGGCCTTGCAGAATTTGGAAACATCTACACCCGCATCATGAACCCCACCCAAGACGTTGCCGAGAAGCGTATCGCCGCTCTCGAGGGTGGAACTGCAGCCCTTCTTTTGTCTTCCGGTCAGTCGGCCACCACGTTCGCTGTTCTAAACATTGCTGAGGCCGGGGACCACATCGTTGCAAGCTCGAAGCTTTATGGTGGAACATACAACCTCTTCAGGTACACCCTTGCGAAGCTTGGAATCGAAACGACTTTTGTCGACGATCAAGATGACGAGAGTGCCTGGGCCGCCGCAATTCGCCCGAACACGAAGCTGCTGTTCGGAGAGACAATCGGAAACCCAGATGTGTCAATACTTGACATCCGAAAGGTTTCGACGGTTGCGCACAAACACGGCATCCCATTGCTTGTCGACAACACCGTAGCGACCCCGTTTTTGATCAGACCCTTTGAGCACGGTGCCGACATTGTTATCCATTCAGCAACCAAGTTCCTTGGTGGCCATGGAACGGTTGTTGCTGGCGCGATCGTAGATGGCGGAAAGTTCGAATGGTCCAAATCGGACAAATTCCCTGGCCTAAACAAACCCGACCCTAGCTACCACGGCGTTGTATACACAGAGGCCCTGGGAGACGGAATTGCCTTCATCATCAAGGCCAGAGTTCAACTTTTGCGTGACATCGGGGCTGCAGTTTCGCCAGACACTGCCTTCTCGTTGATTCAGGGGATTGAAACGCTGAGCCTTCGCATGGAGCGACACGTTGAGAATGCCAGCAAAGTCGCAACTTGGCTGGAGGCTCATCCTCAGGTTCTGAAGGTCAACTACGCCGGCTTGGCATCCAGCAAGTACAACGAGGCTCACAAGCACTACGCGCCAAAAGGCGCTGGTGCTATCGTCTCGTTCGAGATCGCCGGTGGCCTAGATGCTGGAGTGAAATTCGTTGAAGGCGTCGAGCTATTTAGCCACGTTGCCAACATTGGTGACGTTCGGTCTCTAATTATTCATCCGGCCTCAACCACTCACTCTCAGCTGGACCCAGAGGCGCTAGCCAAAGCTGGAGTTACAGCTGGTCTAGTGAGACTGTCAGTTGGACTCGAAAACTACGAGGACATCGTAGCTGACCTACAGACGGGCTTCGCCGCGGCAAAATAAATGGACTTTCAAATATCTGAAGACTCTGCTCCCTCGGAATTTATTTCCGAGGAGCAGCGTCGTCAGCTTGTTGGAAGGCCTCCTGCCACTGGTGCGTGGCGAGTTGGGGACAACCTGGGGGACCGAAAATTCTCTCAGGTCTTTTCACTCCCTTTAGAGTCAGGGGAAACCTTAAACCAGGCAGTTTTGTCCTACGAGACTTGGGGAGAGCTTAACTCTGCAAAATCAAATGCCGTCTTGGTACTCCATGCCCTAACCGGAGACAGTCACACCGCAGGACCCTCGGCGCCTGGGCACCCCACATCGGGTTGGTGGGGAGGGCTAATTGGTCCAGGACTTGCAATCGATACCAATAAATATTTTGTAGTGACGCCAAATGTTCTGGGAGGTTGTCAAGGATCGACCGGACCAGCTTCCCTGAATCCCAAGGGTCAAGAATATGGGCCCAACTTTCCTCAGCTGACCATAAAAGACCAGGCTTTATCTTTCGAGGTGCTTGCTAAGCAAATCGGTGTTTCCAGATGGTTTAGCATCATCGGCGGCTCAATGGCAGGGATGCATGCCATGGAGATGGCCATCAGTTCACCACAAAGCGTGGAGCGCCTCGCAATCCTGGCTGCTCCCCCATTCACAACCGCGGATCAAATCGCTCTAAACACGGTTCAGCTTGAGGCCATCAGATCTGATGCGAATTTTGCTGGTGGGTCTTATTACGACGCCAAGCCGGGATTTGGACCCCACCGCGGTCTAGCGCTCGCTCGAAGGATGGCACTTCTTAATTACCGTTCCCCCAAGGAGCTGAATGACCGATTCGGAAGAACCTGGCAGTCCAAGGTGAGCCCTCTTACCGAGGCTGGCAAATACGCTGTTGAGAGCTATCTGGATTTTCACGGCAATAAGTTTGTGAGGCGATTCGATGCCAACAGCTACGTGACTCTCGTGAATGCCATGAACTCGCACGACGTTGGCCGTGGACGTGACTCGGTCGAATCAGCACTTGAGGCAATTTCCTGCTCGACTTTAGTTATCGGCGTTGACAGCGATCGGCTGTTTCCACTCAGTGGGCAGGAGTTGATAGCTAATTCGATCAGCGGCGATTTGCACGGTGGCCAACTGCACGTGATTCAGAGTGAATATGGCCACGATGGTTTTTTGATTGAACTCGACGCAGTGGGGGCACTACTTGAAGACTTCTTGTCCTAAAGTGTGAATCGTGAACCTTCTTAAATCCAAATTTGCAGTCTGCTTCTTTTTCTTTTCCGGTGGTTCGTCGCTTGCTCTTTGGGCCGTGCACATCCCTCTAATTGAGCGAACCGTAGGGATTGGTTACGTCGGCCTCGGAGCATTATTTATGTTTTCCGGTTTAGGTGGCTTTTTGGCCATGCAGATTTACGGCTGGATTATTGACCACATTGGAGCGAAGACTGCCACTCGAATCGGTGGCCTTGTCGTAGGCCTTTCACTACTAGGTCCGGCCTTCGCCCAAGATGTCTGGTCACTCGGCCTCGCGATTTTTTTCCTCGGGTTTGGAATTGCTGGAGTTGACGTTGGCATGAACGCAGCGGCCCTTCAAATCGACAAAGTGAATAAGCGCGCAATCTTTACCTTTTTTCACCTGTTCTGGTCCGTGGGGGGCCTCTTTGGCGCAGCTCTAGGTTTCGCTACTATCTCAGCTGGATTCGATCAGTCGCAAACCCTCAGTATTACCGGTGTGGTGTTGAGCATTACCGGAGTTATTGTCGCCGGGTGGCTTCTGCCAAACGAGGTGGTAGCTACCAAAGAGGACAAAAGTAAAAATCGCGTGGCTTCAAAAGCAAACCGCCGAGTCCTCCCTCTTGTTATTCTGGCCGGGCTGATGGCGTCGGCAGGGGCAATTATTGAGGGTGTCGCTCAGGACTGGTCAGCGCTTTATTTAATCGACATTCAAGGCGTTAGCGTTGCCGTAGCCGCTTGGGGACTCGGCGCCTTCAACTTAGGAATGATCACCGGTCGAATTTTTATCGATCGGATAGTCGAAAATAAGGGGCGGGGCTTCATCATTCGCTGGGGGTCGCTGGTTGGTGGAATCGCAATCGCTGCCCAAGCAATCGCTCCCACTTTCGAAATATCACTTGCGCTTTGGTATTTTCTTGGCCTTGGAATCTCCGGAGTGGTTCCTCAAATCTTTGCCGCCGGCGGCGAAATTGGTGAAGCTACCCACTCGGGCAGAAACATGGCAAGGGTTGTTGGCATTACATACATTGGCGCCCTGGCTGGACCCTCGGCAATCGGACTCTTGACTGCTATCTACCCCCTGAATGTTGCAATCGGCTGGGGTACTGCCCTCGCGATATTTATTCTTGCCGCAAACCCTAGATTGGAAAAGCTACTCAATGACGAAGCTATTTAGCCCCATAAAAATTCGCGATCTTGAAATCAAAAACCGACTGTGGGTGTCTCCAATGTGCATGTACTCCTGCGAGGGCCAAGACGGCATTGTTGGGCAATGGCACCTTGTCCACTTGGGGTCTAGGGCCATGGGAGGTGCCGGCATGGTGATAGCTGAAGCCAGTGCAGTCAGCCCGGAAGGACGCATCAGTCCCTGGTGTCCAGGCCTCTACGCAGATAACCATATAGCCCCATGGAAAGTAATCACCGACTTTATAAGGGAGCAGGGTGCCACCAGCGGAATACAGCTTGCTCACGCAGGACGGAAGGGCTCCACCCACCGACCAACATCAGGCTCCGGTTCGGTAGCAGCTTCCGATGGTGGTTGGGAAACCTACTCCGCAACATCAGAGGCTTTTCAGGGGCTTGCTGCTCCCAAAATGTTATCCATTGGCGAAATCCCTCGAATCGTTGCGGACTTTGCCAGTGCTGCCTTGAGGGCGCAAAAAGCTGGGTTCGATTCGATAGAAATTCATGCTGCTCACGGCTACTTGCTTCACCAATTCTTGTCGCCAATCTCGAATAAGCGCGATGACCTCTACGGTGGACCACTTGAAAATAGGGCCCGGCTACTACTTGAGATAGTGGCCGAAGTGCGCAAAACAGTTGGCGAGCAAATGCCGGTTTTCATTAGGTTTAGCAGCACAGATTACGTTGAGGGCGGCTGGGACCAAGACCAAACCAATCAGGTAGCTAAGTGGTGCCGAGAGCTTGGGGCAGATCTATTCGATCTTTCCTCAGGAGGGCTCATTACGGGCGTAAAAATCCCAACTGGGCCCGGCTACCAGGTTGAGTTTGCTGAAAGCGCGAAGCGAGCCACTGGTTCGGATGTTGCGGCAGTTGGTCAGATAACAAATGCAGCGCAAGCCGAGCAGGTTCTTTCCGAGGGCCTTGTTGATGTGGTGCTTGTGGGACGCGAATTTTTGAGAGATCCGTATTTTGGATTGCGAGCAGCAGCGGAGCTTTCGGCAGATATACAGTGGCCGCACCAATATGAGCGAGGCCGCTGGCCTAACGCCTAGTGGCATCCTCGATTTCGCCGACGAGCTCCTCGATTATATCTTCAAGAAATAGGCAGCCGACGATTTCTCCGGACGAACTGAAGCTTCTAACGATGTGCGCTCCACTTTTTCGCATTTGAGCTAGCGCGTCTTCGAGGTCCGTTGTTTCGGGGATGGAAATCATCGCCCTCAAGCGCTTGGAGGGTAGCGTCTTGGACATCTCCGCAGGATCGTTAGTCAACCCGTCTTTTATGTGCCAATAGCCCACGATGTCATCACCGGTTCCATTCACCGGATAGCGGCTGAAGCCATGCTCGGAAACCGCGGCCTGGAGGTCTCCAGCAGTCGAAGACAGCGTCATGGTAACCAAATCCCCGATTGGAACCGCAACATCGCGAACTGTCTTCTCGGTGAATTCGAATGTCTTTTCAATCGCCCCAGAGCCGTCGGCAAGCGTGCCCTCCTTTTGGCTTGCAGAAACAAAACCTTCAACCTGATCCAAAGTAAAAGCGGTATTCGCCTCTTCCACGGGCTTGAACCTGAAAATTACGAGAATCAGATTGGCGATCTGATTCAACACCCAGACCACTGGCTTCACAAGCTGCGCAATGAAATAGAGAATCGGAGTCAAAATAAGCGAGGTTCGCAGTGGCACCGAGATTGCGATGTTTTTGGGGATCATCTCGCCGATCACAACGTGAAGATAGGTAACAAGAATCAGAGCGATTACGAAACCCGTAACCGCCGAAGCCGCTTCTCCGATTCCGATTGCCTTCAAAGGGATTTCAACTAAGTGGTGAATCGCAGGTTCCGCAACAACCAGTATCAAAAGCGATGCAACGGTGATCCCAAGCTGCGCAGTAGCGAGCATCAACGACACCCGCTCCATTGCACGCAGTGTGATCTTCGCCGCCGGATTTCCTGCTTCAGCTCGAGGCTCAATTTGAGAGCGCTTTGCGGTGATAACGGCGAATTCAGCGCCGACAAAGAATGCATTTGCCACAAGCAGCAGGACAAACCAGACCAGCCCCATCAGATCGCTACTCATCGTTGATCACCACCGGTTCGAACTTGATTCGATCTACTCTTCTGGCTTCCATTTTCAAGACAACGAGGCGCCCACCTGAAACCTCTACTTGATCCCCGGTTTTTGGTATTCGTCCAAGCTCGCTCATTAGGAATCCTGAGACCGTATCGTAATCCTCGTCCTCGGCTATCGAGAGCCCAAACTCCTCAAGTTCAGCTGGTCTAGTAAGACCACTGAAGGCAAGTGAGCCGTCGGCATACTGCAGCAAATCAGAGCGATGTCTGTCGTGTTCGTCGGATAGTTCGCCCACCAATTCTTCAACGGCATCCTCCAGAGTTACGATCCCTGCGGTGCCGCCGTATTCGTCAATAACGATTCCGAACTGCAGCCCCCTACCCCTCAGCTGCAAGATCAAGCGGTCTAGGGCCATTGTCTCTGGAACCCGAACCGGATCAACCATTAATGCACTGACTGGGACTTGGTCGCGCCGCTCAACTGGCACACCGATGCCACGCTTTAGATGCACTACCCCGACGATATCGTCTGCATCCTCGCCTGTAACCGGGAATCTCGAATGGCCGGTGCTGGAAGCAAGTTCGATTAGATCACGAGCGGAGGATTCTCTTTCTAGGGAGTACATTTTTGGCCTAGGAGTCATTATGTCGCTGGCCAATAAGGTACTCATCGCCAGGGTCTTTTCAAGGAGCTTGGCCGTATCCTGCTCAAGTGATCCCAGCGTTGCGCTGCGCCTAACCATGGATACCAATTCATCGGCAGTCCTGGCGCTCGATAGTTCTTCTCTTGGTTCAATTCCGAATCTTCTGACCAACCAGTTGCCATTGTCGTTCATGATGCGCACCAGCAGCCGGAAAACCCAGGTAAAGCCGAGCTGAAAACCTACAACCATTTTCAACACGCGCTTGGGAGCCGATAGCGCCATGTTCTTTGGCACCAGCTCTCCTATCAGAAAAGAAAAAACAGTTGCAATCGTCATCGCCAAAACGACGGACAGGACCCTCATGCCTTCGGGCGATAAGTCAAAGCCTTGAAGCCAGGGGCTGAGCATTCTGGTCAGCGCCGGTTCCGCGACGAATCCAGTTAACAAGGTCGTCAGAGTAATTCCCAGTTGGGCGGATGAGAGGTGAGTAGAAGTCTTCGCAACCGCTTTTATCGGGAGGTCTAAGCCTTTTTCGCCCGAGTCGCGATCAGCCATTAGCTGAGCTCTGTCGGTGCTGATTAGGGAAAACTCGCTAGCCACAAATAGGCCTGTGCCAAGAGTCAAAACGACGGCCAAAGCAAGCAGAAGATAGTCGTTCAACCAATCACCTGCATGTAACTACGTTTATCAAGCTCCATTTCCATTTAACTATAGCCAGTCAAGTGGCTAGACTTACATTGTTTTCCATAGGTTTTTCGTTCTAAGGGGCACCCTTGTCGGGCAGCGATACAAATAATTCTGAAAATGACTTCGGCGCCAATCAGTGGCTTGTGGCCGAGATGTACGCCCAGTGGCAGGAGAACCCGGATTCGGTAGACCAATCCTGGCTACCGATTCTGGAGCGGTACCATCTTTCTAGCCAAGGAGGTGCTGGTTCCCAGGGGCCCAGCACAGGCTCCATTACGATGATTGATACCGACTCGACAGTAGTCACAAACTTTGACCCCGATGCACCGGCGCCTCCCACCGAGGCAATCACTATTCCAATTGCGAAGACCTCAGATGAAGCGCCCAGGACTGCACCGGTCCCGGCAGACTTGCCGTCCACTGACTCTCAAGCCATCACTCTGGAAGAAATTAACGAGCAACGGGAAGTAAAAATCCTCAAGGGCATGGGTAAAGCTCTTGCCGCCAATATGGACGCGTCGGTATTTATGCCAACTGCAACCAGTGTTCGTCAAGTGCCAGCGAAACTTCTAATCGACAACAGAATTGTCATCAACTCGCACCTAAAAAGAACTAGGGGTGGAAAGGTATCCTTCACCCACATCATTGGCTTCGCGATGGTTCAGGCCCTGAAGGCCTTTCCTTCTCAGAACGTCTTCTACGAAGAGGTTGACGGAAAACCGGCAGTTATTTCCCCGGCCAACATCAACTTCGGACTTGCAATTGACATCCCAAAGTCAGACGGCTCAAGAGCGCTTCTGGTTCCAAACATAAAGCGAGCTCAAAAGATGAATTTCGCGGAGTTTGTGAGCGCGTACGAAGAACTCGTTGCCAAAGCCAGGCAAGGCAAGCTGACCGCGGAAGACTTTAAAGACACAACTATTTCGCTTACGAACCCAGGTGGCATTGGAACCGTTCATTCGGTTCCAAGGCTGACCAGTGGCCAAGGCTGCATTGTTGGAATTGGAGCACTTGACTACCCAGCCGAGTTTCAGGGCATGTCCGAAGAGCAACTTGCTAACCAGGGAATCGGAAAGACAATAACCGTTACCTCCACCTACGATCACCGCGTTATTCAGGGTGCTGGCAGCGGCGAGTTTCTGAAAATAATCAATGAGCTTCTCCTGGGTGAAAGGGAATTCTTCGAGCAAATTTTTGCTGACATGCGAATTCCTTACTCTCCCGTGGTCTGGTCAAGCGATTTCCACTGGGACATCGCCGACCAGTCTGGCAAAAACACTCGAATACAGGAATACATCAACGCCTTCAGAGTCCGTGGGCATCTCATTGCAGATATTGATCCTCTGGAGTACGTTCAGCGATGGCACTCCGACCTTGACATCCGATCCTACGGACTCAGCCTTTGGGACCTAGATCGAACCTTCAAGACCGCCGGTTTCGGTGGCCGATCGAAAGCTAAGTTCCGAAACATTCTTGGCATTCTTCGAGATTCATACTGCAGAACAATTGGCGTTGAGTACATGCACATCCAAAATCCATCGGAGCGCATTTGGTTCCAAGACAGGCTAGAACGCCCCTATCAAAAAACGACCAAGGAAGAGCAATTTAGGATTCTGAATAAGCTCAACGAGGCCGAGGCTTTTGAAACTTTTCTGCAGACCAAGTTTGTCGGTCAAAAAAGGTTCTCGCTAGAGGGCAGCGAGTCACTAATCCCCGCTTTAGACCAGATGTTGCAGGCAGCAGCGGACGCTGGATTGAACGAAGCAGTAATCGGAATGGCCCACCGTGGTCGCCTGAATGTTCTGACGAACATCGCTGGCAAGACCTACGGGCAGGTCTTCCGCGAGTTCGAGGGTTCGAATGATATTTCTAGCGTCCAGGGCTCTGGAGACGTGAAGTACCACCTGGGAACAGAGGGAGTATTCACCTCGGGTCACGGCACTCAAATCAAAGTCTCACTTGCCGCGAACCCTTCTCACCTCGAGGCCGTTAATCCAGTTCTTGAGGGCATTGTTAGGGCCAAGCAGGACAAACTGGGAAACCCGGAGAACTACCCAATTCTTCCAATCTTGATTCACGGTGACGCGGCTTTTGCGGGTCAGGGAGTCGTCTTGGAAACCCTTCAAATGAGCCAGCTGGATGGATATAAGGTCGGCGGAACCATCCACGTAATAGTGAACAACCAGGTCGGATTTACCACGGTTCCAAAGGACGCACGATCTAGCCTCTATGCAACCGACGTAGCAAAGGCAATTCAAGCCCCAATCTTCCACGTAAATGGCGATGATCCGGAGGCTGTAGTCAAAGTCTCGCAGTTGGCATTCGAGTACCGACAGGAATTCAAGAAAGACGTTGTGATTGACATCGTTTGCTACCGCAGACGTGGCCACAACGAGGGCGATGATCCTTCAATGACGCAGCCCATGATGTACAACCTCATTGAGGCAAAGCGCTCGGTTAGATCCCTCTACATGGACAACTTGATTGGCCGTGAAGACATTACCAAAGAGGAATTTGACGAGGCGAATCAGCGCTTCCAGCACAGCCTTGAGCAGGCATTTATAGATGTTCACGACGCCATGACCGCGACCGTTGCCCTCCAGACGCGACCAGATGGCATTGGGACCACGGCCAGCGAAAAACAAGAGCTTCTTCGCCAAACCGCGATACCTCAGGAATTGGTGGAGGCCATAGGTAATGCTCATGGCAATGAACCCGACGGCTTCAGCGTTCACCCAAAACTCGCCCAGCTACTCCAAAAGCGAGTTGACATGTCCCGAACCGGTGGAATCGACTGGGGCTTTGGAGAGCTATTGGCCTTCGGTTCACTGCTGGTAGAGGGAGTAAACATTCGATTGGCAGGTCAAGACAGCCTGAGAGGAACTTTTGTCCAGCGCCACAGCGTGTTTTACGACAGAAATAATGGCCAGGAATGGACTCCAATTAGATATGTTTCGGAACAGCAAGCCAAATTTGAAGGTTATAACTCCTTCCTGAGCGAGTACGCAGCACTCGGTTTTGAATATGGTTATTCCGTCGAAAGACCAGACACTCTTACGCTTTGGGAGGCTCAGTTCGGTGACTTTATCAACGGCGCCCAAGTCGTTGTGGATGAGTTTATTTCTAGCGCTGAGCAAAAATGGAGTCAGAGCTCCTCGCTAGTAATGCTCCTACCTCATGGGTACGAAGGTCAGGGCCCAGACCACTCATCAGCGAGGCTCGAGAGATTCCTCCAGCTGTGTGCGCAGAACAACATGACGATTGCGCAGCCTTCGACACCAGCAAGCCATTTCCACTTGCTCCGCAGGCAGGCCTATACGGTTCCTAGAAGACCGCTTGTAGTCTTTGCTCCAAAATCAATGTTGCGCCTCAAGGCGGCTTCTAGCTCTGTGAAGGACTTTACCGAGGGTAGCTTCCGGCCATTGATCAATGACCAACAAAACCTGGACCCGACGAAGGTTACGAAGCTTTTGTTCTGCTCCGGCAAGGTCTACTGGGATCTTTTGGCTGAGAGCCAAAAACGTGGAACCGGTGACACGGCAATTGTTCGACTTGAGCAGCTTTATCCGACTCCAGTGGAGGAAATGAAGGCCGCGATTTCTCAGTTCCCAGAGGCGGAACTGAGATTTGTCCAAGACGAGCCAGCCAACCAAGGGGCCTGGACCTACCTGGGACTATTCATGCCTAAGTACGGTGTCAACTTGAGAGTTTTCGCTAGAGCGGCGTCTGCTTCTCCTGCAACTGGTTCCGCCAAGAGGCACGCTGCCGAGCAAGCAGATTTGGTCAATAGGGCATTCAGCGATTGATGCCTGATCTACGCGTCGTTATCCTCGGAGACGAACTTCTCACAGGAGCTGGTGACCCCAAGGGCATTGGCTGGCTTGGCAGAGTTCAGGCACGCCTGCCCGGAGATAGGGATGTGGCAGTCTTTGCCTTGCCAATGATCGGAGAGACGACTTCGGATCTTTTGGGCAGATGGAAAAATGAAGCCACAATCAGGTTTTCCAAGGACAGCGATAACTATTTAGTCTTAGCCCTTGGGTCTACAGACGTTCGGTCCGGCATAACCATATCTCGCTCCAGACTGAACCTGGCATCACTACTAGATGACGCGGTTCGCGAGGGGATTAAGGTTTTGGTCGTGGGCCCAACACCGACCGGTGTCCCCGAATTTGACTCCGAAGTCAAGCACCTATCAGAGGGCTTTTCGGATGTTGTGAAGCGAAGACAGCTGACTTACGTGGATTGCTTTAGTCCACTAGTGGATCATGAGGGTTGGTTGTCAGAAGTTACTAATCACCCAAAGCAGCTGCCCGGTCAAATTGGCTATGGCCTAATTGCTTGGTTGGTGTTGAATCGCGGCTGGTTCGAGTGGCTGGGTCTCGCTCAAAAAGATTAGTCGTGTTGCTGGATCTCTTTTAGGCGATCCATAACTCTTTCCGCGAGCTGCTCGGCTGGAACTTCATCACACGCACGTTGAATTACTTGGTTGAAAATAACCTCGATGTCGTAGTGACTTTCACAGGAATCGCAGTTCGCAAGGTGAGCGGTCACTTGATCCAGCTCTTCTTCGTGCAGCTCAGAGTGCAGATACTCATGAACGCCTTTTTTTACCTCTTCACAGTCAACTTTTTTCAATTGTCGACCTCCACTCCTGTGTCGTATCCTTCTTGCTTTGCGTAGTCTTGCAACAAAGTTCTCAGTAATTTCTTCCCGCGGTGCAATCTTGACATAACAGTACCAACTGGCGTGCCCATAATGTCGGCGATTTCTTGGTACGGCAGGCCTTCGACTACCGCGTAGTAGACCACCATGCGGAATTCTTCTGGAATTTGGTCGAGTGCATTTTTTATGGCAAGCGAGGGAAGATTCTCCATAGCCTCTATCTCCGCAGACCTTGAAGACCTTGAAGTTACCGACTCCCCTTGGCCAACTTGCCAATCCTCTAGATCATCTAGAGCTGTCTTTGCCTTGTCCTTGGCTTTTTTATTGTAAAGATTTATATGAGTATTGGTCATTATTCGAAACAGCCAAGCCTTCAGATTGGTGCCCTGCTCAAATTTTTCCCACGCCACAAACGCCTTTGCAAAGGTCTCCTGCACCAAATCCTCAGCGTCGCTGGGGTTTCTGGTCCACCTTAGAGCTGCTCCGTAAAGCTGGGGCATCAGTGGCAACGCCTGGGCTTCGAAGCTCAGAATTTTTTCAGATTTTTTAGAGGGCATTGCTCAATAGTCTAACCTCCACCCGAAAAGCAGGCGCAATCATAAATAATTCGCGAAAAACCTTTTTCAGGAACGAAGGGCCCGACATGCCGATAGCCGCCATTCCTTGTATCTTTGGAGTAATGACTGAGTTTTCAACCTGGCCCGCGCCGCTATCTTCTGCCGTTAGCGCCGAAGTTTTGCTGCCTGGGAGCAAATCCCTCACAAATCGTGAACTGGTGCTCTCAGCATTGGCCGAAGAGCCAACTGAACTTATCTCGCCCCTGGTATCCAGAGATACCGAACTTATGATTGCATCTCTGAAGTCCTTGGGAACCGAATTCTTGTGGCGAGGTTCGGACTTGCTGGTTACCCCCGGAGAATTATCCGGTCCCGCGCAGGTAGATTGCGGTCTTGCCGGCACCGTCATGCGATTTGTCCCTCCCCTCTCGATGTTGGCACAAGGGGAAGTTTCCTTTGATGGTGACGCCGGTGCCAGAGCGCGGCCCATGAAAACGACGATCGAATCAATGCAAGCGTTAGGGGCAGAAGTTTCCTCCGGCGCCAACTCACTGCCGTTTACCGTCATTGGCAAAGGGGCGGTCGCCGGTGGTGCGCTAACCATCGATGCATCGGCATCCTCGCAATTTGTGTCTGGGCTTTTGCTTAGCGCTGCCAAATTTAATCAAGGCTTAACCCTCACCCACAAAGGTCAGGGTCTCCCTTCACTTCCTCACATTGAGATGACCCTGCACACCCTGCGAGCAAGGGGCGTTAAAGCTGGAGCGATCGACAATTCCAGCTGGAAGGTAGAGCCCGGCCCGATTTCTGGTGGCAGAATCGTTATTGAACCTGACCTTTCAAATGCAGGTCCGTTTCTTGCCGCAGCAATGGTCACCAACGGAACCGTCAAGATTCCAAATTGGCCCAGTTCAACAACTCAAGTTGGAGACCACTACCGAAAACTTCTGACTCGTATGGGCGCGCAAATTGAAGTTGTGAACGATGTGCTCACTATTTCGGGCAGCGGAGAAATTATTGGCATCGAAGCCGACTTGTCCGAGGCCGGCGAACTGGCGCCGACCATTGCAGCCCTCTGCGCACTAGCGGTTAGTCCAAGCAAGCTGTTCGGCATCGGGCACCTTCGGGGGCACGAGACCGACCGTCTCGCGGCTCTAGTGGCTGAAATAAACAACCTCGGCGGAAACGCTAGAGAACTTGTGGACGGAATTGAGATTATCCCTCAACTTCTGCATGGTGGAGTTTGGCACAGCTATCACGACCATCGAATGGCCACCAGCGGGGCGATTATAGGACTAGCAGTAGGTGGTGTTGAAGTCGAGAACATTGAAACAACCGCGAAAACCATGCCTGACTTTGCAAAGATGTGGCTTGAGATGCTTGAGGCATAATGACCTGGTCTAGGGCTGATCCAATGGATCTTGATGAGGACGATGTCCGCATCAGGCCCAACCCCAAGGGCTCCAGGCCAAGAACGAAGCGGCGTCCAGACTTTAGCAAAGCACCATTAGGCATGGTCCTAGAGGTTCACTTGGCTAGGTATCGCATTCTTACCGATGAAGGTAAGGAAATAACAGCGACATTGGCCAAAGAGCTTCGCAAAGATGGCTGCGTGATTTGCGATCGAGTTCGACTAGACGGCGATGTTACTGGAGCCTCCGGCGCTCTTGCCAGAATCGTGAGAATCGAGCCAAGAAAGAATGCTCTGTCAAGATCCGCCGAAGACGGCGACTCGCTGGAGCAAACAATTGTGGCCAACGCGGATCAACTAGTGATTGTGATGGCCGCAGCAAATCCCGAACCGCGCTCGAGGCTAGTCGACAGGTATTTAGTCGCTGCTTTTCACTCTGGACTAAAACCGATTTTGATTATGACTAAGTGCGATCTTGCGGATCCAAAGGATTTCATCGACAGCTTTCAAGGGTTTGACCTGGAAATTATTCAAACCTCGGAAAACGCCCCGAACCTGGAATCACTAAAACAAATGCTCGCGGGCCACACCACTGTGTTTGTGGGACATTCTGGAGTTGGCAAGACCACCATTATTAACCAAATAGCTCCGGACTTTATCCGTGCGACTGGGATAGTCAATAAGGTCACGGGTAAAGGCCGCCACACCTCTAGCTCCGCCCACGCCATTCGAGCTCAAGGAGGTTGGTTGGTTGACACCCCGGGAATACGAAGCTTTGGCCTATCCAACATCGATGCAGATGGCTTACTCAAGGGCTTTTCGGACTTGAGTGACGCAAGTAGCGACTGCCCTCGTGGATGCACCCATCTGGCCGATTCGCCAGATTGCGCGCTGGATCAAAAAATGCTTGCCGGAGAAATTTCTCCCTTGAGACTGGACTCACTTCGAAGACTGCTTGAGTCACTTTCCTCGGTAGATTAGGTGACAAGATGAATGATTTAGAGCTTGCACAGGTCCTCGCGAATGCTGCCGATGAGATATCACTCTCGCGCTATCGAGCATTGGATCTAAAGGTAGAGGCGAAGCCTGACAGGACACCGGTAACCGATGCCGATCGGGCAGTGGAACAAAAACTTCGGGATTTACTGAAGCTTTATCGCCCATCCGACTCTGTCATCGGAGAGGAATTTGAAAACACAGGTGACTCCCATAGGAGTTGGATAATCGACCCGATCGATGGCACCGCAAACTATCTGCGAGGTGTGCCTATTTGGGCAACATTGATTGCCCTTCGCGTTGATGACGAACTAGTTGCCTCGGTGGTCTCCGCACCCGCCCTGGCGAGGCGCTGGTGGGCTGCTAGCGGCAAGGGAGCTTTCACCAGAGACATTGATGGCACCGTGAGAAAACTTGCGGCATCTGGCATCTCAGAGCTTGCTGATGCGACTCTGAGTTTTAATTCATTGGAGCAATGGCGTGACGCGGGATACTTGGATCAACTGATGGAACTTTCGACCAAGGTTCTTAGGACTCGCGCTTACGGTGACTTCCTGAGCTACATGTTCGTTGCCGAGGGCGCGATTGAGATTGCATCCGAGCATGACTTGAAGATTTATGACATTTCAGCCTTGGTTCCTATCCTCCTCGAGGCTGGCGGGATGATCAGCTCATTTTCCGGTCCATTAGAAAACGACACCTCAACAGTTTTAGCAACTAACGGAAAGCTGCACGAAAAAGCGCTTCAAATTCTTCAGACAGACTCTTAGCTTTGACCGAACGCAGGACAAAGTGGTTGGCGATCGTAGCAATCGCCCTACTCGCACTAAATATGAGGACCGCCGTTAGCTCTTTTTCACCTCTTGTTACCTATATTCAAGAGGAAATCTCGCTCCCCATTGTGACTATTGGCCTTCTTGGGATCGCGGCTCCGTTAGCTTTCGCAATCGCCACCACGATGGCAAACGTTCCAACCAGAAAAATCGGTGTGGAAAAAACACTTATTGCAACCTCACTACTAATTATTGGCGGTCATGTCCTTAGAGCCCTGTCCTGGGACTCGACGGCCTTATTCGTGGGCAGCATGATGTGTCTTTTGGGCATGGGAATTGGAAACATCCTGATGCCTGTCATCGTTCGAAAGTACTTTCCAAACCGAGTGGGCTTGGTCTCTAGTTTTTACATCTCTTTAGCAGCCCTCAGCGCATCAGCGGGCTCGTTCCTGGCTGTTCCGTTCGCAGAATTAGGCGGTTGGCGATTTTCGCTCGGACAGTGGGCGTTGATGGCGGCACTTACCTTGTTGCCCCTAATTGCCCTTAGAAAAAACTCCGCGCCCGAGAAGCCCCCGCCCGGCGTCATCAAACAAAAGGCCATCTGGCGCTCACCCACAGCCTGGGCAATATTCGGGACCCAGGGAATGACTTCGGTATTTGGTTACGTAAGCTTTGCATGGTTGCCACTTTTACTGCTCGAACACAATTCGGTGAGCGTGGCAGAAGCCGGCGCTCTACTGTCACTCTTTGCAATATTGGGACTTCCGGCAGCACTGCTAGTCCCAGGGCTAGCAGTCAAGTACAAGCAGCTCCACGCGCCCATTATCTGGTTTTCAAGCGCCATGGGGATGACAGGAGCGCTGGGTATTCTTTGGACCGACGGGCCACATCTCTGGGTTTGGGTGGCGGCGCTCGGTCTTGGACCGACGATGTTCCCTCTTGCTCTTACTCTTTACAACCTGCGGTCGAGAGAGCGCAGCACAGTGCTCGCCGTTAGCTCGTTTGGTCAGGGAATGAGTTACACAATCACCACGATCATTGTGTTTTTGGTGGGAGTTTTCCGAGAGATCACGGGAGGTTGGGAGTTTGCTCTCTGGATGTTTTTTGGGGTTGCGCTACTGAGTGCCCTCATGGGGATTCAGATTGCCAAAAACCACTTCGTTGATGACGAGCTGGCCCACTAGAGCCAGCGGTCAGCCTTGTATTCGGCCGAGATAGTTCTCACGGTTCCGGATCTCCCCCTAATCACCAATGACTCAGTGAGTATGGTCTTGCCAAGTTTTTTGACACCCGAGAACAGCATGCCATCGGTCACCCCCGTGGCGACAAAAAATGTGTTGTCAGATTTCACCATTTCGTTGGTCTCATAAACGTAGTCAAACTTCAAGCCGGCGTCGAGGCCGCGCTTTTTTTCCTCCTCGTCACCGGGAGCAAGAATTCCTTGAATAAGGCCACCTAATGCCTGAATACCGCAGGCGGTAATAATCGCCTCTGGCGACCCTCCCTTACCGACGCACATATCGATTCGAGAATTTTCTCTCGCCGCCTGAATTCCACCGGCAACATCGCCGTCTCGAAGCAGCCGAGTCGCCGCTCCAGCCCTTCTGATTTCATCCACGAGCTCAGCGTTATATTCGCGATCCAGAACTGCGACCAGAATCTCAGCTACTGGCTTACCTGTCACTTTTGAATAGGCGCGAAGGTTTTCATCCATTGACTGCCTAATGTCACACACACCGATACCGGCGGGCCCGGTTACAAACTTGTCCATTTTAAAAATCGTGGAAGCATCGAGCATTGAACCGCGATCAGCAACCGCTATCACAGAGATAGCATTCTGCCTTCCGGCTGCAGTCAATGATGTGCCGTCAATGGGATCAACGGCGATGTCGACCTTCGGGCCGTTACCAGTTCCCACGATTTCACCGTTGAACAACATTGGAGCGTTATCTTTTTCGCCCTCCCCGATTACCACAAGACCCTCGAAGTTAACGGTCCCCAAGAAAGCTCGCATTGCGTCGACTGCCGCGCCATCGGCCGCATTCTTATCGCCTTTACCAATGAACGGATAGGCACGAATTGCCGCGGCTTCGGTGGCTCGCACCAACTCCAAGGCCAAGTTGCGGTCGGGGTGCAGTTCCGGAGGCAATGAATTCATGCTCTTAGGTTACTGAAGCCAGAAGTGCTGCCACGGTTAGTTTGAAAAATCAATGCCGTAGCCGGAGCACTTTTCAGAGATGCTCGCAGTTAGTTCAGCGACCTTGTCCGAAGTTCCCTGAGCAGGGCTTGATTGGCTTAGTTGTTTAGCAAGCTCAGCGAGGTCAGCCGCCAATTCGGTCGAAAGTAAAAAATCAACTTGCTCTCCGACGACCGAATCGAGTTGAGCAATTACGCCGGAGTCAACTAGCCCTTGCTCATATGCACCAGAAATGCCACTCATGGTGGAACTAAGTGCCTTGCAAGCAGCGGCATCGGCTGCAGTGGAGGCTACTTCTTGGATACTGCAGCCAGCGAGGCTAATAATGCCGAGCCCCAAGAGGACAGCCATAGAGAGTTTTTTCATCTAGGCAAAGAGTATTTGCACTCGCTCTGATTTTGAGGTAGCCACTCTTGCCAAATCAATACCCGAGACGTAACAATCGGCAATAAGGACTTATGTACTCCCCACTCTGGTTAGAATCTTGTAGCCTCGACTTTTAGGACTGATCTCTTGCGTATTTACAACAACATCACAGAAGTGTTCGGAAACACCCCTCTGGTGACCCTCAACAAAGTAACCGACGGCGCTAAGGCCACTGTGCTTGCCAAGCTTGAGTTTTACAATCCGTCGTCCTCAGTGAAGGATCGACTGGGTATCGCCATGGTGGACGCCGCAGAGAAATCAGGCGAGCTAAAGCCCGGGGGGACTCTTATCGAAGCCACCAGCGGAAACACTGGAATATCGCTGGCCATGGTGGGTGCGGCACGCGGCTACAAAACCATAATTGTCATGCCTGACTCAATGAGCATGGAGCGCAAAATCTTGATTCGTGCCTACGGTGCGGAGCTAGTACTCACTCCTGCAGCAGAGGGCATGAAGGGGTCGGTTGCTAAAGCCGATGAATTAGGCAGGACAATCGAAAACGCAGTAATGATGCGTCAGTTTGATAATGAAGCCGGACCCGACATTCACCGGAGGACCACCGCGGAGGAGATTTGGGCCGATACCGACGGCCAAGTCGCCGCACTAGTTGCAGGAAGTGGCACCGGCGGAACCATTACTGGAACGTCGCAGCGACTGAAGGAACTAAACCCGGAGATAAAAAGCTTCGTTGTTCAACCTGCCTCTTCTCCGATGCTGACCGGAGGCGATGCAGCCGGTCACCCGCTCGCTGGAATTGGGCCGAACTTTATACCCTCAATACTTGACACCAAAAGCTATGACGAAGTCATCAGCGTCGAAAACGCGACAGCATTTGAATTTGCGAGGCGAACTTCCGCCGAAGAGGGCATTTTGGCGGGCATCTCGTCAGGGGCCGCGTTGTGGGCGGCATGCCAGATTGCAACACGTCCAGAGTTTGCCGGCAAGCAAATAGTGGTGATCGTCCCTTCATTTGGTGAGCGTTATGTTTCTTCAACTCTTTACCGCGACCTGCAAGATGAATACCAGAGCAAGCATTGAGTTTTAGGGAGGACGTTCGCGCCGGACTTGAGCGAGATCCCGCCACTCTAAGCGCATGGGAACTGTGGTTCACATCCGCCGGACTTCACGCGGTTTGGCTGTATCGCCTGGCACACAGATTGTGGAATCTTCGGCTTCGAACGCTGTCAAGAATGGTTTCAAACCATGCCAAGTTCTTCACGGCCATTGAAATCCACCCCGGTGCAACAATAGGGAAGCGGTTCGTGATTGATCACGGCGTCGGTGTCGTTATCGGTGAAACAGCAGTAATCGGAGACGATGTTTTGGTCTACCACGGCGTAACCCTGGGCGGTAAAACCTTGGACCCTGTAAAGCGACACCCCACGGTCGGAGATCGGGTAATTATCGGTGCTGGAGCCAAGCTAATCGGTAATATTCGCATTGGTAATGACTGTGCCGTTGGTGCGAACGCGGTAGTTACCAAAGATATGCCAGCTGGAACAGTTGCGGTCGGTGTTAATGCCAGATTGCTAAACATTACCGGAGACGATCTCTACCTAATCTAGCCCCTGAAGTGCTTCCGAAACTCACTCGAAATGCTGATTAGGCCGGAGTTTCTGGAATCTCTCTTTTCTTCTCAGTGCCCCCGGCTAAATAAAGACCTATTGCAATAAGTGGTAATCCAACCGCCAACCCGATGGTGATCGGCTCGTTCAAAAACACGATACCCAGTGTGAGAGCTACGGCAGTATTAACGTAGGTAATCAGAGTGGCCCTGACTGGTCCAACTTCCTGAATCAACATGAAAAACACCACAAACGCCAACGCCGAACAAACCAGTCCCAAAACAATAATCGCCCAGATGCTCGATGTGCTAGCAACGGCCAACTCGTCACCCAAACCGGGCAGGGAAAACGGCGCGTAGATGATCGAAACCATCGCCATGCTGACACCAATCACCCCCGCGCTCGGAACATGGTTTAGCTTTCTGCTGGCGATAATCGGTGCGATCGAGTAACCAACGGCGGCCAGAATGACCATCATCACAAATAGCGGATTCACTGCCCCCAAGAACGAGTCAATTCCGACCAAAACGACAACACCGAAGAAACCGATTAGCATTCCAGCCAATGACCGCGGACGCAGAGCCTTTCGGTCCTTTAGGAAAATCGCCAATACGGCCACGGCAAAAAATGGCACAGTCGCAATCAGAAGACCGGCAAGACCGGAAGATATGTTTTTCTCAGCCTCGGTAATCAAGAACCAAGGTCCCACCATCTCGATAAGTCCAAACATCACCACATAGGGCCACGCCTTGAGCGCCGGCTTTAGCCCCCCGGTCAAAGCCGCGTAAGGAATTAGAACCAGCGCGCCAAGGAATGTCCTGGCAAAAACAATTGTGGGTGTTGAAAAGCTCTCCAGAGCAAGTGCGATAAAGAAGTACGGAAGGCCCCAAAATAGGCCTGCCATTGAAAAAAGAATCAAGCCTCTTGTCGACACCTGCCAATAGTAGTGCCCGCGGACTAAAAGAAAGGGAATTAGAGTTGGGATCACTATGACTAACGACTTATTGAATAAACCTGCCGAAACCTCCGCTGAATTACACCCTTTGATCCGTGACCGTTGGAGTCCGAGAATCTTTGATTCAAGCTACAAAATGTCTGACGACGAAGCTGCGAGCCTTGGCGAGGCCTTCCGCTGGAGCCCGTCGAGTAGCAACCAGCAAAATTGGCACGTGGTGATACTGAGATCTGGAACCGATCTATTTGGGCAAATGTCAGAATCGGGACTAAAGGGATTCAACCAAGCCTGGGCGCCACAGGGCTCCGCCTATGCGGTGTTGCTGGCTGATACAAAATTTGATGGCGAACCTAGGAACCAAGGTGGTACCTTCTTCGACGTTGGACTTGCAGCGAGCCAGCTGGTTACCCAAACCGAAGCCATGGGCCTCAAGGCTCACTACATGGGGGGCATCAATCACGATGTCGTCTCAGACATAGTCGGCGCCAAGAATCGGGAAGTTATCTGCGTGATTGCAATTGGCAAGCAAGGAACAATTGAAAACCACAGCCCAGAGTTAGTTCAGCGTGAAGTAGCAACAAGAACCCGTAGAGACTCCGCCGAAATCTATTCAATAGATTCCAAAATCGCCTAGCTTTCGGAAGCGCGCTTTCTGGAAGAAGCATGGCGTGCACGGACGTTTGGATCGAGCTCCAGCTTTCGAATTCTGGTGGCTTCTGGCGTGACCTCAACACATTCGTCTTCGCGAGCAAATTCCAGGCACTCTTCCAAAGAAAGCTTCTTGGGAGGAGTTAGGCCAACAAAGTTGTCAGCAGAAGCAGCTCGCATGTTAGTGAGCTGCTTCTCCTTTGTGATGTTGATGTCCATGTCATCAGCCCTAGAGTTCTCGCCTACTACCATTCCGGCGTAGACCTCACTGGTTGGTTCAACAAAGAATGATCCACGCTCTTGTAGCGCGATCATCGCAAATGGCGTCGCAACACCGGCTCGGTCTGCAACCATAGATCCATTTTGTCGAGTAACAATTGGGCCGAACCATGGCTCATAGCCCGCAGCCAGTGCGTTCGCGATACCGGCACCCTTGGTTGTGGTCAGGAACTCAGTTCTAAATCCGATAAGTCCTCGTGATGGAACCATGAACTCAATTCGCACCCATCCAGTTCCATTATTGGTCATGTTGACCATGCGGCCCTTGCGGGCGGCTAGAAGCTGCGTGACAGCACCCAAGAACTCTTCTGGGGTGTCAATGGTCAGGTCTTCAACCGGCTCGTGCACCTTGCCGTCGACCTTCTTGGTGACTACCTGTGGCTTGCCAACTGTTAGCTCATACCCCTCGCGACGCATCTGCTCAACAAGAATGGCTAGAGCTAGCTCGCCTCGTCCCTGAACTTCCCAAGCATCTGGACGCTCGGTTGGAAGAACTTGAATCGAAACGTTACCGATCAGCTCGCGGTCTAGTCGATCTTTCACCAAACGAGCGGTGACTTTGGCGCCCTTGACGCGGCCGGCCATAGGAGAAGTGTTAATACCGACGGTCATCGAGATCGCAGGATCGTCAACTGTAATTAGCGGCAGTGGCCTGACGTCATTCGGGTCACAAAGTGATTCACCGATGGTGATGTCCTCGATACCGGCAACAGCCACGATGTCTCCAGGACCGGCACTATCGATTGGCATACGCTCCAGCGCCTTTGTTCCAAGCAGCTCGGTAATTTTTACGTTCTGAGTGGTTCCGTCCTGACGAGCCCAGGCAACTGTCTGACCCTTCTTGATTTCACCGTTAAAAATCCTAAGCAGCGCTAGGCGACCAAGGAATGGAGATGAGTCAAGGTTGGTGACGTGGGCTTGCAGTGGTGCGCCTTCTTCGTAAGTAGGAGCCGGGATGTACTTCAAGATCGCCTCAAATAGAGGTTCTAGGTCTTCCGAGTCTGGAAACTCACCATCTGCTGGCTTGTTTAGTGATGCTCGACCAGCTCGGCCTGAAGCATAAATAACAGGAAGATCCAAAATTGCATCGACATCCAAATCCGGCATAGTGTCGTTCAAATCAGAAGCAAGACCTAGAAGTAGGTCGTGACTTTCCTCAACTACCTCGTCGATTCTGGCGTCCGGGCGATCAGTTTTGTTCACAAGTAGCACCACAGGAAGCCTCGCTTCCAATGCCTTGCGCAGCACAAAACGGGTTTGTGGCAATGGCCCCTCTGATGCGTCAACTAGCAGTAGCACGCCGTCGACCATGGACAAACCACGCTCAACCTCGCCACCGAAGTCAGCGTGACCCGGGGTGTCAATAACGTTCAGGATGATCGACTCGCCCTTGGCTGCAGGCCCTTCATAGCGAACCGCCGTGTTCTTGGCCAGGATCGTAATTCCCTTTTCGCGCTCAAGGTCGCCGGAGTCCATGACGCGCTCGCCCTGCGTCCCGTGAGAAGCAAAAGAGCCAGTCTGGCGCAACATGGCGTCTACCAAAGTAGTCTTACCGTGGTCCACGTGGGCCACGATGGCTAGGTTCCTGAGCGCGTTGTTCTTCATTTTTATATAGACCTTGGGTTGGGAAAATTCTGAGGAGGCTGGAATAGCCTTTCTAAGCTTACGGGAATTCCGCCTAAACTCACCATATGCCGCGAAATTTGCTTAGCTACGAAGAGGCCCTTGTTTCGGTTCACTCCAAGCTTGATGTTCTTATCCAAACAAAAAACACAGCCATAGTCCTGATTGATGGCAGAGCCGGATCCGGAAAGTCGCGCTTCGCCGGTCAGCTAGCCGATTTGATTTTTCGATCCGAGAAGCAACTCCCCAAGCTAATCCACATGGACGATTTATATCCAGGCTGGGATGGCCTGAGGGCAGGGTCGACCTATCTAAACCGAAGCATCCTTGGGCCCATTGCCTCCGGAAAGCAAGCCAATTGGCAGGTCTGGGATTGGCAAATTGGCGAGCGAGGCATGGCAAACGAGCCAGCGAATGGTTGGCGTAGTTTTGAAGGCGGCAACCTAGTTATTGTCGAGGGCTGCGGTTCTGTGTCCTTGGCATCCAGCGAACAAGCGGACCTGACCATCTGGATCGAGAGTGACGCAGGCCAAAGAAAAACGAGATTCTCGAAAAGAGATCAGGGGCAATTTGACACGTATTGGCCGGCTTGGTCCATTCAAGAAGATGAGTTTTACGAGCAAGAACAGACTATGAAATTGTGCGAGATTGTGGTGGAAAACTAAACCCGGTTGGCCCGCCAAGTCCGAACTCCAGCAATAACGCTGAGTGATATCACAACAAGTGCAATTATGTAGACCGCAGATCTCACGCCCGGGATCGAATAAGTAAAGTAACCGGCGATAGTCAAGCCCGATCCCCAGACGACCGCACCAACAGCATTGGCACTAAAAAACTTGTAGTAATCCATCTTGCTAATGCCTGCTAGGGCAGGCATTATTACTCTTCCCCAGGGCACAAATCTTGCAACAACAATTGACCACCAGCCGTAACGATCGTAAAACTGATCTGACTTGACGATGGCTTTTTGTAACCATTTGCCCTGACGATTATCGAGGTAAGGGCGTCCATAGTGTCGACCAAGAGTGTAGCCAACCTGATCGCCGAGCCAAGCGGCTATTCCAACCCCAATAACCATGACGAAAATATTGATTGAATCAGCATTGGCTGCCGCAACCAAGCCAGCGGCAAATACCAAAGAATCCCCAGTTATAAAAGGGATAAAGGCACCAATGAACAAACCGGTTCCGGCGAATACGAGACCAAAAACAACCGTGTAGAAGAGAATTGGACCGACTGAATCAAACCAACTGACGATATCGTCAGAGACTGATAAGCGGATTATGGTCGAGGGCACAGAGAGAATTCTAACTCGCTAATTTTGCAAAAATACTCACCTGCCCCAGCGTGGCTCTTCCAAGCGGATTCTCGAGATTAACACGATCGCCCCAAGGCCAATTCGGGCATTGCTTGCTAGATGGCAACTAGAGAGGCACGATATAGCAATGGATTTGAACTCGGTGATCGCTGAAACTAGAAACTTAATCACTGCGGTAGCGGAGCAACTGTCGGCCGCTGGCGCCAACCCTGAGCAGCTTGCAGTATCTACGCCTGCTCGCAGGCTTCTTGGGGCTTTCCCGCTCTCCGCCTCCTACAAGAAGGCCGGAGAGGGCTTTTTGCTTGGTGCTCTTGTGGTCACCACTCATGGGGATGTATTTGAACCAGGTTTGATAATCAGAGCGAGCCTCAAGGTTTTGCCGGGCCATCAAGCTCAGAGCGCTCAAGAGCGAGTAGAGCTGAGGAGAAAACTTCTGGCGGCAAAGTTCCCGGAGGACAGCGCTGTTTTGATTGACCCTCGTCGATTGCCAATAGATGACCTAGAGGCACTAGCAAAAGAAAATGGGCCGCTAGTGCTAAGAGAAATACTTGTCGACGGGGTTCGTACTCAGCAACTCCTGGTCCGCTGGATGTCGACTGCTTCAGACTCTGACCTTAGACCGCTCGAAGATTACCTGAATGAGCGAGTCGAGTTGGCAATAACCGGAATCGCAGAAGCGTAAGCTACCAAAGTGATAATTTCCGACATCGTGATGGTTATTGCCGGCCTGATTCTTCTAATAGCGGGAGGCGAAGCCCTTGTTCGTGGCGCATCAACTTTGGCGTCCAAGGTTGGATTATCTCCACTGGTAATTGGTCTGGTAGTTGTATCTGCCGCAACCTCTGCCCCTGAACTGGCAGTGACGGTTGGGGCTGTTCTGGATGGAGAACCCGACCTCGCGGTGGGCAATGTCGTCGGAAGCAACATCGTAAATATTTTGGTGATTCTTGGAATTTCGGCGATCATCAGCCCGCTGGTCATAAAGCGTCAGCTGATTAGGTTCGATATTCCGGTAATGGTCGGTCTCTCGCTACTGCTTGTGCTGGTGAGCCTAGATGGAAGAATCAGCGTCTTTGATGGGATGTTGTTACTTGCTGTTCTAGTTTTCCACATAATCATGAGCATTCTGATTGGCAGGCGCACTGCCGTCGAGTCGAATGATCAGCCAAATGAGCTACCGGTTATTAGTAAGCCGACATCCATGTGGCTGGCCGCACTCTTACTTGCAGTCGGGGTTGGATTATTGGTTCTTGGAGCCCAATTGCTGGTTTCGGGAGCCGTGAATATTGCTACGGGGCTCGGCGTGAGCAGCCTGGTTATTGGTTTGACCGTTGTCGCCCTTGGCACCTCGTTGCCGGAACTTGCCACCTCGATCATCGCTCTCAGGCGCGGCGAGCGAGACATGGCGGTTGGAAACATTGTCGGGAGTAATCTTTTCAACATCGGTGTAGTGCTTGGTCTGCCAGCCATTATTTTCGGCCAGGGCATTCCGGTACCCCCCGCTGCAATTGCGCTTGATCTCCCACTGATGCTCGCAGCGGCAGTTGCACTTCTGCCAATTGCATTCACTGGCTTCATCATTGCTCGCTGGGAAGGCGTGATGTTCGTGGCACTCTACGCCGCCTACGCTCTGTATCTCGTGCTCGCATCAACCGAGCACGATGCGGCCCAAGGCTTCACGATTGTCATGCTCTGGTTCGTCTTGCCGCTACTTGCCGTCACCATCATTGCTGTCACCTCATACGAGGTCGGTTTAGTAAGAGGCAGAAATGGGCGCATCAGGCCCAAGGATGCACCCGACAGCTAACCAGATTGCAACTTATCGCTAAACGTTAAAGCGGAACTCCACAACATCGCCGTCCTGCATTGTGTAATCCTTGCCTTCGATTCTGGCCTTGCCGAGTGACTTAGCCTGAGCCATGGAGCCCGCACTGTCTAAATCGCTGAAAGAAACAACCTCAGCTTTGATGAAGCCTTTTTCAAAATCAGTATGAATAACGCCGGCAGCCTGGGGAGCCTTGGCACCCTTTGGTATTGTCCAGGCTCTGGATTCCTTTGGCCCGGCGGTTAGATAGGTCTGAAGACCCAAAGTTTCAAATCCGATTCGTGCAAGCTGGTCAAGACCCGACTCGTTTTGCCCGAGCGACGCAAGTAACTCGTTAGCCTCCTCCGGAGACAGATCGATAAGTTCGGATTCCACCTTGGCATCCAAAAACACCGCTTCCGCGGGCTTAACCAGGTTGGCCAGTTCCTGAAGCCGCTCCGGGCTTCCAAGGACTTCCTCGTCAACATTGAACACGAACAAAATTGGCTTTGCGGTCAGCAGGCCGAGCTCTCGAATCGGCTCTAAGTCGATACTTGAGAGCGAAAGCGGTGTCCCGCCGTTTAGGCAGGCAATTGCTTCATCGATTACTACGAGCACCGACGGATCGACTTTCTTACCCTTGACTTCTTTTTCAAGTCTTGGCCTTGCCTTCTCGAGAGTTTGCATGTCGGCGAGAATCAATTCGGTGTTGATTGTTTCGATGTCTCCGCCGGCATCCACTTTGCCCTCGACGTGAATAACGTCACTATCGGCAAATCCACGAACTACCTGAGCAATTGCATCGGCCTCACGGATGTTCGCCAGAAACTTGTTCCCGAGACCTTCACCCTCTGATGCGCCCTTGACGATTCCTGCGATATCAACAAAAGAAACTGCTGCCGGAAGGATTCGCTCTGAACTAAATATCTCTGCAAGCCTCTTGAGGCGCAGGTCTGGAAGGTTCACAACGCCAATGTTGGGCTCAATTGTTGCGAATGGGTAATTCGCCGCCAATACGTTGTTCTTAGTAAGAGCGTTGAACAGGGTGGACTTGCCAACATTGGGCAAGCCGACGATTCCGATAGTTAGGGCCACCGGCAAAGCTTATTGCCTCATACTTGCTGTGTGGCCATGGAATTCATAAGCATTGACTTTGAAACAGCTAATTCCTCGCCCGCGTCCCCTTGCGCAGTGGGCTTGGTAAAGGTTACCGATGGGAAAATATCCGAGACGCTTTCGATGTTATTTCGACCGCCTTTTCCAAACAACTGGTTCCACGAAGGAAACATCCGGGTCCACGGAATCAAGCCGGAGAACATCGTGGATGCGCCTGATTGGGAGGAAGTACTCCCAGAATTGTTGCTTTTTACCGATGGGTTACCACTTCTCGCTCACAATGCCGCTTTTGACATGGGCGTGCTTCGCGCCTCAGCCGCGGCAGTGTCATTTGATCTTCCAAACTTGAGTTATGGGTGCACGTTGCACATGGCCAGGAAGACCTACAACTTGGACAGCTACCGTTTAAACGCTGTCGCGTATGCGATAGGGCACGAAGAGTTTGCTCACCACGATGCGCTGGCGGATGCTGACGCCTGCGCAAGGATTGCGCTGGACATGGCTAACCGACACGAAGTGGGCTCTTTGGATGAGTTGCTAATCAAAACGAAGCAGCGTTTTAAGACCTTATTAGTCTGACCCCACTGCAATACTTGGGAGTATGGAAACTGGACTTATTGCTAGCAGCACAGCCATGTGGGCGGGCGTCAGTGCCCTTCTATTCGGCCTAATCATTGGAGCCGTATTCGGCATTAGGTTCCAGAAACGAAAAATCGTTGGATCTGACCCGGAACTTGGAAGCAAGTTGGCCGGCCTAGAGGCAACAGAAAAGGAGCTGCGCGCTCAGCTTCTCAAGGCCGACCAGGCCGCTGCAATTCAGGCCAATCAGCAAGACCAGGAAAATAAAGTTTTAGTTCAGCTGGGGCCAGTAAAGCAACAGCTTCAACAAATGCAAGATGTTGTCCAACGCCTGGAGCGAGAGCGCACCGAGCAATTCAGCTCCATCTCCGAGCAGTTGAGAACCGCGGTCGAAACCGATGAGAATCTCAGAAAGCAAACTCAGCAGCTTTCCCAGGCGCTTAGCTCAAACAGCCTTCGGGGCGTTTGGGGTGAGACTCAACTTCGGAAACTGGTGGAGCTTGCCGGTCTAATCAAGCATGCAGACTTTTCCGAGCAGGCAACCATCACCACCGACACCGGTATGGGCCGGGCTGACATGGTGATCAACCTTCCCGGAGGCAAGTCGCTAGCCATTGACTCCAAGGTTCCATTCAGCGCCTATCAAGAAGCCAGCGCTATCTCGGAACTTGCAACCGGCGAAGAAGCAAGCCGACGGGACCGCCTGATCAAGGACCACGTAGCCGCAGTAAGAAAACACATTGACGACTTGGGCAGTAAGGCCTATTGGACTGGCTTGAATTCGTCTCCAGATTTCGTGATCTGTTTTCTGCCGAGCGAATCTTTGCTTTCTGCCGCTCTGGATTCGGACCCCGCGCTGATGGAGTACGCATTCAAGAAAAACGTTGCGCTCTCGTCTCCGGTTTCGCTGTTTTCCGTTCTGAAAACAATCAACTACATTTGGCGCCAAAACGCGGATGAGTCCCAGGTTCGCTCAATGATAAAACTGGGCCGAGAGCTTTATGAACGAGTTGGAAAGCTTGCTACTCTCACCTCAGACCTTGGCAACAAACTAACCTCAACGGTGAAGTCCTACAACGCCTTCGTGTCCAGCCTGGAGTCCAGAATGCTGGTGACTGCCAGGAAGCTAAATGATCTTGACGAGAATGAGCTGGGAATTGACTCGATTACCGAACCCAAGCAAATCGAGGAATCTCCAACCGCAATGACCTCCAAGGAGCTTTCCGACGACTGAGCACTTATCGCTATAGTGTTGAGAACGCGCCTACAAAGATGTGAGTGGAATCTCAGTTTTTACTACCCCACCTTCAAGGAGTAACCATGGCAGGCAATACCTCCATAGTCACGCTCACGCCAGCCCCAACTCTCGACAGAACCTACTTCGTAAACAACTTAGAAGCTGGCGGTGTAAACCGTGCTACTCGAGTGGGCGAGGAGTTAGCCGGCAAGGGAATCAATGTTTCTAGAGCCCTAAGGCTTGCGAATATAGAAGCCCCTGGAATCGTGCCGATTGGTGATGCAGACACTGGCGTTCTGGAGCGCACAGGTTCTGAATTTCTCACGCCGCTTTGGGTTGAAGGGACACTTCGTGTCTCAACTACAATCGTCGAAGAAAACGGACCGACCACAAAAATTAATGAAAATCCAAGGGCCCTAAAGCAAGCTGACTGGGATCACGTCCTGAGACTCACTGAGGAAACCCTGGTCGCCAGTGGCGCCATGTGGTTGGTTGTCGCCGGCGCTCACCCAGACATACTGGAAACAGGCGAGGCAATAGATCTTCAGCCGCTATTCGATCTGACGAAAAAACTTGGTGTTCGCGTTGTGCTTGATACTTCCGGCCCCGCACTTCGTTTCTGGGCTCAAAATGGCAGCGCCACAGTTATGAAGCCCAACGCTCACGAACTAGCCGAGTGTGTCGGAAGAGAGCTCACTACTTTTGGGGACGTAATTGATGCGGCTCGCCAGCTAAACGGCTGGGGAATCGACTGCGTGATGGCTTCATTGGGAGTCGACGGAATACTTGCCGTCACAAGCTCGCACGCGATACATGCCCGCACAGCTCCCGTGAAGGTCATCAACACTGTCGGAGCTGGGGATTCGACCATTGCCGGGTTCCTTGCGGCACTGGCCACGCATCCGGCTGACGAGACCGCATACGGAGTTGGGTTCGACATAGCCGAAGGTATTTCGGCGGCGGTTCAATGGGGAGCGGCAAAAGTCCAACAACCTACCAGTGGACTCCAAAGCATTGAGAACCTTGTTTCAGCGACAGTTAACCAAAATCCAGACCGAAATCACCTTCTCGGTGAGCCAGCAAAGCCCTAAGGAGCAAACATCATGGCAGTCGTAACTTCCAACGAATATTCTGAGATGCTGAACCGCGCCAAAGCCGGGGGCTTTGCCTATCCAGCCCTCAATGTGTCGAGCTCCCAGACTTTGAATGCAGCCCTTGCCGGCTTGCAAGCAGCCGGTTCCGACGGCATCCTGCAGGTCTCCACGGGGGGAGCAGACTATTGGTCCGGTTCGACAATAAAGCACCGAGTTTCCGGCGCATTGGCCTTTGCTGCCTTTGCTAAAGAGGTCGCTAAAAACTATGACATCAAGGTCGCCCTCCACACCGATCACTGCTCAGAAGATCAGCTTGACGGATTTGTGCGTCCCCTCTTGGAGCTCTCGGCGGAAAGGGTTAGGTCGGGCGGCGAATCGATCTTCAACTCCCACATGTGGGATGGATCGGCAATTGCCCTGGATAAGAACTTGGTCATTGCCCAGGAGCTGCTTGCAAAGACCCACAATGTGGGAGCAGTTCTTGAAATTGAAGTGGGCGCGGTTGGCGGCGAAGAGGATGGCGTTGAAGGTGCAATCGATGAGCACCTCTACACAACTGTTGAAGACGGAATCAAGACCATCGAAGCTCTGGGTTTGGGTGAAAAAGGACGATACCTGTCGGCTCTAACCTTTGGAAACGTTCACGGTGTCTATAAGCCAGGCAACGTCCACCTTCGACCTGAGCTACTAGAGGAAATTCAGCGTGAGATCGGGGCGAAATACGGACAAGAGAATCCGTTTGACTTGGTCTTCCATGGCGGATCCGGATCAACCGACAAAGAGATATCCGATGCGGTTTCATTCGGTGTAATCAAAATGAACATTGACACCGACACCCAATACGCATTCACCCGGCCAGTGGTGAACCACATGCTAAAAAACTACGATGGCGTTTTGCGCATCGATGGCGAAGTTGGAAACAAGAAGCTCTACGACCCCAGGAACTGGGGAGCTGCCGCTGAGGCAGGCATGGCATCTCGAGTGATTCAGGCTGCCACGCAGTTGGGTTCCGCCGGCAAGTCCGCCTGGTAGTTTTCTAAAAAACTTCTCTAGGGGTAATTAGCGCTTTTTGTTCGACGTATCGTGACCTGCGCCTTTTAGCTCCTTGCGGAGCTCTTTTGGCAGCGAGAACTGAATGTCCTCTTCGGCAGTGGTGACCGTAGAAACGTTGCCAAAACCCTTCTCATCAAGGTAGTCGAGTACATCTGACACAAGCTCCTCAGGCACTGATGCGCCCGAACTCACTCCAACGGTTGCAACGCCTTCAAACCAGGACTCTTCAATTTCGGACGCAAAGTCGACTCGATAGGCGGCTTTCGCCCCTGCCTCAAGAGCAACTTCGACGAGCCTGACGGTGTTCGACGAGTTTGCCGATCCGACAACAATTACGAGATCGGAATCGGCACCGATTTTCTTGATGGCCACCTGGCGGTTTTGGGTGGCGTAACAGATGTCATCGCTGGGCGGATTCTCCAACAGCGGGAATCTCTCGCGGATTTTCAGAACAGTTTCCATGGTTTCGTCGACCGACAACGTAGTTTGAGAAAGCCAAATGACCTTACTCGGGTCTTTGACCTTGGCCTTTGCGATGTCTTCATTGCCGTCAATTAGCTGGACTATACCTGGAGCCTGACCTGCGGTTCCCTCAACCTCTTCGTGACCTTCGTGGCCAACCAAAAGAATGTCGTAACCCTCTTTTTCGAAGCGCTGAACCTCGCGGTGGACCTTGGTTACCAATGGGCAGGTAGCGTCGATGGTTTGTTGGTTCCTGGATTCGGCCATCGCAACTACCGCTGGAGAAACTCCGTGAGCACTAAAGATCATGACGCAACCCTCAGGGGCCTCATCCACTTCTTCAACAAATATTGCTCCACGACGTTCTAAGGAGCGCACGACATGTTTGTTGTGGACTATTTGCTTGCGAACATAAACCGGCGCTCCGTAGTGGTCTAAGGCCTTTTCAACTGCGATCACCGCTCGGTCTACTCCTGCGCAGTAGCCTCTCGGCGCCGCTAGGAGGACTTTCTTGTTCGTTCCAGTGTCTTTTAGGTCGGTATTGTTGATAAGGGTCACCATTCAATTCTACAAACCCCAGCAAGGAGGTCAGTTTGGAGCAAGCAGTCGGTAATGAGTTGCAATCCAAAGTTAGCACTGAGCATTCCCCATGGCAGGTTTCCACGCTATCTAAATCACTAAAGGACTGGATTGAGAAGCTTGGGAGAGTCTGGATTGAAGGAGAACTGCAGTCGTTCACCGAGCGCGGGACCAACATGTTTGGGTCAATCCGTGATCTAGACATTGAAAATTCAATTGAAATACACGCTTTTGCGAGCTCCGGAGCTGAGATAGCGCCCGGGCTTAGCCAAGGCGACCGAGTAGTAGCACTTGTGCAGCCGGTTTTCTGGCCGAAAAACGGCAAGCTAACGATGCGCGTTATCCAGATGCACAAGGTTGGACTTGGAGAGCTTCTTGAGCGAATCGAAAAACTTAAGCTTCAACTAATCGCCGAGGGCCTCACTGATGCGGGGCTAAAAAAGCCTCTCCCCTTTTTGCCAAACAAAATTGGCCTCATCACTGGTGCAAAATCTGACGCCGAGAAGGATGTTCTTCAAAACTCCCGGCTGCGCTGGCCCGAAGTCGAATTCGAAGTGATAAATACACTAGTTCAGGGCGATCGAGCAGTGGCAGAGATCATTTTGGCCCTTGAGCAACTGGACCTGATGACTGATGTAGACGTGATAATCATCGCCCGTGGCGGTGGAAGTTTCCAAGATCTACTTCCTTTTAGCGACGAGCGCCTGGTGCGGGCTGCCGCTGCAGCCAAAACGCCGATAGTCAGCGCCATTGGCCACGAAAATGACCAGCCACTTTTAGACTTAATTGCGGACCTCCGAGCATCAACACCGACCGATGCCGCTAAGAGAGTCGTCCCAGACATCGCAGAGGAGTTTTCCAAGCTCTCCAATGCCGCAGAACGAATTTGGTTTCGAATGTCGTCTCTGGTTGAAAACCAGCAGCAAAGCATTACCTCGATGAGGTCCCGGCCCGTTCTGGCATCTCCATTCGGTTTCGTTGATAACCAACAAGAAATTTTGACTCAAGCAACCAGAAGGCTTGTTGAAATCTTGGGCTTCCGAATTGAGCGGAGCACTGCTGAGGTTGAGCAGTTACATGCTCGCGCTAGGTCCCTGTCGCCGCAATTGACTTTGGAACGCGGCTACGCGGTGATAACTTCGGTCGATGGCAAGGTAATCAGCATGGCAAAAAAAGGCGAGGCCTTTAGTGTCGTTTCAGCCAGCCAGGAAATTTCAGCAACAGTAGATGATGTTAGGGAGAGAGATGTCAAAAGAAATTAGTTCACTGAGCTACGAGCAGGCCAGAGACGAGCTTCAGGAAGTCGTGCAGCAACTAGAGCAGCAAAATGTGAGCTTAGAGTCTTCAATGGCCCTCTGGGAGCGTGGTGAGGCTCTGGCTAAGCACTGCGAAGAGTGGTTGAGTGGCGCTCGCAAAAAACTAGACAAGGCATCCAAGGAGCGTCAGACCAAGTGAGCCTTACCCCAGAGCAGCGCCGAGCGAAACAAACCATAAGAAATCTAATCCTTTCACTGATTGTGACCACTGGCTTGGTGGCCGCAATCTACCTTGGTGTTCCAAGAGATGACAGCAATCGAATTGCTGCGGTGGATTACCAGACAATCTCCATGGAAGCCTCAGAATCACTCGGCCAGCAAGCTCTGAGCCCAGAGGTCCCCTCGGACTGGTGGGCTAACGCCGCACGATTAGAGACAAATCTCGGAGTTGTCAGTTGGTATGTCGGATTCGTGACCGAGGACAACCAGTACATTGGACTTTCTCAAGCATATGATTCCAATCCTTCCTGGGAGAGCGACTTACTAAGCAGTAACTTCCAAGACGGGCAAATCGAACTGTCGGGATTGACCTGGGAAATATGGCCAACAATCAACCCATCTTCTCCTCCCGGGACCACTGAATATGCGCTTTTGCACCGACTAGAGAATTCTGTGGTTGTAATCTATGGAACAGCTGTTACGGCTGATTTTGAAAAGCTGGCAAAAGCTATTTCATCTGAACTCAACTAGGAAATTTATGGCCGAAGTTCTGACCTCCGAGCAAGCTTGGAGCAAGCTAGTGCGAGGCAACAAGAATTTCGTATCCGGTGTACCCGAGCACCGGCATCAAGACGCTGAACAACGACGCGAGCTAGCAGGAGAGCAAACACCGTTCGCAGCAGTTTTTGGCTGCTCAGATTCGAGACTTGCAGCGGAGATGATCTTCGATGTTGGGCTTGGCGACTTATTCGTTGTTCGAAATGCAGGCCAAGTGTTGGCGGAGACAATTCTGGGTTCTCTGGAATTCGCGGTTGAAGTAATAGGCGTCCCTTTGATACTCATACTCGGCCACGACCAATGTGGTGCTATCAAGGCTGGAATGGCCGCTCAAGAGGGAAAGTTGTCTGCAAAAGGCGAGTTCATTCACAATATTGTGAACCGAATTACTCCGACCATTGAGCGCGGACTGGCCCTCGGAGAAACGTCGATCGACGAATTTACCAACCGCCACATCAGAGATACCGTCCAGGAAATTGCTGACAAATCCGCCGTTATTAGAGATGCAATCGAGGCCGGTCGAGTTGCGATCGTCGGAGCACAGTACAAACTAGAGCTTGGTGAAGTCCGCGTAGTCGAATTTCGTGGAACAATCGAATTAGACAGATAGCGAGAGATTGATGGAATATCGCATAGAGCAAGACACCATGGGTGAGGTAAAAGTTCCCAAAGACGCGCTCTACCGGGCTCAAACACAACGTGCGGTTGAAAACTTTCCAATCTCCGGAACCAGATTAGAAAAAGAGCAGATAGTCGCTCTGGCCCGCATCAAAAAAGCTGCAGCACTAGCTAATGCCCAGCTGGGCATTCTTGACGAGAGTATTTCCGCATCAATTCAGTTTGCCGCTGATCAGATTATCGCCGGCGAACACCATGAGCACTTCCCCGTAGATGTATTTCAAACCGGCAGTGGCACTAGCTCGAACATGAACATGAACGAGGTCTTAGCAACTCTAGCCACCAGTCACTTGGGATCCGAGGTTCACCCAAACGATCACGTAAACATGTCGCAATCCTCCAATGATGTATTCCCGACGTCAGTTCACGTTGCAATCACCAGCGCGCTTATCAAAGATCTCCTGCCTTCACTCGATTACCTAGCCGGACATCTTGAAAAAAAGGCGATCGCTTGGAATGATCTGGTTAAGCCTGGCCGTACCCACTTGATGGACGCCACCCCGGTCACTTTTGGGCAGGAATTTGCCGGCTATGCAGCGCAAATCCGATACGCGATCGAGCGAGTCGAAGCGACCCTGCCGAGAGTCAGCGAAGTCCCGCAGGGCGGGACCGCCACAGGCACCGGCATAAACACACCCAAGGGCTTCCCCCAGGCAATAATTAGCCATCTAGCCAAGGAAACTGGCCTCCCGATCACCGAAGCTCGTGACCACTTTGAAGCGCAGGGCGCGAGAGACGCGCTCGTGGAGGCATCCGGTGCGCTTAAGGTTTTGGCGGTAAGCCTAACTAAAATCAACAACGATATTCGTTGGATGGGATCTGGCCCAAACACTGGACTCGGCGAACTGCAGATTCCGGATCTTCAGCCCGGTAGCTCAATCATGCCCGGCAAAGTGAATCCGGTAATCCCGGAGGCGGTACTAATGGTTTGCGCAAAAGTAATTGGAAATGATGCGACCGTGACTTGGGCCGGTGCAAGTGGAAACTTCGAGTTGAACGTTGCTATCCCTGTCATGGGGAACGCTCTCCTGGAGTCGATCAGGTTGCTTTCAAGCTCAATGCGTGTTCTTGCCGACAAAACAATCGATGGCTTACTGGTGAATGAGGATAGGGCCAAGGCGCTCGCAGAATCATCACCGGCGATAGTCACACCCTTGAATAAGGTCATCGGATATGAAGCGGCCGCAAAGATTGCCAAGCACGCGGTGGCAAACAGTGTCACGGTGAAACAGGCCGCGCTTGATCTAGGGTATGTCGACGGCGACACACTGAGCCTCGAGCAACTCGACCAGCTGCTAGCAGTACTTCCTATGACCAGGCCTCCCCAGTAATAACTGCCGACACCGGTGAATAGGAAACGACCAAAAACCCAATGAGTAAATAGGGTCCCAGAGGTATTAGCGTTCGGGGATTTAGTTTTCCCATCACTAAGCCAACAAGACTGGCTGAGCTTGCCAGGGCCAGACTAAGACTCAGAGAAAATAAAACTAGAGCCGGCGAATGCCAACCTAGGCAAACATGCATCGCAGTCAAAAGTTTTACGTCGCCCATCCCAATTGCGCCGAATCTAGCCAGCAGGAAGCCGATAAGAGCGGTTACTACCCCGAGCGCGATACCCACTGCAAAATCCTCCCAGAGTGCCTCAAGGAGGCTGGTAAGCAGTGTTCCAGCAATGGAAGTAGAGATCAAAAAGTAGGTGTGCTTATTTGGAAGCCGGTGTTCTCTAACATCAGTGATCGACAGCGGGATAGCAAGAGCAGCAATGAGTGCTATCGGAACCAAAGATAAATAACCTGCGAACATCACCACAAGCTAGAACCAAAGTGGTGGGGACGTTCTGGGTTATCCCCAGTTGTTAGTCAAGTAGCTCGGTCACCAACGCTGCAATTTCACTTCGCTCCGACCTCGTCAGAGTGACGTGGCTGAAGATTGACTGGCCCTTGAGCTTCTCTACAACTGAAGCAACTCCATCGTGCCTTCCAACTCGTAAGTTGTCGCGTTGAGCCACGTCGTGAGTCAAAATAACGCGGGATTTTTGACCTATCCGAGAGAGCATTGTCAGTAGAACGTTTCTCTCAAGCGACTGTGCTTCATCGACAATTACGAAGGTGTCGTGGAGTGATCGACCGCGAATGTGAGTGAGCGGCAAAACCTCGAGGATTCCACGATTCATGACTTCTTCGATTACCTCTTTAGAAACCAGCGCCCCAAGGGTGTCAAAAACTGCCTGCGCCCAGGGGTTCATTTTCTCGGCTTCGGAGCCGGGCAGATAGCCCAGTTCCTGCCCACCTACGGCGTATAGCGGGCGGAAGACCATGATCTTCTTGTGCTGGCGTCTTTCCAGCACTGCTTCTAGGCCCGCACACAAAGCTAGAGCGCTCTTCCCTGTTCCCGCGCGTCCCCCCAGAGAGACGATGCCCATTGCCGGGTCCAGCAGTGAATCGATGGCAAGCCTTTGCTCTGCCGATCGGCCATGAAGACCAAAAAGGTCTCGATCGCCCTTGACTAGACGAATAGTGCGGTTCTCGCTAACTCGACCCAGCGCGCTTCCTCTTTCAGAAACCAGAACCAGACCAGTGTTCATCGGCAACTCCTTGGCCGAATCATGAACTAATTCCTCGTTGTCATAGAGGTTCGCCATGTCATCACCAGAAAGCGACACCTCAGCAATACCGCTCCACTCATCGGTTGCCAGCTCGTGGAGGTATTCTTCAGCGTTCAGGCCGATAGACGAGGCTTTTACTCTCATCGGAAGATCCTTGGATACGAGCGTGACTTGGAAACCCTCGTTTTGAAGGTTTGCCGCTACGGCCAAAATACGGGAATCGTTATCCCCCAGCTGAAACCCCGTTGGCAAAATGCTTTGCTCGATGTGGTTGAGCTCTACTCTGAGGGTCCCGCCCTGGCCAACTTCGACCGGGAAGTCAAGTCGCTCATGCTTTTTTCGAAGGTCATCCAGAAGGCGCAGCGCCTTTCTCGCGAAGAACCCAATCTCTAAATCGTTTCGCTTTTTTTCAAGCTCATTGATAACCACGATTGGCAAAACAACTTCGTGTTCGGCAAACCTAAACATTGCTTTGGGGTCGGATAACAGCACAGAGGTGTCAAGGACGAATGTCCTCAACGCAGTTGGTGTGTGTTCCTTGATTTTCTTGGCTCTTGGGCTCACCGCCTCAGGCTCAACTCCGGCTTTGTTTTTCGAATTGGTCCTGGGGCTTGAGGTATTTGCCAATTTGGCTCCTGTCGGTATGAACCTTTTTCTAAATCTAGACCTGCGTTTTTCGCAAGACGTAAAAAGACACGCCGGATATCAAATCGTTCACCTATCTATTTGCTAACTTCCGTAGCGACGATGCCTGCCTTGAAAGTCTCGAAGCGCCCGCAGAAAATCAACTCTGCGGAAATCTGGCCAAAGAGCCTCTGCAAAGTAAAACTCGCTATTAGCGCTTTGCCAAAGCAGGAAGCCGCTTAGGCGCTGCTCACCGCTGGTTCTAATTAGCAAATCGGGATCTGGCTGGCCGCCGGTGTAAAGATGCTCCGCAATAAGCTCCGGGGTCATTACCTCAGCAAGCTGGTCAACGGTACTGCCGTCTTTTGAATGCTTCCGCAATATATCCCTCATGGCATCTGCTATTTCCTTGCGACCCCCGTAGGCGATCGCAAGGTTCACATGCGTTCCAGAATTATTACTGGTCGCTTTTTCAACAGCCGCTAAACGCCCAATCGCCCGCGCAGGAAGTGCCTCTTTATCCCCCACCATTTGTAATTTCCAGCGCCCAATATCCGCCAGCTCCTCGCTCATAGACACGATGATGTCCACAAGTTCGGTCAGCTCTTGACTGGTTCTTCCCTTGAGGTTGTCGGTGGAAAGTAAGTAGAGAGTCACGTGCCTCACGCCGAGATCAGAGCACCATGATAAAAACTCGATTATCTTTTTTGCCCCGGCCGCGTGACCCTGGCCGGCGGCCTCGAAGCCTTGCACTTTAGCCCAACGTCGATTCCCATCCACCATCACACCAATGTGTTTGGGCATGTCCTCTTTGCTCAGGTTCCGCTCAAGAACTTTGGAATATAGGCCGTATAGCAAATTCTGCACCTTTGAATGCTACCTGAAACAACTCGATGCCCTAGCCTTGAGAACATGGCAAAGTCAGATTCCCCGGATCCGCTTCACGTACCACTCAGCGGTCTCAAGGGCTCCGTCACTCAGGACGATTTTCGGCCAAGTTGGAGAGGGTGGATCCACACCGGAGTGTTGCCATTCGTAATCGCTGCCGGAGTTCTGTTAATCGTCTTCTCTGACGGCTGGCAAGCTAAAACTGCTGCGGCGATCTACTTCGCCAGTTCAATTTTGCTGTTTGGAAACTCTGCCCTGTATCACCGCTTCAACTGGGGGCCAGTTACCAAGGTCGTCCTGAAGCGTATCGATCACTCAAACATTTTCCTGTTGATCGCGGGAACCTACACCCCGATGGCTGTCACCGCATTGGTCGCCGACAAGGGCATCTGGCTTTTGACCGCAGTCTGGTCAACAGCGCTTCTGGGAATTGGCTTTAGGATCTTTTGGATAAACGCACCCAGGTGGCTTTACGTTCCGATTTACCTGGGAATGGGCTGGATAGCAGTCCTATTCGTTCCAGATTTCCTTGAAACAAATTGGGTCATGATGACGCTCGTAATTGTTGGTGGGCTGTTTTATTCATTGGGGGCCGTGTTCTACGGACTAAAACGTCCGAACCCGTCTCCGAAGCACTTTGGCTTTCACGAGATTTTCCATGCGCTCACAGTTGCGGCTTTTTTCTGCCACTGGACCGCATGTCTACTTATTGGTCTGGACCCTCTTCTGGGCTCGCTCGCTTCGGCTTCATAGGAGGCTCCGGCCGATCCGGCTTCGTAATTTCGATGTTTCCCAGCTCTTCTGCTGCGAGCTTTGCCCTTATTTCAGTGCGATAGCGAGTGTCTCTGACTCTGCGGTTCATGTCAAAAATTAGTGCCACCGCGATACCGGCCACTGAAAAAGTCACGATAAAGCCGATAAGTCCCGGTGAGTTGTAAGTGTCGTCGGGCACTGGGATTGGAGTGGCAGTAACTTCGATAAATATCGCTAGCAAGAAATCCATTACTCAAGTATTCCACCTGTGCCTTAAACTTTTAGCACGATGAGTACAAATGAAGAGCTCCTGGCTAATCGCTACGGCGCCAAGAAGCCAAGTAACCCGATTAGAAATCGAGTGCTATCCATACTCGGGGTATCTGGATTGGTCGCAATGGCTGGATACTTCGCGTTGGCGAACTACTCCCCTGTCACAAGCACCGACGTGGGATTCCGGGTGCTTTCGGAATGGCGTACCGAAGTTGATTTTGAACTTAGTAAACCGGCTGAAGCCGTTGTTCTCTGCTCGTTTGAGGCCCTGGATAACAGCTTCGGAGTTGTTGGCTGGGCAGAGTATGAATTTGGCCCTTCCGATACCACAACCAACCGCTACACCATAAACCTCAACACTTATTCGATGGCGGTAACAGGCTTGGTCGACGAGTGCAGGCTGCGTTAGAGTATTTATGGCTCGCTAGGCGGGCTGTTTCAATACCCGAAAGAGATTTTTATGAGCGACGACCTATTGCTTACCCAAGCGGCCTTTGACAGGCTCATGGCTGAACTCACTCAACTTATGACAGTTGAGCGAGGGCTGATAAGCCGCAAGATTCAGGAGGCCCGCGAAGAAGGCGACCTAAAAGAGAACGGGGGCTACCACGCCGCCAAGGAAGAGCAAGGCAAACTGGAATCCAGAATCAACCGACTTCAAAACATGCTCGGAAATGCCGAGATCGGCGAAGCCGACCCTTCAGATGGAGTCGTCAAACAGGGGCTCGTCGTTAGCTGCAATCTGAACGGTTCTCCGTTGGAGTTTTACCTAGGCAGCAATGAAGTCTTTGACGGAACTGAATTCCAGGCAAAAATCGACGAGGGTGACCTCGACGTTTACAGTCCAGATTCACCGATCGGTAAAGCGGTGATGGGGCAAAAAGTTGGGAGCTCCGTCAGCTTTAGTGCACCAAACGGTAAGGAAATAGCGGTCGAAATTTCGGGTCTAAAAAACTTTAGCTTTTAGTCTTCGGTCATTCGTGGGCTGAGGCCCGCTGCTTTCAGCGACTCGAAGACCTCGTCGCGATGAGACCTGCCACGCGTTTCGATGCTCAGCTCTAATTCAACTTCGCTTATTTGAAGGCCGTCACCGTGCCTTGTGTGAAGAACCTCTACAACGTTAGCTCCGGCGTCTGCTACGGCCTGCGCCGTTAGGACCAGCTGTCCGGGACGGTCCGGAAGCATTACGGCTATGTTTGTGTATCGATCAGATGCCGCCAGCCCGTGACGGATCACGCGTTGCAATAGCAATGGATCAATGTTCCCACCCGAAAGTATTACCGCAGTTGTCCCGGATAGTTTGACCTTGTTCGCCAGAATTGCCGCAACTCCAACCGCTCCACCAGCCTCGACTACCAGCTTTGACTTCTCCATGACAATAACCATGGCCTTAGCCATCTCGTCTTCGGTAACAGTAACTATTTGGTCGACATGCTGGCTTATGAGATCGAAGGGAATTTGACCAGGCTTGCCCACGGCGATTCCGTCCGCAATTGTCGGTGACATTTTTATCGCAACCGGCTTTCCTGCTGCGAGAGACACTGGATAAGCCGCTGCTGCTTCGGCCTGTATTGCAATGACATTTATCTTTTTGCCACGCTTTGCAGCCATGAGTTTCGCGACAGTTGCGACGCCGGCAGCCAACCCTCCGCCTCCCAAACAAACCAGAATGTTGTCGACTTCAGGAAGGTCTTGGAGAATTTCAAGCCCCACAGTGCCCTGCCCAATTACTACGTCTCTGTCGTCAAAAGGAGGAATCAATACCGCTCCTGATTTCTCGGTGAACTCCCGAGCAGCCTTCATCGTCTCGTCAACAATCTGGCCGGTCAGGATAACCTCGGCACCGAAATCTAGGGTTGCCTGATATTTAGGAAGTGACGCGCCAACCGGCATAAAAATAGTCGCTTTAATTCCAAGCTCTTTGGCCGCGTAAGCCACACCCTGTGCATGATTGCCGGCCGATGCCGCCACCACTCCCCGGGCTCGATGCTCTGGCGATAGTTTCGAAATTATGTTGTAGGCACCGCGTAGCTTAAAGGAACCCGTTCTCTGCAGATTTTCGCACTTAAAAAACACCGGACTGTCAATGTACTCGCTTAGCCAGTCACTCTTTAGTAGCGGAGTTCGAACCGCAACACCGACGATGGTCTGCTGAGCCTCTTCGAATTGCTCTAGCGTGATTGGTTCAACTGCTGCCATTAGGAAACCTCAAAATCTAAGAATGACTAGAAGTCTAGTGATTTAGAAGCCCTTACCAATTTGCTTGAGTCTTTCGACTCTCTTAGTTATAGGGGGATGGGTGGAGAATGCGCGCTCCACGAACCCCGGCTTAAGAGGGTCATTTATGTACATGTGCGCCATCGCGGAGTTCGCGCGCTTCATGGGCTTTCCAAATTCACCGAGCTTAACCAGTGCCGATGCCAGGCCATCTGGGTAGCGAGTCATCTCAACCCCAGAGGCATCAGCCAGATATTCACGCTGTCTGGACACGGCAGCCGAAACTAGGGGTCCAATTAGCCACGCGATTATCATTCCGACAACCCCTGCTAGAACAAGAATCAACCCAAGTTGACCGCTATTTCGATTGCCCCCCATTCTGGAATAAAAAGACATACGAATTGCTATGTCTGCCAGTAGGCCAACGGCGGAAATCAGGCCAAAAACAATCATCGAGACGCGAATGTCATAGTTTTTCACGTGCGACATCTCATGAGCCATGACACCTTCAAGCTCGTTGTCATCCATGATCTCCAGCAGGCCGGTCGTAACTCCAACGACTGCGTTTTCGGGATTTCTCCCGGTAGCGAAGGCGTTTGGCGCGGCGTCTTCGATCAGGTACACCTTGGGCATCGGCATGCCCTGTGAGATGCTCAGATTTTCTACTATGTTCCACAATCTTGGATTATCTTTTTTCTCAATTTGCTTGGCCCCACTCACCGAAATCGCTATTCGGGAGCCGGCGTAGTACTGGATCAACGCGTAGACGATTGCAAATGCGACGATAAAAATCGCACTAGACCCGTTGCCGCTGTATGCGCCCCAGAGAAAGGCGATGCCACCGAGAAGCACAATGAAGCCGGTGATTATAAATACGGTATTTCTCTTATTCCTGGCGATCGCCGAGTACACGTGGGGCGCTTAGAACTTAACTGTAGGCGGCTCTGCAATGGCGTCGGGGTCTTCAACCTCGAAAAACTCGCGCTCAGAGAAGCCTAGGTTTGAGGCAAAAACATTATTTGGAAACTGCAAGATCTTCGTATTCAGTTCGCGCACTCCACCGTTGAAAAAGCGCCTAGCAGCCATTACTTTATCCTCGGTATCGGTAAGCTCTCGCTGCAGCTCGAGAAAGTTGGTAGATGCTACAAGTACTGGGTAGGCCTCTGAGACCGCGAAAAGGCTCTTCAGGGCTCCCTGGAGGGCTCCCTCTGCCTTCCCGGCTTGCGCTGGGTGCTCGAGCGCCTCAGGCGAAACAGTGGCGGCCCGCGCTTTTGTTACATTTTCAAAAACTTCTTTTTCGTGGGACGCATAGCCTCGAACGGTTTCAATCAGATTGGGGATCAAATCTGCTCTGCGCTTGAGCTGAACGGTGATGTCGCTCCAGGCCTCGTCTACCCTAACCTTGAGGGTTACCAGCGCGTTGTATGTCACCCATAGGTACAGCCCCAAAAGGACTACTAATCCAATTACGACCCAAATTGCGATATCCACGTTATTCCTTAGCGTCTAGACCCAAAAGACTATGCCCTTTTGCTGTGATGTGACTGACAAACCTGGTGCCCCGAGTGGGACTCGAACCCACACTGTGACGATTTTAAGTCGTCTGCCTCTGCCATTGGGCTATCGGGGCAAAGGACAAAATACCTTGGAGTTCTCCCAGGTTTTTCGTCCTAGAAATTATTTTCCAGTTTTGGCAGCCCAGGTTTCAAAGAATAGTCGCGGGTTGCGCATCGCCTCGACACTTGAAAGGTCGCGGCCCAGGAAGATGTTCCAGAACCAACCGGAGACAACGCGAATTTTGCGTTCCCAGGTTGGCATTGCCAGCCCATGGTAGCCGCGGTGCGCTATCCATGCCACAAAACCAGTTAGCCCAATTTTTCCAGACTGGAAAACGCCAACTCCAATACCTAATCCAGCAACGGCCCCGAGGTTTTTGTGGTGGTATTCGTGTGGCGCTTCTCCCCGAATGTCTCCGACGATATTCTTGGCCAAAAGCTTCGCCTGCCTGACTGCATGCTGGGCGTTTGGAACACAGTAACCTCCGACTCCACCACCGGTTGTATCCGGAACAGCGGCCACATCCCCTGCGGTCCAAGCACCTGCAATAACTTTTTCACCATCGACAATTTGCAATCGAGTGTTAGCTGAAATTCGGAATCTGTCGTCCAGCGGGAAATCGCAGTTCTTAACAATCGGTGCGGCAGCTACACCCGCGGTCCAGATAATCAAATCTGACTCCATCGACTGTCCGGTAGACAAGGTGACTAGGCCTTTTTCAGCTGAGGAAAGCTGCGTGTTCAGGTGTACCTTCGCGTTGCGCTTTTCCAGGTTGGCTATTACCCAGAGCGAGGTTTTCAAGGAAACTTCCGGCATGATTCGTCCGGCTGCCTCGACTAAGTGAAATTCAATTTCCTCAAAATCAATCTGAGGATAGTAGCGCACCAATGCCGTGGCCGCGCTGAGAAGCTCAGCGAAAGCCTCCACTCCAGCGAAGCCTCCCCCAACCACTACGGTTGTCAACAATCGACTTCGTGACTTGCTGTTTTTGGGCAGTGCTGCTGCGCGCTCAAAGTTTCCGACCATGCGGTTGCGAATCTCAACGGCCTCTTCAACCGTCTTGATTCCAATTGCCTCTTCGGCAACGCCCTTGATCGGGAAAGTCCTGGTTACGGCTCCGGCCGTCATGATTATTTGGTCATATTCCAAAACTCTGTTTTTGCCGCCTGGGATCTTTACGGTTGCCTTTTTTTGCTTATGGTTCACTTTTGTCATACTTCCGGCAATAAGTGTGGTCTTCCTCAAATGCTGACGGTGGGAAACGATAACGTGGCGCGGCTCAATCGAGCCGGCCGCCACCTCTGGCAAAAATGGCTGATAGGTCATGTAAGGCAGCGGATCGACGAGCGTTATTTCTGCTTCATTCTTTCCTAAAGTTTTCTCGAGCTTCCAGGCAGTGTAAAAGCCGGCATAGCCGCCACCAATGATGAGTATTTGCTGCTTCGGCTTTGGATCAAATATTTTTTCGGCCACAGCATTAGGGGTCTTGGAGTTTAGTTTCGCAATAGTCATTATGTTTGCGCTGGTTACTTTCGTATTTTTCTACCCTGGCCCTCATTGCGCCATTTGCGCAGTGCTAACCAGAGCAACGGTGCCGCGGGCGTTATCAGTAAATAGAGTAGCGGGTTTAAGTACCAGGATGCTTGGGAAGCTTGCGATTGAAGAGCGTTTCGAGTGTCGGGTGCACCTAAAAAGCTCTCGGGCGCGATCGGGGTAACAAGATTTGACCCTTCAGGCTCGGCTGTTTCGGATGCTCGATAAAGAGATACCCAGTAACTCAGTGAGCCGAGTGGGTTTGTCGTTGCCGTCAATGCCGATGCGATGGCGGATGTTGGATCAACTAAGCCAAATCCATAAAACTCGTCGAACCCCGGCTCTCCTAAATCTCGAGTGGTATTAATCAGTCGGAAAACTATGTCGTTCGCGCTAGCCTCAGGGTCCTTCGCTCTCATAAGGGCAACGACGCCGCTGACAATCGGAGTGGCAGCCGACGACCCTGACCAACCGGCAATTTGATCCCCCGGATAGCTGCCAAAAAGACCGGCCCCGGGTGCACCCAGTGTCACATCGATACCGGCTGTTCCTGCTAGCCCAGTAGCCTCGAGGTTCTGATTTAGTCCAGTTACGGAAATAACCCCCGGAATGGTTGCTGGAGCCGCTGGACGGTAGTTGCCATCTGAGTCATTACCGCTTGCGGCGACAACCACCACATCATTTTCAAAGGCGTATAAAAACGCGTTATCCCAACTAACTGGCCAAGTGGCCGAGTTGCGACTAAGTGACAGGTTTATGACATCCGCCCCGGCGTCAACCGACCAAATAATTGCCGCCGCTATTTGGGCATCAGTGTCACTTGATTCAACACCCAAGCCGACGGAAACCGATAGCAACTTTGCACCTGGTGCTATTCCAATGATCCCTCCGCTTTCAAGTCCTTGGCCCGCAATTAGGGACGCCACCATCGTGCCGTGGTAACCACTGGTGCCCACCGGCGTTGTTCCTTCGGGTGTCCCCACCCTGGAAAAGTCCGCTCCCCCAATAACTGTCGATGCCAAATCAGGGTGGGTAACATCGACACCCGTGTCAATGACCGCTACGACCACCCCTTCTCCTCCCAGAGGCTGACCAACCTTGTCCCCGAGCTCTAAAAGCCACCAGTGATCCGAAGGGGCGAGGGTTGCCCCCAATATTGCAATTGCCACTATCCCTGCGGCTAACTGCACTTGCAAACCTCAGGGGACCACTCAAGGGCCTCGAGGGCGGCGTCTCCCATTGGGTTCACGCCCGGACCCTTCGCTAACGAGTGCGCAACCAGGGCGTGAAGGCACTTAACCCGCTCTGGCATGCCTCCAGCTGAAAAATTAGCAAGCTCCTCAACCACTTCCAGCTCATCACGCTCGGCCAGATAGGACTCGTGCGCCACCATATAAGCAGCTTGTAAATCCTGGTTATTCGCCATCTCCGATTGTAAATCAGCCATAAAACCCGAGGCCTCGAGGGTTGAAATTGCGGCAGTAGCTGCGGGTTGCGTTAGATAGTAAAGGGTTGGAAACGGCGTGCCATCGTCTAGCCTGGGCGAGGTCTTGACGACGAGTGGACGTTCGCAAACGCAGCGGCAAGCTATCTCCAATATTCCCCTTGCCGGCCTGCCTAACTGCCTAGAAACTTCATCAACATCTTTTGCAAGCACCAAACTTATTACTCCTCGACCGGAGTTTCCATTGCCGAGCGCAGCAAAGTCTCCATGAGTGAATCCACCCAGTTGGCCTTCGCCGCTGAAACCTCCAGGCTTATCTCATCGGCATTCCGCTGCTGGGCAAGCAAGGCCCCCAAGGTATTTGAAGTATCGGAAAAATCGAGACCCTCAGAGTCCATCACTAGGTATGAGACTTCTCCGGGCAGCACGTAATAGAGCCTGTCCCTGGCTTGAGAGCGTATATAAATCGGATCCTGCCAGCGGTCCCGTTCCGCCTGCATGTCCACCACGGCGTCTTTAGCAAGCTGGATGCTCTGCTCCATCTCCACTATTTCTCGACGCTGGTTTAGGTAACTTTGGACGTCTGGGGAGATTAGATAAGTGCCAAGAATGATTACAAGAATCACGCTCACCGACACACTGTTCAGCCTCAGCATTCGCTGAAGAATTCTCCCCTGGCTCAATGCCACCGGGACCTTTGACTCGCGTGAATTTGTAGCCATAACTATTTGATAATACGAGCTATACCGACAGAAACCACTTTGCCCCGGGGCTAGTCGCGGTATCTAGGAAAGGCTGAGCGTCCTGCATATTTGGCAGACTCGGCCAATTCCTCTTCGATCCTTAGGAGCTGGTTGTACTTGGCAACTCGCTCTGACCTTGCCGGCGCACCGGTTTTTATCTGTCCGGCGTTGGTTGCGACAGCGAGATCGGCAATGTAAGTGTCCTCGGTCTCTCCGGAACGGTGAGAAATAATGGCGTTCATTCCGTGAGTCTGTGCGAGCCAGACGGCGTCCATTGTCTCGGTGAGAGTTCCAATCTGGTTAACTTTCACCAAAATCGCATTGCCCGCGGCCATATCAATTCCCTTTTGCAGGCGGGCTGGGTTTGTGACGTACAAATCGTCTCCCACCAGCTGAACTTTTTCGCCCAGTTCCTTGGTCATGCTCGCCCAACCAGCCCAATCATCCTCGGCAAGCGGGTCCTCGATCGAGACCAAAGGGTAGTTCTCCAAAAGCTCCGCGTAGTAAGCGACCATTTCGTCGGCTGTTTTCTTGACGCCCTCGAAGTTGTAGCTGGAGGTTGCTTCATCGTAGAACTCAGTAGAGGCGACATCCAGAGCAAGTGCGATTTCCGTGCCGAGCTTGTAGCCGGCCAACTCGATCGCCTCTGAAATAAGATCCAAGGCCGCCCTGTTGGTCGGAAGGTCAGGAGCAAAACCGCCCTCATCGCCCAAACCGGTTGCCAAACCTTTCTCGGCTAGCAACTTCTTGAGTGTGTGGTAGACCTCAGCGCCCCATCGCAGTGCCTCGGAGAATGACTCAGCCCCGAGTGGAACAATCATGAATTCTTGAATGTCAACACCGTTATCCGCGTGCGCACCACCGTTGATTATGTTCATAAGTGGAACTGGCAAGACGTGAGCGTTTGAGCCGCCCAAGTAACGATATAAAGGCATGTCAACCGACTCAGCTGCGGCTCTCGAAGTCGCTAGTGAAACACCCAAAATAGCGTTCGCGCCTAGCTTGGCCTTGTTTGACGTTCCATCAATACGCATCAACTCCAAATCAACTGCTCGTTGATCGGTTGCGTCGAAATCTAAAAGTGCCTCATCGAGAGTCTCAACAACGGCCCTGACGGCATTCTGCACACCTTTACCCAGGTAGCGATCCTTATCGCCGTCACGGGATTCGTGGGCCTCAAAGGCTCCGGTAGATGCTCCAGAGGGGACCGCAGCCCTACCGAATGAATTATCCGAAAGAAGTACTTCAACCTCAACCGTTGGGTTGCCTCGAGAGTCCAGGATTTCGCGGGCACCGATCGCAGTGATGATTGACAAGATGTCTCCTTAGCTAAGCGTGAATAGAAAAATGTTGAAGTTACGAAAGCGGCGCTGGTTTCAAAAAGAGTTTAGTCAGTTAGTCGATCGCGCGAATATCAAGGTCACTTGCTCGAACAGTGCCGGAGTCGAGTTGAGCAAGCTTTTCAAATCCCTGCTTGGCTAGCGAAGCCATTTGAACCTTGAAGTTCTTTTGTCGAAACTCGATTCGACATCTAAAGCCTTGAGCTATTAGTTCGCTCTGAATGCTCAGTGCTTGCCCGGTCAGTGCATCGGAATTGATCATCAACACCAGGCTAGGGGTTTGCTCCTTCGGCAAGCTTGCAAGCTCAATAATGCGCTCAATACCGAGGGAAATGCCGACTGCCGGAGCGTCGGTTCCGGACCATTTTCCGACCATGGAGTCATACCTCCCGCCTCCGCCAATCGAAGCGGATGCAAGTGGGTGCTCAATTTCAAAAATTGCTCCGGTGTAGTAACCCATTCCCCTTACAAGGCTTGCGTCGTAGCGAATCCCGGAAGCCAGAGGTCCCATGGCGTCAACTAGAGGCTGGAGAATTTCGGGGAACCGGCTCTGATCCAAGTTCGAGAGCCACTCAAAGCCAGCGTCCGCGACCGACTTTCCGAATTTTTCGCCCAGCTCCGCAATAACGCCATCAATGCCTAATTTGTCCAACTTGTCTATCGTGACCATGGCAGATAGCTGTTCGTGTTCGGGGACGCCAATCTTTGAAATGCTTTGGGTTAGAACTTCTCGGTGGTTAATCCTGATAATCGCATCATCCAGCCCCAGGTCCGCAAGCGCTGACAAGGACGCCGACAGAAGTTCGGCTTCGGCCAAAATGCTTGCATCGCCAATAATATCGATGTCGCACTGGAGAAACTGTCGGTACCGACCCTTTTGAGGCCTTTCCGCCCGCCACACTGGTCCAATTTGTATTGCCTTGAACACTCTTGGCAAGACGGCCTGGTTTGTTGCAAAATATCTGGTTAACGGAACCGTTAGGTCAAAGCGCAAGCCCAAATCGGCTAGGCCGGAACCAGAGCTAATTGCGGCATCGAGGTCGTCTCCACGCTTTAGGACCTGGAACACTAACTTTTCATTATCGCCGCCCTGGCCCGAGGTGAGCCTTGATAAATCCTCGAGTGCAGGCGTCTCTACTTCTTGAAATCCTCGTGCCAAGTAGCCCTGGCGGACGCTTGAAATCAGACGTTCCCGCAAGACCTTGTCTTCCGGAAGGATGTCGCGCATTCCGCGCGGGGGATTCACTTGATTAGCCACGTTCAAAGTCTGGCACAGACTGGTAATTATCTACTTCCCTAAACCGCGGCTATCTTGAAAAATTTGGGGCC
>Ga0307488_10000135_pt1 | contig 53007 bp, 57 predicted proteins | sample SB02metaG_FD_202248 | JGI IMG/M metagenome (GOLD analysis project Ga0307488, IMG submission 202248) | Sea-ice brine microbial communities from Beaufort Sea near Barrow, Alaska, United States - SB 0.2 | ecosystem: Environmental > Aquatic > Marine > Coastal | place: USA: Alaska | collected... | reverse complement strand
AAAGACTATATACCCCCATCTCATAGCAACAACAAAGGGCGACGCTCCGAGGGGCCACCGGTCAGAAAAAAAGACCCACCCACCGCCGAGGCGGTGAGCAGGTCGGCGACAGCGACCCCGCAGGGCCGCCGGTGTTCTCGTGTGCGTGTTCAATCCCATAGGCGATTAGCATGGTAGCGGCCACGGATTTCAGACAGTGGTGCAGGGGTGAAGTGAAGGTCACGCTCTGCGCCGCCGAATAACATACCTTGAGTGGCTTGCAATTCACCAAGGGTCAAGTAGCCGAGTTCATCACAGTCAGGGCCGAGGACGGACACCATGAAGCCGAACATTTCGCCGGTTGCGTGGTCGTATTCGGTAGCGTAGAAAGCACCACGGCCACCGAAGAAGAACCGCACATGTGCCACGGGGTCTTCGATGTTCTCGGTTGCACGCATTGCAGGCAGTCGGCGTCTTTGGGCAAGGGTTGGGGTCAGGTCTTGGGCCATGTTTGATGCTGGGGGTATCTCCCCTTAAAGGTATCGGTGATAGAAACCTTTATACCTGAACACTCCCACGCAGTAACATAGCCGCCCCCAATGACGGGGGCGGGAGAAGAGAGGGAATAAGCGGAGGACTGTATTCAAACCGCATATGCGGTTTGAGCGACTGCCCCTCCCCCCCTCATCATCATCCACTTGAGCATAGTCGCCTCACCCTATAAACCTTTGTGTGTGGCATTCTCTTGAGAGAAGGAGAGTATAGGATAGGCAAGACTATATACTGCCAGCGCAAGGGAGCAACAAAGGCGCCCCAGATTGCGAGCCGGCCGGATGCAAAAAAAGACCCCAACACCGGCGAACCGGTGAGGGGTCGGTCAAACCTCGGTGGTCAGAGGTCGCCTCTCGTGCGCTGTAACGCCTTGGAGGGGTTCGCCCTCCCCCGTGGGGGAGGGCAGGAAAACGGTCGTCTTCAGAGTGTGTTTATTCACTCGGTTGAAGGGTGGATTTTCACGACTGCCGAGTATGGTCGAACCATGTCGGTTTGAAGTGTGTTTTTCCATGCCTTGAAGTCGAGGTCGGTCTTCTTTGAAGAAACGATGTGGTGCTTGGCGTGGTGTGCGTCGATGTCTTCTTGAGAAGCGCCCATTTGCTTCATGATTGAAGCGTCGGCGAAGGCACGCATGAACTTATTCATTGCTGGGTTGTTTGAGCCGTGAACAGCACGAAGGAAGGCATCAAGGTCAAAGCCGAGTGTACTCTTTGTTGTCATTGATTCTTGACCGACTGTAAAGGTTCCTTTCATGTCGATTGAGACGCCGGTGAGGTTGTCCGTTTGGGTGATGTCGTAAGCAGTGGTTGAGTTCTCGTTTGCACGAATCGAGGTCATGTCAATTTTCATGTGCTTGGCTACGATTTTGTCGACAGGGGCAAGGACGCTTACCTCAACAGCGAGGGCGGTCGGGGTTCGGGCTTCGGGGGTTAATGCTTCTTGAGGCATGGTACGACATAAACGCATCCCCTATATAACAACTTCCTATATAGATGCCGTTTTTAGCGTTTTTTGGTTTGAAAATGTCGGCCCGAACTGTAAAAAATGAACGATTTTCTGATATTCTGGACATGGGGGCGGCGGCCCCTCGGACGGCTTGCCATTGTTAGCCGCATCCACTTGAACGGTGACGATGGGAGTATATAGTCTTATGGGTGCGACAATCTCCTTTGACCTAAAGAGAATGCCACACCGATACCTTTATAACCCTTTCGCTCTGGGCCTGAAATAGCGGGCGGGAAAGTGTCGCATAGTAACCTTTATAGGCTGTCAGCCCTATGTTCAACATGGGCGGAACGACCGAGCCGACGGCCTGAGCGAAAATCCACACGGAACATCAAAGGTATCGGCTAAAAGTATCGGCTAAATCCAAGCGATTCTGACGAAGTATCGGCTAAATCCACAGCCAATATCCAAGGTATCGGCTAAAAGTATCGGCTAAGTTCAAACCCGATTTGGTTTTATGTGGGTTCTCGTGGTCTGGTAACTCCGCCTGTCTCAATCGCTATCATTCTCGATAGCCTCTGAGTCCACATCAATGATTCGTAGTTCCTCTTGAACCACTTGCCTGAATTGGTCTATCGGGTCATAATTGATGTTCACCGTGATTGCAGGTTTGGCATCCTGAGCGCCGGACATCTTATCTAACGCATCCTGTTGCTTGACTAAGCCTGCTACCATGAAGGAAACATTGTTGAGTGCGCTGACATTATCCGCCATTGCATGAGCCTGATGAACGATGCCCTCGGTAAGTGACAGCATTCGCTTTCGTCGGCTGTAAGAGTCCAACCTCAACCAATCTGTATCGCCCATTTCAGCACGAGCCACTGTTAGGTAGCGTAAGTCCTCCGCTTCGAGTCTTGCCAAGCGCATAAGGCGAGTCTGACCCTCTCTCGTGAGAGCCGAGTCTAAATCGGCCTCATTCAACTTCCGCACTATCTCTGAATCTTTGTACCCTTGAACCATCAACATCGAAGTCCACCGGATTAAAGTGTCGTCAATTCCTTCGGTTTTTCCCGAACCCCAAGTGTCAATTGCAGTCGCCTCGGACTCAGGCCCGTCGTCCCAATCGTCGTCATCCATCCTATAACCCACGGAACCTATCACTTTTAACCATTTCGTCAAAAATCACTCAGGACATTGAGGACAAACCAAACCGGATTTAGTCTCCAACCAACCGTCGGCAACGAGAGATTTGCTACCCGTTCGTGCCTGTCGTTCGCACACCATACAGGAGTGTTTCTTTACAATAGGTTGGTCATCAGCATCGTATCGCTTCATGTCTATGCGTTATCCTTCGCTCTAATGAGGGTTGCGCCTATCAAGGCTAAATACGGAGCAAGCATCGGTCATTATATGGCATCTAAGAAGAAGAGATGGCATAAGCACATGGTCTTGATACCGGAGAATCAATTCATGTCAGCCGCCGAGATGAGTGACATACTGCGAAGCAATGGTCACGATGTCCTCATTAGAGCAATCAGTAAGACTCTATCCGCCGCCGCTACTGCAAGGCAGGGAGTCAATTCTCGGAGAGGAAAATACAATCAGGGAAACGAATACAGCATCTACTCTACGAGTCAATTGTTGAAGTCTTTGGAATGATTGATTCGATAAGCGCAGTCATCACCGGCGGGCATACACTGTTGCCTATCGCCATCGTTAAGTCCTTGGCCCCAAACCATGACGGAGTATCCAAGTTCATCGTGCTTGGAAACCCAAACAAAAGAGCCATCTCCATCACTGTGACACTTCGTATTTTGACAAACGAACCGTCGGGTTGTTTCTTGCGTATAGAGGGCAATTGTCGAGTCATTGTCAGCGAAGGGCAGTCCCAATTGCTGTCAGACGCCTCAGAGCGTGGAGAGGTGGTTACAGAGCATCCCACGGTGTTCAGAACAGAACCGATGGGTATGCTTGGGTCAGCAATCACGCTGTTCCACGAGACGAGGTGTTCGTTGAACTTTGTCACTCGCCATCCTTCACCTGCGAAGAATCGGTTCCTCAATTGAGCAACCCCATGATTCTTTGCCGCCAACATTTGATGTGGCAAGTGAGGGTAGTGTTTTCGTGTGGCAGGCACATTCTCCATACTCCACGAGTCAGGCTTCAATTGCTTGACCAACCATAGGAAGTGGTCGACATTCTTCGTGCCTTGCGATATGTGCCGTTTGTTAGCACCTGCAAGGCCGGAGAAGGCTTGGCATGGTGGAGAGCCGTGTAGATGAAAGTGATACGAGTCACGGTCATCAGGGAGGTGTTTTAGAATCAAACCCAAATCCTCTGTGGGGGCTTCGCCCAACATACGCTTAACGAATGGAACGCTTGGGTAATTGACTTTATGCAAGTATTCGGCAACATCCCATCCATCAATGGATAGAACGACCTTGACACCTGCGTCAAGCATACCCTGTGTGACCCCGCCAATGCCGCAGTATAAGTCAACAGCAATAACGGGCTTCTTCACCCGAATCACTCCAACATTTCAGCAATGATTTGGGCCTTTGTCAGAGTCGCCGATGACAATTCAACATTGTTCTTTTCAGCGAGTGCCAACAGGTCGGCCTTCTTCATTGTCTTCATTTTAGAAGCGGAAGGTAGTGACTTGATAAGGTCGCCAACATCACCTGCAACATCAATCAATTCATCCTTCATATCTATGACTTCATCGAGCGACAGACTGCCGTCTTCAAGTGCAAGGTCGAGGCTTGGTTTCAATTTCAGGTAAGCACGATAAAGTGCGGCGGCTACAATTCCAATTAGGGCGATTCCCATAAGCAAGGTGTCTCTTTCCATAGAGGGGCTTATCCGCCACACCTATATGAAACCTCACGACTTCGATAACCAATCAGAGAGTATGCTGTAAAGCACGCTCGGTATCAAAAAAACGGCTATTCCATAGATTACGAGGCGTTGAATTAACCACGCTTTCATCTTATTGACTACCAAGCAAGACCCCATTTGAGCGCATCACTTACGAGGCACTGCACACACCATAAGACCTTTTGGGAACCATGCACTACACGACAGTCATCGTTCTCACATCGTTTCTGTCGCTCGGTCACTCCAACCAATCCTTAATATCATCCGATGAGGGAATAATAGGATATAGGTCAGTGGGCCATAGGGATTCAACGACTCGATAATCTCCACTACCCGATACGAAGACAATCGGTAATACTTCTAAAGTAGCCCAATCAAAATTGGGGTAGCGTTCAATCAAAATGTCAATCATCATTCAAACCTCCTTACATCAAGGAATGTTCGGAGTTCGCCCGCACCAACTGCGCCTATGTACCCACCGACTTGATAATTCGCACCATTGTTAAGTACGCTCAAATACACTTGCTGACCTGCTGTCAAATAAACAGTGGTTGTGCCTGAACCGTGGTATCTGTCAACGATGTATGTTCTGTTTCGGAAGGAGAGTAAGTCACCTGTGAGTGACGGATTGGATGAAATGGTTATGCGATAATCAGCAACCGAGCCACTCAATGCCGCTAAGAATGCACTAAAGGTGAATTGGTAAAGGCCGGATTGTAAAATATCAAGTGTATTGATACCGGCGACAGTCCAAGCCGTCACGGGTGTGTTATAGAGGGGAATAAAAGAACTTCCCGCACCCCCGAATGTAATTTGCGTTGTTACGCCGTTCGCAACAGTTCCAATAGTACCGTCGAGGTAATACTTTTCATATTCACCTGTTATGGGTGCGACCCCTCCTGATGCCGAGAGTGTTCCCGATGAGAGCGCAAGACCCGAACCAATCGTTAGAGCCTCAAGGTCGCCATTACTATCGGCGTGAATAACTGCGGAGGTGATTGACTGTCTTAGAGTCCCGCCAAATCGTGCGCCTGTGTCGGCAAAGATTCCACCTGTGGTTCCAATACCTCCGCCGGAGTCAGGGTCAGCAACATCACCATCAAGGTCAAGGGTTTTACGAACAGCCATGCTCGTCGGAAAATCCACATAATCCCCGCCTTGGTTGGGAGGTGGTAGTCCTGTTGGTCTAAACCCAAGCAGGGCATCATGACCCGCTGTATCGGCGTCAGGCAACCAAATGTCAAGGAGAGTCCAACCATTGCCTGTTTGGAGATTAAACATCATAAATTGTCTTATCCGATTAAGGGCATTGGAAATGTTAATTTGTAAAGCGGCTCCGTCGTAAGTGTTCCCTTCTTTCATTCTAAATCCCGAATACGGGACATTGGTTCCGTAAGATGAAGTTCCCATTAGTGTGATAAAATTGGAGCCATCTCTACCAAATTGATGCCCCGCCATGATGTGAGCAGTTCGGTGTCTTCCGTTATCAGAGTCGGTGATGTAAAATTGCGCTTGCGCTCTTTGAGCCGCCCCCGTATCTCTTCCTTTAACAACGGCAAAAGTCCACCAACCCGTTGCAAGGTCATCTTGCTGTGTACCCTCTTCATAGCCATCAGCACCCGCCGCACCTGTTGAACCTGTTGCGCCTGTTGCACCTGTTGGTATAGACATATCAAAGACTGCCGCTGAACTCGTTCCTGAATTGACTACCGTGGCCGCTGAACCTGCCGCACCGGTTGCCACTGTTCCAACGGCAATAGTGGCCGCCGTTCCATCGGTTCCGTCAGTACCGTCGGTTCCGTCCGTTCCTGTATCACCTCTTGGTATAGTGAATACGAGTGATGCCGCCGATGTTGTTCCTGCATTGACCACACTTGCGTTTGTTCCTTCCGCACCCGTTGCTGTCGAGGCAACCGCTATCGTGGCCGCCGCCCCGTCAGTCCCGTCTGTGCCATCTGTGCCATCTGTCCCGTCAGTACCCGCTGTCCCTTGAGGGATTCCAAAATTGAATGTTGCCGCTGATGCCGAGCCTGCGTTGGTTACTGTCGCCGATTGCCCCGCCGCAAGAGTGGTCGTAGTTCCCGCCGCTATTGTCGCCGCTGTTCCGTCAGTGCCGTCCGTTCCATCTGTACCATCGGTTCCCGCTGTCCCTTGCAGTCCTTGGATACCTTGCGGGATTCCAAAATCGAATATCCCCGCTAATGGGGTTCCGACATTGGCGACTGTGGCCGCTGAACCTGCCGCAAGAGTGTTTGTATTACCAATCGCTATTGTTGCCGATACACCATCCGTACCATCAGTGCCGTCTGTACCATCAGTGCCGTCTGTTCCGGCAGTCCCTTGGATACCCTGCACTCCCTGTGGTATAGACATGTCAAAGACTGCCGCTGATGATGTTCCCACATTACTAACTGTGGCCGCTGAACCTGCGGCTCCTGTTGTTACAGTGCCAACCGCTATCGTAGCGGCTGTTCCATCTGTTCCATCTGTTCCTGCGGCTCCTGTTGGGCCGGCTGGGCCTGTCGCTCCCCCTGCGGCTCCATCGGCTCCATCGGCTCCTGCTGGGCCGGCTGGGCCGGTAACACCGGCAACGCCGAGTGATGATGGTGAAGGCATTAGACCTGCTATAATGGCCTCTCGTCTCATAGAAGCGTATGTGGCGTTTAGGCTTGGCGTGATTCCATTGGCAATCAATAATGCTCTCAATTCAAGCGGAGTCAATACTCCCAACGCAACCATTCTCAAACCTCCCAAACATCGAATGAGAACATGCCGCCCCTAAAGTTCACCAATGGCTTATCGGTGTCAATAGTCTTCTCTCGGTTAATCCCAAACAACACATCGAGATAATCGTCAGACGAACCTCGTGGGTTATCCATGGTGAACGAATCGTCTTCAAGTTCAATCGTCCATTCGCCGTTAGTCTCTACCAATTCGCAAAAGGCAGTAATCTCAGACCATTTGTTGAGATTGAATAATGTGGTTACGGTCATTCCGTCTCCATCGTCTTCCGTCCACGCCATCATTGCCAATCATCCCTAAAGTCAATAACATTGTCAAATGACCTGTTAGGGTCACAGTCTATTGTTGCTTTGGGTTTGCGGTTTTTGTTCGTTTCGGTTGATTCCGGTGTCTGTTTGGTGATGTGATGATACAGAGATTCGATTAAATCTAATGGGTTGTAATCGCAACCCTTGGTGACTTGAATCCGACCGGAGCCGGACAATTTTTTGAACTTGAAAGACCATGCTCCGTTGCCGGACATCAGGACTTGAATGGTCGGTTCCTTCGGCTCGTCTTTGTCACAGTACCCGTGTAATTCCATGTTGGAAGTACCGGCTACAATCCATGAAAACGCTACCATTCGTTCCTCATCCTCTTCGTGCATGACCTATGATACTATGACTCGGCTATTTAGCCTTCATCCAATTCGTTCAATTGGTGAAATGGTTTGCCACCCATCACGCTCGTGAGCCAAGGTTGCTCCGGCCTTTTGCATGGTGATTGACACGGGGTCGCTCTTTCGCTTAGAGCAAACAGACCACGCCTCCTTCATTCCATCCTTGAGTGAACCCTCAAAGTGCAATTGAACGGTGTCTGTTTTGAATACGATGTTGATTTGGTATGATGCCATGTGTTAAGGATGACCCCCAAGTATATGAAAGAATTGTTCAGTAATTCTTTTTACTTGCTTCGTTGAGCATCTCTACCCACTTATCGGCATAATGCCATTGGTGGAAACGCTTCGACCAATAGTTACTTCTCGCTTGCTCTTTGGGTCGTCTCCTTGCTCTTTCGTCCTCATCCTGTGCCACTAACTTACCGTCAGCATTACGGGCCGAGATACGGTGAACCATGTCACGCCGCCAAACCATCGTAGTACACGCCTTCTCAGGGTCTATGCCATTCAAGGCCACTGCAAGGTCTACATTGGCCTCTGCCGTCGCCCATTCACCTTCATCCAATTGGTCGCTAAATCCTGTTACAGCGAACCATAGAGGTGTTCTGTATGCGGTGTCGTTCATTTGGAATACCACGATGCCCCAATTATCGAGTAATAATTCAGCCTTCTTCATCAGTGTCTCCTTTTCCACTCCGTCGAATGTGACCATTCGGTTAATGTCAGAAGTGCATTCCTCCAATTCTTGGAACTTGAATCCGGCATCAACCATGATGTCTATTCCATGTGATAAGTCCCGACCCGTCCATTCCAACGGTTGCCATTCAGAGCCGAACATCAATCCGTATCGGACTCTCCAATCTTCTCCATTCTTTATCACTATACAGTATGAGTCTTTCATTTTAATTCATCTCCTTCATCTTCGATTGGGATTACATATTGAATCATGGCTCGGCATACGGTGCAGTGGAGGTATATTTCAAAATACACACCATTGCCCTCGTCTGTCAATTCCTCAGAATCCCATATCACTTTGCCACCGCATAGGTAGCAACAACGACTGTCATTCTTGATTGCAATGTTCCCTTGATACTTAGCCATCGACCTTCCGTGTATCCTCTGCCATAAGAATGTTCCTTAGCCGCTGTGGTAACACGAACTCCATGTTGCATTCGTCGCAACACCGACCTTCATGTGGGCCAAATGGATGAGGGTTGTTGCCCCAACCTTTGACATCGAGTTCACCGCATAGACAGCAGTCGAATTGCTTCATTCTTCCTCACCTGTCAGGTCTTTGATGACTTGAGCCGACTTGGCCTTTCGATTGTTGGATACGACATCACCTATTGGTGGCGCACCGGCAATATACAGACCCGACTTACGGACACCTGCTTGAGTCAATCCCGCCGCTTCAAGCATCTCTCGATTGCCTTTCGTGCCGACTTCGCCGATGTATCGAATCTCTTCCAAGCGTTTTTTCTTGCTTAGAACCATTCCGATTTCACGAACAGACGGCGCTCTCGATGTCAGTGTTTTGATTGTATCCATGATGTCGCTTGCCGTGAACGGCTCACCTTTCATCAGGTCAATTGCATCCGTCACCAATTTGTCACGGCGTATGCCTTTGCTGTTGCCTCGTGCCACATTCAAGCCTCCGTATATTCTTCGTAGATGTATTCGTCTGTTTCAATTCGTATTTTCAATTCGCTCATGTTTATGTCTCCTGTGTTCTATTGTCGTAGCCTCACCTATATAACTGTGCCGGCTCAATCGTTTGCGTTTAGAATCTCATAGATGCGTTCGGCAGTCTTCTTGCCGATTCCCTCGATTCCCATTAGGCTCTCGACGGTTGCTGTTGTCAGGTCAGCGAGAGATGGATATTCAGCCACGATTTTTCGCCGTGTCTTGATTCCTATTTTGGGGAATGACTCTATCACGGCGTTGCGGTATGCACTCGCCTTTGGTGAACGGGGTCTTGGAACATAGAGTCGTGAGGTATCGTCCACGATTTTATCCATGATTTTACGCATGATGACGCTTGCATCCCACTTATCGTCCACGAATAGAGGAATGTAGCCAACGGCGCACAGTGCGGCTATGAAGCCGGTTAGCACCTGCTCAGACACTCCACGCTCAGAGACTTCGTTCTTGATGTCGTTATACGACTTCGTGACTACCAAAAACGAATGCTCGGCCTCTTCACGCATTGCGCCCAATTGCCTAAGCCATCGGTCATCGAACAGGCTATCCATGAAGTCGTCTTCCTTGCGTTCAATGCTCGTAGTTCCATCAGACATGTCGCCCTCTCCGGTCTTTAGGTGAGCCACTTCAAATCCGAGTGTGCTGAAATACCCTATCATAAGAGGGTGTTCCCTGTGGTCAATCCTTCGATGGCGACTCAACATTTCAGTCAGTATCGAAGTTCCAACGGTTTGCCTGTGGATGTTATCGGGTGACATAACCCGCAACAGGCCCAACTTCTGTCCCAGAGTTCCCGTGTCAGCAATTTTTCCAATCGCCACTTCGTCGTCCACTATTTTGTCTAATCGTGTAATTCTCATTTTTTATTCCACCCTCGTTTGATGATGCGTTTTGGCACTGCTTCGCCCATGTCAATGAAGCGAGGACATACCTCGCCCACGCAACAACCCTTCGCCTTGAGCGTCGAGCAATTGGGGAATGATACGAAGCGTGGGTCATCGAAGAGAGTCTTCATTTGATACTGCCTGTGTTCGGTGTTATGCAAGTCAACATAACCCATGCGAGTTCCTAACTCCATCCACACTTGCTCAAAGACATCCATAGGCATACCAACGGTCTTAGCGAATAGAGCCGAATAAACCCTGCTTGAGTGGCTTGGATTGCGTCGCTTGAGTTCATTGACCACTCCCATGCACCGATGCTCAAGGGCGGCTGTAAATACGGCTGTTTCACTCGTTGAATCAGTGAAGCCAAAGTCGGCGTTGATGACAGGCTTAATCTCTGTCTCCGGCTTATGCAATTTGACATCAAGAAGTTCGATTAGTTCGGGCAAGGTAAGCCTATCCCCGACGATTTCAGGCAAGAAGTATTTTGGCCGATACGACATGTTCTCAATATCGAAGTGGCTTATCGTGTTCAGGTCTTCTGTTCGGACGGGCATTGAGTGCCTGCCCGATTTGTCACCGTGTCGGTTGATGTGCGGGGTGAACGGGAAACGACAAAGACGCTTGGGGTCGCCTGTTGTTTGTTCATCAAGTGTGTTCAATCCGAGCGTCTTTTTCAAGTGCGTTTGGGTTTGGTTCACGAGAGTCTTCAGAGCCTCTGCCGAGCCGTCCCTGTGTTCAAATCTAAAGCGGGTCGGTTTATGCACGATGAACACATGGTAGCCCTTTGAGCCACTGTATTGCACCCAATGTGCCACATTGAGTTCGGTCAGGAATTGCGATAGTCGCTGTGCGTCAGCAAATGCGTTCTCCGGCTTGGTGTCATTGTCGAAGTCAAAGAAGGTTAGGCCGTAGATAATGGAACGGGGTGATTGCTTGCCGTTGTCGAATATGAGGTTGTCGTAGCCCGTCGTGGATATGAAGCACGATGACTCGCCCCACCAATCCTTGAAGGACGAATAGACCTGCTCGGTTGCATAGACGAAGTGTTGTCGTGGATTCCCTATGGCTCTCGGCCAATGATTGAAACCAAGCGTCTCCGCCAAGTCGTCAACCTGTTTAGGATTCAGCATGGCTGTTCTTGCCACTCCCACCTATTTCAATCGAGGTTATACAATGTCTTGAGTGTGCGTTCAGCGTTGAGGCATTCTTCTTTCATGTCAGCCAATTTGTTCACTCCGTATGCTTGAATGCTCTCGGCCAAGTAGTAGTCGGTGATTATTCGATTCAAGTTCATGATGATGATTCGCTTGAGTCCGTATTGGGTTGGGGTTGCTTCGTCCATGTTTAGTCCTGTGTGCCACCCCTATATAAGTGTATCTCTAAAAGTATCATGCACCCAATCCGGCTTCACGGATGAATGTGGCGGAGTATGGCGTTCGGTCGTTGCTTCCACCCTGTCGGTTGTAATCGAATGAAGTCATGCGACCTGTGAATGTCTTGCTGTCAGCAGTGCCGACAAAGTTCACTGCACGATACTCGAACTCGACTAATGCACCCGATAACAACAGTTCCTCCATGAAGGCTATGTCAGTCTCTTGGGTCGCTTGCAGGAACATACCGCTTAGTGAGAAGACATCTCCACGGGTTCCCATGTCAGAGACTTCAGGATACACTGCATCGAGGATTGGTGTGCTTGCCAAATTGGCCGAGCGTGTTCGTGTGAATGAAGTCGGCTTGGTGGAGAGCGTCAGTGGAACGACGAGTGTGGCAGGCAATACTTTGACGACCGCCTTTGCCGATGGACTAACTGTCCCAATGCTATCGGTTACGATAAGAGTCGCCATGTATTCACCGGCGATAGCATAGGTGTGGTCTTGATTTACTGTCGAACCGACAACCTGTGATGACCCGTCACCAAAAGTCCAAGTGTATGCCGATAATGTGGTATCGGTGTCAATAGTGTATGAGTCAGAGCCGTCCATTCGGATTACTTGCCCTGCCCTAACCATTGATGGAACGGCTCTCAAAATTGCAACCGGCTCGGCCGCATTTATGAGTGCTTGAACAGTCACGCTTGGGAACGAGATGTTGCCTGCGTCATCCATTGCGTACACGATGATGTCGTATTTGAATGGTGAGGAAGGCCGTGTCGAATACACATGGCTCACATCATAATCAACAGTGGACGCAGGGGTCACTATATCTATCCAATCAGTGTCAGTCCCGTCTCCCCAAAACGCTCTCAATTTGGCAATTTTTCTATCGGGGTCAGTCGTGGTTCCTGCCATTTTCAGCGATACGATGTGGCCGACCTTTGAATTGAATCCGACCGGAGATGAACCGAATGGCAAGCCAACGGTTGTAGCCGTTGAGCCGTCATAGGTGTTGCCAACGATTGTTGCGTTAGCGGTCGGACGATGGTCGTAAAACACTCGATACGACCGGATAATCGGAGTCTTCCTCCAATCTATCGGGTGCAATTCAGGATATGTGGTGTCAGGTACATAGAAATTGAATCGGACGACGAACCCTGTTTCTCGGATGTTACTTGGCAAACCCGTTAGGTCAACTGCACCCACTCCGCCCAAGAACTCAGGGTCTAAGTCTTGGAAACCTGTAATTGGACTCGTAGCCTCCTTGGCAATTGTAGTGCTTGATGGTGGATTGAATAGTGATACTGTGATGAAGTTACGCTTATCAGGTTCTATGTTTTCGGCTTCAATGACCAATTGCGTGTATCTTGCCAATGTGATGTATCCCGATACTCCGTCCGGTGCGCGTTGAGCAATCGTATCAACCGTGAACGGCAACATTGCCGGTGTTGGTATGTGACGAAGTGTCATAGAGTCCACTTGCAAATCAACATTGGAAGTCTGTATCATTGGATTGTCGGGTGCAAGAAGGTATCCTGCGGAGTCCTTACCTCTGCTTAGACCTTCAGGGAATTGTTCGGGAAAGTAAGTATCCATTAGACCCAATAATGTTTCAACCGCCGGTTGGTGGAAGTATGACCTATCAGTGCCGGTTCGGTAGACAGCGAATGGGTCGTCGTGAATGTTTGTGACATTCTTACCAACAACCACCGGTTCCTCATTGCTTAGTAACGAGTATTCGACGGGCATGGTAGTCGAACCCATTTTGAGCCAATATGGACGACGGTCACGGGATGCGGATACTGCACACGACTTGATTTGGAAAGCCCATACGGGTTCCGCCGCTGATTCGTCGGTTCCGACTGCTATGCCATTGAATGAGAGGGACATTCCACCGTCGGTGAAGGTTGAGCGAACTGTATTGAATCCCTCGTTGTATGTGAATGATGCACCCTGTCCGAATCCTGTTCCCATTCGTCCGAATCCACCCTGCGCCGGAAGTGCGAATCCTTCTGTTCCTTGCCATATTGCCACCGAATCAACAGGGGTCGTAAAGTGTGGGGCCGCACCACTAAACCAAATGGCAGGTCTGTTCGCAGTACCACCTTTAGGGAATGGTTCTGTGGTTGCCGTATCCTTTTGAGGTTGGTTGGCCGAACCTGACTTAAATGCAAAATTGGAAAAGGCGACATTGCCACCCGATACTGCGGCGAGCGTACGGTCGATAGCATCTCTAACGGTTGCGATTGTTGCTGTGAGTGGTGGCTGTGGGACTAATGCGGAGCCGGAGGCGTCCATGTATATCGAATCAATTTGGTATGTTCCCGCTTCGTTTCCGTTCCATAGTGGCTGAAAACCGAATCCTTTGTCACGATTATTGGTTCCATAAATCATGTGATGGCGTCCCAATTCAGAATCGGCGTCGTTCATATCGAACTCGATAATTGACATCCGATTGGATTTGTTTGGGATGAACAATCCAAGTTCAATATCCAAGTGAATCGGGGAACACCCTATCTCTGACATTCCCATGTTATTCGTCTCGATACCACCATTCACCCATCCGGCATCGGAACCAACACCGGTCGGCAACAGGCTCGGAGACATGGAGAGGCGTGTTCCCATTCTTTCGTGAGCAGGCCATGGTCGGTTCCGTCCGTGAGTCCATATCCCTGTCACTCCTGTGGGCTTGATATAATCCCATGCGTGGTTTCCGGTTTCACTATCCATAAACGACCATAGAGGTGTTGATACACCCCTCCACGCCCATTTATCTCGGTCGAACAGCCCCTTCTGTTCGGGTTCAAGTGGCATGTCGGTTCTTACTCTCCACGACGACTGACCGATGTTCACGAGGGCATCAGTCTCGGATAAATTACCGGCTTCGGAAACAGAAAGCGCACCTCGAACTGATACATTGTTGTATCGAGTGCATAAATCGTGACCAAGTGGTGATGGGATTCTTAGAGAGCCATTGCCTTTTGATATATCGGGGTCAATACCCTTCACATAATCTGTTCCGATTGTTTGAATTGCAATGCCACGAGGAATAATCCGTGTTGGCAAATACTTCCCAAATGTATCCTTGAATCCGACTTGGCCCAATGTCGGCCTTGCAGGGTATGTATCGTTACTTGATGAGGCAGGTGGGACATTGTTATCTCCTTGATTCATACCTGCTTGATAACCCGTTCCAATCTTGCTAAGAGCAGGCCACGATTGATTTGATACCGGCGGCTCTGTTTGAAAGTTATCGGGCGCATTTGGGTCGGTTATTTGGTAGTCGTTCCAAGTAGCACCCATACCGTCTTCGATAGATGCGATAGTGTGTGAATTACTTGCATCCGACATAACATAGTCGAAGAACTTCGTGTTGTATTTGTATTCAGGGCCACCTGTTCTACCTGCAAGTATTTTTGCATCAGACGGAACATAGGCGGTGACTGCCGGTAAGTCCCACTTGGGGTTTAGAATGCACCAATATGTCACTGCTGAATCCGAACCAACGGCGACTGTTGTTACCTTACTGACCTTCCACCAACCATTGCAATCCAAGTCATCACCAAGAAGTAATTTTCTTCGTGAAGAATATCGAGTCGGCCATATTTTCCCATTACTAACAGTCCCTTCTGTTCCAAGTTCGCCGGTGACGCCTTTTAGATAGAATGAATCACCGATGGTAAATGGTACATGTTGGGGGTCAGTAGCGCCACTTGCTGAAAATGTGGCCTCGGCGAGAACTGTGACCTTTAGGTAAGTATTTGTTCTATTGGGGTCGGCTTGCGTCCCTGCTCCGTCTACTACACCCACTGCCATTTCGATGCCTGTGACGGGACTTTCTTTGGCGTTTGGAGGCACTTCGTATCGAAGTGGTGCGTTGGCTTGAATGTGGTCGGATAGCACCGCTTGAGTCCAATTGGAACCCTGCGCTCGTGGAGTAATTGGCCCCTGTACGAAGTCAAAGAGTGGATATACGCCTGCTGATGTCTTTTGCCATTCTTCGGTTGTTACGAAGTCGCCGTATCCCTTTAGTCCATCCCATGTAGTGTAGAGAGTGTTTGTATTGACGCCTCCGATATCCCGACTTGCGTCGTATGAATATGGTATGAGTACGCCATCGTTGAGGCTGTATGTTCCATCCTTGAGGAAACATGCAAGAGCCATAGCCATTCGATATTTTGGAGAAGGTGATTCGGTCGTATCACTTGATGTGTATATTGCGGCTCGGTTGAGGTCTTCATCTTGGGTTAGTGATATGTTGAGATTTTCTTGATGGTCGCCACTCGTTCCAACCCGCTTATACACTACCAATGGTGATATGAGTGGAGATTGATTGTATCGTGTTATTCCATTTTTGTTCCATTGGCCGGCGGTCATTGACCCACCTGCTGTTCCCCAAAGGGTACTACCGCCCGCCTGAATTGCCATTTGGTTGTTATCGAGCATCATAGGCATGAAGACCGTTGCACGATATGGGGATGTGGTTGGAAAGGCGTCTGTTCCCACAACCGGTGTACGAGGGTCGGCAGTTATGTCTGGAAACGCCGGAGATGACATTTCATAATCGACTGTTTGGGGTTCCTGTCGGTGTGGTATCCAAGCCGGCTTATCTGAATCAACATTGCCAACATGTCGGTAAGTGTCAATCATTTCAACGAACTCTTGAACGGTCATAAAGATTGGATAAGGCCCGTCCCTGTTCGTTTTACCTGATTCACTAAGGTTCATGGGAAGGTGAACCTTGCCCGCATTGACTCCCGTCCCGTCACCTGCGCCTGAGAGCATCGTGAGGCCGTCTGTTCCTGTCGCATTGATGTCCGTCCATACTCCATTTGAAACAGGCCCACTTGTAATTTTCAAAGACGGTGCGACGAGCATGAACTTGGTCGTAGTCCCGTCGGTGTGATTGACAGTGCATACCGGTGAGAATGTACCTGAACCTGATATGGTAATCGTCGGCTCTGTCCCTGCAAGAGAAGTTCCATCGTCGTTAATTGCCTCGACCCGAACACCTGCAACCTCTGCCTCACCATCGGTTCGATTCATTATTTGAGTGCCAAAGTCGGTCTTGAATAGAACAGGGTCAACAGTAATTCCAAGCGTCCCATCATCTCTGATGTTGACCGGCCACCACCGCTGTAATTCGGCAAGGTCGTTTTTGACCCGTGAGAACTTGGTGATTGGATTTTTCTGAAACGAAGCCATGTCAAATCACCCTTGAAGTTCCTCGTAGCATTGCCTGTTTAATCGCCTGTGGTAAGGCCGTCTGAAGTATCTGACGAACCTCGTGTGTTGAAAGGTTAGACCCGCCGTTAATGACTATATCGCCTATGTTGACGGTAGAGCCACCGCCTGTTAAGCCTGCCTGCTGTGCCAATTGGTTTCTCTGATGTTCTTTACCGGCGCCGAGTGGGATAACAACCTCCGGCCCCGCTTCTCCAATGAGTGCGCTCGTTGGCTGATTGACAAATCCTCCATCGGCAAACATAGCATCATAGGAAGGTCGCGCCGACTCGGCCGCAGTCACTCCGACTGCCGCACCGGTTTTCCTCATACTCATGTTTGTTCCACGCGCCACCGCCGCTGTCTTACCTGCGCCAAATGCACCCTTAGCACCCATGCCCTTGCTGATTGCCATACCTGCCGCCTTAGCCCCGACTTTGCCCATGCCTCCTGTGGCGACCATGATTGCGGTTCCGGCCAAGCCGACTACACTATCCTTGAGTCCAACACCAATTTGCTTAAGTCCACCCTTCATATCGCCGCTTATCATCGTCATTATGCCTTGAAGAATACCACCTATTCCGGCCAATAATTGAAGAACGGGTGAGAGAACGAACATTAGCAATTTGAAAGCCAAAACGAGAATCGTGATGACCGGAACAATCGCCTTTAGAGCCATCAACATGTCCGGCAACATGCTAATCGCCAATGGGATGATGACTTCCAATGCGCCCTTGATTGATAGGGCCAATTCAGCAAACAAATCTTTGTTGTCCTTCAATGCTGATGCAATCTTATCCTTGAACAACAAAGCCATCTCCGAGAGCATGAGAACGAATGGTTCTCCAATGTCGAGCATGGCGTCCTGTATCGCCGAGAATAACAGGAAGAATGTTTCCTTCGCCGAACCACCGGCGGCGGCTGACATCTGAATTGACTCCATGAACTCCTTTGTTGCACCGGATGCGTTTTCCGTCTCAACAACCAATTCGTGAAATGATGCTCGTTGACTTAACAGAGATGCCATGGCTGTTCCACCACGAACACCGAATATCTCCAAGATTTGAGTGGTCGTCGCTCCTGATGATGCCAATTGGTCAAGAACATCACCAAAGGATGTGATACCGACAGCCTGTTGCTCAACCGTCTTGATGAGGTCTTTTGACTGTGCGTTCAACTCCTTCTCTATGAAGGTCTGTTGAGTCAAGGCGTGTTGCGATTTTGCTCGCTGTAAATCAAGCGTCATCTCGCTAAGACGGAGTGTGTTGTTGGCCTCTTCTAACTTGCCAATCATCTGCAATTCACTGTCCGTCAAATCACGATTTGACTTGGATGCCCTTGCTCTAATTTGTTCAATGGCAAGAGTGTTCGATTGTTGTTCGATGCTCAACTCGGTTAGTTCACCGTTCAACATCCTTATCTCACTCGATAGGGCCGATGTCTGAACCTTGGTCGCATCCATCTGTCGAGTTACTTTTTGCAAAGTCGCCTTGGCCGCTTCACCTCTTGGTGATAAAACCTGAACACTAAGTCCCAAGTCGGAGATTGCTCGTTGAGAATCAAACGACGGCTTCAATAATTTGTTGATTGCCATACGAAGACCTGTACCTGCCACTGTACCACGAAGACCTGCGTTCCCCAATGCACCTATTGCTGATGCGGTTTCTTCAATTGAAATACCCGCCGAGTGAGCGACCGGTGCTACGAACTTCAAACCCTCTCCGAGTGTGACCATATCTACATTTGAGCGAGTAAATGTTCGGGTTAGAACATCGGATACGAACCCTAACTTATCCATCTCCATACCGAAGGCTTTCACACCTGCAATACCGATGTTGGTTGCTGTCTGAATATCCACGCCACCGGCGATAGCGAACTTAACGAGGTTCTGAAGTGCTTCGTCGCTAATCATCTCATCGGCTGTGACACCTGCAATCGCAAGTGCATTTGCCGCTTCTCCGACCTGTGTTGCTGTGAATCGTGTGGTTCGTCCAACCTCTCGTATTTCATCGGCTAAGTCCTTCATACCTGCCGCATTGGTTCCGAGAATTGCTCCTGTGCGAGCCAAAGTGTCGTTGTATTCAACGAATAATTTGGATGATTCAATAATCAACTTTGACATTAACTTCGCCGATATGGCGGTAGCAGTCATTGCCGCACCGACGCCTGTTAGTGCGCCACGAGCGACAGTTCCCATACGGGATGCCGCACCACCCGCCGCATATAGCGAGGCCGAGACGGCCGTCATATCCTTCCTAAAAGCACCGGTCTTGGCCTTGAGTGCGAGTATTATTTCGTGCTTCTCCATTGTCATCACCTCCGGCTACGAGATTGACTTTGGCGGTTATGGTTATTGAGCCTTTTATTTTTCTCACTCTTGGCCTTGAGTAAGAACAGTGAATCCCTTTGGTCAAGTTCCCGCCATTCGGCAGGTGTCATTCCAAGGTCGGTGAATAGTTCGTAGTAATGTTGGCCCTCGTCCGATTCGGCAAGGGCGATTATTCCCCCAACGCACCGCCGCCGCCAATCTGTCCGATGGCGTCGGTTATTGCTGTGGATAGACTACCGATGAGAGTTAGAGGCATTTTCTTCATTTTCGTCCATGAAATTGAACTGTCGCATTTACTCATCATCTCGCAAACCATCATCATTCCCAATTGCTCGGTTCTGTCTTCTTCAGAAGACAATTTACGAATGTCGGGGTGTGCTTTGAGTGCTTGATACTCACTTGCGGAAAGTGGTTTCACTTGAATCGTTTCAACATCGAGGTTTAGATGTCGGACATCAACCTCTATTGCTTCGCCTGCTTTTTCTATTGCGTTATCTAACCATGTCATAGGGTGTGCCTCCTAAGCGTTTTTTGTCCTCAAGCAACTCTTGACCAATCGAGGGCTTCAAAGGATGCGTTAATCATTAGCGCACCCTCTGCTCCTGCCTCGACTCCTTCGACTGCGAGGTCGGTGAAGACGCAAGACGCAAGTGTGTATTGGTGAGCGCCTGCGACTCCTGTTGCTGGACTATCATTATCGAAGGTGACATCAAAAACATCACCTGCATTGAACATTGCATAGAGTGTGGCATCAGAGATACCCCAAGCCAATTTTAACGAGCCTGAACCGGAGCGAAGACCACGGGTGTGACTCGTTGCCACTGTTGAGTCTAATTCGATGTATTTGCCTGTTGCGACTGCGACTGAAAAGTCACCCGACACGAAGCCAACGAGTGACGATGATACGGTGATTTTTGCGGTTACGCCTGAGAAGGAGTGAACGGTCATACCTAACCCTGTGGTCAAAGGGGTTCTTAACGGTGTTCAATCAAGAAGAAGATTTAGGTCGGCGGCGGCGTTCCCAATCTCTGACCGAAGTCTGTTGGCATAAGCAAGCGACACCTGCTCATCCGTTATTCCTGCTTCGGCGAGAAGGAGGTCAAGACTGACCAACATTTTCAGGTGAGCAATATCATCTTCGTTCATGTGCAAGGCGGCTTGTGCGGTATCAATAAATCGTTCGTTTTTCATGGTTATATCTCCTTTATGGCTTCTGTGGCGACTATGGTTGTTTTATGTCCTGTAAGGCTCTCTACGACGACGAACTGCCCTTTGGTATGCTTGGATACCTTGAGGCTGTCTGTCGTCCCTGCAAGCACGCTAATGACATCGTTTAGCGTATCGGTGAATGAGACTGTGAATGGTACTCCTGTCAAGGTCGATACAATCGGCGTCCAAGACCGTGTAGTCTTACCATTCCAATGACCACTTCTTGCCTCGCTTTTGTCACCAAATGTCATCACGACATACGGTGCATTTGCTGTCTTCATTTCCATATTGGCTTTCGTCAATTCGGTATGTGAAAATACTGCCTCGCTCGTGGCGGGTTCGTCATCGAACATTGGGAACAATCTCTTATCATCGGCGATAGGCATTATGTTCCTGTCAGGGATTGTCATGCAATCGTTTTCATCGGCAGGCATTATCTCCGCACCGCCGTTTGATTTGGTTAGGATTTTGATTGGCTCGTTGGCATCGGTCATGACCTTGATTGTCTCACCCTTCGATTTGGAACGAACCAAGTCGGCTAACTCTTTCGGGTTGCACACGATGGCACACGGTTGCTTGACCTTCAACCCAACAATCGGATGTCGGTCAAACATGACCATCAGGGTCTTGCCTGCGTTCAAAGTCCAACACGATGCACCTTCCGGCTCAAAGAGTATGCGAACCGGCACAGGAGGGCTGTCTAAAGCAAGCCTGCTCAAGAACGCCGCAAGAGAAGTTCCATTCGCACTAAGGCGAACAGAGCGACTAACTTTGCTGTTCGGTGTGAGGCTCATGCCTCTAACACCTTCGTCCCACCTATTTCAATCAAGCCTCATTCAGATAAACCTTAGTGGTTTCGTATTGTTTGTTTTTCAGGGCGTTGCGTGCTTTGATAATGATGACATGTAGTCTTTCAATTTCATTAGCGTATAGGTCAATGCTTTCAATGCTGGCTTCGGGGGTGGCGAGTGTTGTTCCGTCCATGTATATCCATAGGGGGTGGCCTATATAAGTATTCCGGCTATATTTCAAGCGGTGGCTTCTTGGCGGGCCAAACGATTCAAAAGAACAGTGTGCAATGCGTGGTGATTGGAGTCGAAGGCAAGCCATACGCTAAAATTGTCTTGCATGGTTCGGTTTTCGTTGAACACGATTCGGTCATCTCTAAGGTATGCAAATGTCAGAATGTAATCATATAATTCCATTCCGAAAAATGTGTCGGCTCTTTTGGTTAGGCGTCGGACTGCTGTTTCGTATCGGGGCATGTATATCCATAGGGGGCGCCCTATATAACACTTCCGGCTACTCATCGTATGCGTCTGGAAAAGCGAGCCATACCTTCTGAGGATATTTGGTTCGTCCATCGAGTGAAGCGATTCTGACCGAGCCTGCGTTGAAGAACAAATGAGGCTTCTTGGCTAAGTGGTTCGATAGCCTGTTCATCTCAAACGGTTGGTTGGGCAAAGACAGTATCTCACCTGTTGAGATTGGGTCGCCTTCAGGAAATACTGCACCTGCTGTGAGCATGGCTTGATGAAGTCGTCGCACATTGCGACCGTCGGATTTACCTAATCGGCCTTTTCGCCGAGAGCCGTATTTTGATGACGGCACTTCTTCAGGTTTCTTCACTTCTTCATCATCATTGTTGGTCATCTTCGGCTCCATCATCCTTTGCTTTGATTATCAACATTCGCTGTGGTTTGCTGATTTGAGTTCGCTTAACTGCGGCGGCCACATCATCGGGAAGAATAGGTAGTATCCTATCCACTGCTGAATTGGATAACGAAACCATTGTTCCGAATACAGTTGATGGAATGAGTCGTTGGACTTCCGTTGGAATGTATGAACGGCGGGTTTGTTCTCGCCATTCGATAGACCAATTATCAGTCTCGGCTTTACAGTCTTCAACCTTCATCTCTCGGTCGAACACCTGTGTTTTGATGTGTTCATCAATCGACTTCTTTCGCTTTCCAAGCATGGCTGTACTCGCCTTGATGACTGCCAATTCGTTTAGCAAATCATTCAGGTCTGAACCGTCGGTTGGATTCAACATGTCCCACGCACCATTGTGCATCATCTGTTGAGCAGTCGGGCATATATCAGTGAATGAACACCACTGACAGCCCTTTCCGATGGTTGCAGGAACCTCGGTAGTGTTGGATGAATCAACGGCGAGGATTGACAGGTATTGGCTGTGTAGCCAATCCTTGAATGTCTCAAGACGCTCGTCCGTCCATACGGTCGTAACCGTTCCATGTCGTTGTAAATCAAATGTGAATTGGAGTGGTCGGTCGGGCCACCATTCTCGTGCCACGGCGAGGTAAATTGCGGCTTGAGTATTATGGTCGGCTTCACCCTGCGTCATATCCATGCGTTGGGTTTTGTAGTCAATCAGTTCGATAGTGCCGTCCTTATGTTCCACGATAAGGTCAATGAATCCAAGTACGGGGGTTCCCGTTCCTTCAAGAATATGCGGCCCGACGAGAGGGTCGAATGAACCAAACATTCGCTCGACATAGAGCGCACGAACCGGTTCACGACCACGGCGGTCGAACCAACGGCGAAGCATGTTCTTGCCGTCTTCATAGAATGATAAGTCAACCTCACGCTTCGCTGAAACCTCTTTGTAGAGCGTCATTAGGCGTCCGAATGATGGCTTGGGTGTAGCACCCTTCTCATCAGGTCGTCGCCACTCTTCTAAGGCGTCGTGAACATTGTTTCCCAATCGTCCCGCTTGACTCTCATCACGATGGTTTCCAATCGCCTTCAATGCAATCGCATCGGCGTTTGGTTCTTCGTAGTGGTAGTGGTATTTCAAGGAACATTCTTGCGCTGTGCGTAGCCTTGATGCGGAGATGTATGGGACTTTCATTCTACTCACTCTGATGCCTTTTCGACTGCTTGCCAAAATCGTTTCTGAGTCGGGTCTTCAAGTCTAAATGGCTTGCAGGCACGAGACTTCTTGATGTGTGCAAAGTGTCGCACCTGTATCTCACCCTTAACAGTTCGCTGTTGTTGGCTCATCTCGACAATCCAATCAAACAGTGGGTCTGTCATGTCAGGACGACCTGCGGCCAACACGATTCGGTTCTCGTTTGGAGTTCCATAATTCTCTGTCTTGGTCTTTAGAAGCACCGTACTCAAGAAGTGATAGGAATACATTTCCCCTCCAATCTTGAGTCGCTCGTATGGCGAATAGAATAATTTGTTGATGACTTTGTATGCGTGCATCTGTCCCTCGGCATAGGCAGGGAGAGTCTTCTTCCCTTGGCTTAGTGCCTCCTGTTGCCTTGAGAGCAACAGGTCGCCCTCTGTCTTGCCGTGAACGCTCACGGAGTAATGCTCACGGCACGAGAGATAGAATGCACCCTCGTTCTCCATGACCAACACACGAACACCGTCGGGATGGTCGGCTTGATGTTGTCGCATCAAGTCAATGAATGCGAGAGAGATGTCGTTCACATCGTCAGGAGTTCGGCACACCTTGCGTAGAATGCGTGAGCGTAGCGTGGGCGGGACGATTTCATCACGAGCCACCAAGTCGGCTTGGCCTTCAAGGTCGCAGTCCACGATGAGCATAAGAGCCTCTTCGGGTGCAATGTCTTTCGCTTGGTGTGCGAAGAATGTGAGTGCGTATGTTGATTTGCCCGACCCTGAAAATCCTTGAATCTTCATGTGGCGGGAACGGTTGCGAATCATGTCTTCACCTGTATCGCATGAAGCGATTAGGTTCGCATAATTCTCCGCTTTCTTTTTCGAGTTCCTTGGGTTGCTCATAACCCGTTTAGAGAACCACACCTATATGAAGGCCGTTATTCAGCCCCAAATGATGTTCCAATGCTTGGCGCAAACAGGGCCGACACCGGCTGTGAGTGAACGCTCGTCTGTTAGAGTTCGTCCACAGCAAGCGCATATACCGGAGTGCTTGCCGTATGCGAGAATGTATTCTGAAACACCTGCATCAACCATATCGTACATAATAGAGGTAGCGTATGGGAATGACCACGAGTAAGGGCCAACGAAGTGTCCTGTCGGTGTAATTTTTCCGACATAATCTCCTTCGACCTTGACATAGATGTGGTTAGGGTTCTTGCCGTGTGCAGGAGAGCGAGAGAATGTCACTTTCTTTGCACCGTGAACGAATGTTAGGCGAGCCTTGGTTAGACCGACTTCGGTCATGAATGTCAGGACTTCGATGAAGTCACCGTCGTCTTCGTCTTCGTCTTCAAAAGCCATTGGGTCGGCTTCCTTATGTGCGGCTTCTGTTGACAATTTGATAGCCCATGTAATCTGTTTTGGGCTTAGTCGTCCTTTGGTTTCAAATTGGCTCATCATTGACTTCACGAAGTTGGAGGCGTTAAGGTTGCCTTCACTTACTTGGTATGCCATCATGTCGTATGCTTCTTGGGGGGTTGTTGCTCCGTCCATGTTACTCGTAGTGAGTTCCCCTATATAAGTAGTTCGCTCAAAGGAGCAGGGGCGAAACCCCTAACTCCCCTGCCCCAATTGAATCAGAGGCGGAGAGCATAGGTGATGTGAGGTAGTGGAAACCTTTCACGCCTTCGCAGGCAGTGACACCTATGCCCCCCTGTTCTCGTGCGACCCCGCAGGGCCGCTTGAGTTGGAGTAGTTGGTATCAGTCCCAATCGTCGTCCCATTCTTCGTCGTCGCCCTCGGCAGTCCAACCTTCTTCACCCTCTTTGGGTGCTTCGGCCTTCTTGGCAGGCTCAGGAGTGGCTTCTTCAACCACTTCTTCGACTTCTTCTTCGACTGCGGCGTCAACAGGCGGTGCATCGTCAGCATCCTCTGTTTCGTCGTCATCAAGAGTGATTGTTTCAACGGCTTCCGCTGACTTATTGAAGTAGTCAGAGGCGTTGTCCTCTTTGTCGTCGCCACTCGAAGGTGCTTCAACAACAGGTGGTGCAATTGTCACGATACCAACAGCGCATTGGATGTTGGATGATAAACCGTATTGGTCGGACATTGATGTGGTCACGAGAGCAAGGACTTCAGAGTATTTTCCGAATCGGTTTGCAGTCTCGGTGTCACACAGAGCGTTGAGCATCAGACCTTCGCCGGATTCAATCGCTTCGATGGTCATGGTTGACTCGTCCTTGAGCAACATTTTGCCGAAAGCGTTGCCTGTCTTTGAGGTTTGAACACCTGCGTAAGAGACGGTTGCTTCGACCATGCGGAAGTCGTTACGGTTGCGTGAAATGTTTTCTTCAAGTTCAGCAATCGGAGTCACTTCGTAAGTGTCACGGAGGATTTGAGTTCGGTCGGCGTGTTCGTATTCTTCTTCGGTGAATACGGTCATACCAGAGAGTGGTTTGAGGTCAAGGATTTCCATGTCAAGGTTCTTGCATGAGATGCTTGCACTGTATGTGATGCCACTTGCAATGTCATCAGCGAGGCTTGCGTCTTCATCCCATAGAGACATTTTGAAAAGTGCGGAGTCCATGGTGGAGTCACCGTCTTCAATGACGACTTGGCCGAAGATGTTAGCCATTTGACGGCCTGTTCGGGTTGTTCGTGAGTCACATGACCAAATGTCGAGATGCCCGACATAGGACTTTTGACGAAGCATAGCCGAGAGGTCAGTCATAACGCAGTTGGCGACGAATCGCTGTGCGTTTGCATTCTTCATGCCACCCAATTCGGTAACAGTGTCTTTCAGTTCAGTTGCTTTACGACGGTAGAGGGCAACGACCGGTTGATTGTCAGAGAAGATTCCATTTTGAATCCCTTTGTCAATGAACGGTTGTAGTCTCTTTTGGACGCTTGCGGGCAGTGTTTTTCCTTTCTGTGTAGCCATATTTTTTCACCTTATGTTGTGTGTGTGCTGTCTTAGCAACCTTCCATCGTCGCCCCACCTATATGAAGGTCAAACATCTTCCTCAAGTGAAGCGAGTTGCGCTTCCATCATTGATTCCCATAGGTCAGAGTCGGCCAAATCGCCGGACTGCGAGGCTGTTCTAATTGCCTGCTTGACTTCTCGACGCTTATCTAAAGCCTTCGTAGCGACACCAATTGTATCGGATGTCTTGCCAAACCATGCTTCGCCGTTGAATAGATTCTCACGATGTTTTGAGTCCTTCCCGACAATATCCCAAAGAAGTGTGTTCTTGCCACTCGGTCGGAGATAGGACGGCAGGAATAGGGAACGCCAAACGAGAGATGCTTCTTTGCTTGGGCAACCCAATCGGCGAATGATTTTGGTGTCTTCTCCCCGTAGCGGGAATGACTTGATAGGTGCGGCGCACTGTTCGATGACATCAGAGAACTCGGCAATCAAATCCGGCAAGTTCTGCGACGCCGAATCAACGAAGAGTGGTGAGAGTGCGTAGTCATCCATCAGACCTGCTCGTGACTTCACCATTTTGAATGCCTTCTTGCCACCGCCACGGCCACCGCCACGGCGAGCAACCTCGATTAGTCCTGCATCCTCAAGGGTCGGCAAATGCGTGTCCTTGAGCGTGTTCTTGGTGACTGTAAAGGCGTGGAGACTAAGCCATTGAAGGATATTGTCTTCCGTCAGTGGACGCTTTGCTTCCTCCATTGACGCCATCTGTTGATAGATAGACCATGTATCATCAGGAACGCCGGATAGACTTGCTCGGAGAACGAGGTCACATAGCACCAATGCCAACACATTGTCTTCGATTGATGAGAGCAAATACTGTGTTCCATCAGCACCGGTTTGCACCGGTCGTTGATTTTGATGGAGCAATGTCACCGCATCTATTATGCTCAATACCTTGCCGATGTCCCGTTGGTGTTGAGCGTTGCGGGCAGGGAAAAAGTTGACCATGAGTGGAGCGAATATGTTGCGAACTTTGTATCGGTTCAGAGATAACATGGATGCTTGAAGCATTTTCAAATCGGTGTGGACTGTGAACTGTTCCGGTCGAGCCTTCGCCAACAGAGCGTTTCTAACCACATCACCAACCTTCTCAACCGTTGTATCGGGGGTCATAATCAATTGACGAGTTATCTGTTCCTCTTCACTTGGATTGCGAGTGGTCAATGTGATGAATGAAGGTCGTCCACGAATGATAAAGTCACGAGTCTCAATCTCACCTGTTAGTTCGTTTTTGATAGGCGTCTTCCAGACCAATTCGTCGTCGTCACCGGACATGATGGGCTTCATTTTCTTGATGAATCCATACGACTCGTCCTTCTCAAGAACCACGATGCACCGACCGTCAACATTGACGATAAAATTACCTTCCTCATCCACTTCATCGTAGTCGTATTTGAGAGCCTCTTTTGAAGCACCGGCGAGAACCATAATCATGCTCTTAGGGAAGCCGTTACGGGCTGTCAGAGTCATGTATGTCTTTCCACTTGACGACTGCCCAATCATCTCAAGGTTGAGTGGATTGTCTGTCTTGCAGGATAGGAAAACGAGGAATGTCAAGAGCAGGTTTGCATCATCACCGACGAACGGAGTCTCACGGCTTTCGTGCAATATGTTGTTGATTTTATCGAACAGGAAACGCTCACCCAAGAATGATTTGATGCTTTTTTCTTCAATCTCCCCGTATGACGATAACGCACCTGTCAGAGATTCGATTTCAGCGTTTTTCTTATCGGCTACTGTGGCAATCACATAAGTTCCGTCACGGAGAATAACGCCTGCTTTGAGCATGGTCGTGGTGAAGTCCTTGACATCTATGCCGTCAACAGACTTCGACATGCGAGTGATACTGTGCTGTGATAGCACATTGATTTTGCCTTTTGGCTCACCGTCAATTTCGGCGGCGAACTCCATCCGTCCCTTGGTGGATGAAAGGAATGTCAATTTAACAGGCAGTCCTGCACATTCAAACAGGAAGTCGGATGAAGATTCATTCGATTGATTCACTACGAGTTCGGGGGTCATACTCTCCAACAGCCCAAGCCCACCTTTATCAATCACTTCTTTTCTATTCTTCTTTTATTCTCTTCTTTCTTCTTTCTATAATATACACATACACAATAAATAACATGTGTGTCTGTAAGACCCTTTGCACCAATGAATCGAAAAAGTTAATCCCCCCTTACAGGGGGGATTAAAGAATAGGGCTTTTTCATGTTTTACGGTGTGGAAAACACATGGAACCTATATGCGTTCAAAACCTTCATGACCGATTTTGGCAAAAAGCCCCCATCATTAAACATATATACCGGCAAGGTTATATAGGGGTGGCTACAAGGAATAATCAGAGCCGACTAAGCCTGCCTTCGTGGCAGGAGTGGCCCCAACCCGCCGTTAAAAAGGGGAGGGCGAGTATTCTCGGCGGAGTGGGTGGAAGCCTCACACTCACATTGCTTGCATTTTTTCTTGCCCTCAAATTGGGGTGTGTGCTTAGTTGGGCGTTTGCATTTCATATTGATTCCTCACAGAGACAGTTGGTTGGCGTACCGAATTGTCGAGATTAAATTGGCCGATTGTTTGCCGACCGTCAGGGTCATGGAAGACCCGTCGGGTGTCATACTCCACGACACTCCGTATATTCTATGCCTGCCTGCAATACCGGATGCCGTGGCGAATTGCATCACATCTCCGGCGTAAATGTCAAATCGTTCAGGCAAACCTTCAACGATGAATTGTTGCTTGACTCGACCGTTGTTAGATAGCATCAATTTTGCGAATCTAAGTGCTTGGTCATCGTTCTTGACGCTATCCTCATGCACCACTCGATGAACAGGGCGGAGTGGGTAGAATGAATCCGTGACAGCCGGATAGGTCACACTAATGCCCAGCGCATCATTTTGAACCGTCACGACATTGTAGAAGTCGAGGTCGCCGGCACTGTTCTCTACACTCGTTGGGTAGAAGTCCTGCGGCACATCAGTTCTCGGCAAGCGACCTGCGACAAGCGGTGTGATGTCGGTGTCTTCCGCATCTTTCAATTTTCGCAGGTTGATATACCCTTGAGCATCAGAATAAATGTTCATCGGTTCGGGATTTATGTTGATGAATCCCAATACCATTTGAACCGCATCGAGCCTCGATTTTCCTTTCAGCGTTTGTCCTGATGGGATTATCACCCGACTCTGTGTGCTAATGCGCCCGATAGGGGGAGAGTATGACGAACCGGCAATGATGCCTTTCAAAATTGAAGCCGCATCACCGTTCATCGAGATTGATTCATCGGTGATTGTTTCATTCGATAAGAACCCAAGTGTATCGAGGCATGTGAGATTGATTTGGTTCGTCGTCTCTACGATGTCAGAAACATATCCTGTGAAAATTAACGGCGGATTGGCCCACCGTCGGGGTGCAAGAAAAACCTGAACAGTGTCACCGATTTTTGCAGTTCCCGACCGGCGTCCTGCTACCGAGGATATTGACACCGATAACCTTCGTGGTGCATTCAATTCATGTGAACTACCAATTCCAAGGATTCCGTGAATCGGCCGTGACCCATTTATGATGACTGTTGGTGCTTGAGGTGTTGCTTCATCGGTTGACATCGGGCCATACACATTCCTAAACATGACCTGTCTCGACCGAACAAAGTATGCACGATGAGGCCAAGAGTTGCGGAGGCCCGTTAAGCGCATCCTGCGTGGCCTGTTGGTGTATTGGAGTCCTTCGGGATTCCACCCGCCATCAGAGAATCCGAGTTCGCCCAAATTGAATGTTGGAGATGGTAGAATCGTTTGAGGATAATTGCCTTCGGTCGGCCCTGTCGTGTATGCAAACCCACCTCTCGGCCCACCTCCACGGCGATTCACGATGTCATACCTATCGGGGAACGGAGACTTGCCGTGATATTGATAACCATACCCAACAGTCTTTGCTGTCATGTCTCCATGCAGGTGAGGGTCAAACGGTCTTGGTGCGGATAGGCTCGTGTAGCAGGTGGTTTCTGTCTTATCCAATTGCCATCCACCCAATTCATTCGGGAACGGTATTAGGCCGAGTCCAAAGTCAGACGGATAGTGAGCAGGTCGCTCCATCAATTCCTTCTCGACGGGTATGTTATCCATTTGCACCGGAGCATCTATTCCCCTGCGTATTGACTCTCTTCGGGTTTCAGCCCAAATGCTCGTAGCCCATCGTGCAACAGCCGTTCTTGGTCGCCGTGGGTCTTGCCCTAAACGCTCGACTTCATCGAGTAATACCTTCGGTGGCGTGATGATGAACGGGTCGTCTTCCGGCGCTCTGACAATCCGAATAAAGCGGTTTGTCTCGTCGCCCATGACCGTTCAAGGCCGACTATGGTTAATCACTATTGGCAAATAATTGCATAATGTTCGGGACGAATGGCCCTTCACCTGCGGCCAAAACCAAAGCGTTGAGGTCGATGTCAATGTCTTGATTCATGTTCACGAGAGCATTCACTGCCTTCACGATATATTTAGTGTGGTTGAGGTCAATTGCGATTACTCCTGCTTTCTTCTCGGTCATCAGTAATCACCCAACCGGTATGTGCGAACTTCGTATTGAGGGTGGTCTTTTTCGACTCGACGGACAGTGACGCCTCGTGTCCAACATAGCCACGAAATAGCCGCATCCTTAGAACTGAAACGGTATTGCCAATGTGCGAATCCTGTTGTCCCGTATTGGTTGAATCGGTATTTTCCTGTTCCCGATACCATGCAAGTGTGGCCGAACCAATCTTCGTTGTTCCAATGGTTGAGTTCGACTGTTTTATCAGTAATCATCATTCGACTGATGTTTTCTTCGCTCGGTTTATGCAGGGTTCGTCGGGGCATATCTACTCCTGTGTGTATCACCTATATAACAGTGTCGCTACAATTGTCTTTTCAGCCACTTTGGTGCGTCTTGAACATTGTCTCTAAACCAAGAAGGTATGAGATGCCCGCTGTTACGGGCGAATCGAGTCCACGCACCATCGAGAATGAACAGGTGTCCCACATCGTCAGGCGTTCTCACGACACGACCTGCGCCTTGCACGATGGAGAGAGCCGTTTGCAATTGATACCACTTTTGACACGGTGCAGGGCAAGTGAATCCGGCCCCGCATAAGTCACCTGTGTATTTGTTCGGAGGTTGATACGGGCATGATGGAGTGTCTTCATGCACCTTTCGCCATGCCAATTCGTCTTGCATCATTCGTTCAGAGATAACAGGGTCTTGAGTCGGCAGGTATGGCACTTTGAGTATGCAAAGCCACTCGGCCAATTTGCCCTTGAAGTCAAATCCCTGCTTGACATAGGTTGAGATGAGAACCAAATCATCTCGCTCACTCGTGAAGAACTCGTTTAGAACTTCATCACGAGCGCGAGCATTTGAATCGTGAGTCCTCACTCTGTCTCCGTGACCCAATGCAATCAGTCCATCCACCACTTCCTTGCGTATCGCATGGCTATGTGGCAGGATAACCCCTCGCTTATTGGGGAATTGTCTCAGGATGGCATCCAACGCCTTGATTTGCTTTGGAATTGTATGCTTTCGCTTCGCCCATGACATCGAACCACATGGGACGAAGTGAACATTGAAGTTCTCGGATGGGAATGGTGACTTCGTGATGTTGATGTAAAGCGTCTTTTGGTTCTCCAAACCGAGTCCGTGGAGGAATGTATCAATGTCAAGTATGGTCGCCGATAACAGCACTCGCTTCTTCGATATGCTCTCAAGTATCTCCGCCGCATAATCTCTCACACGGATAGGCTTGAGGCATAGGTAATCTCCCCATTTGTTATGCTCAAACGATATGTGAACATTGGACGGCTTGGTCAGAATCTCAAGTGCCGTTTCCATTTTGGAAACCGACTCACGAATGGCCTCGACTTCCTTCTCTTTTTTGGTCATTCCCAAGTCACCCTCGGCTTGGCTTAGAACAGAGCGAGCCACCTCGATTCTCTCGTTGATTTCAGCACGCCAATCCTTGGGTGTCAGATGATGTGGAAACACCTCTTTGCCGAACACTGTCGTCCACTCCTTGGCGGATAATCGAACCTCCAATAAATCGTGGATGAATCCCTCCATGTCATGCGCTTCGTCTATGATTGCGAACTCTCGTTGGTCAAAATTGGTATAGCCTCGAACAGCCCTAAACAGGTATGCCGGATTTGAGAGGGTTAAACGGGCATCCTCGGCCTCGAATCGTTGTTCGTAGTATCCACATGGCTCTCCCCCGTCTTCACTGCGTTTAGCGTGCTTGCAGGAGCCTGTTTTCTTAGAATAACATGGCGCACCTTTGGCAGTTCCCGACCTCGCCCAACAATCAAAATTAGACCGGCCTCGGACTTCAGAGAGTCGGTGGCCGTAGTCATTTTTGTATTGCTCGGCAAGACCGAGTGATGGGGTCAACAGGTATGCTGATTTGAATTGATTTTGAACAGTCATGGCGATTGCCGATTTTCCGATTCCCGTTGGTGCTTGGATGACTATGTTATCGAAGTCGTCGTTCTCCAAAGCCCAATAGGCCACGGACAGTGCCTCCTTTTGATACAGTCTCGGAGACGGCATGGGGAAGTCAGGGCGAACCCTGTCCCACTCATCGGGAAGTCCACTTTTGGATGGAATGTTGATACGGACTACGGTCATATGTTGAGACTCGTGTCCCACCTATATAATCAAGCCACATTGTATGCAGACCGCTTTAGAGCGTCAGCGTGAACCAACAGGTCGTCGAGTCTGTCGCTTAATTCAAGGAAAAGGTAAAAGTCACATTGACTTTCAATGAGTTCGTCGATTTGGCGGCGTATGTTTCGGATTGTTATTTGAATGATGCTTGCTTCGTCCATGTTTAATCGTAGCAGACGCCCCTATATAAGCATGTCGGACAAAGGAACTGCCGACCCTTTATAAAGAAAACAGAAAAGTGGAGGGAGGTTATGCGTTTCGATAACTATTCAAAGGGGCCAACCTGCTACACCGTCACCTGTGATTTCACCTTCACCGACTGTCACGAATGAACCTCCACTGTATGGGTAGAATACTTTCGAGCCGCCATGTGGTGTGTTCATCCAAGACAATTCGTTGGTGTTCCACTTCAAATCCAATTCGCCTGCATCGAATCCCCAAAACCGCTGATACCTTAATTGGGGGTTAGTGTGTGTGAAGTCCTCGTGTCCTGATAGTGATTGACCGGAGCCGACAGGATACCAACCGTTTGTTGCATCATAATTCATAGATGGGACGGAGAGCCACCGAATGTTGATTGACCGTATCACTTGGTCGGGGTCGCCCGCCGCCTGAGAGAACTCGAATGTTGGCATCCAAACCTCCATGAAGTGAGTTATCGAACCGGTCAAAGGAGTGTTATTTGTCCCACCTTGCGCCCACTCTGCATTAGTTCCGACAGGTGGTAGTTCGTACCCTCCACCCACACCAAGTCCCGCAGGCGGTGTCCCTGCAACCTGTGAAGCATTTGTTGGAGTCACAGGCCATCCCATCGGCCCGACTGTCGCTGTTGTAGTACCATCCCTAAATGTCGCACCCATGTAGTCGGCGTTATCTCCACCCAATGTGAATCCAAGAATCATGTGTATCTCACCTTGACCATTGGTGGTCGTGGTGATGTGTTGGTAATTCGGTCGAACAGCAGTAGTCTTTGGAATGAACAGTGCTTTGGTTGTTCCAAGTCCATCCGCCTGCGTATATTGGCTCACGAATGATTTGTCGCCTTGGAATGAATTGACTAAAACAGTTCGCCCAACATCACCCTTAATCACGGTGACAAATGCTCTGTTCCTCTCATCTATGATTGCGTCGTAGTAAATCACTTTCGATGAGGGATATTGGGATGCGTTCTGAACACCAACGACATGTATTGCGTCGGCGTCATTGAATGTGTATCGTCCCGAAGGGTCGAGTGAACCCGCCACAGACTTCCCGATGTTGCAATAGATTGCGTCGTTTGCCCTATCGCCAAACAACGGTGAGTCCACTGCCATGCCGCCACGATAAAACACGATTGGTGTGTTGTTCCCAAGCAGGCATATTTTGGGGTGGTCACAGTCACGCACAGCATGACTCGTATTGCCTGCTGAATTATCTCCGATTACCGGAGGGTCTGATAGTGTTTTATTGACCTTAGACCACTGTCCCTCCGGCCATGTAGCGGGGTCGTCGGCAAATGTTGGCAACGAAACAAATGTCGTTTCGACTGCTAACTTGGTCGTGTAGATAATATGGGATTGAGTCGATACCATTCGACAGGCAAAGTGTAACCTGTCTTGAGAATCACATGCCAATGTCGGTGTTCGTAGATTGTATCCCGATGCTGGATTTGACAATAGCACCGGTGTATGCACCGTCCAATCCCATTCATAGACGGGGTGGGGGTTGTAATTCTTCAAAACCCGCTTGGCGTATGTGTAATACATTGCGTGCTTGGTATCACCATTTGGGGTTATCTCGATGACTGCGTGAATTGTTCCTTCACTGTCTGAAGTGAAAGCCGCTGACCGTAGAACCTCTCCGCTATTCAAGTGTGGGCCGACTTCATCCTTGCCACTATATGTTGACACTGATGGGTTGACTTTTTGGGCTTTTCGATTCCAAAACATGTCACTATTCAAGGGCTTGGTGTAGTGGGTGAATACGGGTAGTTCGTTCGCATTGAGCATCCCTGACCGTTCTATGTTGAACATGTGTAGCGTGCCGTCATCTGTTCTAACAACGCGCTGTCCCTTACCGAGTCCGTTATCTGTCACGGCTTGCGCCGCTGGCGGTATAGCCGAGCCATCCATCTCGTTTCGTTGCGTCGAGACGAAAGCATTCTTTGCATTATCCCGCATCCCTGTTCCTCGTCCTGAAACGATTGCACCCGAATCCCACATTGGTCTAACCGATGATGCAACATGCACATCGACTGATGATTGCAATTGTTCTGATACTGCAACATAATCCAAATCACTGATTTCATCTATCCGTCCCAATAGGGCGGGTGCATAACGCTCGTTCTCGATTACTGCAATATCATAATCTGTGCTTGGCATCAATGGGATTGCACCGGCGTGAAAGTGTTCGGTCGGGTGGTCGTTCCAAAATACTTCCAATCCGTCGCCCTCAATAAGTGGCCCATGCACCCTGTCCTTGGCTTCAAGTCCTCCGGTCTTGCTAATGAAGTCCCTTGAGTCGTCGTTCCATAGATTACTTCGGAGGTAATACTGCCCCAATTGAGTTCTCGCTGATGCGGGTGTGGCCTTGCCACCCAAGTCGAATCCTGTGTTGAATAAGGCGGCCCCGTCGAGGTGTAGAGTATCCGTCCTATGGAATGGTGTCTCCATCTCCAAATCGAGGCTGTTGCGGCCGCCTGCACGAGCGCGTACCGCCACCTGTGCCGGTGCAAGTAAGTGTAATGGAATGTCATAACCAACGCCGCCATGAACATTCTTCCATATCCTGTCGGCCTTGAATGGGTGGTCTGTCGTCGCCAAGCCATAACTTAGTGGCCCGTGGTGGCTAATAGCGGTCTGTGGGCCTTTCATGTGGCCGAATTGGGTTGATGACCCAAAGCCTGACCATTGACCCTGTGCAATGGGAATTATCGCTGTGCCGTCGGGTTTGTTCATTGATTCGGGGTCATCCGAGAAGAATATGGTGTTGTTACCGAATCCGATTGGGTCGTATAATCCCTGAGCAAATGACCAACCCGACCAACCCATCTCTTGATGTGGATTTGCACCTGCCCCAAAGTCGGCGAATCCAATCGTGGTCGGAACGAATCGTGTTCGCTTCAAAAAGTCATATCGGTCTTGCGCCCAAACATCTGTTCCGGCAAAATCCCTGAGAGTCCCTGACGCTATGCTCATTCGGTCTATCGGTTGTAATAGGGGATAACCGTGTACGATTCCCGTGGTCATCAAATGTGGAAGACATTTTGGCAAATTGGCATGGGACATTCTCACTTCGGGGTATGAACCGTATGTGATTGGTATTGCTCTTTGACCACTTTCACCATACCAATATGAGATGCGTGAGCCACTCCACCATGTATCGGAAAAAGTCCAATTTTGAGTGTGATATGTTGCGCCATCGACCCTAATTGCTTTGGCGTCGAATAGAGCGTTCCCACCCTTAGCCCTGCCATCCTGTGCCTTCGCATCCGACCACATGAGGATGAGAGAGCGTCCCGATGTGTTGGCTTGAATACGACTCCATGATGGATACAATGTGAAGTTGTCTCCACCACCTGTGTGACCTTGCCCGTTTCCATTGCTTGGTGCGGGCGGCGGGCCTTCAATCACCTCACCTGTTATCGGGTCGGTGTGGTTGTCCTCACCGTCGGGATTGTCACCCGATGTAATTGGTATGCACTGTGAGCCACTTCGATAATACCCTGCCGGACATCCTGAGCCTGAGCCACTGTCTGGGTTATACGGGTATGAAATGTCGGACGATGGGTATTCTTCGGTGGAGCCGATATAGTCTCTGTGAACGGCCGCCATAGCCATCCTGCCGTCGTCCATGAAGCGGAGGGAAGCACAGTGAAGGGTTGGATGGAATATCGGAGTTCCTGATGGATTTAGACTGTGACGAGGATGTCGAGCATTCGCTTTGTCCTCTCGTCCCAAGTATCTCATTAGTTCGACTTGGGGGAATACCCAATCGTGAATATGCCATCCTGAATACTGCTTATGGGTATTGCCAACAACAGCGAATGAACCTGCTTGGTATGAGTTCAACCAATCCGCTGACGCCGATAACACCGTCATTGCATAGAGGGGATTATCTGTTGGACTCGTGTCTCTAATTGTATGGTATGAATCCATAGATGGTGTGTATTTGAACACCATCAATTCACTACCACGAGGTAGCGTTAGCGCACCTGTCCCATCGGCCCACACCTGTCCGGTTCCCCATGTATCGGGGGTGAAATGACTCGCATCTATGGCGTCAGCACCGACGAATAATTCTGAACCGTAAGCATCGGCATCCCATAGATGAGAGATACCTCCCCGTTGATAGAATCCACCTGTCTCAATCGCGGCGCACATGAGAGGAACCTGCGCCCAATCCGCATTCGCCATGGGCCTAAACGGAGTCAATTGATGAAGACCCCATCCACCGTTTGTAGCGTCATGCCGTGGCATAACAGTGTTCGGCATGGATGAGTCGCTTGCGTTGACACCCATTCCGGCTACCGAGGGCGAGGTGGCGTCGAAGAATACTCGTTCCAAGGTTGGATTGATTCTGAATACTGCATGGTAAATCTCACATCCTTCATCCTCAAGGTTGGTGTTCACGGTGAGTCGTTTTGATTGGGGAAAATTGCGTGCTATCGGGTTTCCGATTCGAGTGTTGTTTAGATTGACTGTTGCATTTAGTCGCACTGTTGGAGCAAGACTGACGATAACATGGTAGTCAACAATAGGCTTCTTAAATGCGATTGATGAAGAGTCGGGATGACTTGCTCCTGCCTCAACATTGACGGTTTTATATCCAATTAGAACAGGAACGACCTTGACCTTTGTTGGTATTTTATCCTTCATGAAGTCTTGACTTAGATTCAATGTTGCAGTCCATTGTCCTGAAGCGTAGTTATCGCCGAGAATATATCGAGATGCAACATTGCAAGTAGATTTGGTGTTTGGCGCACTCGGCCCATTCACATTTACTTCGTTGAATTGCGTCCTATCCAAATGATTGCGATTCGCACCCGTGATTACATGATTTGTTCGTCCGGTGTGGAACTTGGTTAGATTGGCATTAGTGAGGAATGACTGTCCCTTAAATGGTGTTCTAATACCCGTTGTTATCGCTCCCTCGGTCATTGGTTCGATGTATGCACCATCACTACCGTATTGATACAACGGGTCGTGAGGGGTACTCCACGATAACCCATTGCGTCTTAGTGGCAAACCACTACTGACCTGAATGTTGATTGCTGAAAAAGTTCCAACACCATCCTCGTTCCATGCGGTGTCGGGAACGAGTGGGTGAGCAGGTGGAGCAACCACTTCGGGCGGATTAGAGCATCGTGATACCGATGTGAACGCAGTAGCGGTCACGGTTCCCTCGTAACCGATTAGGCCACATGAATCCATCACCATCGAGTTACCCAAATCACACCGACCCAATGGAAAAGTGTTTTCCTCATCAATGACTGTCACACTGTCTTTGAAAATATCACGGACGAGAACTGTTTGTATTGTTTCAGCGGGAAGGTTGAGGGTATCGCCGTCAATAAGCCCATGAAGGATTGCGGTGTTCAAAGAATCGGGTGCGGATAATCCAATTCCTGATTCAAGCACTTCTTGATTGACCATCATGTTCACACCCCAATGTGCGGAGAACGCCTTCATGTCTGAGTCCACAATTGAGGATAAGTCAAGACCCGTTGGTGTGGTTGTATCGTAAATTGGTGCTGACCATAGAGTGGTGAGGTACGCACTGTTATGCCTGTCGCCGTATGTAGCACCGATGCCGTTGCTTGGCAGGTCTGTTAGTGCCGAGTGAGTGATTGCCTCCACTGTTCCGATTGAACCTGTATCCACATCAATCACCGAACCGATTTGCAAATCATATGACGGTATGGCTCGCTTGAGTGTGTTATGGCGTGGTGTTTGCCAAGTGTGATTCGCCGGCCTTGCCGCATCGTTAAACGCTGTTCTTCGGGGGTTGGCAACATGCCGACCTGCTTCTGTAATTGTCGAGGTGGCCGCAGGTGCGAATGATTTGATTTCACTTGCCGAGTGGCGACTAAAACCTGCGTCTTGGATGGCCTGACCGTGTTCAAGCCAACCTGTTCCAAAGTTCAAACGAGGGGCGTTCAATGCCGTTGTCAATCCAAGGAAGTTCAAGTCGTTCATGTCGAGTGTGGTCGTGTGTGGAGTCGATGCACTTGAACCCGATACAACGGTTGGAACAGCCGGTGCGACCTGTGTCGCTGATGGTGTTTTCCATAGCGTGGTGTCGAAGAGAGCGTACCCCTCTGTACCTGCGCCACCGGCATCTGACAGGTCGTCAGCCCACACTAATGTGAGAGGCAAACCTGCACCCGCCCCAATTGGGGGGATGAGGTCTGCCCGTGTGCTTGGAACGGCCATGCTTATGCCTTAACCGGCTTGGTTCATAACCAAACCGCTTATGCTCGGTATGTGAATGTGCATTCGTTGCACGATACCATGTGCTTTTCTTGGCAGTGGTGGCCCCAACATCCGGTTTGCCCTGAAAGTGCATTACTGCCCCAACCACATGTTCCAAAGTCTGTTGTAATTTTTCCCTTGCAACCAACGACTTCACACTTTGAAGGTTGGTCGGTGATATTGCATGAGTAAAAGGTGCATAGGTCGCTTTCGCAGTCGCAAAGGTGCATTGTCACACCTTCCCAATCGTAAATCGTGTATATTTTAGGCTCGGTGGCTCGGATATGTTCGTCCATGTATATCCATACGGCCTGCCCTATATAAGCATATCGCCTATTCTTCTTCAAAGGTCGTGTCAAGAAGTTCACCATTGACTTCTTTCAAACGATTTTTCCCGAAGTTCTTGAGTGTGATGATTCCATTGGCGGTCTTATGATATGCGTCCACCGGCCTATTGTCACGGATAGCGACGGCACACACTGCACAGTAGTGCTTGCTGTCAGCCGAGTGTGGCGGTGCGCCCTGTATAGCGGCAATCATATCAACGGTTGCTTGGATTCTCTTATCTTTGTATTTGACGATGACATTGCATTTTTCACCATGTATTTCACACATGTGTTTGCACATGGTTCCACGCATACGCTTCATCATTTTTTGTTCCGCTACTCTCTGTTGTTTTGCTGTTAATTTATCACTCATGATGCTTCACCACCGCATTGTTTCCATTGGGATGAGGCTTACCCACCGCATCCCTAAGAAGTTCTTCTAACCTGTCTGTTAGCACTTCCCAATTGAATGATTCTTCGGCAAACCGTCGTGCATTTACACCCATCTCCTTTCGCTCTTTGGGATTCTCAACCATGTGCTTCATTTGTTGAGCCAAGTGTCCGACCGAGACTACGCCCAATTTGACTCCGAATGTCGGGCCGCTAATCATCGTGTCAAGGCCAACGAGAAGTCCTCTGTCCTCTCCAACCAATTCAGGGCCGGTCGAGTTATCGGGAAGGATAATTGGTATGCCACAGGCCATTGCTTCGGCCGATGGGATTCCGAATCCCTCGCCGCTGGTCGCCAATACATGGCAGTCAGCGATTTGATACAATTTTGCAACATCATTTCGTGGGATTCCGTGAACGGGGTTGCCGTCGGTGTCAGAGAATGTGACATTGTTTTCCAATCCCAAGTCCTTGACCAAGTGAGGTAGATGCCACCCGCCGAGATTCTTGCTGTTGGTTGGGTCGCCGGTGTGTAATATCATTCCGACTTCGTGTGGATTCTCCAATTCACTCAACATCAAAGCAAATGCTTCTAAGAGGCGTGGTTGCTGTTTTCTGTTGCCATTGCGACCAACAGATGTGAACACTGTTTTCCACTGTCCTAAGCCCACCTGTTCACGCATTTCAGCCTTCTCTTCGTCGCTTATCGGCTGAAACATGTCTATGTCAACACCGTGATACAGAATTGGAATGTTTTCATGCACGAAACGGTCAAGGAACGGGTCTTTCTTTGATTCAGCACCCTCACCTTCGGTGTGATACTCATTGATGAATTGCAGGAATTGATGTCGTCCAAATGCACTCATCCAAAGTGGAGTGTGCGTCATTTTGATGATGTCCTTCCAAGCATAGATGAAGGGGATTCCATCAATCGGCAGGTATGAAATATGAGGCACATTCATGCGATTGCATGAGCGAACCATGTGAGCAGTGTGGTAAATCTCACACAGGCTAAAGAACACATCAGGTTGCAGTCTTGCAAGGTTCATGTCAGTGACCGTTGGTGCATTTGACGCATCGTTGAGTAGTTCAGAGCCGAATGCTCCGATGCCTGCGTGAACCATAGTCCACCCCTCTTCGTGCTTCATGTCCTCGCCGTTGTAGTCCCAACCCATCACATTGACTTCGTGGCCTCGTTGAACGAGACGCTTAACCAATTCTCGTGTGACTACACCGTAGCCGGATGGACGAACAGGTTGCTCAGACGCCCATAGGATGCTCATGGGCTTCGGCTTGTCCTTTTTGATTTTAGCCGGCTTGTTGCCCTTGCTCATAATGTTTGAACGGCGACCCCATGTTTATGAGGCTTACTCATCGAATCGCCACTGATTGTAGCGAATGGCGAGTCCAATCAACCATTCAACGAGCATGTGAATCACGCAAAGTCGTATTCGACTTCCGTCTCGCCGCCGCAGTCTTCGTCAAGGCAAATGTAATTGTATGCAACGAGACTACCAAAAGTGGTTTTTCCGTCGTATTCTGTTTCGTGACCACATTCGCAACACTCAGGCGAGTGGTCGTCGTCGTCGTTCATGTTTTCCTGTGCGTCTCCAAGTCCGTGTGTATAGGTCATATTTGTTCCCTCTGTTCTATCGTAGCAAGTCGGCCTATATAACAGTATCTCTCAAAAGCCCCATTCGTCAAACGGATAAATGCAAATCACCTCTTGACAAATCGTGGCAAGAACAGTCGTCCTGCTCGTGCATCAGTGACTCCGGTCAGGGAAGCCGAGCCACCCATGGCCGCATAGGCTGTGGAGTCCTCTGTGACCATCGTGGTCGCCTTGCTCATGTGAGGTGTCCTAAACGGGTCTTCCTTGGCTACCCAAGCCCCTGTGTAGCCTAACGAATTGAATCCTCCACCGGCAGGGTATGGCATTAACCCACATGCTTCAATTGACATATCTACATTAAGGCCAATCGGGTTTCTAAACGACAGAGATTGCAAGTATAACCCCGCCACATAATCACCATATTTTTCCGCCATAGATGTGAATTGAGTCGTGTCCGTGGACTTTAGAGCGTTGGTTGTTATCTCTACAAAACCTGTTGGACTATCCACCATCGAGAATGGTAAAGGTGAGGTTCCCGACGGGAACGCCGCAGGGCTAATGTATTTGGCATTGATAGCACCACTCTGACTGTCGAAGTCGTATGATGCGTTTAGTCCGACAAAGACAATCCCATATGCGTCATAGTCAAGTGGAGTTCCATTGTTGTAAATCGTAACGGGATTAACGGGAACATCGAAGAATGCCACCTCGTCTATGATACATTTGTCGAGATAAACGGGAGCCGCACCTCCGGCGGGCGTACCGAGTCCAAGGGTATGTGCTGAAATAGCCCCATTGTATGACTGTGGCCCTGTATGAATCATGCTACCGTCGAGCCATATTTCAGTAACCCCGCCATCCCATACCATCGTGACATTATGCCAATTGATTCCGAGGTTGGTGGGCTGTGTATAAGCGGGTGTAGCAATTCCCATAAACAAAAAGTTCAACATGTTTCCATTGGCAGTCGAGCCTTCCAATTCTAATGAGAATATATCGTGTGCAACACCTGCATCATAGACGGCGAAGAGATTGCGCTTGACTCCATTTGCAATGTTTAACTCGGTTGACTTGAACCATATCGTCATGGATGAAGGTTCGCTGTGGTTCACAGCCGCTTTTCGATAGAACTTCTGAGCCGATGTCAATTGAATCCACTCCGCCGCATAGGCGTTGGTTCGCCCACCCCATGACGCCCAATTTGGGACTTGACGGCACGCACGAAGCAATCCTGATGCGTAGTGATTCCGTTGCATAGATGAGGTTAGGTGGTCAATGGTTAATTACCATCGTGCCAATCAATCAAATAGGTTCGGGGGTCGGTTTTTACCGGTGTGTGCTTCTTGGGTTCGTCGGCCTCCGTTCCGCCACTAATTGGTTGAATCGTTTTGGGTTTGGATGATGCACCGTCTTGCCACCCACACGGCTCCTTGCCTTCTTTGTATTTGATGCGCCACTTCTTGACACCTTGCTTGGTTGCTGACCATCCTTCTCGTTCTATTTTGCCGATGCACTTGGCAAAGGAATAATCGTATTCTCGACCTTTGAGATTCGACGGTGAGGAATTGTAGTAATGCACATTTTGACCGCAGTTCGGGCAAGGCATTCAATCACCTTTGTAGTGAGTGTGTTCGGCAGGCAGGTGCTTTCGCCGTGTTGATAGCATTTTATTGAGCATGGACGCCATGTTACTCGCCGCTTTATCGAATCGCTTGGAAGCGTGTTCATCAGGACACATCTCTTGCTTGAGTCCATCAATCGCTATATTACTTATCATCTCGTTTAGGATTTCCCACTCGGCATGGCCGATGCTCTTTATTCGCATATTTGTAGAAAGACGAACCCACCTATATAACAGTGTCGGTCAATGATTCGTTCGTTCGGGGCCGCTTCGGTCGCCTTCACGGGTTTTGTCATTTATTTCAGCAAGTCTATCGCGTTCGCGTTTTTTCCGCTTGGCCCTTCTATTCTGTCCGATAGGATAACCACGAGGTTCGTTGGCTGTTGGTTCTCCATTCAGGACTTTCTGTTTGTATTCTTCCCAATGTTCCATTCGATGACAATTGGCACATATCACGATACACTTCGCAACCTCTTCCATTACGGTGTCCCACGAGTAGCCACTCGTAACCAAGTGGGCTATCGAAGTCACCTTTTCATTTGGGTCGAGGTGGTGGTGTTCTAACGCCCATTGGTTGTCCTTGCCCGATAGGCCGCATTTATGACACTCCAATGTTTGTTTGTAATCAGCAAATCGTTGCTTCAATTTACGACGGCGATTCTTCACCTGTTGCTTTCGGTGGTCGCCATTCTCGGCATACCAACCTTCGTGATACCTCTTCTGATAGGACTTACGCTTAGAGGCATCCTTGAAGGGCAATCAAGCACCCCTTATCGTTCATTCCGGTTAGCGGAGGATAGGAATGGAATAACATGCAGTGATTGATACGCACCGCCCTTTTTGATATCATAATGCAAATCGACCTTTGGGAACTTGAGAACATCAAGAGAGCGTGTGTAGTGTGCGATTTCAGCCTCGGTTGCTTCAACGCCTGTCATCGAAAGGAATGATACCTTGATGAAGTCGAGAGTCGGTAGAGCGCATGTCTGAGGGTCAGGAATTGCCGGCAATTTACTCGACTTGGTTTCCTTCTTCTCGACAACGGGTTCCTCGACAACAGGTGCGAGAACCTCTTCAACGAGTTCTTTCTCTTCTGTTTTTTTGGATGTAGCCTTCTTTGCCATAACCGTTCAAGTCCCTTATAGGGTTCTTAAGCGATTCGCTTGAAAGTAGCCAAGTAAGCCGCCTTAACGGCCTGTGAGGTCTTGCCACGGCTCATTCCAAAGGAGATAGCCATTCGAGTGCCTGTGGAACGCTCAGAGCGCACAGCATTGGTCATGTGAACATCGTCCATAACTTCGCTAACAGCCCATGCAGGGAATGATTTGTTACCGGAGATAACGACGACTTCTTCATCATCGTTAGAAGTAACTCCGCAGTAGTGGAGAGTGATGGGTGCGTTCATCTCGTCCAATCCGAACCATGCGTTCAAAGGGGCGATTATTGTTTCACCAAGAGGAATTGTTTCCAATGCACTCACGGCTTGGGCTATCTCGTATGTGTTGCTGACCATGTATATCCATAGGGGGTGTCCTATATAACAGTGCCGGTCAAACCTTTCCACCAATCAGGTGCAGGTCTTCCCTTCTCCCACTTGGCGAATGTCTTGCTGTGGTAGTATTTTTGGTATGCTTTGATTGCGAACTTTGGGTAAGCATGATACACCGTTTCACCATCAATAGGTTCGGGTCTGTATTCATCGGGCATAGCCAATGCGAACTGTGTCAGTCCACCTTCGGGAATGATGTGGTCTTTACAGGACATGATATGGACAGGGCCATTGCAAGCATGGACTTTATCAAAGCGATTTGAGTATTCAGTAAGCAGTGCTTGAGCATGACGAGCGAGCCACTTGAAATTGTCACGGCTGTCACCGGCCCAACGAGTGCAAGGGTGGTTCTTATGAGTCTCTTTGTATGGAGTTCCGGCCTTAGTCACTACGCCTTTGTCAACGAGGTATTCATCGGTTACACCATATCGGCGAAGTGCTGAAACCATCATTTGAGCGCACTCAAGAATCATTTTTGGAATATGCTTATCGCACTGCATTTGGGCGGCGGTTTCAGGGTTGGTGTCGAGAACGAAAATGTTCATTATCTCACCATCATGAGTTCGAGGATTCGTTCGTGTTCTCTCAAGAGGTTATCTCGGCGAGCAAAGTTGAGAGTGAGAAGTGCTTGAATCCCATCCATTGCAGTATTGTAACCGCTTGGGGTATATTTCAAATGGGGATTGATTTCAAGGTATGCTTTCTGTCCTTCTCCAATCTGGGCCATGGCACTGTGTAGATGAGTGCGTTCAACGCAGTAGTCGTTTATGTGACCAACAACCTTCCGTAGTTGCATTGCGTATATGTTCAGTTGGTCTTTGGTTAGCGGTTGCGGGTCGGCGATTTCGGTCGGCATGTCTACTCGTTGTCGCCTCACCTATATAACAGTGTCGCTTACTCATTCTTCCCATCGAAGTTCGAGTGATAAGTCCATGCGATAGCCTATACAGGCATCCTTGGGCGTCTCAGGGCCACATAACTTATCTATGCTATTCAGTGCCTTGGCCTCTTCAGAACGGGCCAACCTGCACCATTGGTAGTCGGTATTGCCGTTGACCCCCTGTGTGGTGAGGCTCGCATCGTTTAGAACGGTTGTCAAGGCTCTGTATAGCGTCCACACGCCGACTCGTGTCGGGTGGAACAATGCTATCACGAGGAATTGAGATATGGTATGAGGAACGGCGTCATCGGTATTGAATCGAGAAGTCCTCGTCTCGGCATATTCTTGATACAGCGAGATTTGGTATGTCTTTTGTAATTTGGATTCAAGCCAACCATCGTTGACAACAACAGTCCATGCACCGACGGCAGGGGTATTGTCTTCGATAAGACCCTTGATAAGAGTGTGAGGGTCGATTAGTGGTGGCTGACCGCCAACCATTTCAAACACCGCCGTTTCCAAAGACGGTTACTGCCATCATAGAATTGCGTTTAACACGGTCAAGCATCTCTCTGTATTCGGCCTCGGTGGTGGCAAGTAGTGGTCGCCATAAATCCTTGATTCTATCAGAGCAATTCTCGTCATTCATGGCGGCTCGTGCGGCCTGTCTTACGACAAGCATTATCGTAGCCATTTTAGCCTCCATAGGAGGGGCTGTGTAGCCACTCGTGTATGTGACCTTGAAATACTGCCGAGCAGTGATTCCGATTTGACCATGGAAGCGTATGATGCCTGATTCAGCATCGTCGAGCCACCAATCACAGTTAGTCCGATTCCGTCCTTCAACGAGAGTAACCAATGAGCCGTCTGATTTGACTTCCTCAAGGCTTGCTACCGCCGCCACGGGACGACTTCGTAGAACCATGTGTTCCATCAATCGTGAGGCGTCTTGATACTCGACAATGGACTCTATGCCTGCCAATGTTCGGCCTGCGTAAGTGTCAACGAGCCGTGAAGCATTGCTAATCATCGTGGCGACTTGAGCCGTTGATGGCCCAATGCCTGCGCTAAAGTCCACGCCGCTGTATATCTCAACATCAGCGGTGGTGCAGTAGTCAATTCCTGTCATGATAGTGTCCTCCTTCGATTGCCTCGCTTAGAGGCAATCGTGAGAAGTACGCCACTAAGCAAAGTCAGAATCAAATGGTGTCAATACCAACAATCTTACAGATTGCTTCAGGATGTCGGACTGCAAAGGCAATGTCTTGCTTAGGGATAAGCACGAATCGGTCTTTGGTCGGTTCATCTTCGTATCCAACACTGAATCGGCGTTCAGCAACGGTTGGGTTGCCAATCATTGGGGAGCGAATGTGAGTCAAGATAGCCACTGTTTTGTCAGCAGTTACGGCGGTTACATCGAATGTTCCGTCCAATCCAAGGTTGGTTGCGATAGCACCGGTTCCAAAGACACGGATGCCGTAGATTCGTCCAATCTCGCCTGAGAGGATTGTTGCACCGAGTCCGTATTTGTCAACGGTTTGAAGTTCGGTCAAACCGAGAAGTTGGACTTCAAGGTTTCGAGGAACAATCAGAGCAAGGTCATCACGGTTGTCAGCATATACTCCAAGGTTGGAGATAGCGTTTCGGAGGTGAGCAAGAGTGAATGCGCCACCTGCGACGACATTTGTAGCCGTTGACAATTTGCGAAGACCGTCAAAGAGAAGAAGGTAATCGTTTGCAGTAGCGGAGACACCAGATGCGTTTCCGACAGCGGCATAGATTCCGTTGATGTTTCCTGAGTAAGCGGGCCATGGGCCGCCTGCGACTCCTGATGCGGCAATGTTGGTATCGCCGTTGATAAGGAGACTTGCTTCGTTGAAAGCGAGACGGGAAGCAATGTCATCACGAAGGACGGACATCAAACCTTCGACACCGTAAGCGACGAGGTAGTTACCGATTGGGATGTTTGCAATCATTGTCTTGAGTTCCAAGTCAACCTCTGCGGTTGCGTGACGGGATTCATCAGCGGCAGTTCCGGCGTCAACATTACCGAGGGTCATTCCGTGGAAGTCAACAGAGCCACTCAATTTTGGCACTTTCATGATTCGGCGGGACATTGGCATTGCAGGGAAAAGGGAGCGCATGAAGTTGCGTTCATACACGATTCCGATAATTTCCTCGGCGGTTTCAGTTGGAAGCATGGTAGCACCGGTTGCGGCGGCGGCTCCTGCGAGAGCGTTCTTCACTCTTTCTGTCAATTCTGTAAAGTCTATTTCTTGGCTCATGTTTTCAATCTCCTGTCGTTGTGGGTATTAACCGTTTTGGTTCATTCATCCATATATCCGGTTCTCTTAGCACCAAGTCGGTTCTCCAACCATGAGCCTAAGTGCGCCATTCCGTTGCTAACTTCGGGCGTTGGGTCATGCTTGGTTGTTCCGGTCTTGACTTTCAGAGTCTTGGACGATGTGGAAAGTGATTTTGGACTTGCGGCGGTCGGAGCGAGATTTGCTTCGGCCATTTTTTCAGCGAGTCGGCGTGAAACCTCGGCTTCGATAGCGGCTTCGGCTTCGGCGGCTTTGGTTTGCTCTGTCATAGAGGCAATGATTGATTCCTTTTCAGCAAGTGCGGCCTTGAGTGATTCGACCTCGGCAAAGAAGGTGTGCATTGATTTGACACTTTCTTCAACCTGTGACAAAGCCAAGACGACTTCAGAGAGGATTGCGAGTGTTGGAGTGTCTTCATCCATAGATAATTCAACGAGTTCGTCTCCAAGTGATTCTTCTTCGGTTGCTTCGGCAACCTCTTCGACCAGAACTTCTTCTTCAAGAACTTCTTCTTCAAGGACTTCCTCTTCAAGAACTTCTTCTTCGACAGCCTCTTCGGCTTCTTCAAGGACTTCTTCTTCAAGGACTTCTTCTTCAAGAACTTCTTCCTCTTCTTCGAGAACCTCTTCTGTCTTTAGTAAGACGGTTTCTGTTGGTTCTGATAATTCAATAAGTGCTTCTTCAACAACCACTTCTTCTTCTGTTGCGTCGGTAAGGTTCGCTTCGGTCATAGCAATTACCTCCGGCACATGGTCTTTAAGGGTATTGTCTCCGATAGGTGTTGAGAGGTGAGTAATCAACAAATCCAATTTTTCGGACATTTCAGAGATTGAATCGGCTCTTGGTTGCTCGGCAATAATCTCATCTCCATAGGAAACGAGGGACTTGCTCACATTGAACAGTGCGTTTGGACTTGCGGGAATGTCAACCACACTCGTCTCAATCCATTCGATGTTGGTGAATCTAATATATGCCTCGTCGCCTGTGCCTTCCTTGACTGCGGCCTTAGCCATGAAGCCAATAGAGAATGCTCGTAGCATACCTTTGTTGATTTTACGAGTGATGTCAATTTCACCACTGTCAATGACTGCCCGTCCAAAGACTGCTTCCATCTCTGTCCCGTCCTCGGCTGTGAACATACCCATCTCAACGGACTCCATCAAACCAATGACGCCGTAGTCCTTTCGGTGATTGTAGAGGATAACCGGATTCTTAGAGTATGTATCCCAAGACTTCATGATTGCCTCGGCGTCCACCAATTCACGGTGTCGGTCGAGCATCTTCTCGTCTCCAACATAGACGGGGCCATAGACTACTGTGTCACCCTCGTCATGTTCAGGCTTATGTGCCTTGTCAACAGTAAATGGCATGTTGAATCGGTATTCAAACACTGCCTCTTTTGAATCGCCCTCAATGGCGTTGAATAAATCGTCAGAGTCAATTACGACTGCATCACTAAGGCGGCTCATGCCCTATCGTCTGTGCGAAGTGGTTTAAGACTCTAACCCTTGACCCACATAGCGGCTTTGCCTGTTCCCTGTGTGGTGTTGCGCCATCCCAATCGCTTCAATACGAATACGATGAATTGGGGGCTGTGGTCGTAGTATCGGTGAGTTGCGTGACGGTTGCGACTCGGATTGGTGAGTCCTGCCCTGTAATGGTCTAATTCGAGAAGAATGTCGGGTGTTGGCATGGGTTCAGTGACCTCCATTTGAGCCAATCCTTCTATGACCCAATGTGGTGTTTTATTCAACACTCTGTCTCCGCCCTTTCGTCCACGCATGTTCCGAATACAAATCCCCACCTATATAATCGTGTCGTTAAATCCAACGGCGAGGCAGTGTTTTTCGCTCCGCTATCTTCATTTGTTTGCTTGCTCTGAACTTCTTGCTTGCGTATCGGACGGCGGGTCTAATGTATGGTCGGGGTGCAAATGGAGCGTATGAGAATCGTCCATACTCGACTACCATAGCGTATCGGACTCCTGAATTACCAAACCTAACTTCGACGCCCTTTCGACTTTGAGACATGACCACACGGCCACTGTTCTTCAAAGCACCTGTCCTAACCGGCACTAACTGCTTTGCTTTCGCAAGGATGATTTCACCGAACTCCTTTTGCATGGCTATCGTAGCAGGGCCGGATAAGAATGCGCCCAAGTATGCGAAGGAACGGGCGGCTCTGTTGAAGACCCCTCCGTTGACCTCAAAGTCCATGCTCTCCCTCTTCTTTGAGTTCACATTCGCTCATCGAATGAACATAGCCTAAGTCAGCGTATTCCTGATGTTCGGCTTCATTGTTTGCAGTGTAACTCTCACCCGTTTCACAGTCATACATTTCGTGAGGATATACCGGTTCGGCCTTTTCTTCTGAGTCCTGAGCGCGTTTCAATTTAGAAGCCCATGACTTGCCCGCACGACCACCCCATAACATGGCGGCAGTCCAAGCGGCACTGTCTTTAGGCTCATCAAGGAACCTTGAGTTGCGGCCCCACCAACGAATCATTTTTCCGGCCTTGGCGACGGTGATATTATTTCCTCTTACGATACCACGAGCCTCACGGATTGTAGCGGCTTCAAGGCCACTTCCTCCATAGCCGTCCTCAAAGAGTTGTATGCCCGTCTTGCAGGCATCTCTCACTCCCTGCGGCGGTTTCAAATCACGGGGGGTCAATCTTCGATACATGCGCTCGACCTCTTCATCATCGGGTTCATCAGAGTCAGCACCTCTGTTGATGGCTAATTTTGGCGATAGGTAGTATGGGTCGTTTGCATCGTCGTCTTGAATCAAATCGTATCCAAGCATTTTCCGAGCCTCGTTAATCGAGATGACTCCCTCCTGTCTTAGTGACGCTATCGCCGCACCTTGAGAGCGAATCACTTCCGCCTGTAACTTCTCCTTGGATGGCCTGATTGTATTGAACTTGAATACATAATCGGTGACTCCGAGTAGTGGTAGTATTCGATAATTGATTAAGGACGATATACGGTGGTGATACGATTCGACTACATCATACCAAGCCTCTAATTGAGATTCGGGGTTCGACATTTTACCTGTTTGAACCCAACCCAATTTCATCGGCGGGATGCCAAATACAGCGCATATCTCTTCACGGTAGTAGTAGAGCAGGTCGAGGTGCTGTCCGTCCTTGATTGAGTCAATTAGACGGTGTGTTTCAAACCCTTTTCCACCATTGACTGCGACTAATCCGAATGGTGATTTGCCGGTACTCAATTGTTGCTCAAGCATGGCAAGCATTGTCTTCATCTCACTGTTTGAAATATCACCAACATTGAGAATGGTCTTCGGCAATGTTCCTGTGAATTGTTCGTTGATGTAATTCGACAGGTGCAACATACCGGTTATGGTTTGCAATAGGGGTATCATGGGCGAAGTTCCGTATCCTCGTCCCTGTTTGTATTTGCTGATGTGCATTATTTTGTTTGAAGCAAATCGCCGTGTCTCACCGTTGATTACCTGAATGTATGCCATCTCCGGCGGTGCAGGTAATCGTGGTGCGGGTAGAATCTCTATGGTGTCAGCAGGGACATTCCAAATGGATGATAACTTGCCCCCAAAGACCCAATCCTCGCCACTATCTGACGACTTATCACGAGAACCGTCCATCTCCAAGTATGCGTCTCCAAAGAGGCATAGGTCATAGACTAATGATTCAAGCCATTCATTCCCATAGTCTTCGGGGTTTGGCATGGTGAAGAATAGATGTAATTTTTTCAAGTCAGCCTGATTGGCTTCCTCGATACCTTCGGCAAGGTCAAATCGGTATCCGTTGCCTAATACATCGTCAACAGTTCGTCTGACGATTGCGGCAATGACTTCTGACTTCATACTGATTTCACGGATGACCGAGTAGTCAAGTGTTGGACTTGCGCCGCCACCTGCCTTACCTGTCCGGCCTTGAGAAGTGGTGTATGTTCCTATTTTGGATAACGACGCCAACGCCTTGTAGTCCAAGGAAACAGGCTCGATGGTCTTGGGTATTTTTCGTTGCCAAAAACGCCTTCGCCCTTCGTCTGCCATAGACAGGGGTTGGCCCACAGGTTCTAAAGCCTGTTGCTCAAGGCCAATAGACGCAAGGGGATGTGTACCGGTTTGCTTCCTTCCAATCGACAAACGCCGCTTCGGTTGACACGATGATTGCCTTACCATCTCCACAATCGGTGATAGAGCAAGGGAAACCCTCTTTGTATTTGGTTGCGGTGTATGTCGCCATGAACATGCACGCTTCGTACATTTCCATAGTTCGCTTTGCTTTTCGGCTGGGGGTCTGTGTTTCGTCCATGTTACTCCATAGGGGGTCGCCTATATAACACTTACGGATATATTTATTCTGGCTTGGATTCCTCAATGGTCACTACATTGGTCATTTGACAGCAATACTCGTTCCCACCGACCGGTATGAATCTCGTTTCAAACGACCAATCGCCATCACCGAGGTTGTCTATTCTCTCATCTCGAATCTTTACATCAACGCTATCATACACCCAATAGCGGCCAAGTTCATCAGGCTCCATAGTGAATTGATACGAGTTATTGAGATACACGGAGATGAGGACTTCGATTTCAATGTGGCAATCAGGATTCAGGTTATTGACTTCGATATGCACTTCTATGTTCGACGATTCACCTTTCACCGATTCGGCCCAAGACTCACCTGCTTCCAGATTCGGTTCGCATTGTTCATCGTTCCAATCGTCCCAATAACACGAGCCATCGTCCCAAGAAGCCATCTCATCATAGTTCACGGCATCAGGAGCAAGGCATCCACCGTATTCGTTCATGAATGGAGCATCAGGAGGTGCGTCAGAGC
>Ga0307488_10000134_pt1 | contig 53234 bp, 49 predicted proteins | sample SB02metaG_FD_202248 | JGI IMG/M metagenome (GOLD analysis project Ga0307488, IMG submission 202248) | Sea-ice brine microbial communities from Beaufort Sea near Barrow, Alaska, United States - SB 0.2 | ecosystem: Environmental > Aquatic > Marine > Coastal | place: USA: Alaska | collected... | reverse complement strand
TTCCCGTGGGCGTTTGTAACTGGCCAATTTAGCTCTACAGATCTTTTCAATCTCAGCGTTTGTTAGTGTCTCGGTATTACGAGAGATGAACGCTACAATAATCTCGCCCCAGTGGGAATCCATTTTGCGCACGACGGCGGCTTCTTCGACTCGGTTGTCCGACAGAAGCACCCGTTCAATTTCAGCGGGGTAGACGTTCTCACCGCCGGTCTTAATCAGGTACTTTAATCGCCCGACAAATTCAAAGCCGCCACTTTTAGTTTGCCTTAGCAAGTCACCCATACGAAACCAGCCGTCCCGAAAGACTGCAGCATTCACTTCAGGTGCGTTCCAATAACCGCTAAACAGGGTTGGACCTCGAAGTAGGGCCTCGCCAACCTCCCCCTGATGTACGTCATTATCATCTTCATCGACCAATCGAAATTCACACAGTGAACTGATCTTTTTGGATAGGTCCATCGGTACCTCTCCGACTGGAATTAGATGCCCGGTAGCTGGTGGCAGCCCCGTTTCTGTTGAGCCAAAGCTGTTTACAAAAAAAGCGTTTAACGCGGTGGTTACTTCAGCTATCTGCGCTGCGGGTACTAGATCCGCCATGCAGCCGACGACTTTAACGCCAACAACCCGCGTCTTAGTTTCCGCTAAGCGCCTAAGTAAAGGTTCAATTGTGGAGGGCATTAGAAGCAGCCATCCTATTTTATAACGACCGATCACGGAACATATGGCATCGATATCCAGGCCGTCAGTAATAATAACCGTTGAGCCCATCATTAAGCTGGAGATAGTGTGCTCTGTTCCACCAATATGATTCATAGGAGACCATGCGAGAAATGCATCCTCGGGATCAATTTTTAGGTCCATACGAAACGTTGTCATTCTGGCAATCTGCGCACGATGGCTGATCAATGCCGCTTTTGACAGGCCAGTAGTCCCGGAGGTGTTTAATAGCAATAGGCCTTGTTCAGAATTACGCAAAGCGGGTTGCCGATCTGGTTCAGCGCTGGCGGCGAGTGCTAAGCAGGATTCCGTAAGGATTTGCTTTGCCGCCGAGTAGGCAACCTGACCCAGCAAGGACTGAAAGCGCGACAATGCAAAGATCAACTGCGGTTCTACCAGATTAATACAATGCTGCAATTCTTCGGCCACTAAACGCGAATTGAGGCACGACGCAATGACACCAATTCGTGCACCGGCAAATTGCAGCATGGTGTATTCGGCATGATTTTCAGCCAATATTGCGATGCAATCGCCCGCTACAACTTTTGCTCACCGAAGCACTGATGCTAACCTGTCTATCAGATCGAGTAACTCGCCGTAGGTCCAGCTTCTTTCGCCACATTCTATGGCTAAATTGTCAGGGTTCCAACCAGCGGTAGACCGAAACATGGAATAGACCGTCGAATTATTGGCCGAGACCATCACCTCTCATTTGCAGTACTTTGGCTTCTGGAGGGGGTACCCAAAAAATTTTTATTCAGGCACTTTTCAAAAACATTACCACCGCTAAAAATTCACCGGACATGTAACTTAGACGGACCCCTTACATTATTTAAAATGTATTTATTTAGTGAGATTAAAAAACTATTGGTTAGAATATATTAATAATATTATCAGCATTAAATTGTTTTTAATAGCGGGCGCTCTTATCACGCTAATTGGCGGGCCATTGCATATCTTGATTACAAAAAATTCGCATCACTTTTTTGAACTCTTTTTTACCATGTTCCGATCCGTTATCGGGATCAAAATACCCATTCAACTTTGACCCAGCTACCAGAGAATATAATATTTCAGCTTTTTCATTTCTCGTAGTTTCTATAGCGTCAATATCAATAAATACTTCCGCGAGCAAATTCTTACAGCAGTTATCCATTTCAGTTTTATGCTGGCTTAAAATGGGATCACTAATAGAGATACCGATAGCCTCATACATGAATCCTGTTGTAAAATGATTGACCGACTTACTCTCGATGAAAAGAAAATCAGCGACGTACTCTATTTTCCCCTGCATATCATAGTTCTTTATTTTCTCCATACCCCGAACAATAACGTCGCATTGGTCCTTAAAGCAAAGTCGTAATAGCTCATCCTTAGAGTCGAAATAGTAAAAAAGATTACTGGGGAAAACCTTCGCTTCTTTTGCAACATCAACCATCGATGTCTTTGCATACCCTTGCTTGCGCACACACCTAGTAAATGCCTCAATTATGTCTTTCTTTCTTTTTGTACCTTTCGGCTTAGTCGGTTTATGGATTTTCACATTGTGACTCTTTAATTCAATTTTTTTGGAGGCCAGCATCGTCGTGCAATTTCTAATAGTTGCACTCAGCTTATCTGTTTGTGGTCTTTCGTAGTGAATGTGAATCGGTGAGCCTCTGCCAGCTTTTTCAAGTTCGACATCCAAGATGTAGAACCCAAACATATTGCCAAGCAATGCCAAAAACTTGAAATTTATTTTTATCGTCTTATTAAAAGCAATAAGAATTTTACGGATACTAGTACAAGTATGTTCAATATTCAAAGCAAATCGATAATAGAGCCGAAATCATCCAAATAGTCAATGGGATATTGGGGTATTGGGGTGTTGGGGTATTGGGGTAATGTCAGAGCGCTGAAGTCGACCTTTTGAAGGTAGGCAGGTTTTTTTATTTTGCCATCAGTCACTGGAGGACTTCGGCTTAAGTTTATTCGACGATCCGGGAGAGGGCTATTTACCACGGCGACCTATGGCAGTGATCAAGATTGGGGAAATTTGTTTCATAGTATGAACAGCCAACAATGTTAGGAAAGATCGGGTTTATCCAATGCTAGCTCAGTGATCAAGGTTTCACTCAATTTGGACTTCTGTATCTTGGTAGAGGAGATCGGCCATTCCTTTACGAATCGAATATACCGCGGAACTTTGAAACTGGCAATTTGGGCAGAACAAAAGTCAATTAGCTGTTGTTCACTGCAGTCAGTATTGGGTCGCAACCCAAGTGGACCCCCACAGACACGCTGACGGCGAAGCTGACCCTCGAAAAGATGGGCGACAACAGCGATAACGGTGCTTATCGTAATCCCACGGGGCTCTGTGGCAACCGTTCTATAGCCCTGCAAGATGGTTACAGTGGCGGCTTCTACGGCAAGAACCAAGCGCTCTCAGCATTTGCCGTAACCTACGCACCTGAGGAAATAACCAGTTATGAAATCGGCGCGAAGATGGCGCTGGTGGATCGTCGACTGAGGCTCAACGTGGCAGCATTTAATAGTACCGTTGAAGATTTACAGGAGGTGACCACAATACCAAGCCCGGCAGATGGTACCTCGATCTCAGCGCCTTTTAATGTTGGTGAGGTGGAGTATCAAGGGTTTGAGTTAGAGGCAGTTGGTATTATCACCGATGAGATTAGACTAAGTGCAGCGGCCGGTTTTCTCGATGCCTCTTATAATGCCTTCGACGCAGATATTTCCGGTCGCACAGGCCGTGTTCCGATAGATAACAGTTATCTGGAGCCTAAGCAGGCACCGGAATGGACCTTAGGTCTAGCTGCCAACTATAGCGCCGACTTTGCGGGCGGGGTGATCGGCGCCAGTGTCACTGGTTGAATCCTACGGAAAAATCAACTTGGGTCTAGGGTATGAGCGTGACGACTACAGGATAACTGCCTTTGTTAATAACTTAACCGATAAGACTAATTGGGTTAGCCGTTCAAGTGGAACACTGATCACCTATGGCCAGCAGAGCAAGGGTCGTAGCATTGGTGTTGAGATGGCAGTATCTTTCTAGTTATTCGTTTGATATAAAGTAAGAGTGGAATTGGCCCTAGTGATTTATCTCCCTAGGGCCTTTTTTTGTTTTGCTGATTAATCAGGATCTTCGATAACACTCACCAGTGGATAAGCTATGAATGTATTTATAAACGAGGAAGACCAGCTTTTCCTAGAAATGACTCGAAAATGGATCAATAAGGAAATCCCCAAAGACTGGTGCAGAACGCTAGAGTCGATGGAACATCAATTTCCCCATAAATTCTGGGACAAACTCGTTGAATTTGGTGCACATGGGATAGGAATTCCTGAGAAATATGGTGGTCAGGGTGGCAGTATCCTCAATCAAACATTATTTGCTCGAGAATTGTCTCGAACCGCAGGCGGTTTAAGCTGGGGCTGGGGAGTGACCTCATTTTCCGGTGCAAAAGCAATCAATTGCTGTGGCTCTGAGCAGCAGAAAGAGCTTTTTCTGCCGAAGATCGCCAGCGGAGAAATAAAAACAGCGATGAGTTTCTCTGAGCCGAGTGGCGGCACTGATCTTCTCGGTGGTATGAAGACAACCGCCAAAAAGGTCGACGGCGGCTGGATAATTAATGGTGAAAAAATATGGAGTACCGGCGCCAGTGTGGCTGATTATTTGTTTACCATGGCACGCAGCAGCAGTGACGTTTCGAGACGCTCCGACGGTATTTCTATCTTTTTTATTCCAGCGGACAGTAAGGGAATTACGATCACTGAATTCCCAAAATTGGGTATGCGAGCTATAAGTTCTTGCTCTATTGTTTTCGATGATGTTTTTGTTAGTGAGGAGTTTTTACTTGGAAAAGAGGGCAACGGTTGGTATGAATCGACGAAAACCCTAAATAATGAAAGGCTAATAAATGCTGCTACCTGTCTAGGTATGCTCGATGGTGTGCTTGAGGATGCAGTTGAGCATATGAAGTCTCGTCACGCCTTTGGTAAGCCCATCGGCCAGTTTCAGGCGCTGCAACATTACATTGCGGATATTTCGATGTGGCAGATGCAAGGAGAGCTCCTGGTTTTGCATACGGCTACGCTCCAAGCTAACAACATTGAATCAGCTTTGGAGTCCAACATGGCCAAGGTGACCTGTTCTGAAAATGTCGGTAAAGCCGCGGATTTGGGCATTCAAATACTGGGTGGCATGGGGTACTCTGCAGAAACTGATATGCAGCGTTATTGGCGAGATTCTCGCCTTCTGCGTATCGGTCCGGTGAGCAATGAAATGGCGAGAAATCTAATCGCTGAAAGTTACGGCTTGCCACGTTCGTTCTAGATTAATGATAAATTTTCTGTAGCTGCAAGTGAGCAATTATGCATAAATCAAATAAAGAGCGTGTGCGCGAATTTTTTGCCGCTGCCGCGGCAGCTAACGATGACGCGATGTTGGCTATACTTCACCCCAGCTTGAGGGTTGTTGAAGCAGAATCGCTGCCCTATGGCGGCGTGATGGAAGGGCGAGACAACTTTAAGGAATTCACCAAAAGAGTTTTTAAGACCTGGAAAAATACCCGTATCATCACCGAAGAATTGATCGAGGATGGCAATAAAGTGGTGGTAGTTGCAACTATGTCGGGGGAAAGTAAAACCTCAGAGACCCATTTTACCATGCCGATTGCAGAAATCTGGACATTCGACAGTGATGGTCTCGTTACGGAAATTAAGCCTTTCTATTTTGATACCAAAAAACTGGTAGATATTTATAACGGGGATCTTTAGCGTCTTCAATCTACTGTCTGCCGATAATGACGGCTATTGGTCTATTTCTTTTCGCCTTTCTGATCGCAAGTTCTTTGTCGAGTCACCGGGTCGTCTGTTAAGTACGCTGTTTGTGTGGATTGGCACGTTTAACCGATAGTAATAACCCCCTCTAAAATAGTGACTTTAACAAGTGAGTTGCAACCATGAATGGAGCGCTACGGTATCTAAAGGAATTCACTGAATGGCTGTCACAAAAGGCGGGCTATAAATTACGGATTAAGTATTCGGATGTTCAATTGTGGGGTGAGCAGGAGCAAGGTTTGCGTTACTTTCATGTCGAGCTTCAGCGTCGGTTTTCGTGTGATTAACTGGCGTTTTTAGGCTTCAAAGTTTTTTTCTACTGTGCCGAACCTGCATTAATTCAACTTAAATTATCTTTAAAATATTTACTTGACAAAAATAAGTCACGCCATCAGTATTGAATAATATTCAAGCTTGGAGAGCTGCTCTTGTGATGAGGATTGCGTAGACAAACTGGCTGGCGACACCGAATGTTAGATCGTTGGCGCCACTTACAGCGACACCGTGCAGCGCAGCGCCGGGCGCTGGCAGATCACCCGTCGCGATGTGCAGATACACTCTTTTAATCGCATACCCGGTGCGCCGCTGAAGGCGCCACAAGGCTAGAAAGCAGCCCTGAATTTTTCAGTAACGGTTTATAACAATAATAAAAGTAATAACAATAACAATAACAGAACCCGTCGAGGAGACACCCCATGAAGACATCACGCAGAATTATGTTCGCCGCTATTGCCGCCGCTACGGTAGGGGTGTCCGCACCTACTGTGGTTTTGGCGCAAGGCGCAGTGTTGGAAGAGATTACGGTGACCGCCCGTAAGCGCGAAGAGAGTATGCAGGATGTAGGCCTTGCGGTAAGTGCGCTAAGTGAAACCGAGATTCAGCGCCAGTTCGCGCGCGATATTCAGGATCTCGCTAACATAGCGCCCAACGTGATTATTGATGACACGGGGCAGGGTCCTGGTGGCACCGCCGCCATCTTTATCCGTGGCGTTGGCGTCGCCGATCTGGAAAAGAATTTTGACCCTGCAGTGGGTGTCGGTGTGGACGGGGTGTTCCTCGGCTCCAACGCCGGTGCATTGATGCGTGGCCTTGATATTGCCCGCGTTGAAGTATTGCGTGGCCCGCAGGGTACGCTGTTCGGCCGCAACACCGTGGGCGGCTTGATCAACATCACGCGCACGCAGCCTACCGGTGAGCTGGGCGGCCGTTTCCGCGCCGGTGTCGAGAACTTTGACACCCACTATATCGACGGTATTTTCAACTTTGCGGTGACCGACGATGTTGCAGTCAAGCTGTCCGCCGCTAAGCGTGATCAGGGTGAAGGGTACTATAAAAACGTCACCACACGTGGTGACCAAGGGCGGCAAGACTACGAGTCGCTGGGTCTCAACGTTCTTTGGGACGCCACGGACACGCTGGAATTGGAATACACCTACACCATGGAGCGCCTCGATCAGGATACCCCGGCGTTGGTGAACGCTACCCGTCCGGACCAGTTGTTTTGTGTGGCCTACGGTTACTGCTCGCCCAATGAAAATACAACAATCACTGGTGATCGCAACGGCGTAGCCGGTGGCGGTGGCCGTCCGCCCGCGGCCCCAAGTTTTGGTACGAATGTCACCTCAGTCGACGCGGTTGACGACTCCTTTATGGAGGCCTTCTTCGATACCGATACGCACATTCTGGAAGCGCGCTGGGAGATTAACGATGCCCTGAAGTTCGACTACATTTTCGGTTCCTGGGAATCGGACGAGGGAGGCCTGCAGGATTGGGACGGCACCCCTGAGTTGCTGTACCACACGGACCGCCCCGGCGAGTTTGAGCAGCAGAGCCACGAATTGCGCCTTAGTTACGATGATGGTGGTGCGTTCAATGTCGTGGGTGGTTTGTTTTTCTGGGAATCTGAGTACGAGAGCCGTATGCGCAGCTATATCGGCTTTGCGGTGCCTGACGTGATTTTGGATATTCCTCAGACCACACAGCAGGAAACCGAATCTGTGGCCGCATTTTTCGAAGCCGACTATCGCTTTTCTGATCAGTGGGTGCTGACGGTAGGTGGCCGCTACACCGAGGACGAGAAAACCTCTCGCCAGTTCGGTTCGGTGAACACCATTCCCGGCCAAGACCCGGTCGAGAAGTGGCACGAATTTACGCCAAAGGTTGGCCTACTCTATAACATGACCGATGACGTGATGTTCTACGCAACGTATTCCAAAGGCTATCGTGCCGGTGGGTTCAACGGCCGAGTGGCGAGCTTGGCAGAAGCTATCCAGCCCTACGATCCTGAGACCATTGATAATTACGAGCTCGGCGTGAAGACTGAGTTGCTGGACAACCGTCTTCGTCTCAACGCAACGATCTTCACTATGGACTATAAGGACAAGCAAGAAGAGCTGCAATTGGCTTCCAACGAAACTGACACCGGGCAAAAGACCGTGGTAATCAATCCTTCGTCGGCAACGATTCAGGGCGTCGAGTTGGAGATGCAGGCGTATGTGAACGAGAATTTGAGTATTCGGGCGAACCTCGGCTATCTGGATTCTGAATACGATGACTTCGTCTACACCGATGTTGAAGGCTCCGTCACCGACCTCAGTGGCCTGGAATTCCGTCGTGCCCCAGACTTTACCGGTACACTTGATGCCACTTATGAGTGGGATATGGCTGGCGGAAATGCCTGGGTGCGAGCTTCCTATCGCCATATCGGTGCGCACTTCACCAATGCCACCAACAATGCCGAGCTTGCAAACGATAGCCAGGGCCTTGTGGATGCTTCGGTGAACTACTCCATCAACAACCTGCAGTTTAGTCTGTTTGGACGCAACCTTGGCGATGAGAATGGTTACACACACGGCTACGAAGTGGCAGGCCTGTGGTCCTATGCGTCAACTCGCCCACCGAGAACTTATGGTATGGAAGTGGTCTACAACTTCAACAACTAAGGGTCACGCATGAACGATCAGTTGCAGGAGTTACTGGCGAAGCGGGCGATCACGGAAGTGATCACCCGCTACGCGCGGGGTGTCGATCGCATGGATGAGGCGTTGCTGCGCAGCGTTTTTCATCCGGGGTCCGAGCACCATCATTTCTACGAGGGGCCTTCATCTGATCCCTCGCGCCCATCGACCGCAGACCAGCCCGGTGACTTCGTGGCCTTTGCGTTCGGTGTTCTGTCGGCTCACAGCCGTACACACCATCAACTGGGTAATATCCTTGTGGAGTTGGATGGCCCGGGAAAAGCGACAGCCGAGACCTATTTCACGGCGTTTCATCGCACGCGCCCGCTGGGCGACCCGTTGGCCGGTGCTGATGCATTCGATAATGAGATGGATTACTTCGTCGGTGGCCGCTATCTGGATCATTTCGCCCTGCGCAATGGCGAGTGGCGCATTGTGCGCAGAGTCGGCATGACCGACTGGACGCGGTTAGAGCCGGCGCAGTCTCGCGGGTTCGCTAGCATTGCGCCGGAGACCGTCGGGCAGCGATCACCTGACGATCATCTGTATCGTATGTGACTTTTTTGTGGGGCTGCGGCCCCTTTTTTTGCAACGTATTTTACGAGGAGTAAGCGCATGAGATTGGCAGGTAAGGTCGCATTGATTACTGGCGCAGCCAGCGGTATTGGAGCCGCTGCCGTGCAACGATTTATTGACGAGGGCTGCAGGGTCGGCCTGTGTGACATTCAGGAAGCCGAGGGCGCGGCGCTAGCGGCAAAGTATGGCGAACAAGCCATATTTACGTACTGCAATGTCACCGATGAAGACAGCGTGAGTGCTGCCGTAGATGCGGTGGTAGAGCGCTTTGGTCGACTGGATGTGATGTTTAACAGCGCCGGCATTGTGGGTTCGGTCGGCCCGGTGGTGCAGACGCCGGGTGAGGAATGGCGCTTTACCATTGATGTGTTGTTGAACGGTGCCTTTTATTGTGCCAAACATGCCGCGCGGGTGATGCAACCACAGGGCTCGGGATCCATTATTAGTATGGCCAGCACTGCGGGTTTGGTGGGTGGTTTGGGCCCGCATGCCTATACGGCAGCCAAGCACGGTGTGGTGGGTCTGACCAAGAATTTGGCGGCTGAACTGGCGGGCAGCAACGTGCGGGTGAATGCGATCGCCGCGGCGGCCATGGCTACGCCAATGGTGGCCAGCGTGCTCACAGGTGATCCAACTAATATTGACGAGGCCAAGAAGATTCTCGCGGAGGCGTCACCCCTACGCGGCCGTCCCGGACTGGCCGACGATGTGGCGAATGCGGCCCTATGGCTGGCGAGCGATGAGTCTGGCTATACCACAGGACATACGCTGACCACCGACGCCGGCATTACTGTTGGGGCCACGGTGGCAGGCCCCGCATTTGCTGAATATCAGCCGATGATTCGTGAGGCGGGTAAGTCGGGTTTGCCCTGAGCCAAATCTAAATACACTTTACTGAAGAAAGTGGTTATGGCTTTGGATTCGATGTCGCCGGTCTATGGTGCTGCGCTGCAACTCGAGCGCCTAGGACTTACGCGATTGAGATCAGCTATACCTTCGAGTAATAACGACTAAGAAGAGAAGATATGTCAGATCAATTAGCTGTTACGACCAACAAAGCGGTGGTTAGACAATTCCTTGAGGCATTTTCTGAAAGCCGTTTTGATGATGCTCTTGATTTCATGGACGACGAGGGGACCTGGTGGGTTGCTGGTTCCACGGATATCTCTGGCACCTACACAAAAGAAACATTTCGTGAACTCGCTAATGGTGTTGTCGGTGGTACGAAAGGCGGCATTCGGCTGTCGCCCACCGGCATCACAGCCGAAGGCGACAGAGTTGCGGTTGAGGCTGTTTCCGACGGTGAAACGCTCGACGGCAAACGCTACCTAAATCAGTACCACTTTCTCTTCGAATTCAAAAATGGCAAATTCATTGCGGTACGCGAATACATGGATCCAATGCATGTCCGAGAAGTCTTTGGTGCATAAATTTCGCCAAGGCTTTAGGCCTGAGGCGAGCCTCAGGGTGGTGCAGGTTTAGTAAGGGACGCAGCGGTAAGTTATTGAATTATTTGATGCCATTTTTCGTCTTGAGATTTCGCGTGTCGGCGGTTCGATTCCAGCTCGGAAGATCATTCTCCAGGCTGACAAGTGAGAAGGATAACGTGCGCTTCCCGCTACTTATGCGTTATGTATTTGTGTGGTGCAAAAGTTTGGGGCATGAAAGTGATATGCGCTGTTAATTAGCGCAGCATCGCGATGTTTATCGCCGCCATTCCCAGGGCTGGATCGAAGAGGCTATTGTGGCTGGCGAGATTGAAGCCGACACCGACTCTGTTCAGTTTGCCGCCCAGTATTGTGCGTTTAGTTTTGGTATTGTTTACCAATGGGTAGTTAGTGCTGAGGCATTAGAACTAGACGCCGTTTTTAATAGCTATATAAGAAATTCGATTACATTATTAGCTAACCCCAATCAAATAAAGGAGCAAGCAACATGAGTCACCTAACAAGAGAAGACGGCAAAACAATTTATTACGAAGACTATGGAACAGGTGATAGTGCAGTAGTTTTGGTTCATGGCTGGGGTGCTCATGTGCGTGCCTGGGACTATACTTTGCCAGGTCTTGCCGCAGCAGGTCATCGTGTTGTCTTGCTCGATCATCGTGGTTGTGGTCAGTCCAGTAAAGATTTTGCTGATATGGGTGTTGAGGCTATTGCCAGTGATGTTGTTGCGTTGGTTAAGCATCTCGGTTTGGGTAGCGTTGTTTTGAACGGTTGGTCTCTCGGTGGTGCGGTAGTCGTAGCTGCTGCAACGGAGTTAGGTGAGCGCTGTAAGGGTATCGTACTAACTTGTGGCGCCACTCCCTGTTACTTACAAAAACCAGATTACCCTCACGGTGGTACCGACCAAATACTCGCTGACACGTTGGCAGCAATGGCTGCCGATAGAGTGAATTTTCTTGCCGGTTTATCCGCCGGTGTTTGTGCCAGTGACGTTAGTCCACAGGTAGTGGACTGGATGTGGCAGATGTTCCTCCAGTCCTCTCCGTTAGCAGCCCAATCACTAGGCGCTTTGGGACCATTGGATCAGCGTGCAGAGTTAGCTGCATTGCAAGTGCCAATTCTCAGTTTTGTCGGGGGGCTGGATGCGGTGGTTGATCCCGCCGTTTGTCGATCAGTCGCGGATTACGCCAAGGATGTCACCATAGTGGAATGTACCGCTTCAGGACATGCTCCTTTTATTGATGAGGGTGAACTTTATCACTCAGAGCTCCACAGCTTTATCGCCAAACAGCTTTAAGGCGTCGCTTTACGAGTAATGTAAATTACCGCCTGTGCTATGACTTTCGCAATCCCGTTCAATGGAGCCAGCGTTTCGAACAGTTTTATGCCGAGCGTTTTATCCAGATTGCCGATGCCGAAAATTTGATCTTGGTGTGGGTATCGGTTATCGCCAGGTGGAGTTTGATCAATTTAAATATAAGATATCTCACCGTCCTAGTTTCATAGACGAGGACATTGAAATTTTGCGCCGTAGTTGGAGTGGAGAGCCGGTGAATTTTAGTGGCAAAAAGTTTGAGCTCGGTGACTTACGAGTCATGCCAACCCCACAGAGCAATCCGAAAATCTACCTTGGTGGCATGGCATAACCCGCTATTCAACGTGCCGCGACAGTGGCCGATGGCTTCCTTTCTACCGGCGGTATTGGTATCGATACCTATAACGAAGCGCTAGAGCCGCAAGGTAAATCGATTCAGGATGGCGATATCATTTTAGGGGCTTGGGCGATTATTGCCGAGGACCCAGACGCTGCGCAAGTTGCGGACCACGCACTCTATCAATCCAACGAATATATTAAGTGGGGTGGTTTTGGGCCGGCGGATCACGCGACTTTATTTAAGACGGGCGCTCAAGCGATTGAACATGGTTTGTATGAGTCGTGGGATGCCGATACGGCAGCGACTTAACTCAATAAGCTGATGGAAACTTATCCCAACATTCGCGATATTCACTTCTGAACACAATTTTCCGGAGAGTCTGTCGGATCCGGCAACAAGCGATTGCGCTATATCGCCGAGAAGGTGCTACCGCATGTGGGTTGAGTTATTTAAGGCCACTCATAGTCAGGATGCTTTTTAGGAACAAACCGTGGGCATCATCCTGATCGATATCTGAATCAAAGTAGACCGCAGAGCGTAAGCCGATCATTAGGCTGTAAGCGATTTCTGCGGAGCTTTTGTTGTCGTTCATAAAAACAGAGGGGCAGGCGTCGAAAATGTCGTTCAGATACTTTTTGCACCGTTCATCGAAGTCGCGTTTGGTGATTTTCAGTGCTTCATCATTAACCGCCGCACCAAAGCACTCCAGCATGAAACCGATTTCTTTAACGGTGCTGGCTTCGCCTTTAAACCAGAAATCCGTTAGCGATTGGATTTGCTCTCGGGGTTGCTGGCTGCTGAATTCATCGATCTTCTCCAAAAAGTTCACTGACACATTCTCAAAATATTGTTCGAGAATCGCTTCCTTGCCTTTGAAGTAATACAGCAGATGGCTGGGAGACATGTCCGCGCCCTTGGCGATATCTGCCAGAGTGGTTTTGACATAACCCTTCGAAAGTATGCAGTCGTGAAGGGATTTGAAAATACGGCGCCGGCGCTTGTCGCCGCGGCCTGATTTGGGGGTTCTAGGTTTGGTTTTTGACATCGCACAAGTTTATCACGTTCGATGTTGAAGTGGGAGCGTGATTATTGCCGGTATAACAAATTATTAAACTTGAATTGAATTCAAAATACGCATAGTATACTGAGCTTAGATTATGGGGTTTATATTTTGGGTATTGAAAATTTTTGCTTTGTTATAACCGGTGGCGCGGTTGGAATAGGTGCTGGTACTGCACGAATGGCTGCGAGCCGCGGTGCTAAAGTGGTGGTGTCAGATATGAATGATGCGTCAGGGCAAGCGCTGGTGGAAGAAATTCGTGCCGCGGGTGGCGACGCGATTTATCAGCATTGCGATGTGACCAATGAAGTTGAGGTAAAGGCGTTAATGATGGCAGCCGCAGCGGCCTTTGGCGGTATTGATATTCTGCACAATAATGCCGGTATCCATGAAAGTATGGTGAGCGGCGATTTATCACTGGAAAGCATGAGTCGCGATACCTTTGAAAAAGTGATGGGCGTGAACGTCACCGGCGCATGGCTTTGCGCCAAGTATGCCTTGCCTTATCTGCGCAAAAGCGAGTGTGCCTCTATCATCAATGCAGGTTCCACCAGCTCTTTATCCGGTTATCCCCAGTGCCAAGCTTATGGTGCCAGTAAGGGTGCCATTATGCAGCTCACTAAAATGCTGGCAGTGGATCTTGCACCAGATAGCATTCGTGTTAATTGCTACTGCCCGGGATCCATTCACACCCAGATCGTCGACAAGTTTCTGGCAGCAGCAGCTGACCCAAAAGCTATGCTCAATACAATGACTCAAACGCATTTGGTGCCGCGCATGGGTAAGCCGGAGGATGTTGCGGCCTTGGTTTGCTTTTTGGCTAGCCCTGAGTCTGAGTTTGTTAATGGCGCCGTATGGGGTATCGACGGCGGGTCACTGGCTTGGCGAGGTACGCTCGATGTATTGGGAATGGAGGTAGAGGCATGAATCTTACACTTGAACAGAAACTGGCTATCCACGAATTATTGGCGCGTGCAGCTTATGCCTTTGACCAGCGCGATATGAAAATGCTTGAGGACTCTTTTGCCAAAGAAGCCAGCTTCACTATGCGCATTGCTGACGGTGATCTGATTGGTCCTTTTGAAGGCCGGGATGCCATTATGGAATTGATGGCCAATTCTATGGCTGAGCAAACCGATGTACGTCGTCACATTATCAGTAATATCTTTTTCAAGGATAATGCTGAACCTACTGTGGTTTCCAATCTCACCTTGGTGGCAACCGATAAGGGTGAGATTCAACTACTGACCGCCGGTGTCTATTACGACACGTTGGTTGAGCAGGCGGGTAGTTGGTGCATCCTCCAGCGGCACATCGATTTAGACAAAGGACATTAGGGAGTTACTGTGAATATAGGTTTTATTCCTTCTAAAGCGGCAAGGCTTGACCCTGACCGAGAAGCATTGATCGATGTCCATGCTGGACGACGCATTACCTTTGGCGAATTAGATAATAATGTTTGCCGCTTAGCTAATGCGTTAGTTGATCAGCTAGGTCTGTCGAAAGGCGATAGGGTGGCTGTGCTGTCAAAAAATGCTATCGAATACATGGAAATTTATTATGCCTGTGCTCGCGTCGGTATGATTATCCAGCCGATTAATTGGCGGTTGGGGCCCGATGAAATGGTTCGTATTTTTGAGGATGGTTCGCCATCAGTGTTGATTGCTTCAGATGACTATAGCGAACAGGTTTTACAGCTTAAAGATAAAATAGATATCGCACACTGGCTAAGCTTTGGTGGCGACAGTGACGACTCCTATAGTGCTTTGTTAAAAAGTTCAGTCTCTACGGAACCTGCCATATCTGCCGACATTGGTGGTGATGATCCTGTATTAATTCTCTATACCGGAGGCACTACTGGTGAATCAAAGGGTGCCTTGCATACTCATCACTCTCTTTACATGGGGATGATTAATCAAACCGTGGCTGAGCGTATAGTTCCCTCAGACGTGTATATGCTAACCGGGCAGATGTTCCATATTCCTGTCGCTTTGGCTATGAACTATCACGCCCATGGTTGCCCGGTGGTATTGATAAATTTTGATGCGCGATTGGCTTTGGAAACGATCGCACGTGAACGGGTTTCGGCTTTCCTCGGCATTACCACCATGCTTAATTGGATGATGGCGGATGAAAAGTTTGCCGAGTTTGATCTCAGTAGCTTACGTAATATTCAGTACGGTGGTGGTCCGATGCCTGCCAGTGTTGTTGCCGCAGCATTGGAAGCTTTTCCTTGTACAATTATTCAAGGTTACGGCCAGACCGAAGGCATGACGATGAGCTTTTTGTCACAGGAAGATCATTTTCGTGCATTAGCTGGTGGTCATCCTGAGCGTTTGGATTCCTGTGGTCGCGAAGGTTTTGTAACGGAGATACGGCTGGTCGATCCCGAGGGCAATATGGTACCGCGCGATGGTAATACCCCCGGTGAAATCCTAGTCCGTTCCGAGGCGAATATGATTGGCTACTGGCAGCGCCCTGATCTGACCGCTGAAACTATTCGCGATGGCTGGATGTGGACAGGTGACATCGCAGTCTGGGACGAGGCGGGTTACATCTTTATTGTTGACCGGGCCAAGGACATGATTATTTCCGGTGGCGAAAATATTTTCTGTACTCAGGTTGAAGCGGCTATCCATAAACATCCCGGTGTACTGGAATCGGCCGTGTTTGGTATACCCGATGACCGATGGGGTGAAGCGGTAAAAGCCGTGGTGGTAATGAAACCCGGTCAATCGGCCACTGAACGCGAAATTATTGATGTAGCCGCGCAGCATCTAGCGTCATATCAAAAACCAAAATCGGTAGATTTTGTTGATAGTTTACCGAAAGCGCCCACGGGTAAAATTCTTAAGCGCGAGTTACGCACGCCTTATTGGGACGCAGCAAGGACCAATGTATGAGTTTATTAACACCGGACTTACTGGCCAATATTGGTCGTCAAAGTGAGCCGCAACGCGAAATAGTCACCCGTCGTGATATTCGTAAATACGCCGTAGCGACCGGCAGCCGTCAAAGAAAATATCTCGATGGTGATCAGGCGCCGCCGATGTTTCATGTGCCGCTATTTTGGGATGTGGTCGAATTAGATCAATTGACACCCGACGGTGTATCGATTGATTCGTTGCTGCCTAAATTTCCGCTAGAAAAAGCGATGGCCGGCGGATTGAAAATTGAATACCACAAACCGGTTCGTCCCGGTGACTGGCTCACATCAACCCGTACCTTAACTGATATCTATGAAAAACAGGGGCGTTCAGGCGCGTTGATTTTTTATGAAGCGGTGATGGATATCGTTAACGATGATCAGGAATTGGTTATCCGTGAAAAGACCACGAGGATCTTAAGATGACCGCCGCCGAAAACAATCTGCGCTTTGCTGGTATTGAGGTAGGCGACAGTCTGCCGGAAAGAGAATTCAATTGCGGCAACGTACAGTTAATGCTTTATAACGCCGCTCTTTGGAATGGCCACCGGATTCATTTTGATGAGCCCTATGCCAAAGACGTCGAAGGTTACCCTGGTTTGGTGTTGTCAGGTCCCATGCTAGGTGATTGGTTGCATCAATGTGTTGACGAATGGCTGAGCGACGATGGTCGTATTGTTTCTATCGACTATTCCAACCGAGTGGCTGCGTATGCTGGCGATATTCTTACCTCCGGCGCTACCGTCACTAACGTGAGGCCTGATCAACAGGAACTCGATATAGACGTTTTTATTAAAAATACGGCAGGCGCGGTAGTGGCCCCCGGAACTGTGGTGGTGCGATTTGGCGAATCTTGGTAGGGCTAATAATGCAAGCAAATTGCGCGGTAAGGTAGCCATTGTTGGCGCCGCCGATACCGAAGTTGGGGTGTTGCCCGGCCGCACACCGATGGAGCTTTGTGTGGAGGCTGCGCTTAAAGCGATAGCCGATGCCGGCCTTAAAAAGTCGGATGTTGATGGTGTGCTGACTTGTAACTCTATGGTGCAACCATTGATGTATCACGCCGAAGCGATGGCGGAATATCTGCAGATTTTCCCGCGTTACTGCATGTCCGTTGGCGCGGGCGGTGGCACCACGTTTACTGCTATTCATCACGCCGCTTCGGCAATTGCTACAGGTATGGCCGATGTCATTGTGATTTCAATGGCCGATACCATGCGTAGTGGTTTGAGTCGTGAACAAGCTCTGCAGCTACAGGCCTCCACCGGTCATCCTGAATTCGAACAACCCTATGGCCTAACGGTTCCTGCTTATTACGCATTAATTGCTCAGGCTCATATGGCTGAGTTTGGTACTACACAGGAACAGCTAGCCAGGATTGCAGTTTCAACACGTCAACATGCAGCGCGTAATCCTGCGGCACAAATGCGCGACCTAATTACCGTTGATGATGTATTAAACTCGCGAATGATTGCCGACCCTTTGCACTTATTGGATTGCTCCTTAGTTTCCGATGGTGGTTCGGCGATTGTTATGTGTAGTGCAGAGCGCGCAGCGGACTTACCCCATGACCCAATTTATATTATGGGTGCAGGTGAAGGGCACAGCCATGAACATATCAGCGCCGCGCGCAGCCTAACCACATCGGCAGCAAAAGAAGCTGGCCAACGCGCTTATGCCATGGCGGGGCTGCAGTCTTCCGATATGGATTTTGCCCAGCTTTATGATTGTTTTACACCGACAGTATTAATTGAATTAGAAGACTTAGGCTTTTGTGCCAAGGGCGAGGGCGGTGCTTTCGTCGACAGTGGCGCACTGGCTCCCGGAGGTGCATTACCGGTTAATACCCACGGTGGCTTGCTATCTCACAGCCACCCCGGCAATCCCGGTTCAATGTACGCACTAACAGAATCAGTATGGCAGTTACGTCACGCCGCTGGTGAACGACAGGTGCCAAATGCTCGCCACGGTTTAGTCCATGCACAGGGTGGTATTATGTCTTCTCATACCGCTTTAGTTTTATCACGGGAGGCGAGTTAAATGAGTACGCCCGAGATAGCAAAAGTTTTACCGCCGGATACCGAACTTTCGCGTCCGTTCTGGGAAGGTTGCCGTAATAACGAGTTGCGCTTGCAGCACTGTGCTGATTGCGAACGTTTTCAGTTTTACCCTCGTATTATATGTGGCCATTGCGATAGTAGTGCGTTGAGTTGGCGTACCGTTTCTGGGCATGGCCGTGTTGCCAGTTTTACTATTGTTCACCGAGGTATTTCTCGTGCTTACGAAGCACCTTATGTCGTCGCGCTGATTGATCTCGATGAAGGTCCGCGGATGATGAGTAGCGTGGTGGGGTCAGAGCCAGAAAACGTCGCTGTGGGTGATGCTGTCGATGTGCAGTTTGAGCCTTGGGGGCAAGACTATTTAATGCCGGTGTTTCATAAAACAAAATAATATTAGATTCAGGAGTGACTCGCATGAGTAATCTAAAAATACCCGTTGCCATTATCAATCCCGACGCACCGCCAGAATCCTTAGAGGCGAAACAACCACCCGTTGATAACGGCACTGAATGTTATCCCAAAGATGCATATTTCAGCACTGATGCGATGAAGCGTGAGTGGGAAAAAATGTGGACGGACAGTTGGTTAATAGCCGGTGTTGGGTCAGACCTCACCAAGGTGGGTGACTTTTTCCTATTCCAAGTCCGTGAAGAATCCATCATCATTACCCGCACTGAAAAAGGTATTAAGGCGTTTTATAATGTCTGCCAGCACCGTGGTTCCAAGCTGGTTTGGGAAGAGCGTGGCAATAAAAACGTCTTTGTCTGCCCGTTTCATAGTTGGAGTTACCGCAATAACGGTGAGCTTCGGCGTATCACCGATGAGGAAACTTTCCACCCCGATGTGGTGGCTCATCGACCCAGTCTAACGCCGGTCAATTGTGAACAACATGCCGGTATTATTTTTATCCATATGGGCGACAACCCAGGTCCATTGGTTGAGAGCATTGGGTTGCCTGAGGGTTATCTGGAAGCTTATCGTATTGATCAGATGAAAGTCGTACGCCATGTTCGTAGTGAATGGGGTTCCAACTGGAAAGTAGGCGTTGAAGCTTTTTATGAAAGTTATCATCTGCATGCGGTGCACCCGGAAACACGAGGTGTGATGGCCGATCTTCATGTTCAATACGATCTCTACCCCAGTGGCGCTAGTCGCATGATTGTGCCGTTTGGGGTGCCTAGTCCGCGTTTCCATGACCAGCAAACTGTCAACGAAGGTTTGCAGATGATGCTCAAGGATGCCGGCGTTGACCCCAGTACTTTTAACGGCGTGGCGACTGATGTGCGGCTAGCTATTCAAGCTGGCAAACGCCAACGTTCTGATCGTTTGGGTTTAGAGTATGAGCGATTTGAAGATGGCCAGCTTTCAGACAGTTGGGCCACCGGTATCTTTCCAAATGTGCAAATCGGTTGTCATCCCGAGGCGTTATTTTTTATGCGCTTTTTGCCCCATGAGACTGATCCTGAACGTTTTTATTACGACACTATGACCATGCTGCTGCCCGTGGATGACCCAGACTATAGTCCGCCGGGCTGGATGGGTTTGCCTGAAGGTGTCGATCCCAATAATGATGAACGTCCCAATATCGAACATTACACTATCGATGAAGATGCAGGGCTTGGTCTGGTGTTAAGCCAAGACTCTGAACTGCTAAAGGTGGTGCAGAAGGGGATGCGTAGTCGCGGCTTTAAAGGTCAATTGTGGGGTGAGCAGGAGCAACGTTTGCGTCACTTCCATGTCGAGCTTGAGCGTCGTTTGTCGGACGATTAGCCGGCGCTTCTAAGCCTTAAAAGGGTTTTTTCTACTGGGCCGAACCTTCATTAATTAAAGTTAAAGTATCTTTAAAAGATTCACTTGACAAAAGCAGGTAACGAGACCATTATTGAATATAATTCAAGTATGTGGCGTTACACCATATTTTTATAATAAAAACTGAAAAGTTTAGCGGGCTTGGAAATGAATAAGAAAACAGGGTCGGCTGTAAAGTGACTTTGTTAGATGCGAGTGTTACCTACATCGCTAATAATAAAAAGCTTCGTGTTGCGGTATTTGCTCGTAACATTACCGATGAGGAGTATCAAACTTCAGGGCTTAACGTTGCTAACTTGTGGACCTTCTCTACTTTCGTAAACCCCGCGACTTATGGTCTTGAGGTAGAAGTTAAATTTTAATGGCCTCAGTCCCCCCGCTGAGTAATGGAACTTGGGCATGGATGCCGATTTTTTAATTGCGCTTTATGTTAGGACTGGCTTGCCGGTCCTTTTTTATGGGTCGTCTTCAGAGAACCTACGATCATAACTGTTAGAATCATCGCTATTCGTGGTAGCTTCATTGACTTTATTCCACAATCTTGATGGCACGTTTATAGAGAGGAAGCCGCGTGAACTTAACTATACGGTCATTTTTTTTGGTAGCAATGTTTGTGTCTTTACCCGTCAGTGCAGCGGGCGCCGTTGCGGAAAAAAGTTTGGTAACAGCTTCGGAAAAAGTTTCAGGTAACGGCGAGCAGCTTTATAAAGACCATTGCGAAGTTTGTCATGGTGGCAGTGTGGCGAAGGCGCCGGCACTCACCTTACTCAATCTGATGTCTGCTAGTTCAGTCTATCGCGCGCTGGACCAAGGCATCATGCAACAACAGGCTAAAGTGCTGACCGATAGCGAAAAAGTTGCCGTGGCAGAATATCTCACTGGCCAAGGGTTGGAGCAACAGGCTCTAGCACCTGCACCACAGTGTGAAGGCAAGGCGGCTCAATTTGATTATGATCAGCCTCCCATATCTTCAGGTTGGGGTGTTGATAATAGTAACCAGCGCCACTATGGCGACAGTATTACGTCTATTAATGCCAGCAATATCGATCAGTTGGAATTGTCCTGGGCGTTTGCTTACCCTGATGCCATTCGTGCTCGTTCACAACCAAGTTTGGCGGGCGGCGCCGTTCATATTGGCAGCCAAAATGGTTCGGTATTTGCGCTTGATCAGAACACTGGCTGTATTCGATGGACATTCAACACTGTGGCTGAAGTACGTACTGCGATAGTGATAGAGCCTTGGACGGCCGGAGAGAAAGCGAGTCCGGCGCTGTACTTTGGCGATATTATCGGCAATGTTTATTCGCTCAACGCTATCACGGGTGAACTACTTTGGCGTGATCGTCCCGACGATCATCCCAGCCTGACATTGACGGCTGCACCGGTACTAAACGACGGTATCTTATATGTGCCGTTGTCTTCGCTGGAAGTGACTCAAGCCGCTGATCCCAATTATGCCTGCTGTACTTTTCGTGGTGGCGTGGCAGCTTATGATGCCAGCACCGGTAAGAAACAGTGGCTGGGTTATACCATCGACCAACCCCCCGTTGTGGTTGGTCAGAATGCTGTGGGAACAGACCGGATAGCACCCTCGGGATCTCCTGTATGGAATACCCCTAGCCTCGATAGCAAACGAGATGTGATGTATGTGGGTACCGGTGAGAATTATTCATCGCCGGCCAACGATACCAGTGATGCTATTTTGGCGATCAGTTTAAAAGATGGCTCTATTGTTTGGCGTCAGCAAATGACCGCCGGTGATGCTTGGAATATGGGCTGTGAAACTAAGGAACGAATTAACTGCCCACCTGAGGATGGCCCCGATTATGATTTTGGTGCTGCGACAATTATTGCCACCAACAGCGTAGGCAAAGATATTGTGTTGGCAGGCCAGAAATCTGGAGAAGTTTTTGGTTTGGATCCTGATCAAGGTGGCAAAATTTTATGGCGTAAAAAGCTGGGTAAAGGCGGTATTCAAGGTGGGGTTCATTTTGGTATGACCGTATCTGGCGATACGCTTTATGTCCCGATGTCTGATTTCGACGGTGGTCCACGTTGGCCGGGTGTTGCCTACCCGGGAATGTATGCTGTTGATATCACCACGGGAGAGCAGCTATGGTTTTCGCCTTCACCGGAAGACATTTGCAAGGGTAGGGAGTTCTGTCAGCCAGGTCTTTCTGCGGCCTCTTCTTCTATCGTTGGTGCTGCAGTAGCAGGCGCTATGGACGGACATTTACGGGCCTATGATATTAACAATGGCGAAATACTTTGGGATTTTGACACGGCCATTAGTTACCAAACGCTTAATGGCAGCAGTGCTAAAGGCGGATCGATAGGGGGCGCTTCAGGCCCAGTGTTTTACCAAGATAAGATGTTTTTAAATTCAGGCTATGGTATTTATTTTCATATGCCAGGCAACGTTTTGTTGAGCTTTCGTTTGCCCGAAAAAGTGCAATCTCGAGAATAATACAATAAAGAATTAGAGGAATAACCCAATGAACGAAGCTTGGATAATCGACGCAGCACGCACTCCTCGTGGTATTGGCAAGCAGGGTAAAGGTGGATTATGGGATGTGCACCCACAGCGTTTAATGTCGACCGTGTTTAAAGCATTGGCAGAACGTAACAGGCTCAACTCTGAAGACATCGACGACGTTATTATCAGTTGTAACTATCAGTATTTAAAGCAGGGCCAATGTATCGCGCGTATGGCCGCGTTGGATGCGGGGTTTTCTACCAACGCCTCAGGGGTATCGTTGGATCGTTTTTGCGGCGGTGGTATCACCTCTGTGAATATGGCCGCAGCAAGTATTATGTCGGGGATGGAAGATTTGGTCGTCGCTGGTGGAGTTGAGATGATGTCCTATCTCGCTGAGCAAGGGTCTTTAGGTCCATTGGATGGTTGGAATTTGCACCTGCGTGAAAAGTATCCGCAGTCGAATGTTGGCATCGCCGCCGATATTATTGCTACGGAAGAGGGCTTTAGCCGTGAAGCTTTAGACGCATTTGCTGCCGAGAGTCAGCGCCGTGCTGGTTTGGCGATTGAAGCGGGTTATTTTAATAAAAGCTTAATCCCTGTTTATAAAGACGATGGCAGTCTTGCGTTAGAGCGTGATGAATATCCTCGCCCCGGTACTACCGCCGAAAAACTCGCTGGCTTAGCGCCGGTGTTTGCTAACTTTATGGATCAGCCATATTTTGACTCCGGCATCAGCTATCGCGAGTTGGTGCAAAAGCGTTGGCCCGATTTGGTGATTGATCACCGTCATCATGCTGGTAATGCCTCCGGTGTGGTTGATGGCGCTGCGGCGTTAGTTTTAGCGTCGCCTGAATATGCCAAAGCACAGGGTTTAAAACCGCGCGCAAAAGTCCGTGCCATGGCCAATGCAGGGCATAGTCCCGAATATATTTTGAATGCGCCGGTTAGCGCAGCACAAAAAGTATTGAAAAAAGCGGGTATGAGTATCGATGACATTGATTTATTTGAAATCAACGAAGCCTTTGCTGTCGTGCCGATGAAATTTATGCGCGACCTAAACGTGAGCCACGATAAAGTTAATGTTAACGGTGGTTCGATCGCTTTAGGTCACCCCATTGGTGCGACGGGTTCAATTTTGATTGGTACTTTACTGGACGAGTTAGAGCGCCAAAATTTAAATACAGGCATGGTGACTATGTGTGCCGCGGGCGGTATGGCGCCAGCGATTGTGATCGAGCGTATGTAAATGTCAGTGCGTAAATAAAATAAATTATTGGCTGTTTTTTTCGCGCCCATTAGATAGATGAGTACATTATGAGTTTAGCATTTGATTTTGATACAGCGATATTGGCTGATTATCTCGAACACCATGTCGATGGTTTTAAAGGACCACTGACCGCGGATAAGTTTCCCGGAGGGCAATCCAATCCTACTTTTTTAATTGAAGCTGTAAGTGGCAAATATGTATTACGTCGTAAGCCACCAGGTGAGTTACTCAAATCAGCGCATGCGGTTGATCGTGAGTTTCGTGTGATGTCTGCGCTGGCAGATTGTGACGTCCCAATCGCAAAGGCCTACCACTTATGTGAAGACGATAGCGTGATTGGCAGTATGTTCTACCTGATGGAATATATTGACGGCCGTGTAATGTGGGACCCTGCTTTGCCGCAATTACCAGCCGAGCAACGCGGGCCTATTTATGATGAGATGAATCGGGTGTTAGCGGCATTGCACTCAGTTGATATTGAAACGGTAGGTTTAAGCGACTACGGTAAGCCTGGCAACTACTTTGAGCGCCAAGTGGGTCGATGGAGTAAACAATATCGCGCATCGGAAACTGACACTATTCATGCGATGGAACAGTTACTCGAATGGCTACCTGCCAATATGCCCGAAGATAATGGCCGTGTTGCCTTGGCCCATGGTGATTTTCGTCTCGACAATATGATGTTTGAACATAATGAACCAAAGGTTTTAGCGTTAGTAGACTGGGAGCTTTCCACACTGGGCCATCCTTTTGCCGACTTGGCCTACCAGTGTATGCAATTGCGGATGAGCCATGATAGTCCGGTGATGTCCGGGTTGGGCGGGCTTGATCGTAAGCAGATGGGTATTCCCTCTGAAGAAGAGTATGTCGCTCAATATTGCGAGCGCATGGGGCTCGATGGTATTCCAAATTGGAATTTCTATCTTGCATTCAGCTTTTTCCGTTTGGCGGCTATTTTGCAAGGGGTAAAAAAACGTGCCTTGGAAGGTAATGCTTCTAACGACAAAGGCTTGCAGATGGGAGCGCTGGTTAAACCATTGAGTGAAATGGCGGTAGCATTAATTTGATACGTTACTGTTGCTTAACACATAAGTCCTCATCACGACCCGCCGATTTAGAGTAGATTTGGCATGGTATATTAAGAGCCAAAAAATAAAGCCATCAGAGCTATTTAAAACCTGAATTCCTGGGATCACTAACAAGCGATAAAAAGGCATATAAATAAAACGAGGGCAAACCATGCTAGCTAAAGATATACAGAAACAATTGGCATCTATGCATCCAGAGAGCACTCTGAAAATTACACACCTAAATCAATTGGCACGTGAAACCACGGATGCCAATCTACTCAATCTGTGCTCCAGTTATATAGATACCATTTTACGTAATCTACCTTGGCAGCCGCCACACTCGCTGACCGAACGCGAGCAGGCATATTTAACCTTTGCCGAGCAATTCACGATGGCGGTGAGTGCCATAGAAGACCAGCAGGTTGCAGCGTTAATGAAATTTTCCAGCGCCGATGAAATCTATTGTTTTGTTAATGCGTTGTACGTGGTGGACATGACACTGCGATTGAATCTGGTTATTGGGAGAGTTTTGATATGAACGATAAGTCACCTAGGTTGCCTAGAGAGCGCCTCACTGAAGGGGTATCGATAGGCGGTGAACTGGAGCTTGCAATAGCGGATTTTGCGGCTGCGGTGATACGTAATGGATCAGATCAAGCGATTATTCGAGAGCTGGTTCGCCTGCGTTGTGCCCAGATACACGATTGCCGCCTGTGTGGCTCACTACGTATCAAGGATGCATTAGATCAGGGTTTTGATGAGCAGTTGCAACGTCAAATCGCCAGCTATGAAACCAGTAGCTTGAGCCCACAAGCCATTGCAGCATTGCGGCTTTGTGATGCCATTATCATGGCGCCATCATCAGCGGATGATGCCTTAAGGGATGAGCTGCGAAGCCATTTTACAGATCATGAAATAACTGGATTGTGCCTTGATGTAATGAAGTGGAGCCAGCAAAAAGCACTGGTGGCGTTGCGTATGGATGCAGCACCTTGGGGAGATACGCCAACAACACTGATGTTTAACAATCAGGGTGATCCAGTATTTGGTAAGCCGGTCTATACATGAAAAAATCAACCAGCAATATCCGCTTATAGAACCGGTGGTGCCAGCAGAATACAGCCCAAACTCCTGATCTTAACTATGCCGTCATCATATCAGGCTTCAATTTACGAGCGGACCGTAGAATTTAATCTGAACATAGAGTCCACTTAAGCTCGACGAAGTCTGAGTCGGTTTCCAGCATGATTTCAATAAGGGTGGGCTATTCAATATCTACAGGCTATGCGCTAGGTACCGTCGCCGTAGATTGATTTATGCGCTGTCAGTTCGGAGCACAGCAAGTGTGTTAATAAGTGCAGTGTTCTATTGGCTTATTCTCAGGGGGGAAGGGCTCTCAGAGGCTAATCGTTGGCTGATTCTGCCCCAGAAACTAAGATTTTTTTGCCCCGCTTTTCTTTGTTTCTCTGTGTTATTCGACTACCAGTCCCGCACTAACAAGCCTGTAAGATAAAGGCTTGCCCAAGCCCCTTTTTTTCGGCGCTATAGCTTTGGATATTGGCTTTTATTTCCGACGTTAGGGCACAGCCCTGTCCCGGTAAAAGTATTCTTATTTACCCTGCATTTTCTCAATGCCAGCGATACCACAAGCTTCGTCATGCTCTGCTGGTGCACCAGAAACGCCAAAACCACCAAGGTGCTGGCCTGAGTTCGATGCCACCGCAACTCCACCTTGTAGAATGGTTAAACCATCCACGTACGGAATACCTAAGGGCTGTTCTTTGTTCTCAAATTCTATTGCTGCCAGTTCGCTGGTTGCTAAGCCTGACGCAGCGGCTGATCGACCTTTGATCTGTGCAAAGTCTAAGGTCATAAACTTTGCACCATCTTGTCGAAGAAAGAACTTTATATTACCCGACGCGTCGTAAACTGCCATGGAAAGGGGTGCAAGCTTGTTCTTACGTGCATAGGTCTCGCAACCGGCAACCAGGTTTTTTGCCTGCGTGAGTGTTAGGACTTCTTCCTTGTATGGATCTGCAGCAATTGCTAGATCACATAGGAGAGGTAGTGCAAGTAGCGCTAGTAAAAATTTCATGTTGTGGCCCTCGTATATCGGGGTATGACACCCCTGGTAACTTTGATTTTACTAACGTGCCCAAGGCAGTTTGGCGGTGGCGGATCAGAATTCCGAGCACCAAACTGACCTGAACCAAGCATGGGACATAACAAACACAAATACACGCAGATACAACGCTGGTCCACCTATTAGAATCCTGACAGAGTATAAGCGGTATTAACACTCCTTACTTCCACAGCCCGCTATAGACAACTAGCCGTTATTAGGCGGAAGCAGAGGGGTCGGAGCTGAGCGCTGAAAATGTCCTCTACCACCTCGTGGCGGTCGTTAAGAGTCAGCCGATTTACGCTATGTTCAGTTCTTCTGACCACTAATTGCCGATGTTTTGGTGTCGCCCTCAAACGGGAGGCTCAATGCTGCTGATACTCTAACGGCTTGGTAATTACTTTCAGGTGATCTGTGGCAAAACCCGTTTCTCTACTACTGCTCTTATTGCTGCTCTGTGCATATTTGTAATAACTGGCGGCGGCTATAATTACCTCAGCCTAATGCTTAGTATATGGATGGAGAAAAAAAGGGGCGTTAATTCGTCTTATACTCCCCGCTCTTTCATCTCTTTCATGTCTGCATCTCCAGGCGATAGCCTAATCTGGGGAAGTGCACGACCACATTGCCGGCTCGGGGATCCGTGCGAGCAATAGAAATTTCGCTGTGAGTGAGACGCAGTAATGCGCCTGCCACAGGAATATCACCGTAGTCTGTTGGAGTAACGGTTACACTGTCGCCCGCCGCCAGTCCTGGCCAGGCATCGTCTGTAATTTCCGCAGTTGTCGTGCTCTCACTGTGTTTGGCTATCGATATAGCCTCAAGGGCGTCAAGTTCGGTTTTCACCCCATAGCCAATCTCTCCCACTCTGGTTTCCCAGGCACGTAGGGCATGCAACTGGCCGAGAAGTGTTTCTGCATTGGATATATTTCCACGACACATAAACACGGGAAAGTACGCCAGGATATCCATCCATCCAGGAGACTCGCCGGTCAGGTAAGACCTGCCGTCAGACAGCATGTCCTCCAGTAGCTGCAAGTGGCCGCGAAACTGTGAGTAAAGGTGCGGCAACTGTTGCGGAAGATTGGTGAAATCCAGATAGTTAAAAAAGGCGCTGCGATCTGCCACGATTTCCTCCGGCAGATCTTTGTTAGTTCCCAGAGACAAAGCCGAACCAGGCTGGAAAAAAGCAGCATCACTCCAGTGACTAAAAGCTAGGCTGAGTGCCTGGCTTTGCTTTGGGAAAAGTGTGGGTTGCGGATAGCGTCTTTCGAGCTCACTGGCAATGCGCTGGGTGTCACAGTAAATGTCAGCCCCAATCTGCATCACCGGCGTCTTACGATATCCTCCGGTGAGTGCGACTAGATCTGGCTTTGGCATTACCAATGGAATTTCAACGGAGCGCCAGGCCAAACCTTTTATTCCAAGCGCCAGTCTGACCTTTTCTGCGAAGGGTGAACTGTCAAAGTGGTGGAGAATAATTTCTGTCATAGTCTGGTTTTTCGAGAGGGTTCATAGACGCTAAATAGACAAAATACTGTGCCGTAAGCAGGCTCCAATATTTGCTAGTAGCTAGTGGCCCACAAGTTTACACAGTTATTGTGCCCTAAGCACGGTCCAATATTCGCTGGTAGCTAGATCGCTAGCTACCTACAGGTTCACACAGTTATTGTGTTATCTCAGATAAACGAAACCTTAGTAAAACGTTACCTGGCAAATATGGGAGTAAATGCCATGGCCTGAATTCACAAACAATATATCCTGATGTAAAACCTTATAGGGTTAAAAAAAGGGCAACCTTGCCAGTGCTTCCTAATGTTACCAGGAGCCTATGAATCTATTAAAATTTAACGTCTACTTCAAAATAACAAGTCGCAGGGTTGCCATAAGTAAGAGGCGGCCTGTAATCTAGCGACGCTAAGATCTGAACCCCGGAACTCCTCATTGGAAAGGTTTCGAGCCAATACTGCCACCCAATCGTCTGAATGGGCTGATAAAATTACACTGGCAATTTAGTCTATTTTAAATGACTTATTCGATGAGATTTCCAGTGATAGCCAAGCTGCGTTTGTAAGCCCTTTTTCTCACCTATTCCCTATGATTATCGAGGTAAAGCTTCTAGATTAGCCGCCCGACGATGTATCAACATTTAAAGACTGGTCTGGAGCAATCGTTGAGCGATTAAGCATGAAGATATTGCGTTTGAGAAAAATAGAATGTGTAAATATCGTGGTATTGAAATATCGATCAGCGCTATCATACTAGGGCTGCTGCAGTCGAACATTTGGCATTTGAGCGGATAATTATGATTAATTTCAATCCAGGTTTGTTGAAATATTCATCCTGATTTAGCTAGAAATTAAGGGTGAGTGCAGTTACCCTTATTAACAAATCATATTAAAAAACCTTAATAAAGAATTATGGAGAAAGCCCTATGAACGCTGTTGTTAATCCCTATGTATCCGAGCAGGGCGATATTCTCGCCAACATCCATACGTTGCCATGGCTGGACGTGGGTGGCGGTACTCGCTTCAAATTACTGAGAGCCTGCCGCATCACCGGCGACTGGGCGCTATTCGTCAACATGGAACCGGGGGCATCTTTTCAGCCACACCGCCACCAAGGCCCGGGTCAGTTCTTCATCACCAAGGGTGAACTGCTTTACGAAGTTGGCAGTGCGCCGGAGGGGACTTATGGATTTGAGCCTGTCTTTGCCGAGCACTCCCGGGCCCGCTGTGAAATAGAAACAGAGATGTTGTTCCTCGGTGCAGGTGCAGTGACGTACTTTAAGGAGGACAGAAGTATTGATTACGTGTTCGACGCTGAATCACTGATTGATCTGGCCGAAGGCGCGATTAAACTTGATATTGGTAATTAAAAAAACGGAATTATATAGAATGAGGCCTTTGCAAAAAGGCCTTATTTTTGTTCCCCAATGACGTAAGCCTTAAAAAATAATTGATATTCCAAAAACGGGCAAAAAACCTACTTTTAACCAATATACCTGCTCGTTTTGCCATCACACGGCCTTTTTACACCGCTTTAATAAAGCCATCTTCATCCACATTAGCGTGGGCTTCAAAACCATAGGTACTCTTGCGCTTGCCATCGGACCCTTGCCTTAGGTTTCAACTCGCTTCGGGGTCTTGAGTGTTATTACCGTCTTTGTCTTTGTTTGGGCGGTTGCGCTAGGCTTCAATAATACTGATTTCGCCAGCACGAATATAAAGCTCTTGAATGCTCAATTGACGGTTGATCTCCGCTAACAAAGAAGCCTTGAAACCCTACTTTTCCAGCAATTGTCGAAAGCGCCAAATGGAGCTGTGTTCGGGCACACTATCGGCGAGGCTCAAGCCCACGAAACGGCGGAAAAATAGGTCTCTAACGAGCAGCCTTTCTAATTTAGCATCGCTCAAGCTATACCAGATCTGCAGTAATAACGCCTTGAGCATAATGCCAGGCCGCCATGCACTGTTACCACGACGTTTGTAATTTATGTCACTAAGAGAGTGCCCGATGGCTTCCCAATCCATCAGCTCATTAATATTGTCTAGTTCAGTCAGCGCTTCATGTTCAGAAGTAAGGCTATCAACTAAGCTCAGTTGCTTAAGGTTTCTCCATGCCATGAAGAGATCCTAAGTCGTTGTTTTATATACCCTAATATTACTCACGTCAGTGGCCCTGGGGCCAAGAAGGCTTTAAGGAAGTGTATTATTAGCCTTCATGATATCGCAGCCTGTCTTTGGTGTCTTTGTGCAAAGATCTCAGAATAGTTCTGTTGAGGGGGCGCGTAGCCTGGTGAGTTTTGTTTCTGCCGTGTTTGAATAAAAGTAAAAATATATTGCAATATATTTTTACTTGAATTATCTTCAATTTCTGTACTCATAAAGCATGCTTTCAAAAAACTGCGATGAGGGACTTACAGCCAACGAACTATAAATAAAAGAAGAAGGGGATCGACAATGTACAAAAATATTTTAAGATCGGCCATATACCTGGCGCTCTCACAGGCATTCGTTGCCGGTGGAGCTTATGGACAGGATACTGAGGGTAAAAAACGCCTTGTTCTCGAGGAGGTCGTCGTGACTGGCACCATGCGCGCAGTCGCTCAGCAGGACCTTTCTGTGGCAGTAACCACGGTGACTTCCGAGCAGCTCGAATATACTTTTCAGAATGACGTTACTGCGCTAACCCAGTTGGCGCCTAACGTGAACCTGACCCCCCAGACCGGATTTAATGCGATTGCCGGCGGTATGCGTGGTACGGGCTTTAATTCCATTTTGGTGACTAAAGATTCCTCGGTTGGTATTTCGGTGGACGGATTTTCTTATAATCATGTTCAGTCCCAGTTTGTTGAAATGTTCGATCTTGAGCAGGTAGAAATCTACCGCGGCCCGCAGGGTACTTTGTTTGGTAAGAACACTACAGGCGGTGCGATTGCCTTCACTACCAAGAAGCCTGTGCTGGGCGAATTTTTCGGCGAAATAGAAGGCAACTATTCGCAGTTCGCGTCCAATGATTCGGATGCGACCAAGCTGAAATTTAGTCTCAACGTGCCGCTGGGCGATACTCTTGCCTCGCGTTTTACCCTTATTAAGGACAAAAGCGAAGGATGGTACACAAACGATAAGCCTGCCGGTGGTGAGTTTCAGAGCTTTGGTTGCTTTGCGGACGCGGATCCGGCTGCTTGTAATGATGCAGCACGTTCCAAATTCCCCGATGTTGGTGGTGGAGAGAACCTTGGCGGCAAGGATGTGCTGGCGGCCAAGCTGAAGTTTCGCTGGCAGCCCAGCGATTTTTATCGCGCAGACCTGATGTTTGAATATGTCAAAGATCGTGGAGATACCGTACCAGCGGCTAACGAAACGCCTACGGCCAACCAGAATGGCGGTGAGGGTTATCTCTGGCCGATCGCAGGTTTCCCCGGCATTGGTAATGGCGATCCTTTCTCAACCGGACAGTCGTACACATCCACCGCTGTTGTAGATATTCCCGGTGGTCATGAGATTGATGCCGACGGCATTTATCTGAACCAAACCTTCAGCTTCGACAACTACGAAGTTACATGGATTCTGGGTGCCAGAAATCAGGATGAAATCCTTGCCAGTACTTACACCGGCGAAGCTTATACGTCGCAGTACGATGCCAGCAGGAACTCAGAGCGTGAATCACTACAAAATGAACTCCGGCTTTCAACTAACTATGATGGCCCTTTTAACTTTGTAGCAGGGGCGGCCTATTATGAGGATGATGTAGACTTCCTCGTGTTTGGAAATCTCGGTTATTTCCTAGTATTTAGTGGCCCGGCTGCTGAGTTTTATCGGGATACCTATGAGGTTCAGTCTACGAGTCAGCAGCGTGAGAGTGTGGCGTTTTATGTTGATGGTACCTACGATATTACCGAGTCCCTTAAACTGTCCGCCGGTTTCCGGCACACCCAGGACGAAAAAGACTTTTCCCGTCTTAGTCTAGGAACCGCTGCGAATCCAGTGAGTAACTTCATCACTGTTGATGGTTTTAAGGGTCCTCATACAAATCCTCTGCCCGTTTCTGCTTTCGGGAATGTCGTCAATAGCAAGAAAGACTTTAGCGCTAACACCTATCGTGTAGTTCTTGATTATAACTGGACTGATGAGGTGATGACTTATGTCAGCTTCGCGACCGGCTTCGTCTCTGGTGGGTTCTCGGAAACCTGCGGTAGTGAGTTAAGTTGTCAGCCCTATTCCAGCGAGGAAAATGAAAATCTCGAAGTTGGTGTAAAAGCTGACATGCTTGATGGGAGGCTCAGAATGAACGCCGCGTTGTTCCATACGCAATACGATAACCTGCAGCGTGATACGGTTGTCGCCTTCAAGGACGCGGCCGGTAATGATTTTCAGGAAACTGTAGCTCTCAATGAGGGGCAAAGTACCGCAATTGGACTGGAATTTGAGCTTACCTATGTTCCAGTGGATAGTGTTCGTATTGATGCCAATTTTGGCTGGATGAATCACGAATACGACAGTTATAATCCAGGTTTTGATCCGGCTACGCTTGGTCTTGTAGGCCTGCCACAACCGTTTGATTTTTCCAGCCTGGAGGTGCCATATTCTCCTGAGTTCAATGGCGGGATCAGCTTGAGTTACTTCCGAGATCTGTCTGGCGGTTCATCGATTACCTATAACCTCAATGTTCATTATCAGGGTGAAGCGGAGGTTAATCCGGCTCCAGCCAGCTATCAGGGTGGCACTATTGATAATCCTATATTGACGCAGAAGGCCAACACGCAGCTTGAAGAGCGTACATTGGTTAATGCTTATGTAACGTGGGAAAACCCTGGCAGCGAGTTTGAGGTGTCGTTGTATGGTAAGAATTTGACCGACGAGGTTTATCGCAACTCCGCCAATCCCGTTGCTAACCTTTGGAACTTCTCCACGTTCGGCGCGCCACGTGAGTTGGGTGTTCAAGTAGGTTATGCCTTCTAAATTGAAACGCACTGAAGGGAGAAGCTTTTGAACTACTCACTCGATACATTATATGAAGCGTACCGCTTGATGAAGCTGATACGTGAATTCGAAGAGCGGATAAGAGACGAATACCAGCAGGGTAAATTGCCGGGCTTTATCCATATGTACCGCAACCAGGAAGCAATCGCCGTGGGTGCCTGTATGCACCTGGGTAACGACGATTACATTGCCAGTACCCATCGGGGTCATGGCCACTGTATTGCCAAGGGTTGTGGTATTGAGGACATGCTTCTGGAGCTGGCCTGTAAGCAGGCCGGCTTGTGCAAAGGCAAGGGCGGCTCTATGCATATTGCCGATATGAGCAAAGGTATGCTGGGCGCGAATGCTATTGTAGGTGGCGGGCCGCCAATCGCGGCCGGTGCCGCGCTGACTGCCAGGACGCTGGGCAATGGTATGGTATCCATGGCATTTATCGGCGACGGTGCTTCTGATCAGGGCACAGTCGCTGAATCACTCAACCTGGCCGTGGTGTTGCAACTGCCGATGATTTTTATGTACGAAAATAATCATTACGCTGAATTCACCCGCAACCCTAAGCCAGATGGCAGGATTGCGGAACGGGCTGGCGCGTATGGGATGCCCGCGGTGACCCTCGACGGCAGCGATTTTTTTGCCGTTTATGAGGCAGTAGGTGAGGCCGTGCAGCGGGGACGCGATGGCGGTGGACCCTCGGCAGTGGAGGCTGTAGCTTCTCGCTACTACGGACACTTTGAGGGTGATCCGCAGCAATATCGTGACACTGCAGAACTGGAGAGTTCTCGCGCCACTTCAGACCCCATAGTCAAGTTTCTTGCCGACGACCGTTGCCGTGATCTTGAAAGCGCCAAGATTGCACAGATAGACGCTGATATCCAGTCCATTCTGGATGCAGGTGTGAAGCGCGCCTTGGCTGCGGCAGACCCAACACCGGAGCAACTGTACAGTGATGTGTACGTCAGCTACCGAGGGGAAGCAGTATGAGCAAAATATCGATACGCGAAGCGATCAATCGGGTGCTTCACGAAGAAATGGCGCGCGACGAGCGTGTGGTGGTTATGGGGGAAGATGTTGCCAACCGCGAGAATGGCGGAGTATATGGCATCACCGCAGGACTGGCGGATAAATTCGGTGAGTTGCGCGTGATAGACACACCGATTACCGAATCGGCGATTATAGGTGCCGCAGGCGGCGCCGCCTTGACTGGTTTACGGCCGGTGGCCGAGCTCATGTTCATCGACTTTCTCGGCGTTTGTCTGGACCAGCTGATGAACCAGATCGCCAAGTTCCGCTACATGTTTGGTGGCCGTGCGACAACGCCGGTGACTATACGCACAATGATTGGCGCAGGTTCGGGTACTGGACCCCAGCACTCGGCGATCCTGTATCCGCTGCTGGTAGCCATTCCCGGTTTAAAAGTCGTAGCGCCCAGTAATGCCTACGACGCCAAGGGCTTGCTGGCTCAGGCCATTCGCGATGATGACCCGGTGATTTTTTGCGAACACAAGGGCCTCTATACAGAGGAGTGTGAGGTTCCAGATGAGCCCTACACCATACCCTTTGGCTTGGCGCGCACTGTGTGCGTGGGCACAGATGTTACTGTCGTCGCTTTTTCGCGGATGGTATTGCTGTCGGAACAGGCCGCTGAATTACTGGCGGCTGAGGGTATTTCAGTAGAGGTAATTGATCCCAGGACGCTGTCGCCGCTGGATGACGAGGCGATCCTTGCCAGTGTTCAAAAAACCGGCAGATTGGTGGTGGTTGACGAGTCCAACCCCTACTGCAGCATGGCGTCGGAGGTGTCCAGTATCGTGGCCGACAAAGGATTCGATTACCTCGATGCACCGATAAAGAAAGTCACTGCACCGCATACGCCGGTACCCGCCAGCCCTGTACTGGAACTGGAGTATGTGCCCTCGGTAGCGGACATCGTAGCGGCTATACGTGAGGTCGCGGCATACGAATGATTGCCGTCATTCGAAAAATAGCATTCTTACGCTGTTGGTATGATAGATGTCATCTAAGGATGCCGGTTGTCTTAAGGTTCCTTGCCGGATTTGCCCTTATGGCCACTTTATCACCTGCTCAGGCGGCGGTTGATCCTGGCCAGATTGTTTACGAGAAGCACTGTAGTCAGTGCCATGAGGGCAACGTGCCTCGCGCGCCCCACAATATCCTGTTCCGTATGTCACAGCCGGAAGATATTCTGCTGGCGCTCAACGAGGGGGTCATGAAGCAGCAGGCGGCTGAACTCTCTAAAGAACAGCGCGTGCAGGTGGCGAATTATCTCGCTGGCTCTGATGACACATCAAATATTGATCGTTCTATGGCAATGTGTGGCGCTCCGTTAGATATTTCTGATGCTGCCGCCACATCGGTGGCAGCCTGGGGAGTCGATGAGCGAAACCATCGATTTATTAATGCGGAGATTGCAGGCATTAATCGGGAGAATGTTAGCAAGTTGGAGCTTAACTGGGTATTCGATTTTCCCGGTGCCACACGGGCCCGCTCCCAGCCGACCATATATGACGATGTCATATATGTTGGATCGCAGCACGGTAATGTTTATGCGATCGACCTCAATACCGGCTGTGTTCACTGGAGTTTCAAGGCAGATGCTGAAGTGCGTTCGGCGATCAGTGTTGCGCCGCCCGTTAATGGAGCATCATTAGCCCTTTACCTTGGTGATGTTGCTGGCAACGTCTACTCAGTCGGTGGGGCTGATGGCGCATTGCACTGGCGAGCACATTTGAACGACCACCCCGACGCCACGATAACCGGTTCGCCGCGCCTCTATAACGGACGGCTTTTTGTTCCCATGTCGTCGCGAGAGTGGGCGACAGCAGCTGATCCTACTTATGCCTGCTGTACTTTCCGCGGCGGCGTTGTGGCTTTTGACGCCGCTGACGGAAAAATGTTGTGGAAGAGCTATTCCATCCCCGAAAAGCCCGAGGACACCGGTAAGCGCAATCCGCTGGACGTGCCGATAATAGGTCCTTCGGGTGCTCCTGTGTGGAATTCGCCCACGGTAGATGTTCAACGCGGCCTGCTGTACGTGGGCACGGGTGAGTCCTATACCTCTCCAGCCCATGGCAATAGCGACGCGGTGCTGGCCTTTGACATAGACACCGGCAAGCTGGTCTGGAGTAAGCAGCTGACCGCCCACGATGCCTGGAACATGAGCTGTTTCATCGGCTCTAGTTACAACTGCCCGGAAGAAAAGGGTCCTGACATGGATATCGGTGCGCCACCTTTGCTGATTTCTTTGGTCTCGGGCAAGGACATACTGGTGGTGGGCCAGAAAAACGGTTTCGTTTACGGTATGGATCCGGACAAAGAAGGCGCCATCATCTGGAGGCGCAAGGTCGGCCTGGGTGGCTATGCCGGCGGTATCCACTGGGGTATGGCGACCGACGGTAAGACGGTGTACGCGCCCAACGCCGATACCGACTTTATCGGCCGTTACGATGCGGAGCGTTTCCCTGGCGTCTTTGCCCTGGATGCAGCTACCGGCAAGCAGCTTTGGTATACCAGGGCTGAGGAAGACTGCCGGGAGGACGAAAAGCCTGCCTGTGATGCGGGTGTTTCCGCGGCCGCGACAGCAGTCCCCGGGCTCGTGTTCGCCGGTGGCTTTGACGGACAGTTGCGCGCTTATGACAGTGTCACCGGCAAAGTGTTGTGGACTTATCAGACTAATCGCAAGTTTACTTCGGTCGCGGGGCGAGAGGCGCGCGGCGGCTCGATAGAATCAGACGGGCCGGTTATATACCGGGGCAACCTGCTGGTCAACTCTGGTTATCTGTTTGGTTCTCGTGTCCCAGGTAATGTACTTTTGAACTTTGCGCTCCCTGAGAGTGCAGTAAAGGAGGGCCAATAATGTCCAACCTAATCCCGATTACGATTCCCAAGTGGGGGATCGAAATGAAGCACGGCACCATCTCTGAGTGGCGGGTGAGCGTAGGTGCTGCAGTCACCAAGGGTGATGAGCTGGTGGATATCGAAACCGACAAGATCGTCAACAGCTTCGAGGCGCCTCATGATGGAGTGCTGGTACGCATTATCGCGCAGGAGGGTGATGAGTTAGAAGTAGGCAGGCTGATTGGCGTGATGGCCACTGGGGAGATTACCGAAGGCGAGATCGATGCATTTATCGCGGCGAATACCGATGGTAGTGAATTAGAGGCGGCCGCATCGACAGATTCGGGCGCCGCGCCAAGAGTTGTTTCCGGGTCTGAATCCCCAGGCACACAAATAATAGTTTCGCCAGCGCTCAGGCGCATGGCTGAACGGCTCGGTGTCGACCTAAACAGCGTCAGCGGATCAGGCTATGGCGGTCGCATACTGCGCGATGATATCGAGGCAGCACGCAGCGCAGGCGAAGGCTCGCCGTTAAGGCAGTTACAAGGCGCTCAAAAGACTATTGCCGAGCGCATGACTCTGGCCAAGCAGACTATCCCCCATTTTTACCTGCATCGGGATTGCTCGATGGATAGCGTCCTTGCAGCACAGGTTGCGCTACGTGAACAATCGGGGGCCGCGATAACGGTCAATCACTTGCTGGTACACGCAGTGGCAGCAGCACTGCGAGAATACCCCGAGCTTAATGTGAATGTGCTGCCCGGTGGAATTCGTGACCTTGATAGCATTGATGTCGCGATTGCTGTCGATACTGGCGAAAGCTTACTGACACCTTTGGTGCGTGACATCGGCGATGCTGATATTGCCCGGGTCGCTGAATTGGCCGGTGAAGTTGTCGCAAGAACCCGAGACAAGAAACTCACAGCGACCGATCTGGAGGGCGGTGCCATTACGGTGTCCAATTTGGGTATGTTAGGTATCGACAGTTTCACCGCGATAATTAATCCCCCGCAGGTGATGATCCTGGCGGTCGGCGCGGTTAGGGAAAAACTGGTGCTCAAGGATGGCAAACCGGAAACGGAGCGTTACTGCGCACTATCCTTAGCGTGCGATCATCGGGTAATTAATGGTGCGGCGGGCGCGAGCTTCCTGGCTGCGATATGTCGCAACCTCGAATCCCTTTAGCCTTTCAGGTAGTTTGGAATCGAGTATAAGACCAATTAAATATTTCAGTTCTTCGATATCATTCGCAAGAATCTGATATTAACCGGTATTTCCTGCGGTAGGGAAATGCATGCTACCAGAGCCAACAAATTGATCGCCGGTCTTATCTAAAGCGTAGCGACCGGCGAGTTCAATCTGCCGGTCGGTTAGTTTTTTCCTTAGACGGACGCTGCGAAAGCACATTAGCCTGTTGAGAGCGGACATCCCTTTGGTCGGGTTGTAATGATTTCCTGAATAAATTCGGCGTATGTTTTTTCCGTACATTTATATCTCTAGATTATTGATCGATGGATTATTTTATGCCAAATATGTTAGGTCTAAGTCGTTTTTGGGTTGTCACCGTCCTTGCGGGGCTGGTCATAGGCCAGTCGGCTGTAGTTCACGCCGCCAGCGACTCATCAGAGGAGCTTTCATCCCAATGGCCTTCCTGGGGAGCCTCTCCCGAAGGGACACGCTACAGTGGCGCGAACCAGATCACGCCCGATAACGTAGAGCAGCTTCAGGTCGCGTGGACTTACAGTACTGGGGAATTGAAACGTCGCCCCCCAGCGATGTTGAGCAACAGTTCGTCGGAAACCACACCTATTCTTGCATCAGGATCATTGGTGACCTGTACCCCGTTTGGTCGGGTGATCGCCCTGGATCCAGCAACAGGCAGAGAAAAGTGGGTATTTGATCCGGAGGTTAATCCCAGCTTTGAGATGCCCAATCAATATCTGTGTCGGGGCGTCGCACAGTGGCGGGACAGTGAGGCAGAACCACAGGCAATATGCAGTAACCGTATTCTATACACGACAGTCGATTTGCGGCTCATTGCTCTGGATGCACGCACCGGCAAGCTTTGTAAAACATTCGGGGACGGTGGCCAGATTTTGGTGGCACAGGGCGTTGAGCAGCAACACCTGGGGGAGTTGAAGTTGGCTTCGCCACCAGCGGTGGTTGGCGATGTGGTGGCGATGGGGTCTATGATCCTGGATAACGTTAGAGCCAATGCACCTAGGGGTATTATCTACGGGTACAGCGCGCGTACCGGAGAGTTACAGTGGCAATTCCAGCCCATTCCCCAAGAGGGGCCCCTGGCAGAAAGTGACTGGTTGGAAGGGAGCAACATGGTCACCGGAGCGGCCAACATGTGGTCTGCTATGTCGGTTGACACCGAGCGGGATCTGCTCTTTCTTCCTACTTCGAGCGCCTCACCGGATTATTACGGCGGCAATCGGCCAGGCGACAACCGTCATGCCAATTCCATTGTCGCTCTTCGGGGTAGCACCGGAGAGGCGGTGTGGTCGTACCAATTAGTTCACCACGATATTTGGGACTACGACACCCCGGCCCAGCCGACTCTGGCGGATATTGAACGCGATGGTGAAGTCATCCCCGCTGTCGTTCAGCCAACGAAACAAGGCTTTCTATTCGTCTTCGACCGCCGTAACGGGAAACCGGTCTTTCCCATCAACGAGGTGCCAGTTCCCCAGGATGGTGCTGTCACTAGCGAGTGGTTGTCGCCTACACAGCCTATGCCAACCTTGCCAGAGCCTCTGTTCGATACAGCACTGGCTCCAGATGATGCTTTCGGTTTTACCTTCTGGGATCGGGGCGAGTGTCGAAAACTTATCGAGAAATATCGATTCGACGGACTTTACACACCGCCGAGCCTCGAAGGCACCATAACCTACCCGGCTGCATCCGGAGGGGCGAACTGGGGCGGCGCTGCTGTCGATTCTGCAACGCAAACGCTGTATATCAATTCTTCACGGGTTGCTTCGGTCATTACTCTGATTCCGCGCCGGAAAAATTCGGGTGATTCAGTGGAGTTGGTCGATGGTAATGATATATCCCCGATGAAAGGCACGCCTTACGAGGTAAAGCGTGAATGGCTGGTGTCACCGTTAGGTGCGCCTTGCACGCCTCCGCCTTGGGGAGGGCTATCGGCTTATGATTTACGAACCGGTAAAAAGCTATGGGATGTGCCTTTGGGTACGATCAACCATAAGCTACCGGTGCCACTGCCGTTCGATTGGAATTTGGGCACGCCGAATATTGGCGGTCCGGTGGCGACGGCCGGGGGCGTACTTTTTATTGCCGCCACTATCGATCAATACCTCCGCGCCATTGATATGAAGACTGGAGACGAGTTGTGGAAAGATAAACTTCCCGCGGGAAGTCAAACTACGCCGATGAGCTACGAGGTCGATGGGCGACAGTATGTTGTCATCTCCACCGGGAGTCACCTGTGGTTCCAAACTCCCGCTGGTGACAAGATTGTCGCTTATGCGTTGCCGTTGCAATGACAGGCATATCTATAAGTCATTACGGGATGCCACGATGAACCTTAAACAAGGAGTATAAAATTATGCGACTAGACGGATTGAAGTGTGTGATTACAGGCGGCTCAAGCGGAATCGGCGCGGCTACAGCGAAACGATTTGTCGCCGAGGGTGCCCAGGTTCTCATTCTTGATATCAATATGGATGTGGCAGATGCCCTGGCGGATGAGCTGGGACCTGCCGCTACTACTTTTTACTGCGATGTGACTAGTGAGGCGCAAGTTAAAGCAGCTGCAGATGACGCCCATGGCCGCTGGGGCCGGGTCGATGTGCTGGTCAATAATGCCGGCAGCGAACTCAACCGTAGCTACGACGAAACGACCGAGGATGAGTGGGACCGGGTGCTTAACACAGATCTGAAAGGACCGTGGCTAATGTGCAAACACTTCGTACCGCCAATGGTGAAAGCAGGGTCGGGTAGCGTCATAAACATATCGTCTCTGAATGGCCTCGTGGGCTTTCCCCTGTCAACGGCTTATGGCAGCGCCAAAGGCGGCTTGGTGGTGTTCACCCGGGACATGGCAATCGAATTGGCTAGCTCAGGGGTGCGTATAAACTGTGTGTGCCCAGGGGTGATCGATACCGGCATGATGGAACGCTGGACCGACCAAATGCCTGACAAACAAGATGCCCAGAACATGTTGAAAGGTACCATGCCAATCGGCCGCATGGGCTCTGCAGATGAAGTGGCGGGTGCGATTCTGTTTTTTGCTTCCGCTGATTCCAGCCTCTGCCAGGGATCAGTACTTGCTGTCGATGGCGGTTTTACCGCCCAGTGAAGCGTCCAGTTGCCGGGCAGGCAGCGGCCACTATTTGTTCGGTACAGTCCATTGATAGCTACATTATCGTCTTCGTACATTAAGAGAGTCAGAGTACGTTCCCCAAATTCAAACCGAGGTATGATCCATGATTGAACCGCTTGCTGAATTGGAGATCTCACGACTGCGAACACTACTGAAAGTATAGGCAATACGGCAGTTACGAATTGACGACTCACTGTGTATGGACTTGCGCGATATCGATAGGCTTATCATGTTATTTTGCGATGACGCCCTATGCGAATACGGCCCCTATGGATCGCATTCAATATTAGAACCTCATAAAGTCTTATGACTATATTTAGGCAGTAGAAATAGGCTCCATAAATCTTCGGATTTTGCTCTATCCTCTGGGGCTTTTGAGCATAAAGAGACAAGCCGAAGATTGATGGAAGTTTTTAATAAACATTTCGTACTGACATTCTGTTGGATGAAAATAGTTTTCCATAATGGTTTTAAGTTTATGGGCAAGCACAGATATATTATCTGTGCTCGAAGTTTGTGATTATGTGATTGGTGCTCTTAAATTGGAATGGCGCCGAATTTGACCAAATTTTCTATATCTATATCTGACAAGCCAAGTTCTTTGAGGACAGATTCAGTGTCGCTACCCTCAGACTTTGGAGCGCTGGGTAGGTGACTGGTACTGCGGCTAAATTTTGGTGCTGTACCTGGCTGAACCGTTCCATCTATTTTGATAAAAGTGGATCGCGCAATGTTATGAGGATGTTCCGGTGCCTCAGTAAAGTCCAGTACAGGCGAGAAGCAGGCGTCACTGCCGTCTAGAAGGTCGCACCATTGTTGTCTGGTTTTTGTTTTGAATATTTTTTCGAGTGATTTCTTAAGCTCTGGCCAGTTTTCTTGGTCATATTGATCGGAAAATGTATCTGGATCAAGTTGTGCTTTTTCAATTAGTAGTTTATAGAACTGTGTCTCAATCGAACCAACTGAAACAAACTTCTTGTCAGCGGTTTCATAGACGCCATAAAAATGCGCGCCTCCGTCTAGCAAATTTGATGACCTTTTCGGTATCCACTCCCCCATGTTATGGAGTGAATATAGCACTGTCATTAAGCTGGCAGTACCGTCAGTAATTGCCGCGTCTATCACTTGTCCTGTTCCGGAATGATTGCGCTCAATTAGAGCCGCCAGCATACCCATTACTAGGAATAAACTTCCACCGGCATAATCGCCAACAAGGTTTAGTGGTGGAACCGGTGTGTCAGGCGTACCAATAGAGGCCAATGCTCCAGCGATTGAAATATAGTTGATATCGTGACCGGCTACTTTAGCCAAAGGTCCAGTTTGCCCCCAGCCTGTTAGTCGACCGTATATTAATCGTGGATTTCTGGCGTGACAGATATCGGGTCCAATTCCTAAACGCTCAGTAACACCTGGACGGAACCCTTCAAGTAACATATCAGCACTTTCAATCAACTTTAATAGAGTCTCTACGCCCTCTGGGTTTTTGAGATTTAATGCGATCGATTTTTTACCGCGTGAGCTGATATCGTCTTTCGACGCGCTGGCGATCCCATTTGGCTGCCTTGAGCGTTCAACGACAATGACTTCCGCACCCATGTCGGCAAGTAACATACCTGCGTAGGGCCCTGGACCAATGCCCTTGAGTTCTATTACTTTGATACCTGAAAGCGGGCCCATATCTATTACCTTTGTTAAAAATATTTACAATGTTGTAGCTTTATTCCAAAGGGGTGTTGGAATATACATATGTAAGCTATTGAATAAGGCATCAAGCAAGAAGGTGATTTCGGGGAGAATACCTAAATGCTTGATGAGGAGAAGTTAAACTAACGGCACTATTTACTGAAACTCAGTTCAGGGAAACCAGCATCTACTGACTCACGTAGTTTGTCGTAGTACACGTTCGCGCCACCGAAGTAGATAAGTACTCGCGGTTCGTGGTTTTCGATGTTTGCCCCCATCATCCAGGAGTTGACTTGGTCACCCTCATTCATCAGAGTTTGTACATGAACTTCGGAAACATGGGCCGACCAAGCTTCCTCAGCTTCCAGCTTGGGCTCGCATACGGTGTACCCTTCAGTTTCCATCATTTTTATACAATCTGATATCCACATTGCATTTTGCTCGATAGAAGTTGGTAGGTTCGCAAAGGGCGCTTGTGGCCCTGTAATGGTAAACATGTTTGGGTAATCGGCTACGCATACACCCATAATCGACTTCGATGTTTTATCCCATTTTTCGGCTAGATTTTTACCGCTGTCACCGCGGATAGTCAGTGCTTCTAACGAACCGGTGTAAGCCCTGAAGCCTGTTGCAAAAATAATAATGTCAAATTCAAATTCATTCTCAGTCGTGCGGATACCCTTTTCCGTAATCTCAACAATAGGCTCACGGTTCCTAATGTCAACAAGGTTTACGTTATCACGATGGTAAGCTTCCAGATATCCGTGGTCGAGAGGAGGGCGTTTCGCAAATAACGGGTACTCACCGAGCGTTGGGCATAGCAATTCTTCAAGCTCAGGGTCGTTGATCCTTTCCTTCATTTTATTAATTATGAATTCTGAAGCCATTCTGTTCGCGGCAGGATCCGAAAGTAGGTCGTCAAAGGTTTCAAATACCCATCGAAAGCTTCCGTTCCAGTTTTCTTCAAATATTTTTAGCCGTTCGTCTTCTGGAGTGTCGACAGCATTCCGACCGGATGAACTATTAAAGGCCATCCCAAAGACGTGATTTCGACACTTAGCAATTATTTCGTCATAGTTTTCTTTTATTTCTTTTTCCCACGCTGGTGTCATCGGTTTTTGCATAGCGGGCAATATGAAGTTTGGTGTGCGCTGAAATACAGTAACGCTCGCTGCCTTTTGCGCGATCACAGGTAGCATCTGTACGGTGGTTGCGCCTGATCCTACTATCCCAATACGCTTACCGACATGATCTAATCCTTCTGGCCAGCGAGCTGAATGGAAGCAGGGACCCTTGAATTTTTCTATACCTTTGATCTTGGGCATTACTGGGTCTGAAATCATTCCCATGCCGCTAATGAAATATTTACAGGTGTACTGCTTTTCATCGCCGGTAGTGATTAGCCATGTGCTGCTGTCCTTTTGGTATACAGCACTAGTGATTTCAGTGTCTAGTTGGATGTGTGGCCACATATTGCATTCGTCAGCAACGAAATGCATATAGCGGTGCATTTCATCCCAAGCCGGATACCGTTGAGACCATGACCAATTCTGTAAAATCTCTTTAGAGAAAGCGAAACAATAGTAATACGCTTCACTATCAGTCATCGCCCCCGGGTAGCGGTTCCAGGTCCATGTTCCCCCTATATCGGAAGTTTTGTCGAAGACTTTTATTGATAAGCCTATTTTTTTTAGATGATGAATTAGTGATAAGCCAGCAAAACCTGCTCCGATTATAATCGCGTCGAAGTCTGTACTTTTATTATTGGTCATGTCTTCAAGCCTGTTTGTAGTCGTGTTTGTCTGACGTTATGAATTTTTGGGTACTAGATCACCGTATTTTTTCATAGCCAACTCTCGCTGTGTCTGAGTATGGTATGAAGGGAATAGGCCCGGCGCTGCCTTGTATTCTCGCAGTACAGTGCGCGCAACAGTGATCTTGTGTACTTCGGTTGGTCCGTCGACCATACCAAGTTCTGGAATATTAGCCCACATTGTCATTAGCGGCGTTTCATCAGATGCGCCGATGCTTCCGTGTAGCTGCATAGATCGGTATACAACGTCTTGGAGGATCTTGGGTGTAGCGGCTTTTATCGCAGCGATTTCTTTACGCACTTCGCGATTATATTCTTTGTGCTTGTCGATTAACCACGCAGTGTAGAGCACATGTAGCCGGTACTGCAGAATTTGAGTGTAAGAATCAGCGATTTTTTCTTGCGTCATCTGTTTTGTAGCAAGTAGTTCGCCCTTAGTGGTGCGACTCAAAACTCTCTCACACATCATATCCATAGCTTTATTAAGAACACCAACCGTACGCATTGCGTGATGTACGCGACCGCCTCCTAGGCGAGTTTGCGCCACCATAAAGCCCTTTCCTTCTTCACCTAGAAGGTTGTCTGCGGGAACACGACAATCTGTAAAGCGGATATAACCGTGTACGCCATCGCCTTGTTCGGCGTGCGGGCCAACAGCGCTGTTACGTAAAATCTCCATTCCGTGAGTATCTTTCTCTACCAGAATGATAGATGCACCTTCATGAATAGGTACATTTTGATTTGTAACCACCATAACCAATAAGAACTCAGAAAACCTTGCGTGTGAAGCAAACCACTTCTCTCCGTTAATGACCCAGTCGTCGCCGTCGCGTGTTGCCACGCAAGTAAACTGAGATGGATCAGATCCCGCCTGCGGCTCTGTCATTGAATAACAGGAAGCAATTTTGCCGTCTAGCAATGGCTGCAAATATTTCTTCTTCTGATGTTCGGTTCCGTAGTGCGCGAGTATCTCTGCATTACCTGAATCAGGAGCTTGACAGCCAAACACGCTAGGTCCAAAACGGCTGCGACCGAGGATTTCATTCATTAATCCAAGCTTAACCTGCCCGTAGCCCTCGCCCCCCAATTCCGGGCCGATATGGCATGCCCATAGATTTTTTTCCTTTACGATGGCTCTAAGTGGCGCCATTGCTTTTGCCGCGGGGGAGTCGGGGTCCCAAGGATCTCCGGGTCCACGAAAAACCAAATCTAAAGGTTCGATTTCGTCCCGAGTAAATTGATCGATCCAGTTTAATTCTTTCTGAAAATCTTCGTCTGTTTCAAAACTCCAGCTCACGGTTGCACTCCTAAGAATTATTTTTGAAGTTGCTAAGGTAACCTGATAGACTCCAAAAAACAATCAAGAATTGAATAAAGTTCAGGATTAGGATTAGTCTGTGCTAAACAGGTAAAGGATAATTTTCCGATGGTAGAAAAAAAGGTTTGGTTAGTCACTGGTGCTTCCAGAGGAATTGGCTTGGAAGTCGCACGGCGCGTGGTTGCCGCTGGTGATCGGGTGGCTCTACTTTCTCGTGGTGAGGCGGTCTTGGCTGTCGCAGATGAATTGGGAGAAAATGCCATTGGATTACAAGCTGATGTTTCAGATAGGGAGTCTGTACAGGCCGCTGTAGACAAAGTTTTAGAGTGTTGGGGGCGTATAGATTCTATTGTGAATAATGCTGGGGTTCATCGCGGAGGTAAAGTTGAGCGATTGAAATTAGAGGACTGGCATGCGGTTCTAGATACCAACCTAACAGGAGCGCTTAATGTTATTAGCGCTTCGCGTAGTAGTCTTTCAGAAGGTAGCTCTATTGTTAATGTTGGCGCGGTTGTTGGCTTTCGAGGTTTTCCTGGAGATTCGGCTTATGCTGCATCTAAGGCCGGCTTAGCTGGACTCACGCGGGCGTTGGCTATTGAACTAGCCGGCAAGGGAATAACCGTTAATTTGGTGATTCCTGGATTGGTTCGAACTGAAATGACGGAAGCCCTGTCCGAGCGCGCGCTTGTCTCCATGCGCAATATCGTTCCTCTGGGACGTTATGGTGAGGCTCAGGAGATAGCCGAAGTAATTGAGTGGGTAGCGAGGTCTCGATATATGACTGGTGCTTTTGTGCCGGTGGATGGAGGTCTTTTGTCTAGCTTTGGAATGCCACAATGATTTCGCAAATGGAGAAATTTAGTCAGTGGGCTGAAGTTGAACTGGGTATTCAGGGTGCGTTTATAGAGGGACCGATCAGTGGAGGTAATTCCAATTTAACTCAGCTTGTTGTTCACGATAAAGGAAAGCTCATAATTCGGTCGGCACCGACGAACACTGTCTCACCTAAGGCGCATCTAGGTGTTCAGCGTGAAGCAAAGTTTATGGCAGCATTGGATGGCTATGCACCAGTACCAAAAGTGCTTTGTTGGTGTGAGGACACGGACATACTCGGATATCCCTTTGCAGCGATTGAGTATATTGATGGTGTTGCTATTACAGATAAACTACCTATTGCATATGACAATGTCGATGATCTAAACAGCATTGGTCTGCAACTGGCTGGAGCCTTGGGTAGGATAGCGAGTGCACCATGGCAGACACTCGGGCTAGCAGAGATGGGGCGACCAGAAAACTTTTTGCGCCGTCAAATTGAGCGCTGGTTAGAGGTTAGGAAAAATCAGCCAACTCGTGATTTGCCAGAAATTGAAAGGCTCGGCCTATGGTTGCTAGCGAATCTCCCGGTTGATGGCCCCGTGGGTATTTCCCACGGCGACTACCACTTAGATAATACACTTTGTCACCCCGACCGATCAGAATTATTAGTCGTGATTGATTGGGAGATGGGCACTATCGGTGATCCGCTCGCGGATTTGGGGTTGCTACTAATGTTTTGGGGGCCACGAGCGGTCACGCCGCCAGGTTTCGAGCATATACAAGCCGTAACTCGAAGAGACGGCGTTATTAGTCGAAGGAAATTAGCGGATGCTTGGAGTACTGCGAGTGGAATTGAGGCGCGCAATCTCGAATTCTATCTGTGCTTTTCCTTTTGGCGTTTAGCCGCCATAGTCGAAGGTGCTTATGCACTTTACCTCGACGGTAAGATTAACACCGAATATGCTAAGGGGCTTGAATATGATGTTCCGGCTTTATTGAAAGAGGCAGCATTGGCTGCGGAGGGACAGTGGTAATGGATGCGACCGTAATGCAATCAACAATGATGCACATGCCGATGACTGTTCAGATGATCCTCGAGCATGGTCGCAATGTATTTCCTGAGTCGCAGGTGGGAACCTTCAATGGAACTAAAATGGTTTATAGCAGCTATCGGGATATAGCTGACAACTCAGCGCGCCTAGCTGCTGGCTTGATTTCTTTAGGTGTTAAACAGGGGGACCGAGTCGCTACCTTTAGTTGGAATAATACTGCTCATATGGAATCCTACCTAGGAATTCCCTCTATGGGGGCAATAATACATACTGTAAATATTAGGCTTTCCCCCGAACATATAGCCTATATTATCAACCACGCGGAGAGTCGCGTACTCATACTTGATGCAAGTTTGATAGAAATTTTCACTCCGGTTTTACCCTTGCTCGATTGCCTTGAATGCATAATTCTGGTTGGCGATGGCACACTTGATTCTAATATTAAAACGGTTAATTATCACGATCTACTGTTGGCACACGAACCCTTGCAGAACTGGCCTGAGCTGGATGAAGAATCTGCTGCTGCGGTATGTTACACCAGCGGTACCACAGGTAACCCAAAGGGAGTTGTCTATAGCCATCGGACGACGTTTATCCACTCGTTGGCTTCTCGAGCGTCTGATACTTTTGGTATTTGCGAGCGAGATTGTATTTTGCTTTTACCTTCAATGTTTCATGCTAATGCTTGGGGCCTGCCTTACAGTGGCTGGTTCAGTGGTAGCGATTTCGTATTGCCTGGCTCTCATATTCAAGCAGACCCTATAATCAAAATGATAACAATTGGTCGGCCAACTATGACGGCAATGGTGCCGACAATTCTAAGTGATTTGCTGGAAGCAGATTCTAAACATTTGGATATGAGTTGTTTTCGCATGATAGTGTGCGGAGGGTCCGCGGTGCCTCCCGCAATGATTGACGCAGCTAGGGAGGATTGGGGTGTTCCTGTACTTCAAGGCTGGGGTATGACGGAAACAAGTCCTCTGTGTGCCCTTTCTCATCCGCCTAGAAGTTTTGAGGGTGCATCAGAGACCCAATGGCGTGCTAAAAGTGGTCGACCGGTCGCCGGGATGCAAGTACGGGTTGTTGATGCTGAAGGGCGTCCTGTATCTCATGATGGTGCGACGGTCGGAGAGTTACAGTTGCGAGGTCCTTGGGTTACGCGGGGGTATCATAAAGAAAACTCTACTGACTCTCTAAGTGATGACGGATGGTTGAGAACGGGTGATGTAGGTCATATTGATGAGCGTTACTTTGTTCAGCTTACTGATCGTACCAAAGATGTGATCAAGTCAGGTGGCGAGTGGATATCGTCCGTTGAGCTTGAAAATATTTTGATAGGTCATCCTCGGGTCCGCGATGTTGCTGTGATCGCTACTGATGATAAGCGCTGGCAAGAGAGGCCGCTTGTAGTATTGGTGGTTGAGGATGGTGTTGATGCGGCGCAATTGCGAAATTATTTGAAAGGGAAAGTTGCGCGTTTCTGGATACCGGAGTACTGGGCTTTTGTCTGTAGTATAGAAAAAACAAGTGTCGGAAAGAATGATAAAAAGAAACTTAGAGAGCTAAATAGATCTAATGAACTCGATGTTAATGTGGTCCATTAACATTTTTTAGAATTAAAATTAATTAAATGATCGGAATATAACGATATATTTGTACTTATCTTTTCCTGTAGTGATAGTAAAAATAATACAAGGAGATTAAGTTATTAACTTACAAAGTTAAGCGAGTTATATCCGTTGAATCGTTTTATGTTTCAATAAATTACTGAGAGGGTGTTCGAATGAGTACATATAGATTTCCTGAAGGTGTGGCTTTAGTATTTGGTGGATCGGGTGGATTAGGAACTGGTATTGTCGAGTTACTAAGTCAATCTGGAACGGATGTTGCGTTCACCTACTTAAATAATAAAGAGGCAGCACAAGCCAATATCGCCAAGGTCGAGGCAAATGGACAAAAGGCAACCGCGACTAGCGTAGATCTTTTAGATCTTGCTAGGGTTGAAGAGTTCGTGAATTCAGCGAAAAAAGAATTTGGAAGAATTCACTCAGTAGTGTTTGCTACCGGACCCTTTTTGAATATCTTGCCGCTCATGGATGCGAAACCAGAAGACGTCTATAAGACTTTGGATGCCGACATTAAAGGCTTTTACCATGTTTTAAAGTCGGTGGTGCCGGCACTAAGAGAGGGTGGTGGTGGCTCAATAACTGCGCTTACAACGGCAGCCATTCATAGATACATCAGCACCGATGCGCTTTCATCCGTACCAAAGGCAGGCGTGCAACATTTATGTACGGCGATAGCTCGTGAAGAAGGGCCGAATGGAATAAGAGCAAATTGTGTCGCGGTAGGCTTAATTGCTGTTGGGCTTTCACAGGAGATCGAGTCGCCTCCTGGTGGCATTCTAGATCAGTGGATGCAACAGATCGCTCTGGGTCGACCGGGAGCGCCAGATGAACTGTCTGATGCTGTGGTGTTTCTTGCCTCAGAAAACGCGGGCTATATCTCTGGTCAGTCACTTCCAGTTGATGGCGGTTATTCTGCTTAGAAATAGAGAAATAAAAGAACCCGTTCCACAACCTGGAGCGGGTTTTTTCTATTTACTCTAAGGTATTTCTTGCCTGGCTTGCCTCATTAGTGGACTAGGCAGGGACGGCCAAACTTAATAAGCTCACTATTGTATTTTACGATTTCGTCAATAAACGGCGAATGTCTGGACCCTGCCATGTCGATAATTTGAGCGGCTGGGTTACTCTCTTTGGCGCTGCGTCAGACATCCGGGTTACCACAAGATCCTTCGCGCCAACAAAGCTAAGGATCGGTATTGATAGCTTAGACAGTATCTCCCGTTGGTCGAGCGAGCCCAATTCTCCAAGTGCCTGTGCTGCCATCAGCCAAGCCTCGGTAAAAATCCTCCACATCCACATCCACTGCAACTGATCCTGACTAGTCTCTGATGCACAGACTCCCTGGGACAAGGCGGCAAGAGAGTTGATTCGGTCTGCCGACATTGCGGCCATTGTTTTTGCCAGAGCCTCATCCGTACCGCCGTAAGGGTAGTCTGGCTTTTGCAGATAGGCTGGAGTGGCACCTCGGTCAACACAACACCGACACAGGAATCACCCAATCTACTAGCCGCCTCTACAACAACGGCACCGCCCAAAGACCAGCCATTAAGTACAGCGCGATCCAGTCCCAAGTCTTCTACCAGTGCAACAACATCACCAGCGGGTTTAGGAAGGATAAGCGCGGATCAACCACAACCAGCTTGGCAGCTTTGGCTCGAACGTCGCGGATCAACTTAATCAGGATGAGGTTGCAGGTCGTAATATTATTGCCCCAGACCACAATCAAACGCGAGTGGCGCAGCTCGGTGAAGGAAATGCCGCCGAGATCGCCAAACACGCTTACCCAGGCCGCACTTGATACGCCAGCGCACCAAGGAGCAGAGTCGACCCGGCTGGCACCCAGGCGGTTAACGAAACGCCGGTCCATAGAACCTCCAGATAGCAGACCCATGGGGCCGCCATAGTTCAGCGGCGCAATCGCTTCCGGACCTTAGTCATCGATAATACTTTGAAATTTACAGTGTGTGGTCGCAAGCGCCTCGTCCGAGCTAATGGGAACAAATGATCTACCGCCCTCTGGACCACCGCGCTTTAGTGGCTGGGTAAGTTGTAGTGGTAAAGTGAATTTGGCCACCTAACAAGAGACCTTATAATCATCTCTGATCAATTTACGTGAACACATGAAAAAACGTACAAGACCTACTTTTAGCCCTGAATTTAGACTTTAAGCATCACAACTAGTGGTCGATCAAAATTACACGGTCATCGCTGCTGCTAAGGCAATGAATGTGGATATTTCCACCATGGCCAAATGGGTCGCTCAGTTAAGGAAAGAACGGCGAGGAAAGCCCTATGCAGCGGCGACAGTAATGACGTCTGACCAGCTGAGGATTCGGGAATTAGAGAAGCGAATTTAAGGAGTTGAGATGGAGAAAGAGAAAGAGATCCTAAAAAAGGCTACTGCTCTCTTGATGTCGGATTCACTGAACAGTTAAAACTAGTTAACCGCCTTCAAGTGAGCTATCCGATCACCGTGCTCTGCGAACTGTTTGGTGTATGCCGCAGTAGCTATAAATACTGACGCAGTCGTCGGCGCGTAATTAATGCTAATAAAGTCAAACTACGCGCGCTTGTTAGTGAAAAGCATGAGCTAAGTAATGGCGCCGCGGGCTCAAGAAGCATTGCGTCTATGGTGCCCCAGGACGGCACGGACCTAAGCCGGTACCGCGCTAGGCCTACAAGAAAGCATTGCAGCCTCATATTGCGATACCTAACGAGCTGAGACAGCAATTTAATGTCACCGCACCAAACCAAGTTTGGTGCGGTGACGTGACCTATATTTTGACCGGTCAACGGTTGAGCTACTTAGCGGTCGTCATGGATTTGTTTGCTAGAAAGCCAGTTGGTTGGGCGTTATCTAGATCGCCTTGTCGTAACTTAACGAAACAGGCTCTAAATACGGCCTACGAACTGCGTGGAAAGCCACTGGGTGTCATATTTCACTCCGACCAAGGCAGTCATTACATAAGTATTAGTTTCCGCCAAAACCTATGGCGCTTGCATATAAGGTAAAGCATGAGTCGCCGTGAAAATTGTTGGGACAACGCCCCGATGGAGCGATTTTTTAGAAGTTTAAAGAGCGAATGGGTGCCTACAAAAGAGTACTCAAGTTTTAACGAAACTCAGGTCTCAATTACACAGTATATAATTGGGTATTACAGCCAGTATAGGCCTCATCAACATAATGGTGGCTTGCCACCAAATGCAGCTAAGGCAACGTTCAACCTTGTCTCTTGTCTCTTGTCCCG